>Ga0172375_10010298_pt1 | contig 12160 bp, 7 predicted proteins | sample LakKiv1m_FD_114537 | JGI IMG/M metagenome (GOLD analysis project Ga0172375, IMG submission 114537) | Freshwater microbial communities from Kabuno Bay, South-Kivu, Congo - kab_092012_11.1m | ecosystem: Environmental > Aquatic > Freshwater > Lake | place: Democratic Republic of the Congo... | reverse complement strand
GCGAAACTGACCGCATCCGCAGGAGTCCCTTCGACAGAAAGGATGTTTGGAGCGTGCTGATGCACTTGTGCCTCGTTCCAAAATACGCGGCTGACGGAAGCCCCGCTCATGTGATGATGCGGTGCGACGAGTAATACTTCTCCATATTCTTGTAATTGCTCAAAGAGGATTTGTATGCCTTCGGCATTATATCCATCGTCATTGGTCAGAAGGATTCTCATCGTGGCAACCGGATTCCATCTTTCTTTTTCGGATTGCGACGATATAAGACGATAGTCTTTCCAATCAACTGGACGACTTCGATACGGTTCTGTTCGAAATATTGGGCTGCTTCTTCCATAGTGATGCTGGCGTTATCCAAAAGAGATACTTTTAAAAGCTCGTTTTTCGTGAGATAGTCTTGTACTGTCGTCAGCAGGTTTTCCGTGAATCCGTCCTTGCCGATTTGAAATGGCGTTTTTTCTGTTTGGGCTAAAGTGCGCAAATAACTTTTTTGTTTTCCTGTAAGCATTTTATTGATTTCCTTTCTGTTGCGAATCCAGTCAAGATGGACGCAAAAAGCGTCCTCTATGGTGCAAATTTTACCATTTTTCAAGGAAAAATACAATGTATTTGTTAAGAAAAAAAGGCTTTGTCAGCCTTTATTTCTTGAATCGTTCTTTTAGCCAAGATGGAACTTGAATGTCTTCGTTTTCTTCCTTCTCCGTTGGTTTTGCAACTTCAGGTTCTTTCTTGTTCTTCTTTTTCTCATCTTTTTTGGATGGTTTTTTCGGGTCTTCAAAGATATGATCAATCGAAGGCGTCGGTTTTTCGGGAACAATGCGTTCTTCCGCTTTTTTTAGCGTAACATCTTTGAAAATCGGATCTTCACTAAAGCCAGTAGCGATGACGGTGACGATGATTTCGTCTTGCAAGTCGGTGTTGATGGCGCTACCATAAATGACGTTGATGTCAGTTGTGGAAGATTTCTGGATTTCTTCGATGATTTCGTTGATTTCATATAAGGAAGCATCATATCCGGAAGTGATGTTCACAATCGCGTCGGTTGCGCCATTGATTGAAGTTTCAAGCAAAGGCGAACGGATTGCGGCACGCGCGGCCTCGACAGCTCTGTTTTCTCCACCGGCGATTCCGATGCCCATGAGGGCCGTTCCTTTGTCCTTCATGACGGTTTTGACGTCGGCGAAGTCGACATTGACCACTCCAGGCACGGCAATGATTTCGGTGATGCCTTGAACACCTTGACGGAGTACGTTGTCCGCTTCGCGGAAGGCGTCGAGATAGGGTGTGTTTTTATCAACGATATATAACAATTTGTCGTTTGGAATAACAATCAAAGTGTCTACGAACGGTTTTAATTCTTCCAAGCCTTGAAGAGCGACACTGGCACGCTTACGACCTTCGAAGCCAAATGGTTTGGTGACGATACCGATTGTGAGGCATCCCATTTCACGAGCGATTCTCGCGATGACTGGGGCGGCTCCGGTACCTGTACCTCCGCCCATGCCGGCGGTAATGAACACCATGTCGGTGTCCGCAAGCAATTCGCGAATTTCATCTTCGGATTCCAAAGCTGCTTTTCTTCCCACGGCGGGATCGGCTCCGGCTCCAAGACCTCTTGTCAGCATTTTGCCTAGTTGCAAACGAACATCCGCCTTCGACAGTTTCAACACTTGAGCATCGGTGTTCATCGTGACAAATTCCACGCCTTGGACATCGTTTTCAATCATGCGGTTGATGGCGGAACCGCCACCACCGCCGACACCGATAACTTTGATGACGGGTTTTTGATTAAATTTATCGTTCAAATCAAACATAGGTTTCCTCCCAAGTGATACGGTAATAGGCAGTTGTGCATGAAATAATTATACGGAAAAAAGACAAGGATTACAAGTGCTTACGCGGTTTTTCGGTAAAATTATTCCTTGCCCTGAATGACATCGGTCGAACCGTAATAATTCATGAAAAACTCGTTTCGAAAATCGAGCAAGCGGTCTTCTTGAATTGCCTTTCGAATGTCTTTCATCAGGTTTTTCAAAAAATACAGATTATGGTATGTGACAAGGCGTAGACCAAGCATTTCTTCCGACTTGAACAGGTGTCGCAAATAACTGCGGGTGTATGTTTTACATACTTTGCAGTCGCAATGACTGTCAAGCGGTGTCATATCCGATTCATAGGTCTTGTTTTTGATAACGATTTTTCCAAAGCTGGTAAGTGCAGTTCCATGTCTTGCCAGACGAGTTGGTAGCACGCAATCGAACATGTCAATTCCGAGTATACTTCCATTGACCAAGTCATCTGGGGATCCGACTCCCATCAAATAGCGGGGCTTGTCTAGTGGCATCAAAGGATTGAGATAGGTAAGCATCTCCAACATTTCCTTTTTGGATTCTCCCACGGAGAGTCCGCCGATGGCATATCCTGGAAAATCGATTTTGATGAGTTCTTCGAGCGAATGCTTACGCAAATCTTGAAACGGACCGCCTTGAACAATGCCAAAGAGGGCTTGGGTTTGAGGATTTGCATGAACGTTCTTTCCTCTTTGCGCCCATCGAATCGTTCGTTCAACCGATTCTTTCATGTACTCATACGATGAATAAAACGGAGGACACTCGTCAAAACTCATGATGATGTCCGCGCCAAGGTTGTTTTGAATCCGAATGGAGTCTTCTGGTGTCAGGTGCAATCGTTCGCCTGAGAGATGGTGGCGAAAGTCGACACCTTCTTCTTTTATCTTCCGAATTTTAGAAAGCGAAAAGACTTGGAAACCGCCAGAATCCGTTAATAAGGCGTGGTTCCAATTCATAAAACCTCGGATTCCTCCGTGTTGCTTGATGATGTCATCGCCGGGTTGAAGCCACAAGTGGTACGTATTTCCTAAAATCAAACCGTCGCTGACTTCCTCGATTTCCTTTGGCTCCAGTGTCTTAACTGTTGCCTGAGTTCCAACGGGCATGAAAAGAGGTGTTTCGAAGTCACCATGCGGGGTATGTATTATCCCGTATCTTGCGCCGGATTGTTGACAAACGTGTTTGAGTTCGTAGGTGAGGGCCATGTTACAAAACGATTCCGTACACTTCTCCCGAAATCGCTGCGGCGTTGCCTTCATCGGTATCGATATGCATCGCAGTCGCAAAGTCGCTACGAACACGGATGACTGTGTCACCAAAGATTGTGGAGCGATCGGCATTTTCGACTTTGACAGAGACGATGTCTTTGTCTTTCAGTCCAAATGCTTGCGCGTCTTCAGGTGTCAGATGAATGTGTCTTTTGGCGATGATGACGCCTTCGTGAATTTCAATTTCACCTTTGGGTCCAACGATCTTGCAGGGTGCGCTGTTGGCCGTGTCTCCGGATTCGCGTATTGGAGCGACAATACCGATGCTTCTTGCGTCGGTTAAGGAGATTTCGACTTGTGTGGCTTTACGAACTGGTCCTAAAATGGATATGCCGGCGATTTCTTTCTTCGGTCCGACAACAGTAACGCGTTCGTTTGCGGCATATTGCCCAGGTTGCGATAACATTTTTTTGATGGTAAGGGTAGCTCCTGCACCGAACAATGTTTCCAAATCTTTTTGTGACAGATGAACATGTCTGGCAGAGACTTCAACCAATACTTTTCTTTCCATAATTCCTCCATGAAATAATGTAATTTCGTTTCTCTTATATTCTACACCTTTTGTGTGTTTTTTACAATTCAATTATGAGTTGTGTGTAAGCGGATCTGATTTGTTGTTTTCTCAAAGAAAACATTCAAAAGTTTCCTTCTGAATGTTTGAGGGTTTCATTGTTGATGAACATCGAATCTCCAAACGAGAAGAAACGATATTGAAGACGAATGGCTTCTTCATAAGCATGCATTATGATCTCTTTAGAAGCAAATGCACTGACCAGCATGACAAGCGTTGATTTCGGCAAATGAAAGTTTGTTATCAAAGCGTCAATTGCGAGAAATTCAATTCCCGGATAGATGAAGATGTTGGTAAAACCTTGATGTTCATGAAATTGCCCATAGGTACGTATATTCGATTCCAAGGTCCTTGTGGATGTCGTTCCAACAGCGATAATGCGACGATGCTCTGCTTTCGCAAGGTTCAGCAATTCCGCTGAAGCTTTGGAGAGTTCATAAAACTCGCTATGCATTTGATGCGTGGTGACATCTTCAACGTTGACGGGACGGAACGTTCCTAGTCCGACATGTAGGGTCAGTGGGACGATGATGACTCCCATCTGACGTATTTGGTCCATCAGATGTGTTGTGAAATGAAGTCCGGCGGTTGGCGCTGCTGCACTTCCAGGGGTTTTTGAATAGACGGTTTGATATCGGTTTTTGTCGCCCAGTTTCTCATGAATATAAGGCGGGAGTGGCATTTCACCCAAACGATCCAAGACCTCCAAGAATATGCCTTGGTAGATCATCTTGAAGAGTCGTAATCCTTCTTCTTTCACTTCGACACACTCTGCTAGCAACAATCCGTCTCCAAAAGAAACGACATCTCCAGTTCGAATTCTTCTAGCGGGTTTTACGAGCGTTTCCCAAATGTCCTTCGTCGTTTCGCGTAACAATAACACTTCCATCGCTGCATTCGTCTTTTGCTTGGTTCCAATGAGTCTCGCTGGAATGACTTGCGTGTCATTGATGACGAGTACATCGCCCGGATGCAAATACTCGACGATGTCATAAAAATGACGATGTTGGGTGTTGAAGCCATTTCGTTCGCAAACGAGTAGGCGACTGGAAGAACGGTCTGGCAAAGGGCTTTGCGCAATCAGTTCCTCTGGTAATTGATAATCAAAATCACTTGTCTTCATGGTCAAATAAGGTTCCTTGATAGCCTTTTTTCATGTGCTTATATGCTTTTTCAGTGGCCACTCTTCCTCGAGGAGTGCGGTTGATGAACCCTTTTTGAATCAAAAAAGGTTCATAAACATCTTCGAGCGTCTGAGGATCTTCACTGATGGAGGTTGCGATGGTTTCCAAACCAACAGGACCGCCATGGTATTTTTCGATGATTCCTTGCAAGTATTCACGGTCTTTTCGGTCTAAACCCTCATCATCTATTTTTAGTTTGGACAAGGCCGTTCTTGTGATATCGACTGTAATCGTTCCATCTCCCAAAATGTCGGCAAAGTCACGCACGCGGCGGAACAGACGATTCACGATACGTGGTGTACCGCGGCTACGTTTTGCGAGTTCGACGATTGCTTTTTCATCGATTGGGCAGTCATAAATACCAGCGGTTCTTCGACAGATGGTTTCCAATTCTTGATCGGTGTAAAACTCGAGTTTGTGAACAATGCCAAAACGATCTCTTAAGGGACCAGTTAAATCACCGAACCGAGTGGTCGCACCAATGAGTGTAAATGGTGGCAAATCAACACGAATCGATTTCGCTCCGGAATCTTTGCCAACGACGATGTCGATGACAAAGTCTTCCATCGACGAATATAAGATTTCTTCGACTATTTTTGGAAGTCGATGTATTTCATCGATGAATAATACATCTCCGGGTTCAAGGGAGGTCAAAATGGCCGCCAAATCACCAGTGCGTTCAATCGTTGGACCACTGATTACTTTGATGTTTACGCCGAGTTCATTGGCGATGACTTGAGCCAATGTCGTCTTTCCAAGTCCTGGCGGACCATAAAGCAAAACATGGTCCAAGGACTCATTTCGCTTCTTCGTCGCTTCCACCGCGACTTGAATCATTTCCTTGACATTTTCCTGTCCGATGTATTCTGGAAAAAACCGAGGCCGCAAAGTGGCTTCGATTTCATCGTCTTGTAATAAATTGTTGGAAATGATGCGTTTATCCATTAATATCACCTGCTAATATTATACCAAACTTCCGCGGATTTTCATCAAATGATTTTCTTCTCTTTGGTTGAATTACAATGCTATATCGTTTATAATATTTTTATAAGTGTTCTTGAAGGTGAGTAAAATGGCAAGAAATCGCGAAATCATATCAAAAACACATCGTCAGTTCGAAACGAGTTTGAAAGAAATCAAAGAGCGGCTCGCCACATTGGAAGACGATTTTTTGGTATTGGATAACGAAGAAAAGCAAGCCCTTCATGAATTAGTCCAACATTTCGATGAAATCGGTGAGGGACATTTACAAAATTACCTCGATGAGGAACATGCTTATACGACTTCCTCCGAAATTATTTCCAAGGAATATCGAGAGTTATTCGTTAGTTTGGATGAGGAATATACTCAAAAACAGACAGAACTTGAACATGCGGTCTTAGTTGAGGATAAGGAATTCCAAGGAATCGAATCGAAACTCATTGACTTGAAAAACGAAGCGCACAACCAGTTCGTAAGAATGATTGAGGAATCAAATCGCTTCATCGACGATGAGATGAAAGTCCATCGTGATTTTGTTGAGCAAGAACAAGCACATTTCCAACAACTCACAGAAGAATACGGCAGTTTTCAAAACGAGCAGTCCAATCAATTGCTTTGGACGATTGAGCAGTCCAAAAACGCACTCAATGACATCAACCAGCAACTTCATGAATATTCCAAATCACAAAAAACATTCATGAACGATTCGATTCTCAATGTCTTGTCGACACTTCGAAACACCAAGTCCAAAACGTCCAAGTTATTCAAAGAAACCACGGATTTGTATGTGAAACAACGAGATCGCATCGAGAGTCTGTCCCATCAACGCCAAAAACCGCATTCAACCATTAACCAGTCCATCATTCAACAATTCGTTCGTCAAATCAAAGAAGTGAATTCCAAGAAAACAAACTTCGAACGGATGATTTTGAAAGAACTTCAGGAAAGCAAAGCGATTGTCGGCCATCGAATTCTCGAGGCGGAAGAACATAATAACGACGCAGAACTCGAAAAATACATCCTCCAATACGAACTCATCCGCAAAAAGGCGGAATATTTGCTATCCAAAAATCAATCGATGGCCGATTTGCTCATCTCGAAATATCAAAGCGAGATTAAGAAAATCAAAATCGATTCGTTCAAAAGAGTTGAAGAAATCAAATTGTCTTACCGGATGCCGGTCATGTTTTTCCAAAACAGCATCAATTTATATTCGAACTTCTCCTTCTACATCAATGAAACTTTTGATGATTTGGATAATTTGCTGTCTGACTTGATTTTATACAACAACGCCCTTTCCAATCGCCATATCGATTATATCGAAAATGATGCCAAGACTTTGGAAGATTATCGAATCAACTTATTGGTTCGAATCTCCAAAGTATGTTCCACACTGACCGATTTCATTCAGCGAATCGATGATTTTTCTAAGGAAATCATCACGTTGGAATCGAGGAATCAACTCGAAATCGCAGAAATTCGAAAGAAAATGGAAAACGCGGAAATCCAAGGTGATTACGACAAACACCTGTTAGAACTAGAGAACAATCACTTCTTCGCAATATTCCAACACGATGCGAATGTCAAAAAGATTCGTCATGAAAAATTCCGCGACCTAGAAATGATTCGTATCCAAAAGGATGTTTCCTACTTACGTCAAAACCATGACTTGTTTTTGGCACGAGTCGAATATCTGCGACGCGTCGCAGACTTAGAAAAAGAAATGCATTTCACCGCATTTGAACGAGACGTCAAAACTCATTTGACCCAAAATGAATTCGCACGCAAGAAACATGAGATTGCGAAAGAACTAGATGCGCTGAAGATAAAAAACGAGAATCTGCTTCTGTCCGAGGACTTAACCTCGAAGGTTCTCATAAGCCAAGAAATATTAAATGAAAGAGAAAGTGTGGGTTCTCAAGAAGTCGTAGACTTCGTTCATCATGCACAGCAGATGATTGATTTCCAGGAACAAGAGACAAAACTTGTCCAAAACGCTCTTGTTCAAGACGAACAATCCATGCCGTTTTCTCATTACCTTCAGTTTTCCAGAGAACGTTTAATTCAATCCTTTGAAAAGAATTTTGAGGATAAAGTCCGGTTGAATCGACAAGCAACGAGAATCATCCATGATGAGTTCGAAATGCTTGGAAAACGAATTTCCGACATCCTCATACAAAACCTTGACACCATCAAGAAGAACATACTTATGGTAGACAAGTCCACCATTGACGTTGTGAAAGACTTCTTCGACCAACACGACCAATTTGTGTATCAATTATTGCATTCCCTAGAGAATCTTCAAGCATTGATTCATCAGATGCTCAAGGATTTCTCACGGCCAGATTTATACTCGCGATATACTTTGATTTTTGAGCAATCCCGAAAACAAATCGTGTATGCAAGGCAACGATACATCGAAAAAGCAAACCGTAGACTCGACGAAACACTGCTCGGCACTCTCATAGCGTATTTTCAATCCCTGGAATCATTACAGGAACGCCTTGATATCGTCAATGATGAAGCCGAACTCTCACTTCTAGAAAAAGATGTCCTTTACATCGAAAAAGCCAGAATTGCCAAGGACGAAGTCCTTCGCAAGATTAATGAAGAGTTCGACCGTTTGTTGGCAGCTTCGGTCAAAAAGAGATCGAATCAAAGACGACATTCCGAGATTTTGAGCAAAGAAGCACAGTCCATCGAACAAGCATTCAAAAACAAAGTGTCCCATATCAATTCTTCGTATCTTTCGGCGCTAAAAAAAGAGAAAATTCGTCAAAAGAAACTTGAAAAACACGTGGCGAAGTTGCTTCAGCACAATGAACATAAAGTCAAAAAGGACATCCACTTGTTGGAAGTATCCCACGATAAGACACAAGCGATGCGAATCAAACTAGACCAAAAACTGGCGACTGTGTTACAAGACATTAAAAACAGCCTTGATCAGGCAACTTTCCAGGACCTACAGTTAATCGACGGACTGCTTTCGTCCCACGAAGAGTCGATGAAACAATCGCTACTCACTTTGGAGAAAGAGCTTTCCACGCTGCCCGTCAAATTATCAACGACTCTTGGCGAACTGGAAAACAAGAAGAGTCAAATCGTCATGGAACGCAACGACTTGATGCTTCAGGAATTCACTCGCATCGAGCAAGTCAAGTTTGAATCTCATCCGACCTATGTCGCAAAAATGGAAGAAATAAAAAAGCGCCTTCCGGATGACTATCTGAAACTGTATCAGGACGTCGCATCCGCACAAGATGAGTTCCTGAATCAATATTTATCCATTTCCAAAGACTATCAAAACGATTTCGAGACTTTTGCGAACGCCAAAAACGAACCAAAGACCTTGATTCAAGATCCTGAGTTCCTCTATCAGCCGTTCACAAAAATGTCCGACTTCCATCATAAGGCTGTCAACAAGACCTCTTCTGCTTATACGGATTCCGTAGAGAAAACGAAGACCATCAAAAAACAAGTATTCGACGAAGAACAAAAATCCAAACAAAAACAAGATCGAATCATCAATTCATAATTCCCTCATAAAGGAGGTGAAATCATGGCAGACAAGCCTCTCGACAACACAATCGAAAATAAGGCGAAACTCAAAAACCAACTCGATGACGCATTTGGCAAAGAAATGAAGTTGTTCGAAGACTTCTATCAAGGCATCACGCATCGTGCAAAAACACATCGTCAAATTGCTCTCAATCAACTGAGCGACGTCGAAGACAGACTCACACAACTGAAAGATAAGGCGAAAGACCTGAAATCGTCGTTTTTCTTCCACGAAGAATATGAAATCGTCGACCGTCAAGAAATCATCGCTTCGACAGAACAAGGCGTCGAGAAACGAAACCGTGATTTCCTCTCGTTCCATTACCATGAAAAAGACGAACTCCTACAGTCGCTCGATTACCTCTCAAAAGCATTGATTCAAGTCAAAAATGACTTCTTCGACCAATATTCGCATCTCTACTTGTCCACAGTGTATCAAAACGAGAATCTCTTTGAATACATTGACCGTCAAAACATCAAATACAATGATATCTTGAATCAAAACCAAGAAGAAATCATGTCGATTTTTTATCGACTGGATGAAGAGATTCGAAAGATGGACGAAGAGATATCAACCATCATCCAAAAGAAAAACCGTCAAGTCGCCATCATCAACTCTTTCTACGATCAAGAGATGAAACACTTCATCGACAACCAACTCCTGTTTTCCGTTGAAGAGGACCCCATGTCCGTCGACCTTCAGGCGCTGATTTCCGATAAGATTCGTCAATTCGAGACGTTAAAGTCTCATATGGAAGAGCAAGACCAAAAGTTTGTCAAACGGATTCAAACCGATTATCAAGTTCTCTTCCAAAGCATCTATGAACGCTCTTTGAAGAAACACTCCAACCTCATGGTCAGCAACCTGACTTTCTTCGACAACCCGAAAGCGCATCTTCAGCGTTTGAAACAAGAAATCGTTCAAGCGAAGGACGAAAATAACCAAGCTGCACTCAAAGAAAAAATAACAACCTATGAGCGCGCCAAAAAATACCAACAAATCCAAACCAAGGAACGTTCCAAAGTCCTTTCCATGCTGAAAAAGACAGAGCGTGAAAAGAAAGGCATCTTGGAAGAATTCCGTTTGGAAAACGAAAGCATTCTTTCCGATTTGGAACGTTATTTGAGACTCTATCAAACACTGATGAATTCCGATCCGTTCCTCGCTCAGGTGATGGGGGACATCTCCTCACAAATCATCAAGGACGAACTCAATCGTCTCAGCATCCTTCAGGTAAACAAAGAACTCAAAACCAACATCAATTTCGACATCGCCTCACAGAAAATCAAGGCGAAGATTAACGAACTCGAAATGGAACTTGCAAATGAAGTCAAAGTCCACATGATCAATCAGGAAGAACAACTCCTGAATGTGTACAAAGACATGCAAAAACACTTTCTTGACAATGCCATCGGCGTCTTCTTCCATCTTCAAGAAGGCAAGAAATACGCATTGACCATCGACCGATTAAAAACCGCGATTATCAGACATCTTCGCTACCTCTTGGAAAAAGGAGACATTACCCGCAAAATCGCCATGCTTTCCACAAAAGAAGGCGTGAATGCCACGAGACTCGACGAAACACATCACATTCATGTGGCAGCCGCTGCTTCGAAGATCAAACTAGCTCTCAAGGAATATGACATTCAGTCACTCCATTTCAAAACGATGATGGAAAATGAAAACTCCTATCTCGTCATGCAGTCGCAACGTGTCAGCGAAGAAAGTCTGATTCACAACGAATTCATCCTGACCACATTTGAAAACCAAATGCGCTTCGCTTCCGAACAAGTCGAACTCGCGAAAAGCGAATTCGCTGTCCGCGTCGAAGCCTTGCAAAATGCCATTGACGAAGAAAAGCGATACTTCGATGACATGATTTTCCAACGTGTCCGTAAAATCGACGAACAAAAGAAACGTCTTGAGGATGAATATCAATCCGGCTTATATCAAAACCAACGACTTCTGTCTCAAAGTGTGGATGACAAAATGACAAAATCGCTTGAGAAACAATCGAAAGCGATGAAAAAGGCACACGACAGTGCTCTTGAAAAGCTGAATCTAGAGTTGGCCAAGGATGAAGTGGTTCGGAAGGCACGGCTCCGTCTCGATGAACTCGATCTTGAATTCGTTGACGCGGTCGATGACGCCGTCAATTTGAGAGATGAAACAATTTCGCAAATGTCGAGTATCTACGACGATGCACATGCTCGCTATGAAGCCTTGAAACCGTATTTGGATAACAAAATCAATGTCCTTGACCCCGACTTCTTCCATGCCATTGAACGAATGAATGAACGCTACTTATATCGTTTGAAACTCGCAGAAGCGACACTCGATGAAGCCACGAAAGAACATTTGGACGAATATCGAAAGATTTTTTTCGAAGAAGTCGCTCAAACTTCTCAACTTCCTTATGTCGACATGATGAAGGAACTCGAGGAAAAAGGAAGTTCTCTGAAATTGGTGTATGAGACAGATATGGCAAAAATCGAGGAAGACTATCATGTCGCTCGAAACAACCTCGACATGGAAACCGATGTTTTTGAGAAGAATGCCAATGCGATGAAAGCCGCAATGGATGATCGATATCGCAACTCCTCGAGTGAATTGAATTTGGAAATGGAAACTCTCAAGGAAAAATATACGACCGACTTGGCATTGCACCGGAAAAAAGCAAAAGACGAAGTCTTTGACTTGACGAATGAATACGAAGAAGCGCTCGATGCAAATGAAAAATACAT
>Ga0172375_10010297_pt1 | contig 12160 bp, 6 predicted proteins | sample LakKiv1m_FD_114537 | JGI IMG/M metagenome (GOLD analysis project Ga0172375, IMG submission 114537) | Freshwater microbial communities from Kabuno Bay, South-Kivu, Congo - kab_092012_11.1m | ecosystem: Environmental > Aquatic > Freshwater > Lake | place: Democratic Republic of the Congo... | reverse complement strand
TCAGACCACCGGGACCGTCGGCCAGTACCTTCGCGTGGATGGCCAGCGCCGCCTCGTACTGGGGATAGCGCGGCAGCAGCTTCACGTCGACCTCGGAGGCGTCCCGGGCGTGCCGGAACATCGCGAGATCCTTCAGGATCACCAGCACCGTCTCCGGTCTCAGTAGGAGACGCGCCGCCCGCTCGACGCGGGCTGGACCGGTGACCTTCTTCGGGTCGTCCTCCGTCGAGCCCCAGGGTGCCCAGATCTCCGAGTCGGGGTCCGGATAGGCCCTGATCGGTGCCATCCGGAACTCGAGCCCCTCGGTGGCGATGTTGAAGACACTCGTGGCGAAGAAGTTCGGGTACTCCTCCTCGTAGGTGCCGTAGATGTCCCTCGCGGCGTTCACCCAGGACACCTGCCGCTTCACCGGAGTCTTGGTCTCGGCGACGACGAGCGGGAAGCCGTTGACGTAGTAGACGACGTCGAACCGGCGCGGCTTCACCGCGCCGGCGATGGTGACCTCGTCGGCGACCGTGAACCGGTTGTTGTCCAAGTTCTCGAAGTCGATGAGTCTGCGTGGGACGTGCTTGCCGTCGATCGTCGGGAACGAGTGGTCGCCGCGAAGCATCACGGTCAGCTGCTCGTTCGCGGCCACGAGACCGTTGTGGGCGTCGAGCACAGCCTGGTTGACCTCATGCAGCACCAGGTCCGTGGACTCGGGATCGTCGACGAGGTCGAGGTTCAGGGCGAGCAGCGACTCCCGGGCCCACGACTCGACGACGACGTCGTGCTCGTCACGCGGCAGTTCGTTGCCGAGCACGCGGTCCCATCCGGCTTCCTCGGCCCACTCCAGCAGCGACCGCTGGATGGTGCTCGTTTCTGTCCAGCCCATGTCAGGGCACCTGCTCCAGCAGCCGGTCGTACGACTCGGGGATCTCGATCTCCTGGTTGAGGAGCGCGGTCAGGAGGGCGGAACGGAAGGCACGGAGGTAGCTGAGTTCTGCGGTGAGATCGTCGATTGCTCGGTGCTGCCCGCGCAGCGGGGCCAGCACGGCTGCGCGTTCAGTGGGGTTATCTGACCAAGGCACATGTACCGAGTTCAGCCACCTCACCGCGAGGTTGCCGAGTCCGGTGGTGCCGGAGGCCGCTTCGCTCATCGCGGCTTGCATGGTCGGTTCGCGCAAGACCCAGTACACGAACTCTCGGTCAACCCCGTCAGCGACCTTCATGAGGAACTGAAATGCTGAAACAGCGTGGCCGTATGCATTGGAAGGCGGCAGGTACACATTGCCGATCCGCTGCCGGTTTCCGTTGGTTCGGATGAGGACCAGACTGGTCTCGTCAATCTTCCCAATGGTGTCGGGCAGGCCAGTGACGTATCCGACCTTGGTCAGGTCGATCGAACCGTCAGGTCTTGTGTTCGGGATGCCGATCACGGGAGTCGAACCGTCCAGCGGTGTGGACGAGACGTCCGCAGCTGCATACGACGGTCCCGAACGGGTGGTCGTGAAGTCACCGAGTGGTCGAGTCTGCGGGAGGGTACTCATCGTGTCCGAGTTCAGCCGATCGAGGACGGACCTTGCCCTATCCAGCTCATCGGACAGAGCACTGATCTGTGTGTCCACAGCGGCCACGATGTCAACGATGCGGCGCTGTTCGGCCAGAGGTGGGAGCGGGATCCTCCATGACTCGAAGTCGCTCTCTTTCCATCGTGAGCGGCCCTCGCTACCCGCGCGCACGGCATCGATCTGTGCAAGGACCGAGGGTTGCTGGAAGTAGAGAAGCAGGAACTTGGCCAGAAGTCGTTCCGGGTCCGCGACATATAGAGGGAACTCGTTGGTCGCCAGTGCGCCATGGAGCCCTACCGGAACGACGTCGAATGCCCCATTCTGCGTGTCGATCCGGTTGAAGACGAAGTCACCCTCGTGCGCTCGGAACAGGCGCTTGGCCTTGATTGTCTCAGTGCTTCCGGTACCTCGGTCGTACGCGCCCTTGCCGTACCACCGAACGCCCATCGTCCGATACTCAACGCCCGGCTCAAGGGTGACGATGTCCTTTCGTTGCGTCGCGACAGTCCCGGCCGGGACGATCTTCCACTCACTCATCAGGCACCTCGAACATGGACAGGTCGACCCCCGCAGCAGCGAGCCGCTCGAACATCGCCTTCTCCGTCTCGATGCGCCTCTGCCGTGCGTCGGCGTACTCGATCAGCGCAGTCCCCAGATCAGCAGACTCCTCGGCGGCGACCTTGATGTACCGGCCAATGTTGAGGTCGAAGCTGTTCTCGCGGATCTCGTCGAATGGCACCAGGCGGACGTTCGCGCCTCCCTGGCCGTCGGGGTCCTCACCTGTTCGGTAAGTCTCGACGAGGACCTCGACGTCCCTCTCGGTCATCCGGTTCTGGTTCGTGCCCTTCTCGAACCGGGCCGATCCGTCGACGAACAGCACGTGGTCTTTGCGGTCGGCTGGCTTCTGGTCGCGGAAGATCAGCAGACAGGCCGGGATCGACGTTGAGTAGAAGAGGTTCGGCGGCAGCCCGACGACAGCCTCGAGACTGTCCTTCTCTATGAGGCACTGCCGGATCCGGGCCTCCGCTCCCCCACGGAACAGGACCCCGTGCGGCATCACGACGCCGACCCGTCCGGTGCCGGGCTTCATCGAGGAGACCATGTGCTGGACGAAGGCGTAGTCGCCGTTCTTCGCCGGCGGCACACCGCAGAACGCCCGCGGGTCGGCCGGCCAGCGATCCGCGCCCCAGTTGCTCAGTGAGAACGGCGGATTCGCGATGACCGCGTCGAAGGTGCGGACAGCACCCCTGGTGTCCTTGAAGGCCGGCGCGCGCAGCGTGTCGCCGCGCTTGATGTCGAAGTCCTCGATCTCGTGCAGGAACAGGTTCATTCTGGCGATCGAGGAGGTTGTCAGGTTGATCTCCTGGCCGTACAGCCTCAGCGACCGATGGTCCTTCCCGGCGTCGCGCAGCTGGTTGATCGTGGCGACCAGCATGCCGCCCGAGCCGCACGCCGGGTCGTAGACCGACTCCCCCGGCTCGGGCTGCAGGATCCCGACGAGCAGGTTCACCACCGCGCGCGGGGTGAAGAACTCGCCCGCCTTCTTGCCGGACTCGTCGGCGAAGTTCTTCAGCAGGTACTCATACCCGGCACCGAGCAGGTCGTGGGAGACCGTGGTCGGGTCGAGCGGCAGCTCGTTGAACGCCTCGATCAGCCCGAGCAGCGCCGACTCTGGCAGGCGCTCTTTGTTGCCCCACGAGGCGTCACCGAACACGCCGGGCAAGGAGCGCGGGTTGGCCTTCTCGATCCGCTGGAACGCCTTGGCGATCTCCGCACCCAGGTTCTTGACCTTGCCGGTGACCTCGCTCCACAGCGTGCCTTTGGGCATCTCGAACCGGTGGTAGTCGGCCTCGATTTCCTCGTCCAGGTCGTCACCGAACTCGTCGAGTGCCTCGTCGTGCTCGTACACCCAAGTGTCGCTGATCCACTTCCAGAACAGCATCGGGAACACATAGGTCTTGAAGTCGGCCGGGTCGACGGGGCCACGGAGCGCGTTCGCAGCGTCCCAGAGACGGGACTCAAGTTCGGCCTGGCTGATCGTGGGCGCGGTCACGGGGCCATCTTCTCGGATGCCCCCAGCACTGTCATTGGAACTCCGGGACGAAGGGAGGCCGGAACACCGGCTGATCGAGCGGCGTATGAGAGGCACACTCTCGCATCCGGAGGCCGTTGCAATGCACGACGGGTCGTACTGCCGAGTACCCGCCGCGCTCGATGACGCCCATCGCCGCGTCAGCGAGGCGGCGTATCCGAAGAAGCCGATCGAGGTCCACCTGTTGTGGCTGGGCGCTGGGTACTCCCGAGACCGACCGCGCTGAGCGCAGCAGCAACTGCAGATCCCCGCCCCAACGCGCGAGAGAAGGTCAGCGGAGGCAGTAGTCGTCGTGGTGGCTGGCCTTGCCGAGCTCGATGCGGCCGTTGGGGTGTTGCCACCAAGCGAGGCGTGGGCCGCCGGCTTTGCCGGTCTTGAGGTCGCAGCGCCAGGCGGCGGCTCCGTCTGGGCGGGTGCGTTGGGGTGCGTTGCCGGCGTCGGCGGTGCGTAGTGGGTGGCTGCGGCGGGCGGGGATCTGGTGGACGCGGCGGGTGAGGACGTCGACGACGATGTCGAGGATGCGGCCGCGGGAGACGAGTTGGAGGTTCATGGAGTCGAGGAAGTCGGGGCCGAGGTCGTAGTCGCACAGCGGCTGAGCGTCGCGGTCTGTCTCGGGGGTGCTGGTGAGCCAGGTCAGCCAGATCTCGTGGCGCAGCTGCTCCTCGGGGTCGCTGTACACGATCGGGTGGGGGCAGGTGGCCTCGTCGAGCTCGTCGACGAGCTCGTCCACATCGGCATTGGCCTGGGCCAGCTGCTCGGCCAGGTCGGTGTTCGCGGCTCGGAGGTCGTGGACGGTTGCGGCGAGAGCCGTGTTGTCTTCCTCGAGGCGGTCGATGGTGCGGAGGGCGTCGCGGAGCTTCTGGGCGCGGCGCTGTTGGCGCGGTGTCGCCGCCGGCTTCGGTGATTGCTCTCTCTTGGTGCGGGTGAAGCCGTTGCGCGTCAGGCAGGAGGAGATGCGGGAGACCGTGTCGGCGGGGTTGTCGTTGTCGAAGGTGAAGAACAGGGGGTGCCGTTCGGACGGGTCGTCCTCGGTGGCGTCGGGGAGGACGACGCGGATGGCTCCGCCGTAGGCCTCGAAACCGCGGGGGACGCGGCGTTGGAGGCTCCATGCCTCGCTGGCGGTGATGACGAGGATCTCGGCCGCGTCCCCGATCGCCGAGCTGAGCCGGTCGAGGCTGACCTTCGGTCGGTCGTCGAGGACACAGGAGACCAGGACGAGCGGTTTCCACCGGGCGGTGTCCCAGATCCGGTCGACAACCGCGGCGGCACTGAGCGTCATCGGCGCCGGGTCCGGGGCGTCGTCGTAGGACGCGATGGGCTGGGTTCGCAGCGTCTGGGCCATGGATTCCTCCGAGGGGGTCTCCTGGGTTGGTCTCTGGAGGTGATGGTGCCTGTCGGCACCGACAGTTTCTGGTCGGGGGCGCGACATGGTGGTGCTCACTGGTCGCTGGGTGCGGTGTGCCGGTGGTCCGCGACGTGCGGCAGGGGTGGCATGTCCTCGGTAACGACCCAGGCCCAGACCTCGGTGCCGGTGTCGGCGGCGATCTGGGCGGCGACCTCGCGGTCCTCGTCGCTGGTGAGCAGAAACGCCGCGGTGGGTGTCTCGGTATCGGTGAACACCAGGGAGGCCATGGGCTTGTCGGGGGCGAGGTTGTAGCGCAGCGACTTGGTGAACCTGCGGCGCGCGTCGAGCGCGGTGTCGAGGAGCAGCTTGTCGAGGAGCGACTCGTACGGCAGCCAGTTGCGGTCGGTCATGACGAGCGAGATCTCCTCGGCGGTGGCCAGGCCGGCGCGGCCGACGGAGAAGGTGGCGATCACCATCAGGTGGCCGTCGTCGTTGTTCTGCCACAACTCGAGCTCGTCCCCGAACCGCTTGTTGAGGCGGGCCAGGAGGGTGTCGTCGACCATCAGCGGCGCGTCGGGCAGGTGCCTGATGACGAGCTTGTGTCCGAACCGGGCTGACGCGATCTCCTTGAGCTCGCCGATCAGCATCATGAACTGCTGCGCGGAGCCGTGCTGCTGGAGCGGCGCCCATGCGGACAGTCGGCGGGCAGCGATCTCGGTCTTCTTCTCGACGTTGAACGGTTCAGGCACATAGAGCTTCGTGGCGAGCGGCTTGCCCTTGGTGAACTTGCCGCGGGCGGCCTGACGCAGGTACCAGGACACGATGCGCCAATTGCGCTTGCCCTCCATGCCGGGCGTCCATGTCGCCAGGTCGGCTTCTTGCCACAGGTAATGCAGGACCGCACGCAGCGTGAGGCGGTTGGGGTCGGCGGCAACGGAGTCGGCCACTCCCCCGGCCCCGGCGCCGGCAGGGGCGGCGCGTTCGGCCTTGGACATGCGGAACCCGAGCTTGATGGCGGTCAGGCCGCTGTCGGCTTCCTCGGTGATCGCCGAGCCGAGGACCTGCCCGAGCCCGGAGAGCTCTTCGGGCGGCAGGTACGAGGCGCATCGGGGTGTGTGCTCGAGACCGGAGTCGGGCATGCGTTTGATGACGAACTTCTCGGGCCCGATCTTGGCGACGTACATGGCGACGCCGTCGGGGCGGCACAGGCACAGGGGCCGGATCCGGTCGGTGTGCGCGGCCGCGAGCAGCTGTTGTACGTCGGGGTGGTTGGGGTGGGTGATCCGGCGGCCGTAGAGCTCGAAGGTCTGCCGGTCACGGTCGTGGTCGCTTGCATGGTCCGCCCGGGCTGGTGCCGGTGCGGTGTGTGTCGTGGTCATATCCAGAAAGGCAACGGCGGGGCCCGTGGATCGGACGCCTCGGCCCGGCCCGTCTGCAACTTTTTCCACTTTTTCTCCCTGAGCTGTCCGATCTGCGGGCCGAGTGGGTGCCTTTCGTTGAAGAGGGCGGTGGTGAGCCGCGGTGTGGGCTGCGGCCGGCGTCCTCACCAACGGTTTGGAGGTGCCGGGCGTGGCGCGAGGTCGTGCGAGTGCTGACGACTCTGATCAGCTGGCGCTGTGGGATCTTGGTGAGGAGCCAGGTGAACCGGCCGGTGAGGTACCTGCCGCTGCTGGTGAGGTCACCATTCTTCAGCCGTCGGGGACGAAGGGAAGCCAGCACCACCCCGCCGCTGCGACGGACGCGCCAGAGCCCGGGCTCGCTGAGACTGTCGGAGAGAGGGCGCACACTAGGGACGAGGCGGAAGGAGCAGGCGATGAGTCCGCAGACCAGCAACGAGGTCGACCCGAAGATGAAGTACGCGTCGATGGCATCGCGGTACTGGGCGACGTACCTGCCGAGCCGCCTGGAGACAATCCCGGTCCCGGAGCGCCGAGCGTTCTTCGAGGACCTGGGACAGCAGGTGGCCGAGATGGTGGACTACCTGGCCGCGGACAACCTGCGAGCATCCAGCCGGCCGCACGATCCACCGGACTTGACGCGACGCCGGGCGACGATGGCACGGATGCGGGCCGAGGAAGAGGCGCTGGCCGAGCTGGTGTACCTGCCGAAGGAGCGGGGCACCCTCTCACGCGAGACGCCGACGACGCTGACCTCGGAGTAGTCCAATCGTCGGCGGAGGTATCCACCTCGCCGACCGCCGCCACCGTCCACTCCCCTGACCCCGGTCAGGACCTGGATTTCGACACGGTGCGGCCCGGAGACCAGCGCACCGGCGGCCGCACCGTCGTCTCGGTGAGCAGTCAGAACGTCGCGGTGCGATCTGGTGACGGCTACGTCGAGGCTCACCCGGTCACCGAGTTCGTCGACCCCCGCCGAGCCTTGGCCAGCCAGCGCATCGCCGAGCCCGACTCGACGTCGACCGACGATCCCGCAGACGGGCCCGACCCTGCGGCGACCACCGCCGCCGACGCGGTCATCTATGTGCCGGTGGAGTATCACGCCGTCGACTTCGCTCGGATGCCGGACGGCAGCGCGCGGCGGCTGACCTACGACGACAACAACCCGTACGCCGCCCACGCCGAGATCCACGCACTGCTCGACGGCAAGCGAATCGGCAAGGTCCACTGGACGCCCGGCTACGGCAACGCCACCGTCGAGGTCGACCCCGACCATCGCCGCCAGGGCATCGGCACCCGCCTGATGCACGAAGCCCAGACGCGTGATGCGTCAGCGGTCGAGCAGTGGACACCGGTCACCTCCGCGGGGCAGGCACTCGGCCGCCGTCTCGGGTTGGACGCGATCGCGGGCACACCGACGGATGCACCGGCCAAGGCGCCGGACGAGGCAGTTGGGACGGCAGACTTCCAGCCCGCCGGTCAGGGCGATCTTGCTCCGGCCGGGGTGGACGCGAAGGTTCAGGCGAACCTGGCGGCCCTGCGGTTGTTGCGGCGCATCGAGGCAGAGGATCGTCCAGCCACGGCCGATGAGCAGCCCGTACTGGCTCGGTTCGCCGGGTGGGGTGCGTTGCCGAAGGTCTTCGTGACCGGTGACGACACCTACGCGCCGGTCCGCGAGGAGCTGCGCGGACTGTTGTCGCCGGCTGAGTACGACGATGCGATGCAGAACGCGTTGAACTCCCACTTCACCGACGCCGGCCTGGTGGAGCCGATGTGGGCCGCCCTCACGGGTCTGGGGTTCGAGTCCGGGCTGGTGCTGGAGGCCGGCTGCGGCACCGGCAACTTCATCGGGTTCGCCCCGGCGGGTGCGCGGATGGTCGGGGTGGAGCGCAACGAGGTCTCCGGCAGCATCGCACGGCTGCTCTACCCGTCGGCCGAGGTGCGGGTGGAATCGTTCGGCGAGACCCCGGTTCGACCCGGCACCTACGATGCAGTGATCGGTAACGTCCCGTTCGGGAACTATCCCGTCAGGGACCGCGTCCACAATCCGCGCAACCAGCTGCTGATCCACGACCACTTCATCTCCAAGGCCCTGGCAGGGTTGAAGCCCGGCGGCACGATGGCGGTGATCACCTCCGCGGGCACCCTGGACAAGCAGCTCTCGACCGTGCGCCGCGGCTGGTTCGAGGAGGCCGATCTGCTCGGGGCCGTACGCCTGCCCAACGCCGCGCACCGGGCGGCCGCGGGCACCGAGGTCGTCACCGACGTCCTCGTGCTGCGGCGCCGCGAACCCGACCGGACCCCGGGAGACGACGCGTGGGTGACCTCGGTGCCGACCCGACTGGACGACGGCACCGAACGTCATCTCAACGGCTACTTCGCCGCCCACCCGGAGAACATCCTCGGCACCACGGCCACGGGGCAGGCCGCGATGGGCCGCGAGGTGCTCGCCGTACGTCCGCTCGCCTCGGACGGCACCCTGGGCAGCCAGCTGCGGGAACGGCTCGAGGTGATCGCTGCGGCCGCCCTCGCCGAGGACCGTGGCCACTCCCCCGCCGGCACCGCGCCACCCCCCGCCAGCGATACCCCTGCAGCGCAGGCGCCCGCCCAGGCTCCGGCCACGCCGGCGGGCCGGGCGCGGTCGACGGCGGGCGCTCCCGCACCCGTCAGCCAGGGGCCCGTGAGGTCGGCGCGCACCCTGGCGCGTGCGAAGAAGGTCGGGCAGATCACCCACACCGCCACCGAGCCGGTGCCGGGGAAGCGTCGGGGTTCGGCGGGGTCGCTGCGCCATTCGTTCACCGTCGTCGACTTCGACGGCACGGAGGTGCCCTACGTCCCGGACGGGGCCAAGACAGCCGGGCGGCGCACGAAGGATGGGCACCATCCCTCTCAGGCCGACGAGCTCGTGAGCCTGTTGCGGATGCGGGACCTGGCCGCGGACCTGCGCGAGGCCGAGCGGGAGACAGTCGAGAACACCCCGGAGATCGACGAGCTGAGGGCCGAGCTGAACCGCTGCTACGACACCTACGTGGCCGACTACGGCCCGATCAGCCGGATGAAGGCGTCTCAGAAGCAGGTCACGGTCAAGGACCCCGAGGACCCCAACCAGACCGAAGGGCTGGTCGAGGGCGATGACGGCGAGTGGTACCAGATCACCTACACCAAGCCGGGGATGGGTGGCATTCGTAAGGACCCGACCTGGTGGTCGCTAACGGGCCTGGAAGCCGCCTACGACGAGTTCACCAACACCGCGACGAAGGCGAAGTTCTTCACCCAGCGGATGGTCGGCTTCCGCGAGCTCCCGGTGAAGGCGGAGTCGCCGGCGGATGCGGTGGCGATCAGTCGCGAGCACGACGGCCGCGTCGACATGGACCGCATCGCCGGCCTGCTCGGCGTCAACGTCGAGGAGGCCACCTCGCTCACCAAGGGGCTGGTCTTCACCGACCACCGGACCGGCGACCTGGTGCCCGCGCACCTGTTCCTGTCAGGCAACGTGCGCCGCAAGGCGGCCGAGCTCGAGGAGCTCGCCAAGGACGATCCGGAGAAGTGGGGTGAGGCCGCGGCCGCGATGCGGGCCGCGGTGCCGCCGGACAAAGACGTCACCAAGATCAGCGCCAAGCTCGGCATGGTGTGGATCCCCGCAACGGACGTGGAGACGTTCGTTCGCGACATCACCGGCAACGACCGGGCCACCGTCACCTACTCCGAGGAGGACGGCTGGAAGTGCTCCCCGGCGAACGGCGGATCCCGCCGCAACCCGGCCCTGGAGGGCGGCGGCAGCATGGGCGCCCCACCGGGGCATGACTGGCGCAAGCCGTTGAAGGCGAAATGGGGCACCTCGCGGCGGACCACCTACCAGCTCGTCGAGACCGCGTTGAAGGGCCAGCGACCGCAGGTCACCGACAAGGACTCCGAGGGTGTCGAGCGGATCAACCGCGCCGAGACCGAGGCCGCCGGGGAGCAGATGGAGGTCATCGAGAAGGAGTTCGCCCGGTGGCTGTGGCGTGATCCCGACCGCAAGCAGCGGCTGCACGCCGCCTACAACGACAAGTACCGCTCCTACACCGACGTCAACTACGTCGATTCCCCCTACTCGGCCTACCCGGGCATGTCGGACGCGATCGCCCTGGACCCGCACCAAAACGACGCGGTCGCGATGGCCAAGGACTCCGAGGCGGTGCTGTTGCACCACGAGGTCGGCACTGGAAAGACGTTCACCCTCGCGGCTTCGATCATGGAGAAGCGGCGGCTGGGGCAGATCCACAAGCCGGTCGTGGTGGTGCCCAACCACCTGCTGGAGCAGTGGGTGCGGGAGTTCACGATCCTCTACCCCGACGCCGAGCTGCTGGCCACCGACACCAAGGGCATCTCCGGCCCGGACGCCCGGCGCCGGTTCGTCGCCCAGGCCGCCTCGCACGATTGGGACGCGGTGGTGATGACGGCCTCCTCGTTCCGGCTGCTGCCGCTCTCGGAGGAGACCATCGAGGACAACATCCAGCAGCGACTGGACAAGCTCCGTGGCGAGCGCGAGGAAGCACTCGCTGAGGGCGACACCAAGGCGGTGAAGCGGATCGGGGAACGCATCGAGCGCGAGGAGTCCTCGCTGCGCGAGCTCCAGGACCGCATCGGTGGCGACATCGGGCCGCTGGACTTCGAGACCGCCGGGTTCGACTACGTCGTGGTCGACGAGGCGCACGAGTACAAGAACGACGAGGTCGAGTCCTCGGTGCGGGCACTGGCGAAGGGGAAGCCGAACCTCGGTGCGGTGGACCTGCGGGCCAAGCTGGACTGGCTGCGCGAACGCAACGCCGAGCTCGGGAAGCGGTCGGTGGCGTTGTTCGCCACCGGGACGCCGATCTCGAACTCGACGCGCGAGTTCTACGTGATGATCCGGTTCCTGCGCCCCGACTTGCTCGCCGAGGCCGGCGTCAGCGAGTTCGACGACTTCCGTAAGGCGTTCTTGCAGATGGAGGAGTCCATCGAGCCGACCGTGACGGGCCGCCTGCAGGTGAAGATGCGTGAGGGCGACGGCCTGGTCAACGCGGGTGAGTTGAAGCGGATCTGGGTGCAGTTCGCCGACGAGGTCACGGCCGAGGACGTCGGCTTGGAGCGCCCGAAGCTGCGCGGTGGCCAGGCAGAGAAGGTCCTGCGCGGGGTCTCAGAGCACCAGCAAGCCTTCATCCGACACCTCAACGTGCGCCGGGAGGCCATCAAGCCGAAGTTCAAGCCCGAGCCGGGCGAGGACACGGTCGTCGCGATCGGCACCGACGGGCTCACCTCGGCCGTCGACCTGCGGCTCATCCCCGCACTCAAACTCTGGGAGGCCGGGATCGACCCTGCCGACCTGACCGATGCGGACTCGAAGGTGCCGCTGGTCGCCGAGCAGGTCCTCGCCGAGTGGCAACGGACTCGCGACATGCACTTCACGGTTCGCCGCGGCTCGAATGAGCCGGCGCCGATCCGAGGCGGGTTCCAGCTGGTGTTCTGCGACAAGGGCGTCCCGAACAGCGAGGGCAAGCACTCCGTCTACGACGCGTTGAAGTTCGCGCTGGTCGACGGCGGCCTCAAACCGGACGAGGTCGCGTTCATCCATGACGCCGAAGGAGATGCGACCAAGCTCGGGAAGCTGACCGAGCGGTGCCGTACCGGCGAGATCAAGGTGCTGATCGGGTCGACGGCGAAGATGGGCACCGGCCTGAACGTGCAGAACCGGCTCTCGGCGCTCCATCACGTCGACGGCGCCTACCGGCCCGACCAGATCGAGCAGCGCAACGGT
>Ga0172375_10010294_pt1 | contig 12161 bp, 9 predicted proteins | sample LakKiv1m_FD_114537 | JGI IMG/M metagenome (GOLD analysis project Ga0172375, IMG submission 114537) | Freshwater microbial communities from Kabuno Bay, South-Kivu, Congo - kab_092012_11.1m | ecosystem: Environmental > Aquatic > Freshwater > Lake | place: Democratic Republic of the Congo... | reverse complement strand
CGTGGAATTCCCCAAGGATGCCCCGAAGGAGAAAGACGGCCGGGACCACATCAGCGTCATCCGGCTTATTACCCGCCTTATATTCTGCTGGTTTATCCGGGAAAAGGGACTCATTCCTGATGTATTGTTTGATGAAAACCGGATTGCTGAAATGCTTGAAGGTTTTGCGCCGGACAAAGTGCGTGACAAGGACTCTGTATATTACAGGGCGATTCTCCAGAACCTTTTCTTTGCCACGCTCAATACCGAGATGGATCAGCGCGGCTGGCGGCGTGCCGACCAGAACTTCATGGTTCACAGCCTCTTTCGTCATAAAGAATGTTTCCGTGATCCGAAGGCCGGGCTGGACTGGTTCAAGGATATTCCGTTTCTCAACGGTGGACTCTTCGAATGTCTCGATCGTGACTTTGGCGATGGGGCGAAGCCGCGTTACCTGCGTGTTGACGGTTTTTCAGACCGCGACGACAGCCGACCAGTTGTGCCGGACTTCCTTTTCTTCGGATCCGAGCAGGATGTCGATCTGAGCGGCGATTATGGCGATAAGAAGTTCAGGAGTGTGCGCGTCCGCGGGATGATTGACACGCTGAACAGGTACAAGTTCACCATCGAAGAGAACACGCCGCTTGATCAGGAGGTCGCTCTTGATCCTGAACTATGCGGCAAGGTTTTTGAGAACCTGCTGGCTGCATATAATCCTGAAACCGGGACAACTGCCAGAAAGGCAACAGGGTCATTTTACACACCGCGCGAGATTGTGGACTACATGGTTGATGAATCGTTAGTGGCGTATTTGAAATCATCTTTGGAATGCGGCGACTTGACGCCGCTTTCGGAGACGAAGAAAAAGCGCTCTCAAGCGAGCGCAGTCCAAAACGCTGAAGCGCAGGGGATGGAAAAGAAACTTCGCGCTCTTTTGTCGTACGATGGCGAATCTCATGAATTCACCGATGCCGAAACTAAAACCTTGATAGACGCGATTGATTCCCTGAAGGTTCTGGACCCGGCGGTCGGTTCAGGCGCTTTCCCGATGGGTATCCTGCACAAGCTGGTGTTCGTTCTGGGCAAGCTGGATCCGGAGAATAAGCGGTGGAAGGCCACACAGATTGCCAAACTTGACGATGCCGCGATGAAGGAGGAAGCAAAGCGCATTTTCAGAGACAACTACTACGATTACGGTCGCAAGCTTTATCTCATAGAGAACAGTATATATGGCGTGGATATACAGCCCATAGCAGTACAGATCGCCAAGATGCGGTTCTTTATATCGCTGATTGTGGATCAGAAAATTGATTCCGATGCGCCAAACCGTGGCGTCCGCGCCCTGCCGAACCTCGAAACCAAGTTTGTCGCTGCAAACACGCTTATCGGTATAGAGAAACCGGAACAGATGATGTTGCGCAATCCGGAAATCGACAGAAAAGAGGCAGAACTGCGCAAAGTGCGAGAGAAGCATTTTACTGCCCGGACATTGAAATCAAAAGCCAAGTGCCGTGAGGATGATAAACGACTTCGCTCCGAAATCGCTGAACTGCTTAAGAATGACGGATGGGATAACACTATCGCCAAACAACTCGCTGCCTGGGATCCCTATGACCAGAACGGGCATGCTGAGTTCTTTGATCAAGAGTGGATGTTCGGAATTATCGAAGGGTTTGATATCGCAATCGGAAATCCGCCATACGTTCGTGTTCACAAGCAAGATGAGGCTCAGAAAGAATTATTAAGACTGCGTTATAAGTCTCCGGTTGGCGATTTTGATGTTTATGTGGTTTTTATCGAGAAGGCGTTGCTGATTCTTAGGCAGAGTGGGTTTCTTTCTTTTATCACTCCAGACAAGTTTCTTATTAGGGATTACGGAAAAGAAATTCGTAAGATCATTTTAGAAAACCGTATTATTGAATTCTATGATATTTCGAGGGCTGATGATGCGTTTGGTGCATCGGTCTATCCTTTGATATCATTGATACAGAAAAGCAATATCCATTCGCAAACACGTATTCGTTTCGCTAAGTCGATTAGGAATATGGGTGCGCCTCAAAACGAATATCTGTACCCACAAAGTGATTGGCAGAAATTAAACATGATTGAGCTAATTGAAGAATCCAATCTCAAAGTAATGAAAAAAATAACGAATGGGTCAACGACGCTTGACGAGATTGTCGGGAAGGATGCCGTATTCTGCGGGACTCCGCGTGCAAGAGATTACTATGAATGGTCAAAGGGGCTTGTGGTCAGAAAGACCTCAAGAACGCCGAAGGTTATTGTTTGTTCAAACATTACGCCTTTCTGTATAGACCATAACAAAGAGATCAGGACTCTTGGTCAACGAGTTACAGGCGCATATTTTGATAATTCGGGGGAGTTGATAGGAAATAGCCAGTGGTCGTCGTTTCTTCACGCACCAAAGATTCTTATTAGGGGAAACGATACTCGTCTAACGGCCGTACTTGACGAAGAGCCAAGTGTGTTTATTGGTGTCTATGGCATCAAGCTCACAACATCATCGATGCGTCTTGCTAAGTATTTAGTTGCATTTCTGAACTCAAAATTGTGTCAATGGATATTCTTAACAAAAAATCCTTCCTTAAAAATTGGAGGCGGTTTTTTTTCTATTAATGCTCCTCAGCTCCTTTCTCTTCCTCTGAAGCTTCCTTCGGACACCATGTTGAAGTTGGTCGGTCATGTTGTTGACAAAATTAACATAGCAAAGAAGCGCAATCCTATGGTGGATACAAACATATTAGAACGAGAGATTGATAAACATGTCTACGCTCTCTATGACCTGACGCCTGATGAAATTAAGATTGTGGAAGGGGTGGCGGAGAAATGATTACTAAGGCCACAGTCTTTATCCTCGGAGCTGGTGCAGGCATACCATATGGGTTTCCATTGGGCAGCGAATTAAAAAAAGATATGTTAGACATTTTGGATAAAGACAATTTGGACAATAGATCAGCTCTCGCGCTTCTTGCAAAGGCAGGTGGCCAGGATTATGAGGAAATGCGATTGTTGACTCTGCGAAAAACGCTGCAGGATAGTGGCGATGGCACAATAGACACGTTTCTTGAGACCCACGAAGAGTACAAGGATACGGCAAAGAGAGTGATTGCATACATTCTCCTGAAGAAAGAAATCAGGGATAATGTGATGCATCCGATAATCTCAGAGGGGCAAAAACCTGAGCAAAATTCAGATTGGTATCCGGAAATCCTCAGGATGATGCAGTCTTCTGGTGTTGGTCAGTTTACCTCAAATAAAGTGTCGTTTATCACTTTCAACTATGATCGTTCTTTAGAGCATTTCTTCTATGCAGCTCTGACTACTCGCAACAGGCCGCAGGTTACGACAGAAGCGTGGGTTGATGTAATACGCAAGATTCCAATAGTCCATATTCATGGTGATTTGGGTGCTTATTACGAACTCGGCGACAAGAATGATCCGGCTAGGGTTGGTTTCAATACCAAAATAACGGAACTCACGATTAGGCTTGCTGGCGAAAGGATAAGAGTTATTCACGAAAAAGATGCCATGCTCGATCAGAATTACAAATCAGCCCGCTCACTTGTTCAGAATGCACAGTTTGTTTTCTTCTTGGGTTTTGGATATGACGAAAGAAATCTGCGCCGACTTCAGTTGAAACCCGTCCTTAATCCACAGGCAAGAGTTGAAGGTACGGGTTTAGGGCTTACGCCTGCAATCAAAGCACGAATACAGTCTCTTTCTGGCGGCGTTATTCATCAGGACAGCATACGGGAATTCAACTGTTTGGCTTTCTTGCGAGAAAGTCATGCGGCTCAACAAATATACGAAATTCATTAGGTAGATTACTATGTCCACGCACGATATTATCGACAATAGAACCGAGAAGTTGATTGATCATTTGAATCAGATGCTCGGATCGAGTGAGCGGGCGAGGTTTGCGGTGGGGTATCTGTTTCTGTCAGGGCTGACAAGTGTCGCCAAGCGGGTGCTGAATCTCAAGGAACTGCGGCTTCTTATCGGCAATACTACTAATAAGGAAACGGTCGAGATGCTGGCGGAGGCATATAAGCGGCTGGATATCATCTCCGAGGAGATCGAGAAGCAGGTTTATCCGAAACGGACCGAGGCCGGAAAGATGGCGGAGGATACGGCCGGAAATTTGCGGAATGCGGTAGAGTGGATGGATCAGACTGACGAGGCGCAGGAGCTTGTTGCCGGGTTGATCCGAATGATTGAAGAGAAACGGCTGAAGGTGAAAATCTACACAAAAGGCCGGCTCCACGCGAAAGCCTATATCTGCGACTACGGCAAGGTGTTTGATCTTGTCGGGAAGGAAATCGAACGTCACGAGAAAGGGATTGCGGTCGTCGGCTCTTCGAATCTTACCCTGTCGGGTCTGACGCATAATACGGAGCTGAATGTTGTTGTGCAGGGGAATCAGAATCACAAGGAGCTTGTGCGCTGGTTTGATGATCTGTGGAAAGAGGCGCTGGATTTTGACGAGACGCTGATGAAGGAGTTGAAGGAGTCATGGGCTGTCGCGCAGGTGCGGCCTTATGATATTTACATGAAAACCCTGTATTCGCTGGTGAAAGACAGGCTTGAGCTGGATGATGAGCAGGAGTTGATGTGGGATGACGATATTTTCCGGAAGCTGGCTAATTTCCAGAAGGTGGCGGTAAAACAGGCGGTCCAGATTATTCGGGATTTTGGCGGCGGATTTGTGGCGGATGTGGTTGGGTTGGGCAAAAGCTTTATCGGTGCGGCAATCGTCAAGCATTTCGAGCGTACCGATCATGCGAGGCCGCTGATAATATGTCCTGCGCCGCTGATAGAGATGTGGGAAAGGTATAATGAGTTCTACCAGCTCAATGCCCGGGTTTTGTCCATGGGGTATCTAAAGGAGGATGATGCGGAAGGGGTGAAGACGCTTCTGAGTGATGTCAAGTACCGGGACAGGGATTTTGTTCTGATTGATGAAAGCCATAACCTCCGGCATTCCGATACCCAGAAATACAAAGTGGTTCAGGCGTTCCTCTCGGCGCGCGGGAAGAAGTGCTGTTTCCTGACGGCAACGCCAAGGAATAAAAGCGCGTGGGATGTGTATCACCAGATAAAACTGTTCCATCAGGATGACAAGACAGATATGCCGATAGATCCGCCGAACTTGAAGGAGTATTTCAAGCTGATTGATAAGGAAGAGCGGAAGCTGCCGGATCTGCTGTCGAATATCCTTATCAGGCGCACGAGGAATCATATCTTGAGGTGGTACGGCTTTGACTCCGAGACACATGAGCAGGTTGATCCCAACAGGTTTGGTGAATATCTGAGCGGGAAGAGGAAAGCTTATGTGATGGTGGGCGGGCGGCATCAGTTCTTCCCGAAGAGGGAGCTTGAGACGGTGGAGTACAGCATTGAGCACACGTATCAGGGGCTTTACCAGGAGATCAGAGGATATCTCGGCAAGCCGAGAAAAGGGAAGCAGGGACATGGGGCGGCTGGTGAGCTTAGTTATGCCAGATATGGCTTGTGGCACTATGTGCAGCCGAAGAAGCAGAAAGAAGAACCGTATGTCGGGATTCAGAGGGCGGGAGCCAATTTGCGGGGGTTGATGCGGATACTGCTTTTCAAGCGATTTGAGTCCAGCGTTTATGCGTTCAGCGAGTCGGTACGGCGGCTGATCAAGATACACAAGGCGTTCCTGGTGTCACTTGAGCAAGGCGTTGTGCCTGCCGGGGATGATGCGCAGACGATTCTTTATGAGAGTGATAATTTTGAGGAGCAGGAGTTGCTGGATGCGCTGAAAGGGGTCTCTGGCAGGTATAATGCTGATGATTTTGACATGGAACTGCTGAAGAATCATATCAGGAGTGATATTGATCTGCTTGAGAAAATAAGCGCTTTGGTTGCGCCCATAACTGCCGACAAGGATGGGAAGCTGATGGCTCTTAAGAAACTGCTGGCGAAGAAGCCGTTGAACGGAGCAAAGCAGCTGATATTTACGCAGTATGCGGATACAGCGAAATATCTGTTTGATTGCCTGAACCCAGACGGCAAGAAGAAAGATGTCGAGGTGATTTACAGCGGTGATAAGAGTAAGGAAAAAGTCGTTGGCCGGTTTGCGCCAAAGGCAAATCCGGAATATCGATTTGCCAAGGATGAACCTGAATTAATGACCGTTATTGCCACGGATGTACTCGCCGAAGGTCTGAATCTGCAAGATTGCGATAATATCATCAATTATGATCTGCACTGGAACCCGGTACGCCTGATTCAGCGGTTTGGGCGTATTGATCGAATAGGGTCCGATCATGAAGTTGTCAACGGGTTCAATTTCCTGCCGGAACTTGAGATTGAAAAGCATCTCAAGCTGCACGAAAAGCTTGATCATCGGATTCAGGAGATACATGACACCATAGGAGAAGACGCCAAGATTCTTGATCAACATGAGCGGTTAAACACGGAAGCGATGTATGCAATTTACGAAACCAAAGGCGGCGGCGCTGTGCAGATGAATCTATGGAGCGGCGCTGAAGAAGATGAATATCTCGATCTCAATGAGGCTGAGGAGATATTGCGCCAGTTGAGAAAGGATGATCCGGCTGAGTATGACCGGATCGGCAGTCTGCGCGACGGCATAAGGACTGCCAGGGCTTCAATTGATAAAGGCATGTATGTGTTCTGTCAGGCAGGTAAATATCAGCAATTGTTCCTGCTGGACGAAGCCGGGGGCATAAAGTCGCGGGATATTCCGCGGGTTGTTGGCGTGGTGAAGTGTGCACCTGATGCCAGGATTGCGGAATTGCCAAAAGAGTACAATAAAGCCGTTATGCGGGTACAAAGAATGTTTGCTGAAGATGTAAAACATCGTGAATCTGAAAAAAGCTATTCTTTGAACCTTACGCACGGGCAATTGTATGTATTGCGCGAGTTAAGGATGCTTTACGATATTGCCGATGATGACAGGAAGAACAATATCAATATAATTGAAAAAGCCATTCGTGGTCCGTTGACAGGTGCTGTGAAGAGGGAGTTGAATCAAATGCGGCGGAATGGAGTTGTAGGAGACGGCTTGCTGAAGAATCTTATGGATATATATCAGCAGCATCAGTTGAAAGATATGGTTCAGCGTAGAAATCTTGAGCTTCAGGATCGTCCTGTTCCGCGTATTCTTTGCAGCGAAGCGTTTGTCTGACCAGCGGGGAATCCGAAGGGTCTAACCACTTGCCCTGAATACTTCGGGCGACGTGCTCTGGCATGCGAGTTTGCAGTACAACTTGATCTGCCAGAGCCGCTTATTGCCCGAGGTATAAGCAGCTCATGCAATAACCGGATCAGTACTGGATGAAGATGTTTCCTGTCTGTGTGCCGCGCTGGATCTGAACCGTTACCTGTTCTCCAACCTTCAATACACGAACACGGCCCATAAGGTCGTCGATTGACGAGATCTTGGAATCACCGAACTGAATAATCTTGTCGCCTTTCATGAGCCCGGCCTTGTCTTCGGGCCCGCCTGTGAGGACTTCGCCCACGACGACGGCACCGCTCTTCTTCAGTTCCTCGGCGTCAGGGGCAAACTTGGCTTCCGCATGTTTGGTGACGGAAGTCTTTTCTTTATTGGCGGGACTGAACTTTGCGGAGTGGGAATCCACCGCCGCGATGAATTGTACCAGGAATTTGTACTGTTCGGCATAGTTCTGCCTGTTAATGGACTCGAATGAGTCCCGCGGCGAATCGATCAGGGGAAAGTCGCTTTCCTCCAGGCTGTCAAAGGTGATGGTGGGTACGTCTTTTTCATTGAAAGCGCTGGAATCTGCGGCTACGCCGACAAGTTCCCTTAACTTGATCGGGATGTTGTTCTGCCTGGCGACATCATCGGCAAGCGCTTCGAGTTCATCTGCGGATCCGGTCTGCCAGACCTTGGTTTTTGACACGCCGAGGCATTCAAGTTCGATCATCGCGTGTATTTCTGCAAGTCGGGTCCGTGACAGACTTTTTACGTAGAACTTTGCGCCCTGCATACCCTGTTCTTCCAGGGTTGTTCCGAGGAAGATGAGCGTATGAATGGGCTTTTTATCTTTAAGGGTATTGGCCAGGTTGACCAGCATGCATGCGCCGCTCCAGTCGTCGATGACGCCTTTACCTTCCGGGCTGCAGTCCGTGTGCGCGCTGACAACTATGGTGTTGCTGCTCTGGCCCTGAACGGTGGCGATGATGTTCTCATATATGAACTGCCCCCTGGGGGTACGTTCGAGCCTGGCCTTTTGTTTTATGACATTTGTGATGCCGGCCTGGGTAAAGAGTTGTGCCAGTTTGTCAGCCCGCTGGATGTTATTCTGCGGCGGGTTGTTTAACTCCGCAATCAGTTTGTCCTCATTTGACCGTTTCTCAGCCGGCTGTTGTTTTTCAATGGGTTGTTTTTCTTTGGCGGGCGGCGTGTGGCGGGAATTCCGCATAATGCCTGTCCGTTTTACAATAAAGAAGACCAGGATAATGCATATAAGGACAGTGAAGGTTGTTTTTTTCATGGGTGACGTTACGTTCCGAAGTTTTCCGGAATCTGTCAATTGTCGATTTTTCCTCTGCCGGGTGCAGTATTTTCTGCTTGTAAGGCCTATATTTGTTGGTATCTTCCCAGTTCCTTTAGCGGAAAAGTGCGCCCATCGTCTATCGGACAGGACACAAGGTTTTCATCCTTGGAAGCGGGGTTCGATTCCCCGTGGGCGCGCCATCTCAATTACACCCAATAGAATCAATGGTTTGCTACAAGTCTAAAGAATCTTGCTAGGTAAGTCATAACGGTAAGTCATAACGCTTGCAATACTGGACTAGGCTAATCTTACCTATTCAAGGGCATTCTTTTGTGTGCCTTGTTGTCCTGATTCTGGGTATGACATAGTGGCAGGAAAGGCAGACCTCACTATCACAGGCACCATGAAGAAGGCCATAATAGAGCCTCAGTTAGTCGTTGATCCTGCTGTACCTCTACGCAAAACGGAGTATGAGATATTCGCCCAGGCCAAGTTTGAAGGGCTGAACAGCCAAGATGCCTACCTAAGAGCCTACAACTGTTCAAAGAAAGCTGCTAGAATCAATGCTGGTCGTTTGATTACAAATGATAACATTCAGACCCGTATTCGCTGGCTGCAGGAACAGGCCGCGAGTAAAGCCGTTATGTCGGTTCAGCGAAGAAAAGAAGTGCTATCACGGATCGGAGAAGAAGTGGGTAGCCAAGACCCTGCTGATTACCTGGTTGCGGGTGCTGATGGAACTTATGTGTCTTTTGGACCTGAAAGCAAGAATCGCAAGGCGGTTGCCGGTGTAGAGTCGAGGACGATAATGGTTGGCGAGGGTGACGGGGCTGGATCAGCCGTTATCACCAAACTCAAATTGCGCTCGTTCAGTGAGACTATTTCAGCAATAGATACGCTTAACAAGATGGACGGGCTTTATCAGGACCAGCAGGACGATAAGACTATCAATGTCATAGCCATTATCGAGAAGCTCAAGCCGCGGATACTGGAGGCAAAAACATGACCGCCCAGGAATTATCAATTATTCGGGGAACTTGGTTAGATTGAGGCAAAAAACATTAGAAATCGAAAAGATCCTTAATTCGAACCTTCAGGGCATTGGCTATCCGTTCGCAACCTTCGATTGACGGGGAGTTAATCCCTCGCTCAACAAAGCTAATGAACTCAACTGAGTAGTCAGCCTTTTCAGCCAGGGCTTCCTGCGTAAGCTTCTTTTTCCTCCGCAGAGTGGCAATCTTCTGACCTAAGTGTTTCTTGATCACGCAGTCATACTACGTATATTTAGCTTGAAAAAGCCACGTAGCCAGACTACGTTTCTGATAGAAAACTTGAAATAACGATAATGAGGAATAGGGAAATGCTGACGGGAGTATCTAGCTGCGAAGCATTTGAGGCTCAAAAAACAATTCTTATCCGTCGTCTTGTTCGTACCAGGCTAGAAGGCGCCCAGATGGGTGAATATTCGGGATTGTTGGATCAACTCACGGACGATGAATTGTACGGTCTTCCGGAAGCAACCATTGTGACGATTGCATCACTTTACAAACAACAAAGACATCAGGGTAGTACGCATTCTGATGCTCTCCGATTTATTGATTCAACTCGGAGCCCTAATCCGCCAAGTAGTACGCCCGGCTGGTCTGAACTTCCTTTGTCAGAGTATATATTCTCAAGGATATTTCTTGAAATGGAAAAGACGAGTCAACCCTGGTATCACGAAGTAGATTTCATACCGTTTGCGGTTGAGGAGACAAATAAGTGGATGAAGCAGTGTTTTGGATATTAATTGGAAAATATCGAATTGGAGTTAAGCAGGGTGAGCGCAGACGAATTACAGAGTCTCATTGATTATTCGCAGACAAATGGCCGGGTCTGTCCACAACCCATGAAATGGAATGAACTGTGGAAGATGCTGCCGGATCGGGAACGTACACAGGAGAGCGGTTGGAAACCATCGTCTCCTTTAATTCTGGGGGCGTGGTGGTGTGCTAGTGTTCAAGCAAAACGGTCTCGATTTCAGGAGCACTTAACTTGGGCTGAATCCAAAGGAGTCTTGGACAAAGTAAGGGTATTTCTCGAAGGTTTATCTGAAGACGAATGGTTTCACGAAAAAGATTAGCTTACATAACGTGATCATAGCAGGGAGGTACACAGAATTGAGACGATCCTCCACAACGAGAAAGAAATGCCGGACAGGCAAGAGGGGCATAACACGCCGGCAAGCGGTGCAGATAGCTCGCCAAGCGTGTATTCCAGATGCCAGTCAGTTCACGGCTTACGGGTCCAAGCCTGAGAATCTCAATATCGGCGGTATACCTTCCGAACCCTGTTGGTTTGTTTATGTGCCAAAGATGGATTTCCGGGGACAAGGTATTCTTAGGAGCAGTCGTGTCATCCTTGTTTCTAAATCGAGTGGGAAGATTCTGTATGACGGTTCTGCCCGAGATGAGGGGTAGGGGGGGGAAGACATGGATTTGAAACCAGATGAAGTGATATGGTGTCCGTCGGAAGATGATCTGTCTTATCTGATAATCTTAAAGAAGACAGCACATCCGCCGAAGGACAGGGAGATTTATTTGTTCTATCAGGTGGACCTGTACAATCGATTGCTGGAGGAGTCGAGCGAACAGGAGAAAGACGGTGCACAGGAGGTGCTGGAACTCTGGTTTCCGTGGTCTGTGCTAGGAGCGTTGAACCATAGGGATGTAAGGCATCCCAAGTTTCCTAGCGAATTGATGCACGGGGTGACCATGTCGGAAGATGAGAACATCGATCTATGGAAGCGGGAGTTGGACAATCTTTTCCCGTGTCCGGAGTCGAAAGTTAGCCAGGAAGAGGGAATATTGTACTTGAAGGATCTCTCCCTGGAAAGTTGGCTAGGCCAGTTGGCGTAAAACCGCAAGTTGTTGCTCGCTAGGCATTGGATATATCTGAATTAGAAAGGTTGTTAAATGAAACCGGAATCGCCCAATCAGTTGAACAACTCACGAACAGTTAAGGACTCTACCTCTCAACGTTCAGATCGGTTGACTCCATCCGAGATCGAATCTCTGCGTCAAGACGCGAGGGACAGTATGAAGCACCTGGACGAGTTGGAAGCAGGTACGGCGAACTCGCAGAGGAAGGCGTCAACACCGGAAACATTGGGAAACAACATGAAAACACCACCGAGCTTGGTAGAGAAAACGTTAGCAATGCACAGGGAACAGGCAGAAGAGACAGCGAGAGCATTCCAGGAGTCGAAGATACAATTCGAGGGTTACGATTATCCAATAAACAACAAAAAGAAAATTCCCTTTCCGGCACCCTTGCACAAGGAAAAATAACTTCTACAGCCCCTAGTCTTCAAGAATATGGTTTCCCATCAGAAGGACCGTTAATATCAAGATTAAGAAGCAACAGCAAACTCCAGAAACTTCCCGCTGTCTTCTTTCTCTCCAGCGTTGGGCGGGTGGAGTCAGGACGGGAAGATACACTTCGCCTCACTCCCGTCGATGAACAAAGATGGCTCATTGACGAGGTTATACCCGATTATGATGCTTGTGAGTCGGTATATATGGAATAAGACAGGGGAGGTTTGTCTCAGAGTTGCCGGAATTTCTTCAATTACAGGCGTTTCCCTCGTCAATCAGGTATTTGACTTAT
>Ga0172375_10010293_pt1 | contig 12161 bp, 11 predicted proteins | sample LakKiv1m_FD_114537 | JGI IMG/M metagenome (GOLD analysis project Ga0172375, IMG submission 114537) | Freshwater microbial communities from Kabuno Bay, South-Kivu, Congo - kab_092012_11.1m | ecosystem: Environmental > Aquatic > Freshwater > Lake | place: Democratic Republic of the Congo... | reverse complement strand
TCCGCATTTTTATGAAACAAAATTATCCATTAAGTAAGTCTATCCTTAAAGAAATTAAAAAAGCCAATAAAATCTTAATCAACGTCCACCGTAATCCTGATTTGGATTCGATCGGGTCGGCAACAGCTTTATACCAAGCTTTAATCAGGATGGGGAAAAAGGTTATTCTAATTTGCCCCCATGAAATTCCTGAAAATTTTAGATTTTTAAAAGGAACTGATAAAGTCAAGACGGTAGATTTTTCCAGTTTTGATTTTTCCTTATACGATTTATTTATTATTCTTGATTCAGGCAGTTACGATATTGTCACCGGCAGCAAAGAAGTCAAATTATCCGATATCAAAAAAATCGTCATCGACCATCATCGAACAAATTTATTTAACAATGTTGAAATCAAACTTTATGACGAGCTTTCGGCTACCTGCGAAATCATTTATCAGATGCTTATTGACTGGGGAGTAGGGATCGATAAGGACATGGCCACTTCATTATTCTCAGGCATTGCCGGAGACACAGTATTTTTTAAATACGGAGGAAATACTAAACTGACGTTTAAAATCGCAACTGAACTACTGAATTTAGGCGCAGATAAGAGCAAATTAATTGATCAAGCTTTTGACAGCTTTGATTTTGGTTTGGTGAAATTAATTGGAGAAACTTTGGAAAAAATGGAAAAAGAAACTTCACCGGCTGGCGAATTTATCTATTCAATTATTGACTATCAAACTTATGAAAAATATGGAAAACCAAAAGGAGCCAGAGAATTAGTAGCAGACTTTTTTGCCCGAAGTATTAAAGGGTATGGTTTCGGAATAATTATTTTTGAAGTGGAAAAAAATGTCTTTTCTCTAAGTTTCCGTTCAAAAGAAAATGTTGACGTATCGGAAATTGCCAAGAAACTTGGCGGCGGCGGTCATAAATGCGCCGCTGGAGCGACCATCAACGGAAACATTAATCAAATAATTAAAAAAATCAAAGAAACTGTCTGATGATTTTTTCAACTTCACGGTCATTGATTTCATGGTAGGGGCCGCGGTGAGAAAGTAAAGCTCCGGAGAAAGTTTTCGGGATATGCATAAGCTCGTGGACAAGAGTTTTTATTTGTTCTCTTGGTGATAATTTATCAAATCTTTGAGAAATCACTTCAATAATGTAGTTTGGTTCGATACCGGCGACTTCTTTAAACAGACGGGACATTCCCCAGATTCTTGCATAGGCACGGGTTTTAGCGTCAAAACTGCGGATGCAATGGATTTGATTTGGCTTGATATGAATAAACTTTAATTCCTTAATCAAAACCCTGATCTGCCTTTTGATTTCGGGGGCAAGCTTATATTTCATAGGATAATATGATATCATTTTTATAATGAAAAAGATTTTTTCGCATGTTTTATTATTTGTTTTTACTTTTTTTATCGTTGCCTCAATTAATGCCGAAGAAATAAAAACTTTTGAGTCAAATATTAAAATCAATAAAAACGGAACAATCAATGTTTACGAAAAGATTACCTATGATTTTGGAACGTTACAAAAACACGGAATCTATCGGGAAATTCCTTTCATAAAAACTAATCAGGATGGAAAAAAATTTGAGCTGAAATTTTCCAAAATCTCCGTTACAGATGAAAATGGCTTTAATTATAAATTTACAACTTCAAATGTCGATGAAAAAATTGTTAGGTTGAAAATCGGGGATGCTGATCGACTAGTAACAGGAATTCATAATTATTTTATTTTTTATCAAGTTGCCGGGGCTCTTACCTATTTCTCCGATCACGACGAACTTTATTGGAATGTGACAGGAAACGGGTGGGAAGTTCCGATCGCCAGTACAACCGCGCAGGTTGTATGGCCACAAGAAATTAATAAGGAAGATATTAAAACTGCTTGTTATACAGGTCTCTATGACAGCAGTGTTTCCGATTGTAATTATTTTATTGACGGCCGTGGACAGGATAGTATAAAGACAAATCGAACGCTGTTGATCGGAGAAGGGATGACCGTTGTTGTTAGTTTTCCGAAAAATATTGTGGCGGTTTTAGAACCAAAAGAATTTGTAAGTTTTTGGAATACTTTTTTTGGTAGATTAATTTCTTGGTTACTTAGTTTGTTGGCGATAATTTGGTATGTCGGACTACCGTTTTTTATAATTTACAAATGGTTTAAATCGGGCCGCGATCCAAAAGGAACAGTTGGGATAACGACAGCCTGGTTTGATCCGCCAAAAACTCAAGACGGAAAAAGATTTTTGACTCCGGGTGAGGTTGGAACCCTGGGAGATGAGACAGTTGATATGAAAGATATTTCGGCGACGATTGTTGATCTGGCCAGGCGAGGATACTTAATAATTGACGAACGTAAGAAAGGAGATTTTTATTTAATTAAAAATAAAAACATTGGTAGCGGTTTATTAACTTATGAAAAAACTATTTTGACAAAGTTTTTTGGGGGTAAAGAAGAAATTAGGATTAAAGATCAAGAACTGTCTTCCGAGATGATTCAGATAACGAAAGAGATGTATGAACAGGTAGTCGAAGATAAGTTATTTGACAAAAATCCTCAAAGTACACGGACGGTATATTATGTAGTCGCTGTTATTGCACTTTTTACCGGAAATTTCTTTTTGGCAATTGTGGCCTTTCTTTTTGGAAGGGCGATGCCGAAAAAGACGGTATATGGGGTTGAAGCAAAAAATGTTTCTTTTTCTTTGAAAAACTTTTTAACTAGTCAAAAAAGACAGCTCGAATTTCAGGCAGATAAACAGTTAATGTTTGAAAAACTGCTTCCATATGCAGTTGCTTTTGGAGTTGAACGGATTTGGGCAAAAAGATTTGAAAACTTAAATATTACTCAACCTTCATGGTATCATAGTTATTCGTCAGCTAATTTTAATAGTTATTTATTAGTTAACGGCTTAAGTTCTTCTTTCAGATCAATCAACACGGCAATGACCCCAACCCGTTCATCAAGTGGATTTTCTTCGGGGTTTTCAGGTGGAGGATTTTCGGGAGGAGGCGGAGGAGGAGGCGGTGGTGGTTCATGGTAGGTTTAATAAATAAAATTTATTCGGAAAAAACTCGCTTACCTCAGAAACTCTGCTTAACTTAAATTACTAATAAAAGAATATCTTTAGATTGTTGTTACTTGAGGGGCGCTCAAACAGATTTTCCTCAAAATTTTATTTATTTTTGATCTACCCAGAAATAAAGCATGAATAAAATATGTTAAAATATATTCAAGCTCCTGTAGTTTAACGGATAGAATAGAGGTTTGCGGAACCTCTGATGGCAGTTCAATTCTGCCCGGGAGCACCAAGGGGGTGTAGTTCAACGGTAGAATAGAGGTCTCCAAAACCTTTGATGAGGGTTCAATTCCTTCCGCCCCTGCATGAAAATTTATTTCTTGGGTACCAACGGCTGGTATACGACTCCGACGGGCGATACTCCCTGTATTCTTATCGACAGCAAGGACCGTTATATTATTTTTGATGCTGGTAATGCTATCTATAAAATTGACAAATATATCACGGAAAGTAAACCAATTTCCTTATTTATCAGTCACTTTCATATTGACCATGTCTCAGGACTTCATATGTTAATTAAATTTAAGTTTAAACAAGGGATGGATATTTATTTTGCCAAGGGAAGGAAAAAAGATTTTGATTTATTAGTTAATCCTCCATACACGATTGGAATTGTCAATAATAAAAAAAATGTTTTAAATTTGTCAACAAAAATCAGAATTCATGAACTTGAAGAAGGGAAGAGTAATATTGGATTTCCGGTAGTTATGAAAAAACTGTGTCATGGTTATGAAAATCACGGATTTAGGATAAACCTTGAAGGTAAGTCGATCGTTTATTCGGGTGACACCAAAATAGTTCCAAACGGACTACTGCTTGCGAAAGATTCCGATCTGCTCATTCACGAGTGTTCAAATATTATTTCATCAAATCACGATGATTGGGGGCATACCGATCCTGTTCAGACAGCCCAGTTTGCCCGCGACGCCGGTGTCAAAAAACTCGTTATGACGCATTTCGGTGCCCATCTTTACGATACTTTGGAAAAACGACGCGAGGCCGAAAAAAAAGCCAAAGAAATCTTCCCTAATACAATAGCTGCTACGGATGATTTAATTTTGGAGATTTAAATTACTTTACCGGGAAGTCAGGGATAGTAGGAGCATCGGCCGGTGGGGGAGTTGGAATAGTTGAATCAGTTGGTGGACTAGCGGGTTGCTGGCTTTCTGTTACTACTGGTTCAGATTTTGATTGCAAATCATCCATGACAGATTTCAAAGGATCCGCCTTCGCTGAAGCTTCCTCCGTCGTTAAAACTTTGGAGGACAAGTCAGCGGACAAGTCAGGAGTAGTTGTTACTGGTGTTTCAACTGGAGGAACTACTTCTGTCGGAGTTTTAATTTCTTCAACAGATTTAGCTGTATCTTCAGCCGATGGAGGAGTGGCAAATCCAAAAGTTGTATCAAATTCTTCTTTGGTAAATCCTTTTAACACAGAAATTGTTCCATCGTCTTTTTCGACTCGGGTCACCGGAGTGCCGGCAAAGTTATTGGAAATGGCCAGCATTTCCGTCAGAAAATCTTTGTTGGTTTCCAAATCCTTTTCTTCAAAGGTAAGTTTATTATTTTTTAGATACTCTTTCTCTTGTTTGGAAAACGTGCAATCTTTAATTGTGTAAACGGTAATTTTCATACTTCGACTTCGCTCAGTATGATCCTGAATTTAATTGAAGGATCATAACTTATTTTTATTATGAAAGAAATAAAATCATTTGTCAAATTCATTTTTTTTTAAAAGCATTCAGCTCTTTAAGACGCCACATAAAAAGAGCAGCTTTGTTGCGGGCATTAGAGTCGATGACAAATCTGAGGGCTTCCTCAAGAATGGCCCGGGGAACAGTTTTCGCCAATTTCATATAAAGGCCTTTTCGTCTCCCATCTCCAAGTTTATTGGCCAAATGGATTCCAAAAGTCTGAAACTCCCGTGAAACGTACTTATCCTCAAGCGGATTAAATTTTTTTAAGATATCGCGGACGGACTGCATTTTATTTTTCTATCAAAGGAACAAATTTTTCCTTAAGAATAGTTTTTAAATCATACTGGGTGCGACTGCGGTAGTTTATATTTACTCTTAAACTTTGCTCGATGAAGTTTTTTACCAGTTCGGCGGTTTTTTCCGCACTGACAGTTCTGTAATCTATATATTTGATAAATTCGCCGCCTACTTCGCGGAAAACCTTGAGATCAGAGACTAAAATGGCAGTTTTTGTCAGCGCCGCCTCAAGTAGAGGCAGGCCGAAATTTTCACTTTTGGATAAGAAAAAAACCATATCAGCGATCTGATAAAGATCATGGACCTCCGATCGTATTAGGGCACGATTGAGAAAATCATTAAAAAACATCACATTATTTTTTAAATCAAGATCGGCAATCTTTTTTTTCAAACGATCATAGTATTCGAGAGTAGAACGATGAGATGAAGGTTTGCCGGTGATAATGTAACCGATTTTAGGATAAGTTTTTTTAAGTTCGTGGATGATGTCGAGACAGTAGTCGATATTTTTCCGCTCCAATATATTGACCGGAGAAAGAATTAGGGGAAACTTTTTAATTAAATCGTATTTTTCAATAATTTCCCAGATCAGGTTGTCAATTTCCAAAAAATGCCTGACGTCAATGCCATTCGGGATAACGGCGGTTTCACCGTCATGGAGTCCCATCAGTTCTGCAAAAGGTTCCCTGAAGCTTTCGGAAATAAGAATATAAGTAAGATTTTTTATCGGCGTCGTCAACAGCTCTTTTTCGAGCCTTGAATGAATAATTGCATTGAGGTCTTTGATTTTGAACTCGTTAATATAGGAATGATCATGGATCCAGCCGAAATATTTTTTTCTCGGATATTTTTTGGCGAAATTTTTAAAGGCATAGACAAAAGGCAGATTTCTAACAATGGTAATCATATTATGGACAACGACTACATCGATTTTCTCAAGAGCTTTTTCCAGTTTTTGCTCAATTTGATCTGCTAAATTATAGAAATCTTCATCAATTACACCTTTATTTAATATTTTTTCTTGCAGGAAAGGATTAAAGTTTATTACTGATTGAAGTTCAGGAATGACCACCAATTTTATTCTATTATTAGTTTCTTCGCCAGAACCTGCAACAACAGTAACCTCATAATTTAAATTAGACAATATCTGAGCATGTTCTTTGATCATGCTTTCTACCCCGCCGATATTTGGCGGATAGGCAAAATGCAGTAAAGCAATTTTTTTCATGGTTTTTTCCCCAAAATTTCTAAATAGGTTTTTTCGTAATTATCGACCATAGTTTGGGTGGAAAAGTTTTTGACCACGTGGTCACGGCAATCTTGTGGTTTAATTGTATCAATTTTTAATAAAGCTTCTTTTAAACCTTCAATTCCTAATTCCTTCGGGACGACAAACCCGGTTTTTCCGTTGCTGACCAATTCCGAGACGGCGCCGCGGTCAAATCCGATTACCGGTGTTCCACAGGCCATTGCTTCGGCCATCACTAAGCCAAATGGCTCATACCAATTGATCGTCATCAAAAAGACCTTGGCTTTTTGCATGAGAGCGGCTATCTCAGGTTTTGTCAGAACTAATTCAGAAGATTGTGGCCCAACCCATTGAATTTTATCCGACAGATGTGGCTTAACATCAGTCTCATAAAATTTCATATCTTCAATATTACCTGATAACAGTAGTTTAGAATTAGTTTCTTCAGCCAGCTTTATTGCCCACTTGATTCCTTTTGGATCCATAAAGCTTCCATCAGGATTTCTTGCTTTTGATAGTCTGCCGAGCCAGAGAAGATAATCATCTTTTTTTTCCTGAAAAGAATAAATATCTGTATCAACGCCGTTATAAACCACCTTGTAAATTTTTGCTTTTTTAAATAATTTTTTGTGGGCTTCAGAAATTGAAATATGATAGCATTCAGGAAAAAGACTGAGAACCTCATCATATTCAGAAAAAGCTTGGGCGTGGATAGTAGAAATGATTGGAGTTTTAATATTTTTGGCAATCAGTAAATTAATAAATTCAGGATAAGTATGATTATGGATTATGTCAAACTGATTGCTTATTTCTTCAATTTTTTTAGCCAGTTTTACCAAATAAGCAGTTTCTGCATAAAAAGAATTTTCAAAGGTCGGCAAATCGACGAAACCTTTTTCAATAACGGAAATTACTCTGACTCCGGGGATATGACTGTCGGCTGTGCCAAGAAGACTGACTTGATGACCTTTTTTTACCAGACCGCTGGCAATCTCATAAATTATCCTGGGCCTGGCCGCAGGAATTTCCGGAGTGACCTTTCTTTTGAGTAAGGAAACAATAAGAATCCTCATAAATTTTATTCTATATTATTTTTTGTGGTTTAGGGAAGGTTTCTGTAAGCACTTATTATAAAGATTATAGAATTTTGTCGCAATTTTATCCCAGCTGAATTTTTCCGTAACGGTTTTATAAGCCCGCTCACCCATTTTTTCGGCCAATTTTTCATTTTGAAGCAGGAGATTGACTTTTTCAACAATTAATTTTGGCGATCTTGGTCTGACTAAAAAACCATTATAACCGTCTTTGACCAAAGTTGTAACACCGCCTTTGCGGGAAACAACCACCGGAGTTTTATTGACCATTGCCTCAAGGATAACTAATCCTAATGGCTCGTTCCAAACAGAAGGAGCCACATAGACATCGGCTCGCAGATAAAAATCATTAATGGTATCCAGCCTATGTGAAAAATATCCGACCATATGAACATTGGTCAGTTTAAATTTTAATATTAAACTCTCCAGATATTTTCTTTCAGGCCCGTCGCCGGCGATGACAACTTCAGCCTTTATTTGTCTGGCTGCCTTAATGAGATACTCAACTCCTTTATGTTCGGTCAGTCGTCCGGTGAAAAGAACCATCTTTTCATATTGAAAGTGATATTTTTTATCAATCCAGGAGACATCGCGGTTAAAGTTAATCTTATTATTAATTCCTGAAGGAATGGTTTTGGTTTTTTTTGAAAGATCATGACCGAACATATCCAAATACCACTCTCTCGTAAAGTTACTGTTGGCGGTAATATATTTTGAGCGAACGGACGCATCACGAACCTGAGTCTTCCAACGATTATCCTCTTTAAAATAGTAAAGATCGCTTCCGTGAGTAGTAATTAAATAAGGGATTCGATATAAATTGGCCAGTTGCCTGGCGATTGGCGGAAGAAAGGCGGTGTGAAAACAATGGATGACATTGGGTCGAAATCTTTCAATCGCCTTGGCACTGCGAAGCAGATAATAATTATAAGTGAGAATCATTTCTCCCGGCGTAAATTTTGAATATTTTTTGGCAACCGGCAGTTCTGGGTTACCGACAAAAACTCCGGGAATTGGGGGTTTAAGCCGAAAAACCTTGGCTTGTTTTAAAACTCTTGAATCAGGGGCGACGATAGCGGCTCGATAATCTTCCGGATATTTTTCTTTCAAATTTAAAACTAAACGGCGAAGCCAATTACCCGACCCATTGCCCCAAAGTGGAAACATGTAAAGATAAAGAACCTTCATAATTGTTGATCATTATAACATTTTAAAGTTTAATTTAAATTGGGAAAGAATTTTCGGAAAAACTTCCATTTTCAAGAGCTTTTTTTCATCAGGTAAAAAGTTTTGCAGAGCATAAGTTTCCCCGGGGATTTTTTTATCAGGCAATCTTGCGTCAATCCCGATTCTAATCCGGTAAAAATCTTTAGTTTTCAAATGATTTTCGATTGATTCCAAACCGTTATGAAGTTGAGGGCCGACGCCGAATTGAATATGAAATTTACCCAGGGGAATATCGAGGTCGTCGTGAACAATGATTAGACCTTTAGATGATAGATGATAGATGATAGAAATTTTTTTGACAAAAATTCCCGAGAGATTCATAAAACAGTCGGTTTTGTATAATTTTAGATTTGAAATTTGAAATTTGTTTGGAACTTGGGATTTGGAACTTGGGATTTGGAGGTTTTCAATTAGATAGTCAACAAATTGAAAACCGACATTATGGCGATTATTTTGATATTTTTGTCCAGGATTCCCAAGACCAACCAATATTTTCATATAAGCAATTATAAAGGATTTTATGATATATTTATTTTAATAACAAATTACAAATAACAATTGAATTTCAAATTACAAATATTAAATTTTTAAACATTTGTAATTTATCATTTGTTATTCATTTGTGGATTTGAATTTTGTCATTTAACATTTGTCGATTATGTCTAACTATATCTTCGATTCCTCAAAAACCCATTGGATGATCAGTAATCCCGCCCGTACTTCTCGTACCGGCATGGACGGTAAGCCTTTTCGCTGCCCATTTTGTCCGGGGGCGGAAGAGGACACGCCGCCGGAAGTTTATCGGATCGGAAAAGGGGAAGCCAATAAGCCGGGTTGGGAAATCCGCGTTGTTCCCAATATGTTTCCGATTACCGAAGTTCACGAAGTAGTCATTCATTCGCCGGATCACGATAAAAATATCGAAGAACTTTCGCCTGACCAGATAGAAAACATTATAAAAACTTATATCAATCGATTTAATTTTTTGAAAGATAAAGGTAAAGTTTTTATCTTTTCCAACCAGAGTTTAATCAGTGGGGCTTCACTGGTACATTCTCATTCGCAAATTTCTGTCGTTCCAAATGATATTCCGACTAATACATTAGTTGCTCAACCAGTAGCCAACATAGTTGAACAGATAGGGGAGTTTATCAGTTATTGTCCAGAATATTCAGAATGGGGGCATGAAACATGGATTAGAGAAATAACAAATAACAAATCACAAATAACAAATGAATTACAAACATCAAATTTTAAAGATTTAAACGAGGAACAAATTAAAAATCTGACGAAAATTCTTCAGTCGACGATTTTAAAACTTAAAAAAATTCATGGGGCAAATCCTCATTATGTAAAGAAACCGTTCGGGTACAATTTTTATATTTCACCGGATGATTCTTGGTACCTCCGAATTATCCCTCGCTTTATGGAACGAGCCGGATTTGAGCTATCGACGGGAATTATGGTCAATTCCGTTGAGGCAAAAAAAGCCGCGGAAGAATTAAAAATAACATAAAAAACACGGTCGTTAAAATAATAACCCGAAATACTATTGATTTTATGTTTTTATTATTGATATATTGATAAGTATGAATCAGAATTCTGCAGTAGTTGATGAAAAGAAAAAAAATTTGATAAATAAAATTACAGGAATACTTATTGATGAAATGTCAAAAAAAAACGTTAATCAAGAGTTAGGCCAAGAAATTGCCACTTACATTCTTAATCAAAGTAAAAATATTAAAGATGATAAAAGTTTGAATGATTTCTTAAAACAATTAGCAGAAAAATATTCTATTTTCAAACTTTATCATGTAAATACAAGTCTTGAAAATCAGATAAAAATAACCGATGAGGAAAAAATGATATCGATTAAACAACAGTTATCAAAATTAGCAAATTTTAAAAGTCAATAATTATGGCAGAGGCTCAATTTACTCCCGAAGTCGCGAGACAATCTGTCGGTGTTGCCGCCAATCCAGAAGTGGCTATTACCGGTACGGCTAATCCGATATTAGAAGCCGCACGTGTGAGATATTTAGCCGGCCAAGCTGAAAATTCTTTAAAAGTAATCAGTGGAGAAATTGTCCCTTATACAGAAAAAGATGTAGAGAGGGTTTTGCTCTGGAATTTAAGTTCAGAAAGGGATGCTACAACTGGGGAGAAGAAAAATCCAACTAACGCTAATGAAGATCAAAGATTTAGAGATTCAAAGATTTTGGTAGAATCAGCGCGAAAATTTATAGAAAACGGCCATATAGATAGAACTTTAACAGATCCGCTTATAAATTTTTTAACACGGAATAGTCCGGCTGTTGCCGACGTAATTACTGATATGCGTGCGGCAGGGGGTGATGTAAATGCTTTCGTTGAAGGCTTGATGAAAACACCAGGATTTAGAGAAAATCTGAGAACGCTCTTTATTGAACGCTTAAATCCAACAAAAAAACTCTCTCAAGAGTCAGCCGTAAAACAATTAGAGTTAGACATTGCTAATTTACAAGCTCAATTGGGAACCGAGGTAACCCAAGCTCAAATTGATGCAGCCAGAACAGACTTGGACACTGCTAAGGCAGCATTAACTCCTTATACCGCAGAGCAAATTCAGTTACAAACTAAAACAGCTCGCTATCAAGAACTGAATAATGAAATGTCTCAAATAAAAAAAGAGTTGAGAAATTATAAAGGAGAAGGAGAACCATTAGCTACTGAATTATCAGCATTAGAAACTGAAAAAGCTGGCCTAGATCCTGCAGTTGACGCAACAAGGATATCTGCCATTGACACAAGAACTCAAGCGATAAAGAAAAATGGTAAATATCTTAACTATACTTCTCGAAAAGCAGAACTGGACGAACACACAGCCTTAGTTGGTGAAATAGCAACCCTTCAAATAACTCTCGAACCATTCCAGCAAGATATAGTTAAAAAACAAGATTCTTTGAATGTAATATTGGAAAAACAAAAATTAAATATTACTCCTCAAAAAAAAGCTGAACTTGAAGCACAGATTAATAAAAAAAGAGGGGATTTAGCTGACGCGAAGACTTTATTAGAAGCGGAAATGATTAAATTTTATCAAGAAGTGACCCATATGCCAGCTGACGCAATGGAGAAACACTTAAACGGAGCATTTTCCAAAGTAAAAGAAATGTGGAAAGAAGAAGCGGCCAAACAAGCAGCAAAGGATACAACTGAAGAAGGAAAATTAGCCGGTTTAGCTATTGATAAAGCTTATAACCAACTTTGCAAAACAAGTACTACAAAAGGCAAACTAACTTTTTATAAACCAGACAAAAATAAAGCTAAGAATATACTTAATGAAGCATTTAAAGCTGGTGGTGGTGAAAATATCGCCGTATATCTTGAAACTCAAACTAACACAACTTTAGGTCTTACAGTTGAAGAACATTCGGCATTGAAAGAAAAACTAAAAGATCCAGAGTTCAGAAAAGCTCAATCAGAGGGTCTAGCAAAACAAGCTTTAGCGGATTATTTGATGGCGGGTGGCAGATT
>Ga0172375_10010292_pt1 | contig 12162 bp, 12 predicted proteins | sample LakKiv1m_FD_114537 | JGI IMG/M metagenome (GOLD analysis project Ga0172375, IMG submission 114537) | Freshwater microbial communities from Kabuno Bay, South-Kivu, Congo - kab_092012_11.1m | ecosystem: Environmental > Aquatic > Freshwater > Lake | place: Democratic Republic of the Congo... | reverse complement strand
TGAAGCGGAGGTCACGCAGAGGCTGGACTCGCCGCCGTTCCAGGGAGACGACGCCTCCCGCGTCGCCGACGTCCTCCGTCGCACCCTGCGCGCCCGCTGCATGTCCGTCGAGCCGGCGCGCAAGAGCGGCACCACCGAGGCCAGCATCTCCTCCGCGCTGGGCATCGATACCCTCGTCTTCGGGCCCGGACAAGCAGGAGGCAACATCCATCGCCCCAACGAACACGTGCCGCTCGAGGACCTTCACGCCGCTATCGATGTCTACACCGACCTCGTCAAGGAGCTCGCTTCCGGCTGAGTCCCGTGGAGCGCAACCGGCTCAGCCGCCGCTGACAGGGGACACGAACGTCACCGTGTCGCCATCGTCGAGCGTCCGGTCGACGGCGATCGGCATCCCCCTGAGGAAGACGATACGCACCGTATCCTGAGGCATGGCCAGATCCCGCATGACGTCTCCGAGAGTGACCGTCTCCTGCTCGTACTGCAGGCTCACGCGCCCGTCCGGCCCCGCTCCAGCGGGCAGGAAGGCGCGGTGCATGCCGATGAGCACCGCGGTCACCGTGATGGTCACGGCGCCGCCCTAATCCGCGCTCCCGGCGTCGGCCTCGCGCGTAGAAGGGTACTCCGAGCTGGAGAACACGTAGACCATGGTCATCGGAGCGGCGGAGTCGTTGACCACGCCGTGTGGCACGCCTGCCGGGATCAGGACCGCCTCGCCGGCACGATACGACACGAACTCCTCGCCGACGGACAGCTTGCCCTCGCCCTCGACGATGTACGCGAGCTCGTCAACCTCGTGTACGAGCTGCCTGGTGCTGGCGCCCGGCTCCCAGACGGAGTAGCCGAGCATGCTGCCGACGGCCCCGTTGCGGGGGCCCGACAGCAGCTCGCACACCCAGTGGCCGCCCGGGATGTCCGTCCGCTTGCCCTCGGCAAGCGGGACGACGCGCACGCGCGCCGCGGCTTCAGATGACAAGAGCCCCGTCCTTCATCACGAGCCTGCCGTCGACCGCGATGGTCACGTGCCGGATGGACCCGTCCAGATGCAGTCTGCTGTGGCTGCAGCCGCCCGGATAGCAGTGCGAGTTGTCGCCAAGTGCGAAATGCACCGTGCCCATCAGGCCCTTCTCCGACGGCGAGCCGGTCGGGGACTTATGGCTGGTGCCGATCGCGTACTCGGCGATGACGTTGGCGTTCTCGTCCGAGCCGGCCACCACCTCCCGCAGCATGTCCGCAGCCACGCCGCCGCTGATGTCGGTGCAGCGGCCATCGTGGATCTCCCAACGCATCGGCTCCTTCAGCGAACGAGGCTCACCGACGCCGAGCATGATGCCGTCCACGATGATGACGCCTTCCGTCTTGTCCTCGACGGCAGCATAGGCCACCTCACCCCACAGAGGCACCGGGCCCATCATCTCGCCGGCGCCCTTGATGGGCACCACCTTCAGCGCGGGACGGTCCTTGATGCAGACCATCACGTCGGTGCCGGCGGGCGTGGTGACGTGGCACCATTCGGCGCCTTCCATGGCCGCGATCAGCTTCTCGGCCCGCCCGACGATCAGGTCGATGTCGCCATAGGTGAGATCCCAGTCGGCCATGCCCTCCTCGATGGAGCCGATCTTGGCTCCAAGGGCGACGCTCTCCGCTACAGGATCCACGTGGGCAAAGCGGTTGGCCCACTCGAGATTGGTGGTGATGATGATCACGTCCGAGGCCTTCATGGCCGCAGCGAGGGTCTTCGACGGCTCCATCGGTACGGCCATGGAGGCGAGGCACTGGCTGACATGATGCGAGACGTCCGCGACGACAGGATAAGCGCCGTAGGAGACGGCGACGCCGGCGACGGCCTTTGCCTCGCGCTCGTGGTCCTCATCGGCGATGATGAGGACGCTGTCGCCCTCCTTGACGGCAAAACAGCGCTCCACGACGAGACGCGCTCCCTTGATCAGCGTGGAATATGACTTCACTCTGAACCTCCTTCGAGCCTTGTCTGTGGTCGAACGGCACGGTCTTTCAGATCACTCAAAACGGACCCCTCCGAGAAGAGCACACGCCGCTTCGAGCACGCCGCCGGCGATGGCCAGCGCTTTGTCGGACACCAGGGCGCACTGGTCGCAGGATGCGCGTGGATCGACGTCGCCCAGCTTCATGCCCTTGGTCACCTGAAGGCCGGAGCGCATCAGCCCGCGCAGCACGCCGTCGAACGGCGCCACGACGGCAACGTCGTCCACGTGGGCCACCACATCGTTCGCGCTCACCTCGGCGCCGATGGTCAGGTGGGTACGCAGGATCCCTTCGCCCGGAGAGCGCAGCACTCTTTCCGCGGAGCGTCCGCCTATCTCCCCGGGGATCCCCGTGTTGGGCAGCGCCTCGCCCTCCCTGATCACGCGGCCGAGGGTGTGGCCGCGACACGTCTCCACGACGGCGTGGGCGTCACGACCCACGAGAAACCCCGGCCCCAAGGCTACGACCGCCGGGGCATCGTCCGTCGACGTTCCGAGGTTCCGCTTGGCGACGATGGCGTCCACGAGCAAGGTGGGCTTCAGTTCTGGCAGAATGGCGGTCTCGGGGTCGACGACGACCGCGACGACCTCCTGAGAGATGAGGCCATGAACGGCGGTCCTGTCATCGGCAAGGACTCCTCTGACCCCCTCCACCGTGACCTCGCCCTCGTACACGGCCTCCGCAAAAGCCACACTTCTGCGCACGACAGTCGGGGAGGGGATCTCTGTCATCACGATCGAGAACCCGGCGGTGCGTAGTCGCAGCGCGACCCCGGTGGCCAAGTCGCCGGCCCCTTTGATGAGCGCCAGCGGGCGGAGAGCCGGCGCGAGCCTCAGGTTCGCCGCGCCGCTCATCGATCCTCACCGAGACCGGACGCCGGGACTGCGTCACGCCCGTCCAGCTTGCCGCAGGTATCGGCGACGATCTCGGCCATGATGCACAGAGCCAACTCTGCTGGGGTCTCCGCGCCGATATCCAGCCCGATCGGGGCATGGACCGCGTCGAGCCGATCCTCGGGGATCCCATCCGCGAGAAGCTGAGCGCGGATCTTCTGCACCTTCGTGGCGCTGCCGATCATGCCGATCGAGGCCGCGCCCGACCCGATGACTGAGCGGAGCGCGTCGGTATCGTGCAAGTGCCCGTGAGTCACGATCACGACATGCGTCGTCGCTGTGATGGGCACGAGGTCGGAGGTGTTCGCCGGATCGCCGTGAACGAGCTGGTCGGCGCCGGGGAGGCGATCCTTCGTGACCATATCGCGACGAGGGTCCAGGACGATCACCTGGTAGTCGAGCAGCTTTCCCAATGCGGCGAGCTTCTGACCCACGTGTCCGGCGCCGACGATCAGCAGTACGCGCGCGGGCGCATGGACATCGAGAAAGACCGTTGCCTCACCCCCGCAGAGTGTGCCGAGAGCCTTGTCGCCCTTCTCGCGCAATTCGTAGCGCTCGCTCCTCGACTCGCCCGTCGCCATGCAGGAGAGAGCATCCGCGATGACCTGCCTCTCCAGGGCGCCGCCACCGATCGTCTCCACGATGCTGCCGTCCGCCAGGACGAGCATCTTCGCCCCGACACCCCGGGGGCTGGAGCCGGTCACCTGGGTGATCGTCGCCAGAACGAAAGGCACGCCTTGCAGCGTGAGCTCTGCGATCTTCGCGTGCAGTTCCGCGGCCCTCATGTGGCCTCCCTGGTCGCTTCGTAGTCCTGGGGGGAGTCGATATCGACGCACAATTGCGGGTCGTCGACGCTGACCAGACTCACTTCATCGGCGTGACGCTCCACGACCTCCCTGCCACCGACATCCCCGCGCTGCTCGAGGATCTCCGCAAACAGCTCGGCGCCCAGGAGGACGGGGTTGGCCGGCCGGCCGCAGACCGCCGGCCGGACCACGGCGGCGCCTGTCGACGCGAACCGGTCGATCATCTCGTCGAGGAGGTTCGACGTGACATACGGCTGATCGCCGAGCAGGAAGATCGCCGCGTCGCATCTCCCTGCCGCCACGCGAAGTCCTGCCTGGAGTGAGGTGCTCATGCCGTCCGCGTAGTCCGCATTCATCGTGACGATCACAGGTGCGTCGTCGAGGGTGGCGAGGACCGCAGCGGATTCGTGCCCGAGGACGACGATCGTCCGCGCCGCCCGGGAGCCGAGAGCGGCGTCCACCACTCGTCGCACCATGGGACGCTCCCCGACGGGGAGCAGGAGCTTCTGCTCGCCCATGCGAGTGGCTTGCCCCGCGGCCAGGACTACAGCGGCGACCTCGCACGAACGACGCGCCTGGTGACGGCCGGACACGTCAGTCACGCTGCCGACGCCAGCACCCTGGCCGCACGGTGCTCGCGCAGGCACGCAAGGACCACGACGCTCGCGCCTCCGTCGAGCTCCAGCAATTCGCTCGCCACCGCTCGTCCGAGCGCCTCGACCGGCAGAGAGTCAGCGCCGTTGAGGAGTGTCACGATGCGAGGACGGGCGGCATCTGCCGTCAGGGCGGACAGCTGCAGCTTCAGTCCGTCCACGAACACCTGTCGCGTCACCTCACAGCCGAGGGGGATGCCGAGCATCTGAGCCATGAGTTCGGCGCGGTGAACGTGCTCCGTGGTCAGCGGTCGCCCGATCACCCCGAGCCCGGCGACCTGGATCACCGTGGTCGTTGCGGACGGCAGTGCGGGCTCGCCGGGACCGAATGCCTTGAAGGGCAGCCTGCGGCTGCCGTCGGCCTCCACGAGCAGGTAGTCCGTCAACCGTCGCGCCCACAGTGAGTCGACCGCCGCGACCCCGAGTCCGGTGACCTTGCCGCCGGGCGCATACTCGGCAGCGACCCCGGCGGCCTGGCCGGCCGCGACCGATTGCCGCAGCCTCGCGACAAGTCCCTCGCCTTCGGCAAGGAACAGTGGGCCCACTGCCGCCAACTCCCGCGCGTACATCGCCGTCGTCGTCGTCGCGATCACCGAGCGACCCGACGCCTTGAGCTCCTGGGCGAGGATGCGCAGGGCGCTCGTCTTGCCCCCTGCGCCGACCATCGACACGACCTCCCGCGATCCAAGAGCGAGCGCATCACTCAGGGAACCCCAACTACCGTCTTGTAGGATGCCTGCGACTACGATCGCTTCTCCCTCAGCGCATCGAGGACCATCTCCCGCGTGATCGGCAGCTCCCGAAAGCGAACGCCGATCGCGTCATAGATCGCATTGGCGATCGCCGGCGCCGTGGGCACCAGCCCAGGCTCCCCGATCCCCTTGGCGCCGAACGGTCCGTTGGTGCCCTCGCTCTCCACGAGAAGCGTCTGGATCTCGGGGATGTCCCCGATGTTGGGAATCTTGTAGTCAAGGAAGCGGTCGTTCACGATGCGGCCGTCCTCGTGGACGATTCGCTCCATGAGAGCGTAGCCGATGCCTTGAGCCACGCTGCCCTCGATCTGCCCCTCTGCCATCGTCTGGTTGAGGGTGGTGCCGGTCTCATGCGCGGCCACGACCTTCAGGACTGTGACCTGACCGGTCTCCTCGTCCACCTCGACTTCGGCCATCTGCGTGCCGAAGGAAAAACAGGGGATGTTCTTGGCGAACGCCGTGGGGATCGTGTAGCCCTCGGGCAGCTTGTCCACGTACTTGCCGGTCCCCGAGATCGGAAGCCCGTGAGCGTTCACCGAATGGTCGACGATCTCGCTCAAGGCGTGCTTCTCGTCTGAGCCCTTGACCCAGATCTGGCCCTCCTCGATCACGATGTCCTCGGCTGCTACATCCAGCATCTCGGCCGCCGCCTCCACCAGCGCATCCTTGGCGTCCAAGGCGGCGGCGAGGACGGCGTTGCCGTCCATGAAGCTCGCACGGCTGCCCCAGGATCCGAGGTCGTAAGGGGTGAGGTCGGTATCGTGCGACAGCACGTTGATGTCGCCCAGCCGGACCCCTAGTCCCTCCGCCGCGATCTGCGCCATGGCCGTATGTGCCCCTTGGCCCATGTCCAGCGCCGAGGTGATCAGGGTCACGGTGCCCTCGTCGGACAGCTTGATGAACGCCTCTGCGGAGTTGAACCCGTAGAAACGCCCGCCGCCGCCGGTGTGAACCATGTTGGCGACGCCGATGCCACGCTTGACACCCTCGGCCTTCGTGGCCCGCTTCTCCTCCCAGCCCATGTGCTCGGAGGCCTCGACCATGCAGTCGGTCATCCCGCAGCCGCACACATCGGCGCCGCACGACGTGGTCTCCATCGCGCAGTTCGAGTTCGCCAGGCGCAGGGCCAGGGGATCCATGCCGATCTTCTCCGCCAGCTCATCGAGTTGGCATTCCGTGGCGAACGCCACCTGCGGATTGCCGAATCCGCGAAACGCCGTGCCCATCTCCTTGTTCGTGTAGACCATGTCGGCGTGATAGCGGATGTGGGGCACGTTGTAGAGCGTCCCGAACATCATGCTCGAGAAGTTGATCGTGGCCGGGCCCTTGTCGTGGTAAGCGCCCGCGTCGCCGATGACCCGCAGATCGCGGACCATGATCTGCCCGTCCTTCATGGCCCCGGTCCGGAGGAACATGGTGTACGGATAGCGTGTCTTGCCGGTCGTGAACTCCTCGCTGCGCGTGTTGACGATGCGGACGGGCCTGCCCGTCATGCGCGAGAGCACGGCCGCGATCGGCAGCTTCATGTCCATCACGAGCTTCGACCCGAAGCCTCCGCCCATGTAGGAGCTGATGAGACGCACCTGGCGCCGCGGGATGCCGAGGACACGGGCGACTTCCTGGCGCTGTGTGTGGGGAGCCTGGGTGTTCGTCCAGATCGTGAGACGGTCTGACTTGTCCCACTTGGCGACGCAGTTGGACACTTCAAGGCACGTATGGGCCACTTGGTGCGTGACGTACTTGCCCTCCACCACGTAGTCGCACTCCGCGAGAGCCTTGTCCGGATCTCCGAAGAGCCGGTCCACGCTCCAGGTGGCGTTGCTCTCCTTGTCGTCGTGCACCAGCGGAGCTCCCGGCTCCATCGCCTCTTCGACGTCGAAGACGGCCGGCAGTGGCTCATAGTCGACGCGGATCAGCGAGAGAGCCTCCTCAGCGGTGTCCTCGTCGACTGCAGCGACCGCGGCCACCTCATCGCCGATGTAGCGGACCTTGTCGACGCAAAGGATGTGCTTGTCAGCCAGCCACTGGTAGAAGCTGAACAGGTTGTCGGGAACGTCCTGCGACGTGATGACTGCGTGCACTCCCTTGAGTCGTCTGGCGGCCGTCGCGTCGATCGACCGGATGACGGCATGGGGATGCGGACTTCGCAGGATCTTGGCGACGAGCATCCCGGGCATCTTGAGGTCGACGGTGTACTGCGCCTCGCCGGTGACTTTGGGCACCGCGTCGATGCGCGGGAGTCCCTTGCCGATCACACATCCGCCCATTCGGACCCCCTCTCTTCCAGCAGACACTGCGCCGTTTCAACGGCCTCGATGATCTTGACGTAGCCGGTACAGCGACAGAGATTGCCCTTCAAGCCGTCGAGGATCTCCTGGCGCGAGGGGTTCGGGTTCTTGTCAAGCAGCGCCTTGGTGGTGAGCACCATGCCGGGCGTGCAGTAGCCGCACTGGATGGCGCCCTCCTCCACGAAGGCCTCCTGGACCGGGTGCAGCACCCCGCCCTTCGCCAGGCCCTCGATCGTCACGACCGTCCGGCCCTCGGCCTCATGAGCAAGGACGAGACAGGAATTGACCGGTTCGCCGTCGAGCAGCACCGTGCAGGCGCCGCACTCGCCGGCGCCGCAGCCGTTCTTCGTGCCGGTCAAGCCGATCTCGTCGCGAATGACCTCGAGCAGCGTGCGGTGGGTCGCCACGAGGAGCTGATGCTCGTCGCCGTTGATGGTGATGTGCAGCTCCTTCTTCACTCTGCTGCCCCCTTCTGCACCCAGACGCGTGCCGCGTCCAGAGCCCGTCTGGACAGGACCGAGACAAGCGTCTTGCGGTACTCCGCAGAGGCGCGCACGTCGCTGATAGGCAGGGCGTCCTCGGTGGCGGCGACGGCCGCGCGCTGGATCAGCGCCTCGTCGAGGGTCTGCCCGACAAGGACGCGCTCGCAAGAGCGCGACCGGATGGGCGTCGGCGCGACGGCGCCCAGCGCCACGCGTGCATCCTGGACGACGGCGGTGCCGTCGGTGAAGGACACCCAAGCGGCTACACCGACCGTGCAGCAGTCCATCGCGGAGCGGAACGTCTTGTAGTACTTGCCGAAGCCGGTGGGGCACGGCGGCACCGAGATGGACTTGAGCAGCTCTCCCGACTCGAGCACGGTCTGGCCAGGGCCGGTGAAGAACTCCTCCAATGGCAGCGTGCGCTCCGCGCGGCCATCCGTGATGGTCGCCCGGGCGCCGTATGCCAAGAGGATCGGCGCCATGTCGGCCGAGGGCGCCGCGTTGCAGAGGTTCCCCCCTACGGTCGCACGGCTGCGCACTTGTGCGGAGCCGATCCAGCTCGCCGCGTCGGCGACGGCAGGATAGTGCCGCCTGACCTCAGGTGAGCGCTCTACGGACGCGAGCGGTGTGGCGGCCCCTATGGTGAGCGTGAGGTCGTCGCCTACGCGCACGAAGGAAAGACCGGGAACGTCCCTCAGACTGACGAGCATCGTGGGCCGCAGGCCACCCTGCCTCATCTGGACGACCAGATCTGTGCCGCCTGCGAGAGGCTTCGCCCCACCGGCGGAACCGCCCAAGACCGCGCAGGCCTCTTCGACCGAAGATGGCCGCATGTACTCAAAAGCTTTCATACCTGTCTGCACCTCCTCCGGGCCGGACTACTTCTCGAGGGCGGCCACGCCGGCCCGCGTCTCCTCGATCGGCGCCTCCACCATCTCGATGGCCTCGCGGTTGCAGAGGAAGTAGCAGACCGCGCAGGAGTAGCACTCCTTCGGCTTCACGAGCACGGCCTTCTCGTCGATGATCTCGATGCACTCGCAATGCCCGGGCGCCGCGCAGAGGCCGCAGCCGTTGCACTTCTCGAGGTCGATGGCGGGAAGCATCGGGATGTAGTCGACTTCCTTTGGCGTGACGATGTACTTGAGCGCCGCCCCCCGCATGTCGGCCAGCGTCTCGTAGCCGTTCTCGTCCATGAACTTCCTCAGCCCCGGCTCGATCTTGGAGAAGGCTTTGTAGCCCTTGAGATACAGCAGCGAGCAGTAGGTGAGCACCGTGGCGCCATACATCAGCATCTCCACTGAGTGGCGCCAGTTCATGAGTCCGCCGCCCCCGGCGAGCGGCAGGTCAGGGCAGATCGTCCGCATCTGTGCGATGTGGCGGTACGCGAGGGGACGGATCCAGGGGCCGCACAGCCCGGCGAAGGACTGGTTGCCCGTCGACGGGTACATCGGCCGGCCGCCGTGCTTGATGTCCAGCGGCGGCAGGGACTGCGGACAGTTGATCGCCGAGACGGCCGCGGCTCCGCTCTTCTGCACCGATCTGGCCACCATCATCGTGTTGGCCTCGGGGGTCATCTTCGGCATCACCGGGACGCTCACAGCGTCCACGACTGCCTTGCATACCTGACCCGCAAGGACGGGGTCCTTGCCCAGGGTCGCCCCAAGCTCTGGCTCTTCGTCCACGCCCATCTGCTTGGCCATCAGCCCGAGGTTGGGACAGGACATGTTGAGTTCGATCATGTCCGCACCAGCCTCTTCGAGCATGCGGGCGAGCTTGGCCCATCCTTCCAGATCCTCGCCCGGTCCCATCATGTTGGCGATGATCTTGAGGTCGGTCTGCTCCTTGCAGTCGGCGATCAGCTGCTGGGTCTTCTCGACCTGCATGCGCTCGCCCGACGGCGAGTAGAAGGCGCCTTCCCGCTCGATGATGTGATACGGCCGCGCGTACAACGGGATCTGCAGGAACGTCAGCTTGGTGCTCACCGCGGACGCTCCGTGCTCCTCGGCGATCTTGATCTTCTCGACCTTGTTCGTGAGCTCGGACGACGCGATGATGAACGGGTTCTTCAGCTTCAGCCCCGCGAAGTCGACCGACAGATCAGCCATCGAGCTCTCCCTTCAGGGAATCAGTGTCGTCGCTCGCCCCGCCGAACCCGGAGCTGGCGACCGTCTCTCGCGTCCCCGCGAGACGTAGGGCGGTCTCGAGATAGCGCCCCTCGACCGCCATCTCCGCTTCCTCCCGAGCCTCGTCCGTCCAGTAGCCGAGCTCGTACCCGTACCACGGCTTCTTGAGGCTGAGCTTGGGGAGCCCTTCGGCCTCCCAGCGCCCGAGCGCCTTCTCCATGAACTCCTTGCGAGGCAGCGAGGTCGGCGGGTAGTCCCACTTGCGGGTGGCGTCGATCAGGATCGCCGAGGTGCCGACTGGGGACGGGAACCGCTGCTCGTCCACGTGCGCTTCGGGCGGTGCCGAAGACGGGTCCAGGATGCTCGCCTTGTGGGTGACGATATGGGTATCAAGGTGCGGCCTCATGCGATACGCCATGGCCCAGTTCACCGCGTCGGCGTCGTTGGGGTCGATGTCGTCGTCGACCGCGACGATCATCTTGCCGATCGTCGGGTCCAGCGCCACTGCCGCATGCAGGGCCTGCCACGGCTGAGACGGATGCACCTTCTTCAGCTGGATGACCAAGAGCCCGTAGCTCCCCGTCGCCTCGTGCAACTGCGCGTCGAGCACGCCGGGGATGTTCGCCGAGCGCAGCCGGTTGAGGAAGACCGCGTCATAGGCGAGCTTGCGGATCAGACTGCTCTCCGACGGAGGGAACTGACTGAGAAAGGCCTGGTAGAGCGGCTTCTTGCGGTGCATGATGCCGGTGACGTGGAACACCGGATTGGCGACCCGGGTGCCCATGTAGCCGGTGTACTCACCGAACGGCGCCTCAGGCTCACGATAGGTCGGGTCCACGTAGCCCTCTATCACGATCTCCGCGGAAGCCGGGACAGCGAGGTCGACGGTCTGGCACTTGACGAGCTCGATCGGCTCGCCGGCGATGGCGCCCGCCACGTCGTACTCGTCGACCCCCAGAGGGATCTTGGCGACGCTGCACAGGCCGACGGCGGGCGTGCAGCCGACGATGATCGCCGCCTCGAGCATCTTGCCCTGGCTGCGGGCGCTCTGTAGGTGCAGGCCGATGTGCTGGCTCTGGTGGGCCATCATGCCGGCCCGGTGGCCGCCCTTGACCATCACCCGGTACGTCCCGATATTGCCGTCGCCGGTCACCGGGTCCTTGGTCACCCAGAACGGGGAGGTGAAGTACGGCGCCGGGTCGAACCCGGGCGTCGAGATGGGATGCGGGAACTCGAGGATCCCCTCGTGCTCGAGCAGGTCCGCCCCGACATGGATCTCCTCCATCACCGGGCCGTCGTCGACGATCCGGGGCGAGATGTAGTTCTTGTGGACCTCCGCCCACCGCTCCGTGATCTCGTCCGATGCGCAGCCCAGAGCCTTGGCGTATACAGCGCGGTTCGCGCCCAGCACACCGACGGCGACCTGCCCGTCGAACTTGCGGCCCATCTTGTCGGTGACGTTCTCGAACACGAACGCGGTCCGCTCTTCAGCGGGGAGCCCGCGGAACTGCAGGCGCACCAACGGCATCAACTCAGTGTCTTTGCAGATGCTCGAGGTGATGCGCCGGACGAGTCCGTCGGCCTCCAGCGCCGCGATGTACTCGCGGAAGTCCCTGTAATAGCTCACTATGCCCCCTGCTTCACGATTTCGGCGACCAGCGGATCCTCGAGCACCCACTCCAGCCCGAGACGAGCACGAGTCTCGGCGGTCGGCAGCGTGGTGACGGGATCAAGACCGCTGGCCTGATAGAACTCGGCGCGCATGAGGTCGAAATCCACAGTCTGGCCGGCCAGTGGCCCTTCTGTCAGAGCCTCGTCGCACAGCCGGCGAGGCAAGACGTCGTCCACTGCCCTCAGTCCCTCACGAACGTTGAGGACTCGCTCCAGCGTGTTGACGCGTTCGCCGGTGAGATAGATGTCGGCGGGCCCGAACTCCTGCCCGGTGGCCGCGGCGATCAGCTGTGCCAGCGAGTCATCGGACATGCCGTTGGACAGGAAGGCGCAGGTGCCTGCAGAGTCCGACCCGCCGGCGCGACGGTTGCGGCTGCCGAGGGCGATCGGAGCCTTGCCGCTGTCGGCGAAGCGATCGACGTCCGGGTTGGTCAGCTCCGCGGTGACGGTGTACCCACCGGCGTGGTGGCAACCACCGCGCGGGCCACAG
>Ga0172375_10010289_pt1 | contig 12163 bp, 11 predicted proteins | sample LakKiv1m_FD_114537 | JGI IMG/M metagenome (GOLD analysis project Ga0172375, IMG submission 114537) | Freshwater microbial communities from Kabuno Bay, South-Kivu, Congo - kab_092012_11.1m | ecosystem: Environmental > Aquatic > Freshwater > Lake | place: Democratic Republic of the Congo... | reverse complement strand
TTAAAATGAACAAACCATTTCCGATTTTCAGAAAAACCTTGTTTTCCCTACTTTTCAGAAATGGTTGTCATCATGAAAAAAAAATTTCTTAAATATTGTATTGCCTATTTGGCGTAGTTGATGGCTCGTGTTTCGCGGATTACAGTAATTTTAATCTGTCCTGGATAGGTCATTTCATCCTGGATTTTCTTTGATAAATCGTAGGACAGAACATTTGCTTCTTCATCCGAAACACTTTCAGCGCCAACAATTACTCTTAACTCGCGTCCGGCTTGAATAGCGTAGGTTTTTACAACTCCGGGATAAGAAAGCGCAAGGTTTTCGAGGTTTTTCAACCGTTGAATGTAGGCTTCCACAACTTCGCGACGGGCACCAGGTCTTGCGCCTGAAATGGCATCACAAACCTGAACAATCGGGGCTAACAGCGAGGTCATTTCTACCTCTTCGTGGTGCGAACCAATCGCGTTGCAGATGTCTTCTTTTTCTTTGAATTTTTCGGCCAATTTCATTCCCAACAATGCGTGTGGCAATTCAGATTCGTTGTCCGGCACCTTTCCAATGTCATGTAACAACCCGGCACGTTTGGCTTTTTTGGGATTTAAGCCCAACTCGGCAGCCATGGTGGCACAAAGATTTGCCACTTCGCGCGAATGTTGCAACAGGTTCTGGCCGTACGATGATCTGTATTTCATTTTTCCAACCATCCGTACCAGTTCAGGGTGAATCCCATGAATTCCGAGATCAATGCAGGTACGTTTTCCGATGTCGATAATTTCCTGTTCAATCTGTTTTTTGGTTTTTGCTACAACTTCCTCGATTCTTGCCGGGTGGATACGACCATCGGTAACGAGCTTATGCAACGATAATCTGGCAATTTCGCGACGAACCGGGTCAAATCCCGAAAGGATGATTGCATCCGGGGAGTCGTCGATGATGATTTCGATTCCCGTCAAGGATTCGAGGGTTCTGATGTTACGTCCTTCGCGGCCAATGATACGGCCTTTGATTTCGTCGTTGTCGATGTTGAAAACGGAAACTGTGTTTTCGATTGCATTTTCGGTAGCGGTACGTTGTATGGTTTCAACGATAATTTTGCGGGCCTCCACGTTTGCAGTCATTTTGGCTTCCTCAATAATATCCTGAATCATTACAACTGCTTCACCTTTGGCCTCATCTTTTAATCCTTCGATTAATTGTGCCTTGGCTTCCTCTGCTGATAATGCCGAAATGGCCTCAAGCTGTGCCAATTGTTTCTGGTGGTATTTATCCAGCTCTTCTTGCTTTTTGTTGGCAAGTTCGATTTGGGTTTCAAGGTTTTTACGGACATTTAAAATATCCTTTTCCTTTTTGCTATACTCTTCGATTTTTTGTGAAAGTACGGCTTCTTTTTGTTTGAGCCGGGCTTCATTCCTTTGAAGATTCAGATTGCGCTCGTTAACAAGCTTTTCATGTTCACCCTTGAGTTGAAGGAATTTTTCCTTGGCCTCAAGTATCTTTTCCTTTTTCAAAACCTCAGCTTTTTCCTGCGCTTCAACCAGGAGAGCGTCGCTCTTTTTCCCGATTTTTTTGCGCAGCAGAGTACTTGAGAGGAGCACTCCGAAGGCTAATCCTGCAATTAGCCCGATTACAATCCCTAATAGTGATATTTCCATCTTTGATCTGTTTTTGATGGAAGGCAATAGGTGGAAATAAAAAAAACCCGCATTAATTTCAATCGGAGTCTTGTAAACCCCGTTCTTTATGTTTAGAGTTACCGCAGAATTTGAACTTCCACTGTTCCGCCTTGCGGAATTCCCGGAGATCGGGGTGAGGCCTGTTCTACAACTGCCAAGATCACTCTAAAGTGTGTAATGTTGAGTTTACAAACTGTTAAAGAATTAATGCGGGTGAATTTCTTACTCAACCGGCATGGATTTTCCATTTCCGGAAGGTATCTTTATTTTCAAAGAACGCTTTTTATTCCTTCGACAGACTCTCTGACAAAATCTTGTCAATATCGTCCAGTTTATCTGATAATTGCTCTTGCTGAAAACCAAGTTGCTTTTCGAGTTCCAACGATTTTACGGTGTTTTGTAACACCACCATTGCAAGCAAATCCTGTTTATCTTTAAACTCGTAATTTTCAGCATATTTTTTAACATGTTCATTAATTGTTTGTGCAGCTACTCTAACTAATTCCTCCTGTTTTCTGTCAATATTTAACCGGTACTCCCTGTCAGCAACACGCACTGTTATTAATAAATTATTCATCAGGGCTATATCAAATCTTGTTAATCGTTTAAAAGGCCGATTGTTCTGTCTATTTCCCGCAAAAGTCCGTTTATCATCAATTTTGCATTCGTTGAACCTTTGTTTCCCTCTAATGCCTTCGCCGTTTTAATTATCTGGTTATTATACTCTAATTGTTTAACTTTTGTTTTTAACTCTTCAATTTCAGAAATCAAATTTTTATTACTTTCTTCTAATTTAACATTTTTATTTTCAGCAACTTGCAAACGATTGATCACCTCTCTCGTTTTGTATTCAATTCCGCTCACCAAAGTAATAAAATCTTTCATGAATTAAATACACCTGCTTTTTACTGAACTTTACAAAAATAGAAAAAAAGTAATCAAAAAAAAGTCTAAGTCATTTTTTTTATTTGAAAAAAAGTAAAACCACGACAAATTTGTTCTATTAAACAAATAAAGCCAGGTTAGGTTTTTGTTCAAAAACAGCAAATTGTGAAAATCACAAAGATTATTCGTAAAAATTACCTTTAGGTTAATTGTTCTCACCAATTGAATTTGAAATTTCATAGCTTTGCTTAAACAAAAACACTCCGAAAATGAATGAAGAGTTCCTGTGGTATCTTTGGCAATACCGGCTTTACGACAACGATGTATTAACTACAAACGGTTTGCCTCTGGAAATTGTAAATCCCGGCCAACACAACCAGGATGCGGGGCCTGATTTTACCAATGCACGCATCCGGATTGGCGACACACTTTGGGCCGGAAATGTTGAAATTCATGTAAAATCTTCTGATTGGTTTAGCCATCATCACCAGTCCGACATGGCATTTTCTAATGTGATTTTGCATGTTGTTTTTGAGCACGACAGGGATATTTATGATCTGAATAATAATCCTGTCGCTACATTTGAGCTGAAAAATTGTTTTCAGGAGAGGATTTACAAAAAATATTTCTATTACCTGAATAACAAAAACAGGATTCCCTGCGAAAAAGATTTTCCGGAAGTGAGTTCAATTACTCTGAAGAGTTGGACCGAAAGGCTTTTTGTGGAAAGATTGGAACGAAAATCAGAAGAAATACAACAGCAATACATGCATAACAAAATGAACCTGGAGGAAACATTTTACCAACAGGTGGCCGGAAATTTCGGCTTCAAGCTCAACGAAGAACCATTCAGACTGTTGGCAAGAATGTTGCCTTTGCACATCCTGGTAAAGCATCAAAACAGCCTGTTCCAGATCGAAGCAATGCTTTTTGGAGTTTCCGGGCTATTGACCGATAATTTTGAGGATGATTATTCACGCCAATTGTTTAGGGAATCTGAGTTTTTAAGGTTGAAATACTCGTTGCCAAAACTTGATGGACATCTATGGAAATTTCTCAGATCACGGCCAGCTAATTTTCCAACCATACGAATATCACAATTTGCCAGACTTGTTCACAAATCAGCAAATTTATTTTCAGCCATCATCGAAACTGACACAATCGACAAACTTGTAGAACTGTTTGATGTTCAAGCCTCCGAATACTGGAAGACCCATTTCAGGTTTGATATTCCAGCACCAGAATCTTCAAAAAAATTGGGCATTGGTTCGGTTCACAATATTTTGATAAATACCGTGGTAAGGTTCATTTTCTTTTATGGAAAAATAAGGTCAGAACCTGTTTTCCAGGACAGGGCAATTGACCTGATGCTTCAAATTCCTGCCGAAACAAATCACATCACCAAGGGCTGGGAAAAACTATGTGTTCAGGTTGGAAATGCCTTTGAAAGCCAGGCACTGATCGAACTGATGAATTCGTACTGCAAACAGAAAAAATGCCTGAAATGCGGCATTGGCCTTGCTTTGCTGAGGGAAAACTACTGAAAATATGTATTCGTATCTTAAATTTTGAATCTCATTGAATTGAGAAACAATCCGAACCTTTTGCAAAAAGAATTCACATTTTTAGAATTACCGATAGCATCCCTCACGTGCAGGATGCTATCGGTTCCAGATTCATTGCGCTCTGCGCTATGCCCTTTGCGCTATGCCCTCACAAACCTCCCTTCCTTCAGCACCGGCACAACCGTGGTTGTATCCTGCTGAAACGAGAATCCGAGTACATCATCAACACCCAACTGCCGGAGACGTTCGCGGTGGGCGGCTTTTTCAATGTAAGCCATCACATCTGTTTTGGCTACCTTCCACAAATCAAGTGAGGCAAATGCAGAATCACAGGTAATCGTAAATAATTCTGTTGATAGAAGTTGTTCGACCAAAGCGCCGGAAAAAATGGCATCTTCCAGGCAAAAAGTATTTTTCCATCCTGAGCAAAGAACAAGTACATTTTTATCCTTGCAGGCAAGCCATTGAGCCAATGCAGATAAATTGCTGAATCCTCCGAGGACAACCTCCCCAAGTTTTTGACCCACCTCAACTGCCACAGTACCATTGGTTGTACTGAAAACAAGCGGTTTACCTGCTATTTTGCCATTTTGAAATTCAAATGCAGAATTTCCAAAATCAGCAAACTCCAGAATGCTACCATCACGTTCTGCAGCCACCAGGTAACCTTTTCTTTTATACTCCTTTGCCTCTTCAAGATCGGAAACCGCAATTACGCTTTCTGCACCGTTGGCCATAGCAGAGATGATGGATGTTGTTGCACGCAAAATATCAACAACCACAACTGCTACATTAGTTTTAATACCAGTAAAAGGAATAAGTTGTGGCGAGAAACATACTTCAAGAGCAAGTGGTTTTGGATTTGTCATGTAAAAAAATGCAGAAATATTCTATCGGATGATTGAATAAATTTTAAAGATTATAAAAAAATAAAAGGATGATACCATTTTTCACCCGTTATCATCCCTTTAAAATTTTGATTATAAATTTATTAAGCCTGATAAAACGGGGTTTTCACGATTTTAGCCTTAAGCAGTTTACCCCTGATACTGATAAAAATTTCAGCGCCCAACTTTGAGAATTCTGATTTTACATAACCCATCCCGATGGCTTTTTTTAATGAAGGCGACATGGTTCCTGAAGTCACCTCACCAATTTCAATTCCATCGGCATCGCAAATCGGGTAGTGTTGCCTTGGTATGCCTTTATCGATCATTTCGAAACCCTTCAGACGTTTTTCGACTCCGTTATCTTTCTGATATTCGAACAAAGGACGGTCGACAAAATCATTTCCATCCACAAATTTGGTAATCCAGCCCAAACCGGCTTCAATGGGAGAAGTTGTATCATTTATGTCATTCCCGTAAAGGCAGAAAGCCATCTCAAGCCGTAGCGTATCGCGGGCGCCAAGGCCAATGGGTTTTATTCCGAATTCCTCGCCGGCTTTAAACACTTCGTTCCAGATTTTTTCAGCAAGAGCATTTGGAAAATAAATCTCAAAACTGTTTTTCTCACCCGTGTAACCAGTTGCTGACATGAGAATGTTATCGAACCCTGCGAAATTTATTACTTTAAAAGTATAATATGGAATGGTGGTAAGATCGGTTTCGGTAAGTTTTTGGAGTGTAGCCAGCGCTTTTGGCCCCTGAACGGCTAATTGGGCGGTTTCATCCGATTCATTTATCAACTTAGCTCCCATCGTATTCTGACTATTGATCCATTGCCAGTCTTTATCGATATTGGAAGCATTTACAACCAACAAATACGTTTCTTGGTTTACCCTGTAAACGAGCAGGTCATCAACGATTCCACCTTTGCCATTCGGAAAGCAAGAATACTGGACTTTGCCATCGGTAAGAGCGGCTACATCATTGGTGGTTACTTTTTGAACCAAATCAAAGGCTTTTGGACCCAGCACCCAAAATTCGCCCATGTGTGAAACATCAAAGACCCCAACTTTGGTCCTAACAGTTTCGTGTTCAGTATTCACACCTTCGAATTGAACAGGCATATTATATCCTGCAAAAGGTACTATTTTGGCTCCAAAAGCCTCGTGCAATTTTATGAAAGCAGTATTTTTCATTGTATAGGTAAAATTAGTTTTTGATTGCGGCAAAAGTACAGAAATGCACTGAAACGGGAGGTGAATTCAATACATTAAATGGTGGATAAATGATAAAAGTTAGAAATCGTAAAACAGAATCTGCATCAAATGTCTGATCAGTTGTTTTTGAGGTATTTGTTAATCATTTGATACAATTCAAATTCCTTAAAAGGTTTGGTCAGGAAGTCGCTGAATCCCGATTGCATCACCTTTTTTCGGGTTTCGATAAGTGCATCAGCAGTAAGTGCAATGATAGGGATATTGTTTTGAAAAATATTTTCTTTGTCATCTCTGATAATCCTGGTTGCTTCATAACCATCCATAACGGGCATTTGCAAATCCATGAAAATGCAGAAAAAACTATCGGTTTTCAGCCTATCAAGGCTTTTGGAGCCATCATCAGCCACTGAAACACGCGCTCCACATTTTTCAAGTATTTGGCGAATGACAAACTGATTGATTTTATTGTCTTCGACCACCAAAACGTTTTTGCCTCTAAGGTTCGGTTTTTCGATGCGTAGGGTGGTACTTTCGTCAATAAGTTTTTTATCACTCTTAAAGAAAGAAAGTGTAAAAACAAAATCCGAACCTTTGTTAATTACACTTTTTACAGATATTTCACCCTTTTGTAAATCAACCAGTTGTTTTGTTATTGTAAGGCCAAGGCCGGTTCCTCCAAAATTCCTTGAAGTATCGCCGGCTCCTTGAATGTAGCTTTCAAAAATGGAATGTATGTGAGCTTCAGAAATGCCTATCCCAGTGTCTCTTACCGTGAACCTGATCAGCGCATTTATTTTATCTTCATTTATCAATTCAATAATTATTTTAACCTCACCCTGTTGTGTAAATTTTAAGGCATTTCCGGCAAGGTTCATCAATATCTGGTTCAGGCGATACGGATCTCCTTTTAACACCTCGGGAATATGCTCGTCATAATCGAGCTGGAAATCGATACCTTTCTCCTTAAATCTGTACGCCAGGGTTTTCATTAAATGATCAATAACATTTCTGATGCTGAAATCGATCTTTTCAAAAGTGATTTTACCAGCTTCAATTTTGGAAAAATCGAGTATATCGTTAATAATAATCAGCAAGTTTTCTGATGATTGCTTTATTGAATTCAGGTTTTCGATAACTTGATTTGGCAATTCCTCCTGCAACATCAAATCAGTAAGTCCCATTATAGCATTCATGGGTGTACGTATTTCATGGCTCATATTTGAAAGGAAAATTGCCTTGGCAACAGATGCATTTTCCGCGGCCTGTTTAGCTTCCAGAAGTTCAAGCTCGTTTTTCTTTCGCTCGGTAATATCCATGGTGGTGCGCAGAACCTGTGACACTTCACCATTTTCTTTCTTCTTAAAACCAATATCACGATGAATAAACCAGCGCCAATCCCCGTTTTTGGTTTTCATCCGGTATTCGCCCTCGTAAACTTCATCTTTTCGGAGATACTTAATGATATTTTTATGCAGATTGTACTTTTCCTGGTCATCATCATGAAGCAATTTGGAACTGGAATAATTACTGTATTCTTCAATTTCTTTACGCGAATATCCCAGAAGATAGTAGAAACTCCGGTTTTGGTAAACATACTTATCCTCATCCAAATCATAAACTGAAATAATGTTGGGAGAATTTTCAGTAAGTTTGTTTATAAAAATTTCACGCTCTTTCAATTCACCTTCAATTCTCTCGCTCTGACGTTTAATGGATGTCAAGTTTTCGACAGTTCTTAAAACCTGGATTAATTTAGAAGGAGAAATATCGGCTTTTGGGAAATAATCAAAAGCTCCGGCTTTCATCATTTCCACTGCAATTTTCTCATCACCCTGCGATGTTGTAATGATTACAGACGCTGTTACTCCCGTCTGTCTGAATCTTTTAAGTATCTGCAAGCCATCGGCACCTGGCAATTGGTAATCAAGGAATATGCAGTCGTACTTCAAAATGATTTCGGGCAGACAATCAAAAACCTCATCGGCACTAACCATTGATTCCACAATAACATTGAGGTTGGTCTTTTTAATAGCCCTGTTGAACGCCATAATATCAATGTCATCATCGTCAATGAGAAGGATGGTTTTAATGTAATTGAGCGTTTCCATATGGCTTTATCTATCAGTTATTGGGGAATTCACAAAGCATCCAGTAACTGTTTAGTGTAGAGACTGCATTGATAAAACTTTCGATTGACAATGGTTTTACAATGTATCCCGCTACATTCAGTCTATAGGCTTCAATTATGTCAGATTCCTCATTCGATGTTGTCATCACAAACACAGAAATATCTTTCAGGTCATTATCATTTCTTAATTCTCTCAAAAATTCAATTCCACCCATACGCGGCATGTTCAGGTCAAGAAGTATCACTTTGGGTACGGGTTGATGATTGGTTTTAAGCGACCTGAGGTGTTCCAGGGCTTCTAAACCATCCCCCACTGTTTGTAACGGGTTTCTAACATTATTCTTGTGGAATGCGCGTTTTACATTCATAACATCAATCTCATCATCCTCAACAAGCATTATGTGAATCATCTTTTCCGCCATTTATTTTATTTTTTAAAAATTTTTGTAAAAATAAGAAAGAAAGTTATAAGTGCCACGTGAAATAAAAACTAGTTCCTTGCCCTTTTTCTGATTCAACCCAAACCTTTCCACCCTTTTCTTCGATAATTTTTTTTACGATTGCCAGTCCTACTCCCGTGCTTTCAACCTTATCACGTGCCTGCAAAGTTTGAAAAATAAGAAAGATTTTATCAAAGAATTCACGGTCGATACCCGGACCATTGTCTCTCACACAAAACCGATGCTGGTCATTAAAACAATGGTACAATAGTTCGATAATTGGCTCGGGCGCATTGTTGTATTTTATTGCATTGCTTATCAGATTTGAAAAAACCTGTTCAAGTGCAATTTTTTCAGTTTTCAATACAGGAAACTCTGTATCAATTTTAATTTGAAAATGAGAAGGAATTGCAAGAGATTCAATGATTTCGTTAATCAACTCCCTGACATTTACCGACTCAACCTTTGCTTTTATTCTGCCTGCCCGTGAATAATCCAAAATTCCATTGATGAGGGCATCCATACGTTTGACTCTACCACGTAGCAACATAAAATGGTTCTTTACCTCGTTGCTAACGTCCTTTCCAATGTCTTCACCGATCCATTCCGACAAATTATTGATCGCTCGCAGTGGAGCCTTCAGGTCGTGAGAAACCACATACGCAAATTGATCGAGTTCTTTATTTTTCTTTTCAAGATCAGAGGCATATTCCCTTACGGCTATTTCAGCATTTTTAACTTCGGTGATATCATACTGTATAGAAATGTACTGGTTGGGTATGCCTACCTCGTTAATCAAAGGAACAATGGTGGCATTTATCCAGTAAAAGTTGCCATCTTTGGTTTTGTTCTTAATCTCACCCTTCCAGGTTTTACCTGAAGTTATGGTTTCCCAAAGGGTTTTAAAGAATTCGAGTGGATGATAACCTGAATTTAAAATCCTGTGATTGTTCCCAATTAACTCCGATTTGCTCCATCCGCAAATATTTTCAAAGTTATCATTTACAAACAGGATATTCCCCTTATGATCGGTTACTACTACCATTGCAGCCGAGTTTATGGCATTTTTCAGGTTTGTAAGTTCCCTGAATGATTCTTTTGAACTTAGCTCAAGAGTACGTTCAAGTTGGAGATGATCCTGCTCAAAGTTCTGATATGCTACTTCCACCTGGAGCAAGAAATTTTTAATCTTCTCATCTTCAAGGTGTTTCACCTCGAGATATCTGGTTATCTGTCGTTTTAGAAGCCTGTGCATCAGGAAATATGGTAATTGAAGAATTTAGGAAGGTAGAAAATTTTAAATTTCTGAAAAGGTAGTTATAGTCATTGTCTGATTGTGCAATTCGCATTTAGCATCCTTCAAAAACGGAGCAATTTCGCCGTAAGAATAAAATCCGGTAAGCTTTGCCTGTTCTCCCAATACATCCTGAACTGCCTCTACTTCTTCTTCAACAAGCTGTTTTAAAACTAGTTTTCGTCCGACACAGCTAATTAAAACTGCAAACTGAACCTTATCTTTCCCAAGGGGAGCTACACTTACTTCGGCAGCACGTCCGGCGCCTTCTATCAACCGATTTACGTTTGCCTTCATCAGTTTAACAAAAGAACCTTCAGGAATATCACCTGCAAATGTGAGGCTTTGATCTTCTTCATTAACAGCCAGTATGGTGCGCACTAAGGGTTCATCCTGTGATTCCGACCTGATGCTCAATGGAAAAAGCAAACCTGATGCAGGCAAATCTTTGGCTTGTTCACCCAAAAAGGATTTATACAACTGAAGTGCCGGTTGATTATCAATTTCATAAAGAATGTTCTTTTCTGACCTGGTCACACTTCGCTCAATACCAAAACTATCCCATCCACCCAAAGAGCCATAGCCAATTTGAATCTTTTCACCATAGAAACCAATCGCTGCAACGAGATTATTTTTGGCGATTCCATCATTATCAATCACCCAGGTAGATTTAAAACCCGCACCATCACCTGCAAGGCCTCCGGTTACGTTAACTTCTTTTGGCAAAGCACTCCGGATTCCTTTTACAAGTTCACTTCCGTTAACGTGCAACCCGTCAGATAATACAAAAACATGTTTTAAACCATCAGGATTGAATTTGGCCATGAGTTTGGCACCAGCCTCTGAACTGTCGGTGCATTCGTTGAGCAAAATAGAGTGATACTCAATTCTTGTATCATCAAATTTTATGGCATTGCAAACCACTGACCGGTCATTAACCTGGGTTCCTGAAATTTCGCCGGCAGTGGAACAACCAGTTACAATTGCATCGGGAAAAGCGGATTTTACCTGTTGAGAAAACACAGATTCACTAAGAGCTTTACTGCATCCAAAAATCAGAATCATTTCCGGTGAAAACGAAAATTTTTCAGGACAACGTCCGTGGTCGCCATCATTTTCAAAATAAGACACTTGTTCTACTCTCATAATGTATGTTTTTAAAAGTTTAGGAAATACTACTATTTCGTCTTCAAAAATAAAAACTCAAAGTATCATTCATTTTATATTAAACTTTATTAACATAAAAAAAACCTGTAAGTCATCACACACAGGTCTTTTATTAATCCTTTGATGATCATAAATCTATTTCAAAACATCATTTACAAGTTTTGCAGCATCTTCGAGTGCAATTGCTGAATGAACCTTTAATCCTGACGCATCGATGAGTTGCTTACCTTCTTCGGCATTTGTCCCTTGCAACCTTACAATGATAGGTACTCCAATGTTACCAATATTATTGTAAGCATCTACAATACCTTGAGCCACACGGTCGCAGCGCACAATACCGCCAAAAATATTTACAAGAATTGCTTTTACGTTCGGGTCTTTAAGAATGATTCTGAAACCTTCCTCAACGCGTTTGGCACTGGCTGTGCCGCCAACATCCAGGAAATTTGCAGGATCACCGCCCGACATTTTTATCATGTCCATTGTCGCCATAGCCAAACCAGCGCCGTTTACCATACAACCCACATTGCCATAAAGTTTCACATAATTCAGATCGTAACGGCTGGCTTCCACTTCAATGGGGTCTTCTTCGTTAAGGTCACGCATTTCAAGAAAATCAGGATGACGGAACAAGGCATTGTTATCAATAGTAACTTTACAGTCGGCAGCATAAATTCTGCCATCGGAGGCTTTAATCACCGGGTTTATCTCGAATAATGACGCATCGGATTCAATAAAAGCTTTTTCGAGTGCTTTCACAAAAGGTACCATTCGTTTGAACCCCTCACCACTAAGCCCCAGATTGAATGCAATTTTGCGTGCCTGGAAATCCTGCAGGCCAACTTTCGGGTCAATTTCTTCGGTAAAAATCTGGTCGGGTGTTTCCTCTGCCACTGCTTCAATGTCC
>Ga0172375_10010288_pt1 | contig 12164 bp, 12 predicted proteins | sample LakKiv1m_FD_114537 | JGI IMG/M metagenome (GOLD analysis project Ga0172375, IMG submission 114537) | Freshwater microbial communities from Kabuno Bay, South-Kivu, Congo - kab_092012_11.1m | ecosystem: Environmental > Aquatic > Freshwater > Lake | place: Democratic Republic of the Congo... | reverse complement strand
TTCAGATTTAATTTTTTGAGGCTTGGTCCTCGGGTCGGAAGAGACATTTTTTGGAATTGAGAAAAAGATTTGAGTCTGAGATCGAGCATTCGCTGTGGTTCGTTTTGTGCCGCGGAGATCTGTCTCACGGTCTGTTCGCTGAGGCCTTTGAGGTAGATTTCGTAGCGTATGTTGTCGTGGGATTCTAAGACCGATTTTAAAGACATAAATTCTAAATTTTAGATTTTAAATTGATTCTTGGTCCGTCATTACGAATGAAATGAAGTAATCTGGACCAATTCGCTTCGTAGATTGCCCTAATAAAGGACTAAAGCCACGTCGTTTTACTCTTCGCAATGACAACTCGCAATGTATAAGGAAAATGAAGGAAAATGAAAATGGAAATGAAAATCTCTACTCTGGTTAACAAGCCTCCTCATTTTTTTATTATTTCCTCATCCCCTAGCCCCTTCTCCTGCAGAGAAGGGGAAACTGAGTCAAGTCACTCCCTCTCTGTAGGAGAGGGAGACGGAGGGTGAGGGAGAAAATATTACAGGGGGATTTAGGGGGTTTGTTTTCTTTTTTAGAAAAAGTCCGGGGCGCGCGCCTCCGGACTTTTTATGATTAACTATTACGGACTTTTTTTCTTGATTGTTAGTCTCTCTTGGAGAGCTTTCTTGATCAAGAGATTTTGTTCTCTAGTACCAACATATTGTTTGATGCCGAGCTCTTCAGCTATCTTCTCTTTATCGACATCCCGGATATATCCTCGATATGTCACTTCTTTGTGGACCGGGAGTTGATGGATGGATCAGGCGAGTTGGGTGTCAGCTTCTATGTCTTGGATGGATTTTGGCATCTCTCTGTCAGTGATTTTTATCTTGCCGAGCAAGAAGTTTTTGATCAGAGTGTTTTGCTTCAATGTCCCTGCATAGTTCTTGATACCTACTTCCTTAGCTAAATGAGCTCTGTCAGTCTTTCGGTCGTATCACCATGCCTGTACCATGTGCGGTAAGGTGGCTTTCTTCAGACTTTTAAACTCTTCCAGATTTTTCTTGATCACTTTCGTCTCGGTCTGGTCGACCACGGAAGTGGCGATGACTTTTGACGTAGTGATTTGAGCTCTGGCGAGTCTCATCTTGACGGGTTTCAACATGTTTGTCACCCCTCAATTTTTTGCTTGAAGTACCTGGTCAGTATTCATAGCCGATAACGATACGTTAGGAGCCGAAGGAGTATTGACGTGGCTGGCAAGCAATATGTTTGGTAGTAAAGACCCCGCAATACTTAATACAAGTATTCGCAATGATCTTTTCATGCCTTTTCTGCTTGGTAAAAAATTAAAAAGTAAAATTAACTTAAAATCTAGATTTTAAATACGCGTGTTGTAATTTGAAAATTTTGTTTTTCAACCGCGACTATATTTTTTTAAGAAAGAAAGTCAAACGTAAAAATGGTCTATGGTGTTATAGTGCAAATGTGCTACCCCACCCTAACCCTCCCCATTTCATGGAGAGGGAATATCCCCCCCTCTCTACATAGTGGAGAGGGGCTGGGGGTGAGGTAATATCCTACAATTTCTCGAATCCTTCCTTAGCGATTTGATGGATGAGCTTGTGGTTGCCGGTTTTGACAACTTCGCCGTCTTTCATGACGTAGACTTCGTCTATCGGAAGATGTTCGATGATTTTGAAAATATGGGTGATGATGATGAAAGAATTTTGGCCATGGTTTAACTCTTTGAGATGTTTGGCGATGGTAGTGAATGCATCAACATCTAGTCCGCTATCGACCTCGTCGAGGAATATATAGGTAGGTTCTAGGAGTTTGATTTGCAGGATTTCCATCTTCCTTCTCTCTCCTCCGCTAAATCCCACATTGAGATCTCTTCGGAGAAATTCCTTATCGATCTTGAGCTCTGTGAATAATGGTTCGATGATTTTTTTGAATTCTATAAAAGTGGATCTTTTGTCATGTTTGGTATCGTAGATGGATTTCATAAATTCAAAAACTTTGACGCCTTTGATCTCTGGGATATTCTGGAAGGCGAGAAAAATACCAAGCTGAGCTCTTTCGTTGGGTGGCATGTCATTGAGGATCGCGGGGCGTGGGTTGCGGGTCGCGGAACTTGTAACTTCTATTTTTCACTTCGTGATTTTGTATTTGGGATTGCCCATGATCGTCGTGGCGAGTGAGGACTTTCATGAACCATTCTTTCCGAGGATACAATAATTCTTACCTGGCTCGAAAGTCAGATTTATGTCTTTGAGGACTACTCTATTTTCTACTTCTACGGTGAGATTTACAATGCGTAGCATAATTCTAAATTTTAAATGCTAAATTCTAAATTAGAATATAGTAATTGTGTATTCGAAATCAATTAATAAGAAAAAAAGGCGGAATTTATAAATTTTGATTTTCTCTTTTCTTTTACTTGGATTTTCTTATCTTTGACCTGCAAAATTTTAGTAGTAATAAAAATACGAATGAAATACTCCTCTACTCTGCTCAAGAAGTTCATTTCTGTGAATGACACTCCACAAAACATCGCCAAAAATCTGATTCTCAAGACCTGTGAGATCGAAGAAGTGCATACGAGAATTCTTCCTGATGCACTTGTCATCGGGAGAATCACTTCTTTTGCAAAACATCCAGAGGCTGACAAACTCAATGTCTGCCAGGTAGATTGCGGGAAAAAATGAATGTTTGAGATCGTCTGCGGAGGTGAAAATATGGCCCAAAACATCTATGTGCCTGTGGCTTTGCCGAGCTGTTTTCTCCCTGCCATCGGCATCCAGATCGAGCCGAGAAAATTGAAAGGAATTGTCTCCAATGGTATGATCTGTTCAAAACAAGAACTCTGAATCAACGAAGACGTAGAACTTCACAATATCCGGAATCTGAGCGATGATTTTGACGACGTAAGTGATGCTGATGTCTGAATGATGATGAAAGATAAATATCCCCGACTAGAAGGATATGTGCTCGAAGTCGATAATAAATCATTGACCAATAGGCCAGATCTGACCTGACTTCGATGAGCCGCTTGCGAGCTCAACGCTATCTATACATGAGTCGAAAGTTGAAAGTCGAAAGTTGAAAGTTCTTGAGCTTCTATTACTTTTAATAAAGTCGTGGATTGGTTCAAACAATTTGCCGATACAAATATCATAGAAACATTAGATAATTCTGCCAAGCTTGACAGGAAAATCGTCAGCAAAACCGATGGTCTCAATACCTATATCCTGCTTGCGTTGAACAATGTAAATGTCGCTCAAAGCAGTTTTTTCACGAGATTGCAGATGATAGATATGTGATCAGCTCCGAGAGCGAACCGAGTCGACATGTCCAATCTCTTCATGCTTACGACAGGACAGCCTATCCATTTCTTTGATGCGGATAAGGTCGAAGGCGATGTCATCGTGAGAAATGCCAAAGATGGTGAGGAATTCACGGACTTATTTGAATATACACATGTATTGAAAGAAACGGATATCGTCATCGCCGACAAGAAAAAAATCCTTGCTTTGGCAGGAGTCGTGTGAGGGTTGGAAAGCTGAATCTCTGAATCTACCAAAAATATCCTCGTGGAGATAGCAAATTTTGACAGCGTAGCGGTGAGGAAAACATGAACAAGACTCGGCCTAAGAACCGATGCTGAGCTTAGATATGAGAAAAATATCAATCCGATATTCAGCCTCTATTGTCTTCTCTTCTTCTTGGAAGAATTGAAATATTATCAGAAAGATCTGTGAAGCTATGAGATCGGTGGGCTCGATTATTTCGCTTCCAAAGCCGTACTCAAAGATATCAAGACTCCCAAGAAAGTCGCTATCAATTACGAAAAGATGTCAGAATTTATTTTTGGAAAAACTATTGCAGAGCTACCAGAAGATCGTCAGGATTTTGAAGAACGTGCAAATCTCTATCTAACATGACTTGGATTTGTGCTCGAGAAGAAGTGAAATCGGATTGTTCCATTTTGGAGATGACCAGATGATATCAATATTACTGAAGATATGTATGAAGAAGTTGCAAGAATTTATGGGTATGAGAAGATCGATGAATCTCCCCTCCTCTCTGAATCCAAGAATGTACCGTTCACAGAATATGTATGTCTCAATAGGAAAATCGAAGACATCCTGGTGAGGAATCTGCACTGTTCTCAGACGGAAACCTATCCATGGGTTTCAGAGAAAACCTTGGATGAATTTGGCGTAGACAAGAAGAGCCTCTATGAATTACAGAATCCTGTCAATCCTGAGATGCCTTTTATGAGAGATGGACTGCTCTACGAATTGGTCTCCCATACTGCGAGAAACAGCAAATTCTTCGACGAATGTAAGATATTTGATATAGGGAAAGTCCGGAAGAAGGCAGATGACAGATCGCAGATTACAGAAAATAAAAAATTTGCATCTGGTTTTGTCGATGAACAATGGCAGCTCGGTGTCATGCTCTACCAGAAAGACGTAAAAAATCGGGATAAAGACCCCATCCTTCTCGCGAAGAATATGGTGAAGACCATCCTCAGAGAGCTCGGTGTTTCATGAGCTCTGCATTTTGAGAAGACAGATAGTGCAAACTTCCATCCCAAGAAACAAGCTAACTTGGTCTGTAAGGTCGTAAAGTCGAAAGTCGAAAGTCCAAACACAAAGACCTGATGACCTGATGACCTGATGACTTGAAAGACTGTTTTAGGATTTGTCTGAAGTCTGCATCCTTTGATCTTGAAGAGCTACAAGATGCCGGAAAACGCCTGAGTCGTCTACATCTCTCTCAATCTCGTCCAGATTCTTCTGTCCTTATGAGCGAGCGAACACGTCTATACCTATGAAACCCTCCAGGATCAGATAGTCTATAGAGATCTGTGTTTTGTCGTAGATGCCGACAAGGATTTCGGAGGCGTATTGGAAGCCGTCAAAAAGGTAAAAGAAGTGAAGGATGTCGAAGTTTTTGATGTCTATGCAGGAGCAAATCTCGGCGAAGGGAAAAAATCTCTTGCCCTCAAGATAAAGATCACCTGAGACGGAAATATGACTACCGAACAGATAAATGAGGTTATGGATAAGGCCATAAAAGCAGGCGAAAAGGCCGGCGGGAAATTGAGAAGCTAATCGATTATTCATAAAAAAGTGGACTTCGGTCCACTTTTTGTGTTTTGAAAGTATTATGCAGTGTAATCGTCCGGATTGGAATCTGGCTGGCTGAATATTTCGTTTCTTTTCATCTTTTCTGTGTTTGAAAGGACTCAAGTCTTTATGTAATGTGCGAAATTCTCTGTTTCGTTCTCCAATTCTTCTAGCGTGAATGATCCTTGGTACGCTTGTGCGGAAAACTCCTTATAATGACGCATCATTACATTGGCCTTATCTCACCCAGGAAACGTGATTTCCACTTGAGGAAGCGCTACTTCGTCGAAATAGATATCCAGTATCTCATCATCTGTTTTGCCGGCATATCTTGCAGTATCTTTTTTGATATTTTCGGCTGTGTCTCTAAGAATTTGCGCACCATATTTCTTTTTCAAAATTTCTTTGGACTCGTCGATAGATATTTTTGGATATCATCTCACTTCATAAGCTCTGACTACATACTCTTTCCCCAATTTTTCTTGGAGGACATCCAAAACTTGCCGTCTTCTGTTTGGAACTCCAATTGCCTTCAATACGTCTTTTTCTACGGGTTCGGTGACTCCCTCTATTTTTTCCGTTGCTTCTCTGCTCCCCTCCTGATTTTCATCTGGCTTTTTGTCTTTCAGATTTTCTTCGTTATTAGTTCCGTTTTCCATGGATAATTCTTTTATGTGATAAATGATTCTTCTGTTATTTTACATATTTACTGTCAAAAGTCAAATGTTTCCGCCCTTTCTGAGGCATAGCCCGGATTTCTAATAATCCCTTGTAATTGCTCTCCTTTTTCTTATATTCTTTTATGGAGTTATAAAAATACTCCAGTTTTTAATTATTACCCATATTCATTAATGGTAACAGGTAAAGTAAAGTTCTTCAACCCAACGAAGAATTTCGGTTTCATCGCAGCTGACGATGGGTCAGGAGAATTGTTTGTTCATGGTTCTAAGGTCATCGGAGAAATCCACGATGGCGATTCTGTAACTTACGAAGTAGGTGAAGGAAGAAAAGGTCCAGAGGCAATCAACGTTCAGAAGGTTGCTGAAGAAGCTGCTGCTGAATAATGTTATTCTCTAATGCTTTAAAAGATCATAATATTTACAACAATATATAGATTTTCAAAGCCTACAGAAGACAGAAAAATCTCCTCCGAGCAATCGGGGAGATTTTTTTTATCTGAAAAATTTATATCACTCTTCTCAATTCTTCTAATGTCGTCTGGCCATCAAGTACCTTGATGAGGCCGTCTTCTTTCATGCTCAAAAAGCCGGATTCTCTGGCCTTTCCGTACATCTCATTGACCATCCTTCCTTCGACGATCATCGTCCTGAGATCGTCTGTGATTTCAAAAACTTCTACGACAGCTATTCTGCCTTGATATCCTGTGCCATTACATTTGTCGCAGCCTACCGCTTGGAGTATCTGTCCGTCGTATGGAAGATTTAACTTCGGATTTACGTCCAGCATCTTCTTTATCGTTTCTTTGATCTCTGCGTCTTCTCCGTAATTAGCTGCCCTTTTGGTTGCACAGGAACAAGCCTTTCTACACAATCTCTGTGCTACGATGAGATTGAGCGAAGGTGCAAGCATGTATGGTTTGACTCCCATGTTCAAGAGTCTCGGGATGGATTCGATAGATGAATTGGTGTGCAGTGTGGTGAATACCAAGTGTCCTGTAAGTGCTGCATTGATCGAACTTTCTGCAGTTTCTGCTGATCTCGTTTCTCATACGAGGATAATATCAGGATCATGTCTCAGTATCGCTTTGAGCCCCAATTCGTAGGTATAGTCTTTGCTATAATTGATCTGTGATTGCTGGATGCCGGCAAGTTCATATTCGATCGGATCTTCGAGCGTGATGATCTTTCTTTTTCCATCATTGAGCGTATTGAGAATCGAATAGAGTGTTGTCGTCTTTCATGAACCTGTAGGTCAGGTGATGATGGTGATTCAGGTATTTTTTTCGAGATTTCTCTTGAGGATTTCATAGGTCCTTTCGGTGAATCCTATCTTCTCGAAGGTACTGATTCCCTTGGTCGGATCCAAGAATCTGATGACGGTACTTTCCGTCAAAACTCCCGGCATAAAGTTTACTCTGCAGTCGATTTTTCTTTCATTGCCTTGCACATCTACGCCGGTAAATGAGAATCTACCATCCTGAGGGATGTAGTCGATATTCATCTTGGTTCATGAGATATACTTCAATTTCTGGATATATTTCTTGAAATCATCGTGAGTGAAATGCAATACTTCCTGCAAGACTCCATCGATTCTGATTCTCATCAAGATGCCGTCTTCCTGTGGTTGAAAGTGACAATCGGAAGCTCCGGTCTGGAATGCCAGCCTGATGATCTCCAGGATGAAATCTCCTGGTTCCATGGTTTCTCTTTTTTCGAAAAGCTGAGCTATCATGGCCAAGGCCCCTTTTCCTGAAGCTTGTTTCTGTGTCTTTACCTCCTCCGCTTTCACCTCTTCCTGATGTTGAAGCTGATCGTATCGGGTAAGCGCATAATTGAACGCCTCCGTGGACGTGTAATGAAGTTCAGATTTGAAGCCTTTTTCTTCGAGCTTTTTCAGTATCTGTTGCACTTGATCAGGAAAGTTATTTGTGGTCAATAACTGGAGCGTGATTTTATCTTTGGTGAAAACGATGACTTGTATCCTTTCGCATACATCTCTCGGGATTATTTTGAGTAATGATAAATCAGGGCTCAATGCCTGGACATCACTCATCTCTAAAATGGTTTTATTCATCGCGTCAGTCATGAATTTAACACGGTTGATAAAGGCACTTCATGCGATAAAGGCTTTGCGATAAACGGTTGATGAATTTATCTACTGTTTATCAATCGTTCAGCCATTGTTTATCCATCGTATTCCAATTATACTCACAAATCCCCATTTGCAAAGTTTGTGGGGTTAAATCTTCCTAATTGGGTTGACTTTTCGTTTATTTGGTATGTGCCAGTCCTAGCACAGGCTAAATCATGTTGAAATCACCCCCTGAAGGTGTATAGTCTCATCGGTTTCCTGCTTTAGGTTATTTTTTTTAAACATGAAAGTCCTTTTGTACATCGTAGCTATCTATTTTGTGCTCATCAATATCATCACTTTCCTCGTCCGAGGCATCGATAAATGGAGGGCCGAAAACCAGAGATGGAGGATCAAGGAGAAGACACTCCTCAGATTCACCGCTCTAGGCGGATTTCTCGGCGCCATGATAGGCATGAATATGTTCCATCATAAGACCATCAAAGGCACATTCTTGCGCCGGTTCATGTTGATCGTCTTCGGCCGAGTGCTGATTCTCGCTGTATTTACTTACCTCTGGCGGGTAAACTAATATGAAAAAACTACCCATCACATATATCCAAAACAATATCTTGGGGCGATATAAAAACCATTGAAGAAAACTGCCCCGGAGGCAGACTAAGGATCCCTATGCGATCCATGTCTCTGAGGTCATGCTCCAACAAACGCAAGTAGATAGGGTCATCCCCTATTTTTTGCAATGGATGAAGGACTATCCTGACTATCAAACTCTTGCCAAAACAAGCAAATCTGATCTTCTCAGACATCGGTCAGGTTTGGGATTTAATAGCAGGGCTTTGAGATTGCAAGAATGCGCAAAAATATTACCCCCCAACCCCCTTCGAGGGGGCTTCAAACCCACCCTCAATCCCTCCCTTCACAGGGAGGGAAACTTGGCCCAAGTAAGAAGCGAACTTATGAAATTACCGGGAATAGGGCCCTATACGTCCGCGGCGATTATGGCGTTTGCATGGAATCTACCCGTTCCGGTCATCGATACCAATATCAGAAGAGTGCTGATTTTCCTATTCAAACTCGATGAAAAAATCACGGCTAGTGAATTGGAAGCTTTCGCAGAAAAAATACTTCCTAAAGGGAAATCTCGCGACCGGCATAATGCCTTGATGGACTATGGAGCGATGGAATTGACGGCGAGGAAGACCAAAATCAAACCACTCAGCAAGCAGTCGAAATTCGAAGGCTCAGATAGGCAAGTGAGAGGGTGGCTACTGAAGCAGTTAGTTAAAGGTTGAAAGTTGAAGGTTATAAAGTTGAAGGAAGAATTTCCCCATAAGGATGTGAAGATGATCGTTGCGGGCATGGCGAAGGAAGGTTTGATTACTTCGAAGAAATGAGTAATTACGATTGATGAACAATAGATAAACGGTTGATAAACAATGGATGAAAAAAAAGTTTGTCCTACTTTTTTCCTACTTTTTCGATTGATAAATAGTGGATGAACAATAGATAGGCGCTTGTGTCATCCTGAGCGTAGTCGAAGGATATAATATTTATAAATAAGCCTATTCATGCTTACTTACTATGTCTATATACTCAGCACCAAATTCAATAAACTTCTCTATATCTGAGTTACCAATAATTTAGAAAGGAGACTTTATGAGCATCAAAACAAATTAGTTGATTGATTCACCCAAAAGTATAATATACACAAGCTTGTTTATTATGAAGAATATTACGACATAAAAGAAGCCATATCTAGAGAAAAACAACTTAAATGACGAATAAGAAGCAAAAAAGATGCCTTGATACAGCAAATGAATCCTCAAATGTCTGATCTTAGCCAAAATCGAAGATAATGCTTATACCCTTCATTACATTCAGGGTGACAAGTCTTTATCAATCGTTTGTCACGAAGTCTTTATCCATTGTTTATCTGCAGTCATGCTCTACTTCATCCCCACTCCCATCTGAAATAAGGACGATATCACACTCAGAGCGCTGAAACTTTTCAAAGAATTGAAATATTTCATCTGCGAAGATACGAGGACGACGATGAAACTCCTTGGCATGTATGATATCGACAGCAAAGGCAAGGAATTTATGTCTCTGACAAGTTTTACTACGCAGTGAAAGCTAAATCATTATCTCAATATTCTCAAAACTAGCGATGTGTGATTAGTTTCTGAAGCAGGCACTCCGGGACTTTCCGACCCTGGGAAAAGCATGATCCAGATATGCAATGAAAATGCGCTCCCCTACTCTATTCTTCCTGGTGCGAATGCGCTTGTGCCAGCAGTTGTCTGAGCAGGATTTGATACCTCAAAATTTGTATACATAGGATTTTTGCCTACCAAAAAATGAAAACAGACTGAACTTAAAAAAATGATCGAGTCTGACATTCCGACGTTTTTTTACGAGTCTGTGCATAGGATAGAGAAGACTTTGCAAGAATTGAAGGCATTGTGATTTGTGTGAAAGGTAAGTGTGACGAGAGAGTTGAGTAAGATGTTTGAACAACAAGTGACCGCTGATATTGACCAGATTCTTGTGTTTTTGAAAGAAGGAAAAATCCCTCTCAAGGGAGAGTTTGTGATAGGCGTACAATCATAATATATTATTGAGCAAGTTTTGTTTTGATGATGACTTGCTTGATGTCATTTAATTTTTTGAGTACGTTGCCGTTGAGGTCTGTGATCGACGTATCTGTGGCGTGTACATACGGTGTCCCGTTGTTGGCATTTCGTACATTAAATCTTCTAACAATGCTCTTGATGGCGTCGTCTTTTTTGGTGTCATATTTGAACATCGTATTCCCTTTGGAATCTTTTCCCGTTTGGAGTTCGAAGGTGTTTTTGACTTTGATGTATACATTATCTCGATCGGTGATGTTTTCTACTTCAATCTTGTTCCCATTTTTATCGATGATATTGGCAAAGCCGATAGGCTTGTATAAATCCTTATTGAACCTGTCTTCTCGGAAGTTGAAATTGAGTAATATCTGCATTTTGGAAACATGCGGACCGGTATATTTGAACATATCTAAGCCGTCTGAAGTCTTTCATGCTTTCTTGCACATATTTGCAAGTCAGGCTATGATTTCTTCGCCTGTTAGTCATTGGTCAATCAGTTTTTCTAGTTTTGATTGATAGTATCTCATGTCCCTAATATTATTTTTGATATTGTTGATGTGATTTGCCGCTATCGTTTTCTTCTTGGTCTTGTATTTGATGTCGTCAGCAAAATCTACATCAAAATTGCCCGGTCATTTGTTGAATCCATTGAGTGCAAGCATCCATGTGAAGTCAAATTCCTTATCATTTTTGTATTTGTTCCATGAGGGATCTTTAGTTTTCTCTTTGTATTTTGGATCAACATTTTTTTCTTTGATGGCTTTGAGATAGGCTGCTGTAGCCTCTAATATGTCCTTATAATTAAATCTCTGATCGATGACTTCCAGGTCTGACATCCCTCTTTTGTAGATGATTTGTTCCAATAATTCTCCATGTTTTTTGTAAATTTCTTTTTTGGTTTCTCATTCTTTTTTGAGTTTATCAAAATCATACTTAGCAAAAAGGTCTTTGTCGGTAAAGACATCTTTGTCTTCTTTGACATAGGTATCTATTACTCGTTTGAAGACGTCTGGTTGGAAATGAATAAGTCCAGCTCCTCCGTCTTTCTCATTGATGGATGCTGGATTTCATTGTCATTCTACCATAGCGAGTCCAAAAAAGCAATCATAAGGAATTCCATATTCTTCAGTTACCTTGCGCATATCATCTTGATATCTGATTAGTCTCAAATATCTTCCCAATGTTTTTTTTCTATCGATATTTCCTATGCTAGAATAGCCACTTTCTAGAAAATCAATGAAATCTTCCATGCTAGTGACTTCTTTGTCTATCGGCCGAGTTATTGTATGTTTTGGTGTAAGAGTTTCCTTGTCAGAAGCGGTAAAATTCCCGATTCCATACCCCAGCAAGAGGCAGGCTATCACCATCTTTCATCGATTTTTCCTAACAATTTCTTTGCTTCCTATCTCTGATTCACTATTCTGCAAAATGTGCAAGAGCTTTTTCCCTCATTGGGAAATAGTATTCTTGCTTTTCAACAATTGTGATTTCAATTTTGACTGATTGATGTCGTTTTCCATACAACTATTATAATTAAATTTTATTTTTTGTCAAAATTCCAGATATGAAAAATATCCTTGGCAAACAACGACTCCTTGTGCATCTCTGGTTTGGGATTTTTGCACTTATTATAGCTGCAGGACTTTACTTC
>Ga0172375_10010286_pt1 | contig 12165 bp, 12 predicted proteins | sample LakKiv1m_FD_114537 | JGI IMG/M metagenome (GOLD analysis project Ga0172375, IMG submission 114537) | Freshwater microbial communities from Kabuno Bay, South-Kivu, Congo - kab_092012_11.1m | ecosystem: Environmental > Aquatic > Freshwater > Lake | place: Democratic Republic of the Congo... | reverse complement strand
GCGTCATATCAGAGATTATGCAACCTGGAAAATGCTCTCCAATCTTATTGCAGCTTTTGCCACAATGATTGGCGGTCTTATCGTCACACAATATGGCTTTAATCCCATGTTTTATGTGATGAGTGCTATTGCATTTTCCTGTGCAGTATTTACCTATTTCTTACCAAGAAGATTGCTTTGAATCAGTCATTGACATTCGGGTATATTACGGTATTAAATGGTAGTATTAATCGGTAATGTGGAGGTAGGTATGGAAACCAGTTTGGCTATATTTGAACACAATCAAATTAGGAGAGTTTGGGATGAGGTTAAAGGTGAGTGGCTATTCTCGGTAATTGATATTGTTCGAGTTCTAATAGAGCAACCAGATTATCAAGCAGCACGCAAATACTGGAACAAGTTAAAAGAGAGACTATCGCACGAAGGTAGTCAGTCGGTGACAAATTGTCACCGACTGAAATTATTAGCAAGCGACGGCAAAAAATATCTGACAGATGTTGCAAACCTAGAAACCCTATTTCGCCTTATTCAATCAGTTCCTAGTCCCAAGGCAGAGCCAATCAAGCTCTGGCTCGCCAAAGTAGGCCACGAACGAATTCAAGAGATTGCTGATCCTGAGAAATCGCTCAATCGTGCTCGTATCAACTGGCAAAAATTGGGGCGCAGTGATAAGTGGATCCAGCAGCGAATGATGGGGCAGGAGATCCGCAACAAGCTAACCGATTATTGGCAAACACATGAGATCACCAAAGAGCAAGAATTTGCCATTTTGACCAACATTATTCACTCCGAATGGTCGGGACTCACTGTTAATCAACATAAAAAGGTAAAGGGTCTAAAACAACAAAATCTCCGCGACCACATGACCGATGCCGAATTAGTCTTTACTGCACTAGCCGAACTTTCCACGCGCCAGATAGCCGAGACTGATCAGACAATTGGCATGGAAGACAATGCAAAAGTAGGGGTGCAGGGCGGGAGAATTGCGAAAAAAGCTCGACTCGAACTCGAGCAAAAAACCGGCAAAAAAGTAGTTTCTCCATCGAACTATCTTTCCCCACAAAGCAAGCAAGATCAGTTAAACTAATACCCATGCAATATTGGTCATATTTCCTCACAGGACTCACTACTGGTGGCTTTACCTGCGCTGCTATGCAAGGAGCTCTCCTTGCCTCCCTGATCACCAACCAAAAAAAGTTGAATGCTAAATCTGGTTTCGGATTTGACGATTGGGGTCCAGTGACAGCATTTTTAGTAGCCAAAACAATCTCACACTCCATCTTTGGCTTACTACTAGGTCTCCTCGGTAGCTACCTCACACTTTCTCTAGGGCTACGTCTATTCTTCCAGGGTGCAACAGCATTATTCTTACTATTTACCGCCTTCAACCTCCTCGACTTTCATCCTATTTTTCGCCATATTTGTTTCCGTCCTCCACAATATATTTCCAACCTCATGCACAACTCATCTCATTCTATTCTTATTGTCCCAGCAATTTTTGGTCTCCTCACTATTTTTATTCCCTGTAGTGTTACTCAAGCAATTATGCTCTCTGCAATTAATTCAGCTTCACCCATTACCGGTTCATTAGTTATGTCGAGCTACACGATCGGGACGGTGCCACTATTTTTGGCTATAGGCATTGGTACTGCCAGGTTTAGCGAGATTTGGCGTCGGGACTTTTTGCGTCTCGCTGCGGTTGTTCTAATCTACACTGCTCTTGCTAGCCTTAACGGCATTCTCTTAGTTTTGGACTCTCCATTGTCACTGCAGTGTCTCGGTCCCAAAATTGTGAGGCTTTTGCCACCATACGAGCAAAATACAAAATCAAATTACCATGATCCCAACGTCCGATTAGTTAATAATGTTCAAAAAATAAAGATCACAATAAATGAACATGGTTACATTCCTCAGTATTTTCGCGTGAAAAAAGGAATCCCAGTAGAGTTAACACTAGAAACTGATGGGGCAGTCTATAGTTGCGCCACCTCTTTTTCCATGAAAGCATTTGAGATATACGAAACACTCAAGCCAGTTGATAGCAAAGTGAACACATTCACTCCCGAGAAAGTCGGTAAATTTACCTTCTCCTGTTCTATGGGTGCCTATAGTGGGATAATGGAAGTCATTCAGTAAACATATGACCAATCTCTTAGACTTAATCACACCCATCAATCTTCAAGAAGAGCAAAATCGATTTTTTACTTCCAGTTCTTATAATCCAATATTTCACTATCAATGGCAAGATCAAATCATTGACCCTACTTTTAGTACCAAACTCAAATATCCCTTGTGGGAAGCAATACATGCCCAAGATCATGCTTCAATTGTTTGCGCTGCACAACAACTATTTGAGGTTGATATTACTCCATCCAAACTTAAATTGGCAAAGAAATATGCGAGCGCCAAGGGAGAAAAGTCGACTGGTAGTGCAACTGAATACTCGCACCTCCTACGCAAGGGTCTAGATGAGTTTGGGCTCAGCGATATTGAGGTAGAAATTGTTGAAGAAGCAGGTTTTAACGCTCGTCCTCTTCATGCGAGCAAAAAAATTGTTGTTTCCAGTCACATTCACTTTGATTATTTCTCGATGGAAGGTGAGGTTCATCACGAACTCGTTCATGCTTTGCGTTATAGTAATGGCAAGCATAATGGAGTTATCCGTAGTCAACGCTTCCTCCCCACCGAAGAAGGGCTAGCTTCTTGGTGCCAAGATAATACCAATTCCGACAATGGCCTCGCCCAACACGCATTAGAATACGTTGCAAGTGATATTGGATTACGTGGAAGCTTACGCAACATCTTTAATATCCTACAAGAATTTGGTATGAGCAAAGAGTTGGCATGGAAGCGAGCTAGTCGCCACAAATTTGGCTTTGTTGATACCAGTTTACCTGGTGACATTATGAAACCTGCCATGTATTTCGATAACGAGATGAAAGTAGGTGCCCTCACCACAGATGAAAAACTACGGTTGTTCATTGGCAAAATTCACCAAGATGAGCTTCCTCAATATCCCTCATACACCGGTCTTTGGAGTCCCGATCAAATAATCCAATATTTTCATTTATAATGATCAAATCATGCATCGCTGATTCGAATCATCGATACATTACGCTCACTACCATAATTCGAATCATAGTAGTATGACACAACTAGATACACCTAAAATCGAAGTTCGATACATTCCTATTGAGCAACAAGCTGTAGAAGGAAAAGGTTCTGAAGTTATGAAATGGAAAAGAGTTGAATCATACCTCAGAAAACAAGTCCGTGCATTAGGCAGTATTGATAAACAAACAAGACTCTCTTTACCAAGAGAATATAGCATCATAAATAACCAAAATACAATTGTGGAAGCCGACAGAATATTCTTGGAATATATTACTGAAAAAATGAAAGATGTGTTATATGGCAAGGGGAAATCAAAAACTACTGGTTATCAAGATGAGGCTGGAATAGCACATAGCGAACTAATTTGTTGGGATACACTAGGAATCATAAACTTCCCAAATTATTCCTTTTCAAGAAGCGATTTAGAAAAAGCATATATCGAAACATTTATTGACCTCGACGATAGAGGAAATATTGATTTGTCTAATCTGACCAATGACAATCTAGTTGATATTCTACTTGCCAGAAAAGAAGGAAGCGAAACGCTCGCATATTATCACTCGAAAAGTAGTATCAATTGGAAAAGACTTCATAACCTACCCTATCTAAGTAATAAGCATCACGAAGCAAAAACAATACTCTCAAAAAAGAAAGAGCAACATGAAAAATAGATCATCACACATCAGTCATGATGAGCTTAATCAAAAACTAATCGATGCCTCCAAGCAGGTTGAAGTTGGAACAATTTACAAGCACTACAAATTCCCCGATCGCAATTACAAAGTTACGAACCTTGCAATTCAAGAAGCCACCGAGAAAGTCTGCGTCATCTATCAAGATGTTGCCGACCCGACAGCTCCCCCCTTTGTTCGCGACCTTGATTCCTGGCTCGAAACAGTGGAGTGGCAGGGGAGTCTTGTGCCTCGTTTCCAAAAGGCTATACTGTAGTTATGTTCAAATTTGTCCTGCCCTGGAACCGACCCAAAAATAATTACTGGTACCTTGCTCTCTCCATAATCTTAGCTCAAGTTGCAGGTCTCATCGGCTCCCTCTTCACCTTCTCAGCTATTCCCACTTGGTACGTCACTCTTAATAAACCCTTCTTTAGCCCTCCCAACTTTGTCTTTGGCTCCGTCTGGACTCTACTCTACACTCTCATGGGTATCTCGGCTTATCTAATTTGGCGCAAGGTCCAATTCAAAAAGAAAGCTCGTCCTTTCTGGCAATTCTATCTTGCCCAACTTGTCTTAAATAGTATTTGGTCCATTCTCTTTTTTGGTCTCAAATCACCCGGCTTCGCCTTAATCGAAATTATTATCCTTTGGTTCTTAATCTATAAAACAATTTTGTCTGCCAAACAAATAGATTCTTGGGCAAGATACCTTCTTTATCCTTATCTCGCATGGGTCAGTTTTGCAAGCGTTCTCAACCTCGCAATTGTCATCCTTAATTAAATTGCGTAATTACAAATAATTATTATGTTCTCAAATTACATTGGGCTAAAAAAACAGGAGGTCGAAAAGCTGCAAAACAGTGTTGGTCCCAATCTCCTCCCCCACACTCCTCCCCCCACTCGCCTACAAGTCTTTATTTCTCAACTCAAAAACCCCTTTATCTACGTCCTCCTTGGTGCAACTATCATAACTGTCCTGATTGGACATTCTAATGATGCAATCATCATTATGATTGCAGTTATGATCAATACCATCCTAGGCTATGTTCAAGAATACAAAGCCAACAACTCTCTCTCCGCTCTAACCAACTATCTAACAAGCCAAGTCAAAGTTATTCGCGAAGGCAAACTCACTTTTATTCAAACAGAAGAGTTGGTTCCAGGTGATATCGCAATACTTGATTCTGGCTCTCGTATCCCGGCCGATGGAGTAGTCCTCGAAGCCAATCGTGCAAGTGTTAACGAGGCGCTTCTTACCGGCGAGAGTCTGCCGCTCTCCAAGCACAAAGATGCCTCTCTTTATATGGGAACAATACTAGAATCTGGTCAGATAGTAATGCAAATTACACAAATTGGCGCAAATACCAAAATGGGCTCTATTGCGTCAAAAATAAGTACCAAAACTCCTCCAACTCCGCTCGAAAGGCAACTTAATAAACTAAGCAAACAAATCTTAATTATCATCTCCATTCTTCTCGCTTTTGTCTTTGTACTGGGCATTGCAAGAAGATTGCCAATCGAAGAAATATTTGTGACGAGCGTGTCTCTCGCAGTATCTAGTATCCCCGAAGGATTGGTTATTTCTTTAACCATTATTCTCGCTATTGGGATGCAAAAGATTATGCGATACAAAGGATTGGTTCGTCGTCTAACCTCCGCCGAAACTTTGGGTGGTGTCACTGTTATCTGCCTCGACAAAACAGGTACTCTAACAACTGGGGAATTGAGTGTCGTACAAACCACAGGAAATCAAGTCAATCTTGCAACACAAATTGTCGCTTCTAGTGATCATGATGACCCGCTCGTCATTGCCGCCCATCACTGGGCTAAGTCAAAAGTAAAAGAGTCGTCAGATTACGTGCGTCTTGACACCCTTCCCTTTGAATCTAAGTGTCGCTTTGGGGCCACCCTCCATTCTGGCAAATCCAAAAACTTACTCTACATTAGCGGTGCTCCAGAAACAATTATTGACGCCTGTAAAATGGATCATCAATCGCGCCTCAAACTCCAAAAACAATTAGATCTATGGGCACAAAAAGGACATCGGCTTGTAGCCTACGCATCTCTTCCTCTCCCTGCATCTCAAACAACTATTGCTGACGATTTCAAACCCAACAATCTTCATCTAACTGGTGTAATAGCTTTCAATGACACCGTGCGATTGAGCGTTGCTCCCGCGCTCGCCCAAGCCGAGCTCGGTGGAGTAAGAACTATGGTTATCACCGGAGACTATTCTTTAACCGCCCAAAAGGTCCTTTCTTTCTTGAATATTTCTCTCACTTCCGACGAAATAATGTTGGGAGATGATTTCGCTCATCTTTCATATAGTGATCGCGCTCGCGTCGTATCACAAATCAAACTGTTTGCTCGCACTACTCCCGAGCAAAAACTCCTAATAGTTGAATCACTCAAAAATAACCACGAAGTAGTAGCTATGATGGGTGATGGGGTTAACGATGCTCCCGCCCTTCACATGGCAGATATTGGGGTAGTTGTTGGTAGCGCCACTGATGTTGCCAAAGAAACTGCTGATCTGATCTTGCTTGACTCCAACTTTGATACAGTAATTCACGCTATCCGTGAAGGTAGAGCAATGTTTGACAATTTACGCAAAATTATTCTTTACCTGATGTGTGATGCTTTTGCCGAAATAATGATCGTGATTGCCTCCATCGCTCTTAATTATCCACTCCCCTTAGTAGCTGCTCAAATCCTTTGGATTAATATTGTCTCCGATGGATTTCCCAGCCTTGCTTTGACAGTTGATCCATCACGTAGAGATATTATGCATACTCCTCCCCGTGCTATGGATGAACCCTTATTATCAAAGTGGATGATTCATCTAATTGTTCTTGTAAGTTCATTGGCAGCTATTTTTGCTTTTGGTGCTTTTCTGATTGCATATCACTACTCTCAAGATCCGGTTTTTGCCCGCTCTGTTACCTTTTTGACGCTTGGCCTTAACTCCCTCGCCTATGTATTTTCTGTTCGTTTGTTGACCACTTCATTTTGGCGCGACAATCTTTTTGCTAATAGATATTTAATTGGAGCTGTATTATTAGCATTTATATTACAAATTATTCCCTTTATCACTTCCCCACTTCACTCGATATTTGGGATAGTCCCGCTCAATCCTTCAATTTATCTCTCAGCATTTGGTCTCTCAATTATGCTCTTTTTTGTTGTGGAAATATTTAAGATCTTTCTTTCCCATCACCCTCACCGAAAATAATTATTCAAGAATGTTATTATAAATGCTATGCAAACTCCCGTTATCCTCGTTACCGGATTCTTGGGTTCCGGCAAAACGACTTTCATTAATCAGGTACTAAAAGATAATAGTGATAAAAAAATCTCCTTGGTATTAAACGAGTTTGGTGATATCAAGCTCGAATCTCAATTTATCGAAGTCAAAGGGATGGGGATGGTAAGCGAGCTCTCCGGTGGCTGCCTCTGCTGTGTTGCCAACGTTGATCTGCCCCGCGTTATTCGCTATACGCTAGAACATGCTCCCGCTACCGAATATCTCATTATCGAAGCTTCCGGACTCTCCGACCCAGACCCCGTTCGCTCTACCCTACAACGTGCCGAGTTAAGTGATCTCATTCATTTAGATACTGTGGTCGCAATCGTTGACGCCGACAATTTTGAAAGTACTGCCGCGACTCACCCGCTTGTCATGTCCCAAATCGCTGACGCTGATTTTGCTATTATTTCCAAATTCTCTTCTCACAACAAAACTGAGCTTAGAGAGCTTGTTGCGCGAGTTAGCTCAATCGGCACCGGTACCCGCACCTTTGTTTGGGACGAGCATTTTGATACAAGCATTGTCTTTGATCCACCCCTTACTCCCAAGGTAATAAAACCGGAGAGTGAGCATCATCATATTCACGCTCAATATCAAGAGTATTGGTACACTAGCAATGACTATCATAGCGTTGATGCTTTGGCTCAGATTGTCCAGTCTCTTCCCGACAATATTCTTCGTGTCAAAGGTTATCTCGATACCAAAGAGGGGAGTCGGATCCTCATCCAAAAAGTCGGTCATCATGTTGATTTGCGCGCAGGGATTGTCAATCAGGATGATGTTAATCACTGTGCCATCCTTGTCCTGGGCCAAGGTATAAATACATCAGATCTCGCAACTCAATTTGCATCCTGCGCTCTCGTAAGCTAAAATAACTAAATGCAAATAATTCGCACTAACGAAGTGCTCGTCAATCATGGGCTCGAAGTTACTCCCGCCCGCGAGAAAATACTGCGCATCATGATGACTTCTCCCACTCCCTTGGATGTTCAGACAGTAGTGGCCAAAATAGGCACTCGCGCACATCAGGCCACCGTCTATCGCACCCTAGAGACTTTCGTCAAAGCAGGCATTCTTGAGCGAGTCGATTTTCAAGAAGGCAAGTTTCGCTACGAGTATATGCATCATCACCATCACCATGCGGTCTGCGAGAACTGTGGCAAAGTCGAAGATATCTCGGATTCTCAAACCGAAGTAAGTAGCCTCGAAAAAAGATTAAAGAACAAAACCGGCTTTGCCGTAACCAAACACATTTTAGAACTATTTGGCATCTGCCAAAATTGTCAAAAGAAAGGACTACATGTCTAATACCTTACTCTCAATCATCCTCGCCAATCTCATCGTCAGCTCTGGTTCCCTAGTTGGCGTCCTCGCCATCTCCATTAAACCTACCGTACTTAACAAATATCTTCTCCCCTTAGTTTCCCTTTCGGCTGGTACCATGCTCGGTGCCGCCTTCCTCCATCAACTCCCAGAAAGTCTTGAGATGTTAGATCCTCACCTTGCATTGCAACTCGCCCTCTTTGCCTTTATCGCCTTCTTTCTCTTGGAGAGAATTCTCCACTGGCGCCACTGTCATGATGAGGCGCACCTTGCCAAACATACGATCGGTGTGATGAATTTGCTCGGGGATGGGATCCACAACTTTATTGATGGCTTGCTGATTGCCGCCTCTTTTGCGGCCGATCCTAGTCTGGGGATCGTCTCTGTCTTTGCGATAGCTCTACACGAAATCCCTCAAGAAATTGGTGACTTTGGAGTCCTTCTTCACTCAGGATTTTCTCGTACTAAGGCGCTACTCGCCAATGTCCTCGTTTCTTTGACTGCCGTACTTGGTGGTGTTGTTGGCTATTTTGCTACAACTGTAAGCGTTGTTTTTGCTAGCTACCTCATCCCGGTCGCTGCCGGAGGTTTTCTCTACATTGCCGCCGCTGACTTAATTCCAGAGCTCAAAGAAGGTAAAACCAGCAAGAAAACGCTGGCCAATATAATCACTTTCCTTCTTGGGATATTCCTGATGTACGCCCTCTCGCACGAACATTAATTATCTCTTACCACTGTACCAATACGCCGCCAATATCGTTGTTACAGGAACAGCAGAAACTAGTCCAATCGACGCTACTAGTGTCCGCACAATTTCTTCTGCCAGTGCTTCGTAGTTGAGCAAATCTATATATCCCAACTCACTTGCGAGGAACAATAATAGTAGTGGGAGAGAGCTCCCTGCATAGACCAATACCATAGTATTCACAACCGAGGCTATGTGGTCATGTCCAATATTCATCGCTCGATGGTATAAATCAGCGAATCCCAACTTACGATTAGCCAATCTCAACTCTTCGACAATCGAGGCTTGCGAAATTGTTACATCGTCAAGCACCCCCAAAGATCCCACAATCACACCTGCAAGTAGCAACTTATAAAAACTTTCCTTTGGCAAAGTATCAAGCAAAAATCCCGCTTCCTCACTCCCGAGTCCTGTCAGTCCCGCCAATGATCCATATAAGCTCGCAAGTATCCCCGTAATAATTAACGAAATTAAAGTCCCAATTATCGCGACGACTGATTTTGTATTAATTCCATGTGAGAGAGAGTACGAAACACTCAGTATTACAATACTTGCAAGTAGTGCGACAACGATCGGGTTGCTCCCGACTACAATTTGTGGCAAAACAAACTGGAAAATAATCACAAAAGAAAAGGCGAGTCCAAGCAAAGATCGCAGTCCATGCCAACCCGAAACCAAAACAACCACCAAGACAAATAGGGCAAATAGAGATACCAAACTAGGGAGACGGTATTTTTCTGTCACTACAGTGACGCCATTATCATCATGAAATCGTACCAAATCGCCAATCTTGTACGAGATTGCCGATTCATAAGTCAGCGCTTTGGTTTCGCCTATTTCCAATCTGATTATTGCCTCTCGGTGAGGGAGTGGGACAGCTATGGGGTCTGATATCTGGATGATCTCCCCAGTCATCTTATCTCTTGGGATAATCCGGTTACTCCAAAATATTAGTGGCGTTAGGGCAAGCGCTATAAGGTAAATTAAGTACTTCATTCCCCTTATTCTATCAGTTAAGGGTATAATTACCTCATGCAAATGCGTATTCACAAGTTTTTATCTCTTGCCGGGGTTGCTTCACGGCGCTCTAGTGAGCAGATGGTTGCCGACAAAAAAGTACAAATTAATGGCCACGTGGCCAAGATTGGGGATATCGTTGACCCCGAGCACGACGAGGTCAAAATAGACGGCAAAAGTGTCCGCGCTCCCTCAGAATTTCTCTACTATCTCATCCACAAACCACGTCAAGTTGTCAGTACCGTAAAAGACCCAGAGGGTCGTCGAACTATTGTCTCCTTTGTTCCCAATGGGACTCGGCTCTATCCAGTGGGCCGCCTCGACTATGAATCCGAAGGTCTAATGCTCTTAACTAACGATGGCGATCTTGCCCACCATATGACCCATCCCAGTTTTGAAGTCGAAAAAACTTATCGTGTACTAGTGAAAGGCGTCATGCCAGACAAAGCGGCAGGGTACCTGGAGTCTGGCGTCACCATCGAGGGGAAAATTACGGCGCCTGCCAAAGTGGCCATTGTTGAGCGCCAAGAGCACAATACTTGGTTTGATATCACTATCCATGAGGGGCGCAACCGCCAAATCCGCAAAATGTGCGAGGCAGTGGGCTACCCCGTGCTCCGCCTGATCCGCACCCGACTCGGCGATTGGGAGCTCGGCGACCTCAAATCAGGGGAATATAAGCAAATTTCCATTTGATTCTTAGCACTCACTAAGGTATACTGCTAGACTATGTCCGACACTATATATAGTAATGATGCAATAACCCCCATTAATCCAGACGCATCACCCGTTCCAGCACCAACTATGCATACCGTCCCCCTGGTCCCCGTCCGCGAGGTAGTGATCTTCCCCACCAACGAAATTGTCTTGACCTTTGCCCGCAAAAAATCTATTTCTGCCATTAATTCTGCATTAACAGTTCCCGGCAAGCAAATTGCTCTATTTACCCAAAGCAATGTTAACGCCGAGGATCCGACGCTTGGCGATCTCTATACAGTTGGTACCTTGGCCGTTGTTGAGCGTACTCTCAAAAATGATGAAGAATTAAATGTTTTGGTTCGTGGCCTCAAGCGCGTACGCTTTGAGCGCTTTGTATCTGACGCTCCCACGCAAATTGCCGAAGTCACTGAGCTAAATGAGATTATAAATATGGATCCAGAGCTAGAGGCCGTAGCGCTCCGCGTGACCAATCTTTTCAAAGATGCGGTCGGGATGGGCAAGAGTGTTGAATTTATGAACTTTATGCGTCTGATGGGCGGGGTGAGTGCGAGCGAGCTCTCCGATCAAATTAGCGCGGTGCTTAATATTAGTACAGTAGCGCGCCAAGAATTGCTCGAAAACTTGGATCTCAAATCTCGTCTCTTTGCGATTAATGATCATCTAACCAAAGAGTTGCACGTACTCGAAATCGAAAAAAGTATCGCGAGTAAGACCCAAGCCAAATTTAGCAAGCACATGAAAGAGACCGTTCTTCGCGAACGCCTCGAAACCATCAAAGCCGAGCTCGGCGAAAAAGATCCCGAAGATCAAGAATTAGACGAGCTCCATGAGACTATTAGCAAATTACCTCTCCCCAAGAGTGATCTCGAAAAAGTTCATAAAGAGTTTAAAAGACTCGAGCGGATGAGCACCCACAACCCCGAAAGTAGCTATATCCGCACTTGGCTCGAGACCGTGATCGAACAACCTTGGGGCAAAGTGACCAAGGATCATGTCTCGCTCAAATCTGCCGAAACAGTACTTAATGCCGATCACTATGGCCTTGACGATATCAAGGAGCGGATTCTTGAATATTTGTCAGTCATGAAACTCAAAAAAGCAGCCAATAAAAACAAAGATGGGGTCAAACTCCCGACCATTCTCTGCTTTGTCGGCCCTCCTGGAGTAGGTAAAACTAGCCTTGGCAAAAGTATTGCTCGTGCGCTCAAACGCAAGTTCGTCAAAATCAGTCTCGGCGGGCTTAGAGACGAAGCCGAGATTAGAGGC
>Ga0172375_10010285_pt1 | contig 12165 bp, 7 predicted proteins | sample LakKiv1m_FD_114537 | JGI IMG/M metagenome (GOLD analysis project Ga0172375, IMG submission 114537) | Freshwater microbial communities from Kabuno Bay, South-Kivu, Congo - kab_092012_11.1m | ecosystem: Environmental > Aquatic > Freshwater > Lake | place: Democratic Republic of the Congo... | reverse complement strand
TCTGCTTGAGGGCGACTTTGATTATCAGGATGCCCCGGAAGTGGTGAAATTTTTATATACCTGCACCACCTGCGGCGCGTGCGAAATGAACTGCCAGCGGCTGCAGGATAAGGAGCCGCTGCAAGTGAACGAGGTGCTGCGGGCGCGCTTTGTCCAGGACGGGATCGGCCCCATGCCGGAGCACAAGAACCTTATCAAGAGCGTAAAAAACTATGACAATCCGTGGATGCAGCCGCGCACGCAGCGTGACCGGTGGGCCCGCAAGCTGCGCATTAAAGATGTGAGCAAAGAGAAAGCGGAAACGCTGTTTTTTGTGGGCTGCACCTCAGCTTTTGACAACACGCAGTGGCACGTTGCGCAGAATACCGCCAGAATACTGCTCAAGGGGGGGGTTGACCTCGGCATGCTCGGTAAAGATGAGATATGCTGCGGCAGCCCGGTAGCGCGCATCGGGGACCGGGAAACCTTCATGGGCCTCGCGCTGCGCAACATCGAGATGTTAAATAAGAGCGGGGTAAAGGAGATCGTGGCGTTCTGCCCGGGATGCTTCCGGGCCATTACCCATGACTATAAGGAAATCCCGAACGCGCCGAAGCTTGCGGCAAAGGTCTATCACTCGTCCCAGTACATTGACAAACTGATTCAGGACGGCAAGCTGAAGATGAAGGGTGAGCTGAACATGCGCGTTACCTGGCACGATCCCTGTCACCTGGGGAGGCACCTGGGGATTTATGATGAGCCGCGCAGGATTTTGCAGGCCATCCCCGGCCTTGAACTGGTAGAAATGGAACGTATCAAAGACCAGTCCTGGTGCTGCGGCGGCGGCGGCGGCGCGCGGACCGCATTCATGGATTTTGCTCAGAAGACCGCAACGAAACGGCTTCAGGAGGCGAAAAAGACCGGGGCCCAGTCAATTATAACCGCGTGTCCATTCTGTGAACAGAACCTGGGGGATGCCGCGAGCAAGATGGATGACGGATTGGAAGTGCAGGATCTTACAGACCTTTTAATAAAAGTTCTTGACATAGAATAACGATAGCGGGGGATCAAGCCATGAAGACCATGAAGCAAAAAGTGATTCAAAAAAAGTTGCCCCGGGACGTTTATAATGCCTTGAAGAGCGTGGTCGGGGAACAGTGGATTTATGAGCAGCGCTCAGTAGTGGAGACCTACAGCAAGCTTTCCATTGAGGGCTTCAGCTATATCAAAAAGCATGAGAAAGACCCCCATGTACTGCCGGCGTGTGTGGTGCTCCCCGCATCAACGGAAGAGATTCAGACGATCGTGCGCATTTGCAACCGCTACCACGTACCGTTCATTCCCTTTACCAACGGGCAGGTGTTCTGTAATCCCACGACGCCGGACCCCACGCTGATTATCCATCTGTCGCGCATGAACAAGATTATTCATATTGATGTGGAAAATATGAATGCCACGCTGGAGGCGTATGTTGACTACGGCATGCTGCAGTCTGAGACCATGAAGCGGGGACTGTGGAATGGCGGCAGCCCGCTGGCAACGTCTCTCTGCAAGCTCGCTTCACAGTTTGCCTTTGCCGGGCTGTGGCAGACCGATTTAAAGTACGGGCTGTTCAGCCGAAACATTGTGAGTGTCAAAATGGTGCTTCCCGATGGGGAAATTCTTACCACCGGATCACGCTGCATACCAAAAGCCGGCGATTTCTGGGAGTACGGGCCAGGGCCGGATTTGCTCGGGCTGCAGCGGTCGGGGATCGGCACCAACGGCATTGTAACGGAAATTACGGTCAAACTTCATTCGTGGGTCGGAGACAAAACATTCCCGGAGATCCCTGCGGGGAGGCCCAGTCTGGCTGATGTGCATGACCCGAAATATGACAATCCGCCGGCGCCCTTGAAAAACCATAAGCTCTACTGGGTGGAGTACAAGGATTTTGCATCGCAGATCAAAGCAATGCGGGAGATTGCCCACTCCGGGATCGCCATCGGGCTGAATGCTACCGGCGTGTACTCAGCATTTTACTGTTCACAAACCCAGGACATGACGGTTGAGCGTTGTAAAAACAAATTTTTTCCCGACTGGAACAGCTATATTATCCTCGCAAACACGAGTTCGGATAAGCAGATCGAATATGAGGAAAAGGTTCTCCAGCAGATTATCAAGGAGCATGGCGGCACTTTCCTTTCAGAAGCCTATAAGCCGGAAGTCCTTGAAGCGCTCAAGCCATGGAATTATGACTGCATACGGCATTCCACCGGATACCGCATGAATCGCAAGATGTACGCCAATGCATGGCTGCCGCAGGGGCCGTTAAACAGTGCTGTTGCGACCTCGCGGGAATGGAAAAAAGCCATTCAAACCTTTGGCGAGCTTGACATAACCGATTTGGGCGGCGTAGATGACACCCCGTTTATCTATGCGCTTCAGCGCGGCCATTTCTGCCTGTTTGAGACCGATAACTACCCGGACCCCACGCTTCCCGATGAAATAAAGAAGGCCGCTGCGTACGGGATATATGGCGCTGCTGCCTTTATAAAACACGACCTGGGGCCCATGCTGATGGCGTTTTTAAACGTGGAGCCGTTCACCACCATGTTCCCGGAAGCCGGTCCCAACGGGCATCTCTTTATGCGAAAGATCAGGAAGGTGTTTGACCCCAACGGGGTCGCCTCGCCGGGACGCCAGGTTTTTACCGAGGAGGAATGGCAGCAGTTCCCAAAGGAATTCAAGGATCTGTTCAACCAGATGCGCGCAACGCAGGGACTGGGAGCAGTGGAATAACGAGTGAGTCATCAGGGCACTGCTCCGGCACAAAAAGCGAATGCCCCTTTATAAATGAAATAATAAAAATAATTAATTGCCGGGAAACCCCGCCCTGTGGGCAGGGAGCTTCACTGCATAACAAACTAATAACAGTGGTTGCTCTACAGTTGGTATTCCAATGAAAATTACCCGACCTGCTGTCTTGAATTCTAAAAGGAGCCTGCTATTGAACCAACATACAATACTTAAATCATAAGAGCAACACAAGCGGAACAGCGCACACGCCATAAGAAAAAGTACGGTTCGCTTTATTCTTAAGCACCACAAAGGCAGAAAACATGAAAAGTTTTGCTTCAGAAAGTGCCTTAGGTAGCAAGATAACGCCGAACGGGTATAGTAAGTCGCTATATCCCTGCCGGCGTTTTTTGTTGCGGCACCGGCTCCTTCATTAGTGTGCCGCAGGCTTTACTGACAGGATACAGTAATCATGTAAATGAGGGTAAGTAACAGGGGAAAGGAGGGTTATAAAAGACGTAGTAACTATCTTAACTAGGGGTAAAATTATCGGGAACGCTGATTAGAAAAGGAGGGATAGCAAGGATGAAAACAACAAGAGGTTTATTATTTTCTATTATAGCCCTGGGCATCCTGCTCAGCTTTGCTCTGGTGGCTCCGTCTGAAGGTACCGAGGTGACCCCGGTATCAGCAGAAAAATATCTGGAGTTGTATAAGGATATCGCGATAAAGGATCCCGCGTACATTGCACAGCTGGAGAATGAGAAGAAGCAGTACGGCATTTCAGCGCGGGATATTCAGATTATTAATTTATACTATATGAAATTCATGCAGTTTAAAACATGGGATGTGCCGTTCTGCAGACTGCCATTACTCCGGGAGGACGGCCAGGTCCGTGAACGGCAGGTGACGCGGCAGCAGATAACCATGCCGCCGGAATCAGGCATAGAAACAAAAGGTAACTTTGCCTTTTTATCGCCCAATGAAGTGCGTGGCATGAAGGCTTTGATGGTTACCTACTATAGCCCAACCAAAGAGAGCGATTACTGGATGTATGTGCCCTCTCTGCGGAAGATTAGACGTATATCTGCTGCCGACCGGGATGACTCCTTCTTCGGCTCTGACTGTACCTGGGCAGATGCTGCTGATATCAAGGCGGATGAAGAAAAGCACCGCATCCTGCGGGAGGCCCCGTACCCCATACAATGGGATGAAAAGATATATGATGAGCCTGGCACAGCGTCATGGGAGCATGTTTTTGACCCGAGCTGCGCTGGAAAGGAGGGTGAGGCGGTTGACAAACTTCAGGGGCTTCAGCACAAATATCCCTTCAAGTTCCCCTTGAATCCGGGGAGAAAAGCGCGGACAGATAACCTCGGGCCGATGTGTTACGTCGTGGAAAGCATCCCGCAATGGCCTACCTACTATGCAAAGAAGATTACCTGGTATCATAAGGATTATAAGTTTTCCCTGTGCCAGGACTACTATGATGAAAAAGGAAGGCACATAAAATATTTTAAAAGGACCTATATAAAGATCGGCGAGCAGCCGGGTGTGCCCGGCCCCACGTGGTCCCAGAACTGGTGGTTTCTTAAAACGCTTACCACAGGCCACTCCACATTTCACGATGTTATAAGTCAGGTGCCAAACAAACCTATACAGGAGTACCAGTTTACCCAGTCATACCTGGTAGGCACGGGCAGATGAGGTGTAACCATCGGGCTTATTTAATTGGCTACCCCGGAGATGACCGTATCTTCCGGGGCAGACCGGGAGGGGCAAAACAATGTTACAAAACAAGAAAAATATTTTCAGCATAAAGCTCCACGTATTATTGTTATTAACAGCATGCCTATCAATTGCTTGTATGTGCCAAGGCGCTTACGCGATGGATACGGGGGATCCCCGATTTGAAGTGTGGGGCTATTTTCAGAATGATACCGCGTGGCATTACACGTCAAATCCCGGACTGAAAGATATCTTCAAATACCAGAGAGTTGCCCCGGGACTGGGAAATTTTGGTCACCCTGCTGCGTTATTAATAAACAATCTGTCACGGCAGAACATAGTAAAACACCGGGACTCTCTGGAGAAATTTGAAAACAGCTTCAACATCAAGATGCTGTACAAGGTGAAGGATTGCCAGAATGAGAGACTGTCGATTTTCGGCCGTATCTATACTAAGGTCGATTCAATGTATGATCTGACCAATGATCAGGGCTGGCGCTCGGGCGGTCTTCCCGGCGCATTGCATGGTGCAGGAAACGCCGGGCGTTATTACCGGAATGATCTGCACTGGCGCGCCTCCAAGCAGATACCGCGGGAATTTTATGTAGATTATAACATTCCCCAGATGGACTTGCGCATTGGAAAACAGATGATTGTTTGGGGCGAGATCGACGGGTTCAGGCTTCTGGACCTGGTGAACCCTTTTGATCTGCGGGAATTCATTCTTGATGATTACGAGGACAGCCGGATACCGCAGTGGAGCGTGGACCTGAAATGGCGGTTTCTGGAGAGCAAGCCTGATCAGTACCTTGAGTTTGTCTGGATCCCTGATTTTGAAGCAAACCAGATAATGAAGGAGGGGAGCCAGTGGGAAGTGGATGAGCTGAAAGTATACTATGCCGGTGACAGAACCTTTTCTTATGTGGATAAGTACAATCTCTTCGGCGGGAACTACCACTATAAGAACAAGTACAAAGAACCTGCCGAAACGTTCGAGAACTCGAATTTCGGCGTGCGCTACGGCGGTGTCAAACAGATGCCGGGCGGAGCGCTCTCCTATACGCTGAGCTACTTATACACCTGGGATTACAGCTGGGCGCCCTTTGTCAAGGGCTGGTTTATGCCGGGAGTAGGCAATGTCAATTCCCATCATTCGATTCCGGGTGTTACCGATCTGTTCCTCCTCGCGCCTACCACTATTGAGCGGAAATATACCCGGAATCACGTCTTGGGGGCCACCTTTAATAAGGTTATCGGTAAATGGGCATTCAGGGGTGAGGGTGCGCTGACCCTGCATAAATACGTGGCGGTTGACCCGCTGTTAAACAAATCAGGGCAGTCCATGGAAAAGAAGAGAAACACGCTGGACTACTGCCTGGGGTTTGACCGGACAGTATATACCGACTGGTTCCTCAGCGGCCAGATTATCCAGAATATCGTCCTTGATGCTCCTTCGCATATGGTCAAGGGCCTGTCATTGAAAGAGAAGAAAGCCCTCAACACGTTTTTTACCTTTGTGGTGTCAAAACCCTTCAAGCGGTTTAACGACCAGGCCGGGTTGTCAGCGCTTATTGCCTATGGAACAGAAGGTGAATATTGGATGTCGCCCAAGCTGTGGTGGGAGGTGACGCAGAACATCAAGGCAAGCCTGGGGGCGCAAATCTTTTTAGGCCAGCATTATGATACCCTGGGGCAGTTCAACCGGCAGAGCCAGATTTACACCCAATTGAAATACAGCTTTTAAAAAACTATGCACAGCTCGTTGCGGTATTGTTTTCTCGACTGGATACGCAAACGTGAAGAAAGGAATCTCTCATGGCCAAGAAAAGCTATAGCAGGATCATAGCCGAGTTTATCATTAAATTCAGGATTCTGCTGCTCATCATTGTTGGCGGGCTCTCGATCTTCTTTATGACCAGGTTTGCCGGCATAGCGGTCATCACCAACCTGGATGATTTTGCGCCCATGGGCCATCCCTACGTACAGGTCCAGAAGCTGATGGAAAAATGGTTCAAGGGCGGCAATATGATCCAGGTGGAAGTGGAGGTGAAAAAGGGTGATATCCTTAACCCGGACACCCTGAAAAAAATCCTGCGCATCAACCGGGATGTTATGTTTTTAGACGGGGTCATTGCTGCCCGGCTGCATTCCATTGCCGACTCGAAAGTGAAAATGACCAAGGGGTATCCTGACGGCTGGATCAGCAAGCGCCTGCTGGTGATGATACCGCAAAACCCGGAACAGACGCAGGAACTGAAAGAAGCTATATTAAGCGACGAGCTTATTTATGGCCAGTATGTTTCAACTGACTTTAAGGCGGCAGTCATCAGGGCGGACTTTAAAGAAGACATCAGCTACAAAAAGCTGTTCAAGGATTTACGCGACATTCAGGAGCAGGAGACCGACGCAAACACGATTATCAATATCTCGGGCAGGCCGGTTATGCTCGGCTGGATCGATTTTTACCAGCATAAACTTATTCCCCTGTTCGGTATTGCCCTGCTGGTAATGGGAACCCTGCTGTATCTATGCTTCAGAACCGTCGCGGGTGTTGTGCTACCCCTGGTGACAGCCCTGATCAGCGTTTCCTGGGGTCTGGGGCTGCTGGCGATCTTCGGGTATTCCATGGACCCAATGGCCGCGGTTATACCCTTTCTCATCCTGGCCATCGGTATAAGCCATTCAGTACAGGTCGTGAAACGGTATTACGAGGAATGCGCCAAGGGCATTACTTCAAAGGCTGCGGCCACGGAAGCGATTGCGGCACTGATGGCTCCTGCCCTGGTTTCGGTGACAACGGACGCTTTCGGCTTTCTTACCATGATAACAGTTAAAATCCGCATGCTGAAACTGCTCGCTATTATCGGCACCCTTTCCCTGGCCAGCATCACCTTCATGGTGCTCATATTCCTGCCGGTCTGCTTTTCCTTTCTGCCCACGCCGAAGCAGAGCACGGTGCGGCACGAGGAAGCGGCGGGCGGTTCCCTGAACAAATTACTGCTATGGATATCGCACAACTCCACAACCAAGAAAGGCGCCTGGTCATTTATGGCGCTCCTGGCAGCGCTGGTGGTAATAGGCTCCATAGGGACCAGCAAAATGCAGATCGGCGGCCAGGCTCCGGGCGCAGGGGCATTCTACATGGATGCTCCCTACGCAATGGAGACGGCAAATATCGCCAAGAAATTCCCCGGCGCCATCTCCTACTCGCTCATTATAAAAGGCTCCGAGGAAAATGACATTCAGCGGCAGGACGTGCTGAAAAATATTGAGCGCCTCCAGGACTATCTCAACCAGGACCCGAAAGTCGGCGGCAGCCTGTCGGTTATTGATTTTATAAAACGGATGAATGTCGTTATCCACGATGGTGATGAGCGCTATTACCACCTTCCCCGCATCGGAGAGCCGGACATCGGTTATTATGAGGACACGGAGATGGTGCAGCGCGCGGTGGGAGAGTATTTGTTTATGTACAGCCTGGGCACTGCCGGTGAATTTGATTTTCTCATCGACTATGAATATAAAAACACCAACATCAATGTCTTTTTAAAAGACATGGAGGCACAGACCATACGGGATGTCATAGCGAAAACCAAAGACTATGTGGCCAAAAACTGGACCGCCAAAGGAGTGACCGTGGAAATCGCCGGCGGACTGGCCGGCGTGGTGGGCGCAATAAATGAAGAACTGGGAAGCGGCCTGCTGCTGAACATGCTCCAGATTACCTCCATTGTCTTCTTTTTCTGTGCCGTGCTGCTGCGCTCGATAGTGGGCGCGACGCTGATCATGATATCTTTGTATACGCGAGTGCTTGTGTGCTATGGCGTCATGGGTTTTGCCGGCATACCCTTAAGCCTCTATACCATGCCGGTAGCCTCCCTGGGCATCGGTATTGGCGTGGATTATGTGATTTATGTCATTGTGCGCATGCAGGAGGAATTGAGCGCCACAAATGGCGATTATGTAGAATCCAGCGCGAGAGCCCTGACCACAACGGGAAGAGCGGTTTTCTTTACCATGATGGCTGTTGTGCTCGGGTGCGTAATCTTCGTTTTATCTCCGTTGAAATTTCACATGGAGCTGGGGCTCATGGTGGGTACCATTATTTTCTTGAATGGACTGGGGTCCATCATCTTTGTTCCAAACCTTGCCTGGTTAATAAAGCCCAAGTTTATGCGTCGGTTTGTTAAAAAGTAGAATACGGAGGTATGGTGATGGACGAAAAATATCGTGCAGGAGTTTTTACGGCGAATATAGCGGCTTTAACTTTAATGATAGCACTATGTCTGTTTTTTGGCTTGACGCCGGTAAGCGCACAGGGCGAATCAGCAGCGCCGCAGGCAGAATCTTCCTCTGTGGTCATGAACGCGAGCCTGTTCGGCCTGAGTTTCAGCGGTCAGAATAATGGCTGGCTGGTGGGGAAAGCCGGAACCATTGTATGCACTTCAGATGGGGGAAAAACGTGGTCACTGCAAAAAAGCGGGCAGAAGCTGCATTTATATGATGTGAGCTTTTGCGATGCCAGGAACGGCTGGATTGTTGGAGAAAACGGCCTCATACTCCATACCATGGATGGCGGTAAAACCTGGGAGCCGCAGCAGAGCGGTATTACCGGTAATTTGCGGGGTGTCCAGTGTATTGATGCCGGCATTGCCTGGGCTGCCGGCCATCAGGGCTCCCTGTTAAAAACAGTGGACGGGGGTAAAACGTGGATACTGCAGAAGAATGCGCAGGATATGCTCAAGCAGTTAAACAGGAAATTCCTCCCCTCGTTCTTCTGTATCAGGTTCAGTGATGCGCGCAATGGCTACGCGGTAGGGCATCCGGGGATTATCCTGCGCACTACTGACGGCGGTGCAACCTGGCAGATGCAGTCAAGTGGAACAAATGTGGTATTATACAGGGTCGCGGTTCGGGACAATAACATTGCCTGGATAGCTGGTGGAGGAGGGGTTATTCTGCACACTGTGGATGGCGGTGCAACATGGATGATGCAAAAGAGCGGCGTGAACTTTATGCTTAACGACATTGCCTTTGCCGGCGAGGTCAAAGGGTTTGCTGCCGGGCATAAATGTATTCTTCATACTGAGGATGGAGGAGGTACGTGGTCAAAATATGAAATTCCTTTATCACGGTGGCTTTGCGGCATAAGTTTTATTGATGCACTCAATGGCTGGGCGGTCGGAGATTCCGGCACTATTTATCATACCACGGACGGGGGCAAGGACTGGAAGCTGATAAGTGCTGAAATAAAGTAACCTAACAGGCGACAATTAATTTATAACGTCAGGGGAGGTTTTTTATGGAAAAGAAAAAAATAAGATTATTTTACGGGTTGATTGGTTCACTCACAGTTATTTGTTTTCTGGGAACTGCTGCATACGGGCAGGAAGTGAGCGAAAAAAGCAAGGATGTTCACAAGATAGTATACATCAATGCTGAACGGGGCATTGATCCGCCCAGCGTTACTGTTGCACCCGGCACTACTGTCATATGGATTAATAATGCAAATAATCGCCTGCAGCTGAAGTTCCCCGATCAGAAGGTTTCACTGGCATGCGCAGCGCCGGTAAATTTTGCCCTCGATGAAAATAAGGTCTTCATTTCCACGGGCATTCCCTTGGGAGGCGTAGCAAGCCTTTGTTTTGTGCAGAAGGGAGAGTTTCAGTATAAATTGATCAAGATGGATCAGTTTGGCGCGCCCAGTACGTCAGAAAGGTTCAGCGGAGTAATAAAAGTACAATAAATAATCGCTGTTACCGGCAGGAAAATAGATAAATCATAAATCGCAGGATAGCCCCTCAGTATACCCTGCGAGGCACTTCTAAAGCTGTGACCCGCAGGTCCATGTTTCCGTGAGCCCGCGGTCTTTATACCGCAGGAAGGCCCGCATCTCAACCAGCGGCCTCCTGTCGGGCGGAATTTTATCGACAAGGGTCGGGTCGCTTTCAGGCTTTACGGTAAAGACAAGCCGCCAGCCGCCGGTAACACTATTTTTATATACCTGCTGCTCCAGAAGCAGTCCGCCGGAGCCAACGCTCACAATGCCTTCCACCGGCTCTCCCGCCTTCAGCTTTTCAAGCTCACTGCCTTCAAAATCGACAATGAATTTTTTAATGCCCGGCTGCTTCGGCGTTTCAGTCCGCGTCGCGACAACGCGTCCCGCGGGGGGGCGGGTCTGATCCGGATAATGCCAGCTTAAGATGTAGGCGAATGATAGCGGCTGACCGACAGGTGCTGCAGCCGGCCGCCAGAAGGCAACGATGTTATCATGGATTTCATCATCAGTGGGAATTTGCACCAGCTCAACCCAGCCCTTGCCCCATTTTCCTTTCGGGGTGCACCAGAGGCTCGGGCGAAAGTCATACCGGGCCTCCAGATCCTGATAGTGATCAAAATTCAAATCACGCTGGACAAGGCCAAAGCCGGCAGGGCTGTCTGCCTGAAATGCGTTGACCCAGAGCCCCCTGGGGTTGAACAGCGGCCTCCACAGCCACTCGCCGTTTTCCATGTGAATCATGAGGCCGTCTGAGTCGTGTATTTCAGGCCGGAACCAGTCTTTGGGCCGTATATTAACATTTTCGCCGTAAAAGAACATGCTGGTCATGGGAGCAATGCCCAGCTTGTCAACTCCCTTGCGCAGAAAGATGGTGCACTGCGTATCCATCAGGGTTTCTTTGCCCGGCGTGATAACAAATGAGTACGCCCCCGCCATTCGCGGGCTGTCAAGCAGGGCGTACACGGTTATTCGGGTATCGCCGGGCTCCGGGCGCTTCACCCAGAATTCGCGGAACCAGGGAAACTCCTCACCCGATGGCTGCGCCGTGTCAATCGCGAGGCCGCGCGCCGAAAGGCCGTATTGCATTGCTTTGGCCACGGCCCTGAAGTAACTTGCCCCGAGAAAAACCGCCGCCTCATCCTTATAGGTTTCGTTATTCAGGTTGTAATGAATCCTGAAGCCTGCAAACCCAAGGTCCCGGGGAATTTTTGCCTTAAGCTCCTGCGCGCTTTTTTCATAGATAAAAAGATCAGTGGTAAATCTGATGGGAACCGGCCCTGCAGGCAGTATCTCGTTTATTTTTACCGTGCGGTCAAAATAGAGGCCGGCATGGAAGAACTGGAGCTCAAACGGCAGGTTTTCTTTGCGCCAGTGAGACTTGGCGGGAATAAAGCGGATGTCGCGCAGCTGATCATAAGTGATGTCAAGAAGCCATTGCGGCATCTTGCCCCGGGGGTCCTCATACGCCGTTGAAGAAAGCCCGTGGGCCTTCTCGACAACATCGTTAAAGCCGTACCCCGGCTTCGGCGACTGCTGCGTCTTTTTTGTCTGTTTTTCTTTTGCCTTGGCATGGATATCCGGCGAGAAGTCAAAAAATATAAAACCAAGAATTACGAAGAACAAAACAGTTCTCACTCTACGCTGCGCTGTCGTTGATACGGTTATCTTGTGGAGGGGCATTTTCAATATCCTTTCTCAACAGGTTCTCATTGCAGGAGCGGTCTATATCTGTAATCCAGCATATAACAAAAATAAAAAGATGGGGAAAATTATTTTTATAATTTCAGACCTCCTGACCCGCAGGAATTTGATTTGATACCAAACTGTAGACAAGGCGCAGGCTGGTGCCCGGGAATACCGTCTCGGAATCATTGAGCACACGACATAGTTTTTCAGCATAC
>Ga0172375_10010284_pt1 | contig 12165 bp, 7 predicted proteins | sample LakKiv1m_FD_114537 | JGI IMG/M metagenome (GOLD analysis project Ga0172375, IMG submission 114537) | Freshwater microbial communities from Kabuno Bay, South-Kivu, Congo - kab_092012_11.1m | ecosystem: Environmental > Aquatic > Freshwater > Lake | place: Democratic Republic of the Congo... | reverse complement strand
GGCAGATTGTTTATCAAGTTGAGCTTACTAAGGAACTGGGGAAAATAGTAGGACCCAATGAGCGAGCTATTCTAGTCACCCGCGGCATTATTTATGATGAATATTTGAATAAAGCGTATCCCGGAAATTCATTCGGTTTATTTGAAGAGCAAATAAATGATGGAAGCAGTATAGTAAGGTTGCCTTTCGGCGTAAATTCATTTTTAGCTAGGTCTGAATTTTGGAATTATCAAAAATCATTTAAGCGATATTTGCAAAGACTTTCGCAGGCTAAAGGTATGCCTTCTCTTATCCATATTCATTCAGGAGATGCTTGTACTTTGGAGTTGGCTAAATGGGCTGTAGAGAATGGAATACCCATAGTATTTACTGTGCATTCAGCCGGCTTATTTAAACTTCAAACATTTTCTATAAATTCGGATAAGCCAAGACAGGAATTCGCACATATGCAATCTCCGGAGGAGCTCTTGCGACGTATTATCGCGGAAGATGCCATTCTTAAACTCTCTAATAAAGTTATATTATCCACAAAAGATGAGTTTAATAGACAACTTGAAAATTATAGCTCATTCGCAAATTTAGAGAAAGAAGAAAAAGTCGCAATAATTGCACCGGGCGTTGGAGTTATATCTACCGAGCCAAGTATAAGAAGTCGCTTGGGGCAACGGATTGCAAAACAACTTAGAGAAGACCAAAAAGTATTGCCGTGTTTTGGCATTCTTTCTAAGTTTGAAGACAGAAAAAATATTTTTGGGTTAATAAAAGTTTGGCATGATTCAGGTCTCTATAAAAAATCAAATTTACTTATAGGAGGAGGACCGAAGATAGATAGCGAAGATTTCTCTGAATTAGAACAGACAGAGCTCTATAAAAAAGTTAATCTATTTATTACAGAGCATCCTTATTTAAAAGGAAAGATAGCTTTTCTAGGCAATCTGAGCTATCAAGGTGGAGAGACTCTAGAATTTTATAATATTTTGAGAGATGGCATATCAGATACGATTGGTTCTAGGGGGGTATTTGTCCAACCGTCGACATATGAGCCATTTGGCTTGGCTGTTATTGAGTCTATGGCTTCAAGAATAGTAACAGTAGCGACGCTTAATGGTGGCCCCAAAGAAATTATTACTCATGGAGTAGACGGCTATCTTATCGACCCTCAAGATGAATCAAGTTTCGCTACTACTTTGGATGAGGCTTTACAGGAAGCAAAAACCGGAAAAAAAGGAGTAGCCAAAAAAGGCGAAGATACGTTTAATCAAAAATATAAATGGCAAATTCAAGCAGTCGAGTTTTTGAAACTATACCGATCTATAGTAGAAGAATATAGAGATAGTGGACCTAAAAAACTTACTGCCGTATTGGGAGAAAATGTAGATTCCCTCGCAAAACATCGTTTTGGTTTGACAGTTTTTAAGAATCCTTTTCAAAAGATTGTTGCTTTATTTAGCAAGAATGGTGTGTTACTAATATCGAATTCTCAGGCACAGATGTCTTACGGATCCATGTTAGAAGTATTGAAGGAAACGCTAATGTCGCAATTAGCTAGTTATACCAATGAAAGTTGTAAGATTAACATTGCGGTAAGCAATAGTGATTTAGTGGTTCAGCAAAAGGCTTGGTCATTAGCCACAATGGAATTGGATGAAACAAATAAAGAAGCAATCGTCTATATCAATAAGGTGTTCTTAGAGGCGTTAAAATTGAAGGATTTACCTGAGCAACACATCTTACTCTCTTTGCTTGGTCAATTCTTAGTAGAGCAATGTTTCTTTTTAAAAAACGATAATAGTAAAGTATATGAAGATTTCAGTAACTCAAGAAAAGATAAATACAAAGAGCTTCTTGATTTTGTTAAAGAAAGGGTGTTCGGTATTTCCAATGGTTTTATGAAAAAAATGCCCATGTATACTGTAAAGGGAAGACTAAAACCATTTGAAGACTGGTTTGAAAGAGTGCATAACGAGGGAGGAAAATTTCTTGACTTAGGGTTAGGTATGCTTCTTGATGAAGAAACAAATATACCAATCCCTCCAACAACGTTTGAGCTAGCAAGAAGGTTCCCGCAAATGACCATATATGGAGCTGATGTAATTATACCCGCGGTTGCTATCAGCATAAAAGGGAAATGGGCATTTTTTAATGATGACGGCAAATTAGTTGCAATGATGGAACAAGCTAGCGAGGGGCGACTAAGAAGGGTGGTTTTTAAAAGTAGTGATTTGGAGGAGTTTTCCGCACTCTATGAGAGAATCAAAAGCTTTGATGATAGGGCACCAAAAATGTTTGAGCTTTCGGAAGAAAAGGCCATAGTTATTTTTAGGCCATATGAGCTGTATGCCAAGAGACAGGGAATCTCAAATATTAGATTTATTTGTTCTGACTTTAATGGGTTAAAAAATATTTTAGGAGAAAAGTTTGATTATGGCAGAATTTTTAATGTTTTGGCGCATTATGATCAAGAAGCCGGGAGCCAGATTATTGATAATGTAATTCCTTTATTCAAACGTGGAGCTATATTGTTTGAGGGACAGAGTATTGGAGATGAAGGATTGGTGTTTTCAGAATATATGTTGGGCGAAAACAAATGGATGGCGAGCAAAATATGGTTATCTAAGAATTGCTCCGGCATTCTTAGCCATGTGGCCCAAGCCGAAGAAGCTTATTACATTGATGTGGATTTGTTGCCTGTTTTGTTGCGCCAAAATAGCAAATTAACAGCAGGTTTAAGAGAGTCTTATATCAGATTAAGAGATACAGATCCCAACAGTTCTCGATATGGTAATACTTTGGTTAATAGTTTAGAAGAACAAGGATTTGTAGTGCAAAAAGAACACATGGGAATTGATATTATCGGAATTCAGTTAAATGGTAGCACCTCTATGCCACCAGAAGGATCTGTTAGAGTTTCGTCTTCTCCTATTCGAGAAAATGCAGAAACTTCGATACTAAAAGATCAAAGAGATAAAAAAGGTGGCGTTGATTTTCGCGCCTTACCTATTATAACTCAACCACTTAATACTCCCAAAATTAATATGCCATTGAATAGGTTAGATAATTTTCAGGCCGATCCAGAGTGGATAGAAATTCAGAATATGGTTGACGCAGGAATTATTCCTTCCGGGCAAAGGATTAAAGATTATCTGCAATCCTGCTGCCAGAAAAAAGAGAACGGAGAAATAAGCGCAGTACTCAATTGTATTGCCGATATCTTGAGGATAGAAGAGGAGCGCGTTTCAGCCACGGATCCTGAGTTTAAAGATATGCTGATCCTGCTGGAATCCGGGAAATCAACAGATGAATTAAAGACCGCATTAAATAAAATAAATTTCCAGGCCGAAGAGCCAAAACTCACAGTAAATCCTTAAGTCTTTATAAAATAAACCTCCGTTAGTCAGATTGCGCTGGCGGAGGTTTTTTGTTTCCTATCCACGCTTAAAAATAATCATTGCATAAAATAGAAAATTCCTTATAATGGTATTAAATCCTTATCAAATGTTGTAAAATTTGCCAAGAGGGTGGTGACCTATGAATAATAAGAGGGAGAGGTTTAAGCGATTGGCGGAGCAGAGAACTAATATAGTGCTTCACAGGCTGAAAGTTCTAGGGAATTGCTCTAATCGCAGCGCTTACGACTATTCAGAGGATGAGATTGTAAAGATTTTTTCTACCATTGAGCACGCCGTCAAAGAAACCAAGGCAAAATTCCATTTTCCCAGCAAGCGAAAATTTAAATTGTGAAGGAGAGAACATGAGCACTCGACCAGAAAAAATTCTTATAGCTATGTGCGATTTGTCAAAGGGGACAATAGAGCCCTGCCGCTATGAGGACATAGTAGTGAAGGCATTTAGCCTTTTTCCCGCTGATTTTCAGTTACGCGGTTATTCTCAATATCCGGACTCTTCAGATATACACAAGCCCCTCTATGGGCCGCTTAAGCGGCAGGGGTTGGTAAAAGCGGCTAACAAAATGTTTTCTCTCACTGATAAAGGCTTAACGAGAGCCAAAGCGCTCGCTCTGCCAAAGCAAGATAGCCAATCGAAGAAAGCCGAAAGAATCACCAGGGATGTGGCTAGCGAAATAGAGCGGTTGCAGGCCACAAACGCTTGGCGCCTTTTTATGGAAGGGCATCAGGATAAGATTTTAGACACAGATTTTTACGCTTACCTGGGAGTCACTGTGCGCACTGACCGAAACAGCTTTCTTGGCAGAATGCGCGCGGTGGAAGACGCAGTAAGGGCGGCGGCTAAAATAGACCCGCAGCCAACGCATCTTAAATTAAAGGAGCTATGCGATTTTTTGCTCAAGAAATTTGACGCAATTATAGCGAGGCAAAAGGGAGGACTGGCATGAGCTTTAAGATAAAAGAGCAGCCAAATGTTTTTGACGACCATTTTCTTGATATTATAGGCAACGAATTTAAGTTTGACCATGTGAAAGGCCAAGCCGAGTGGATCAAGAATTCAGCGGACGCCTACACGCGGGAGGATATTTCTGACGAAAACCAATTTGTCATGCTTCGCCTCTTCCCGAAAACGCCTAAAGAGCCAGCTCGGTTTGAGTGCGTTGATTTTATGGGGATGGCAAAGCGCGACATAGACAACGCGTTTAAACGATGGGGAGATCCGCACGCCGCGGCTAGGGACTCAGGTCGCAGAGTTTTAGGCGGGCATGGCAACGGCGGGAAATTTTACATGAGGCAGATGTTTCAAATATCCCGCTTCGTCACTTATCGCGATGGGAAGCTGAATATTTTTGGCTTTAATGAGCACAGAAGGTATGGTTACGCCGAAGGCTACGAGAATAAAGCGATGGCAATTTCAAAAGCTATGGAATTCGCCGGGCTTTCCGATGCCGATGTGCCCAAAGCCGTGCGCAATAGATGGTCGAAAAAGGGGCCGGGTTTTACTGTCGTCATTGGAGAAGCGCCAGAGAAAATAAAAAGCTGGCAAAAGACCATTGAGACAATTGTTAAGCGCTTGCCTATGCATCCGCAATCAAGAAGATTGGTGAAACATAAGCAGATTTTTATTTTTACCAACGGGTCTCAAATTAAAATTGAGCCGGCGGCTATCGCTCCTCGGCCAGGGTTTGAGGGTCCTTTTAAGATTATGCTTCCCGCCGAAATAACCAGGGATGGGCAAACTATTCAGCTCAAAAATGATAAATACCCCGAGGCGTATCTAATTCTGAATACCTCGGCGCAGCCATTCAACCGCATAGGAGAGATGTCAGCGCTTAACAGCATCGATATATTGGGCGAGGTTGGATGCATCGGCTCTTATCGCTTGAATGAGCTGGGCTATCTTCGTCACGCCGCGCAAGCCGAATTTTTATATGGCGAGTGCTATTGTCCTATCCTTGAGGATCCCTCTGACGATTGCGTGAGAAATGACCGCGAGAAGCTAGTAGAGACAGAAAAAACAGAGGCGCTTTTGTCATGGATCCGCGAGCAGGTTGACAATCTTTGCGAGAAGATGGCTCAAGCTGAGCATAGCGAGCGCAAGCAAAAAGATTTAGAGCAATCATCAGCCTTTAATGAGCTGCTTAATCGATGGAAGAACAAGTTTATGAGCAAGGTTTTCTCCGAGATCTTAGGTGGCGCTAAGGCTGGGGATAGCTGGGGCGGATTAGAGGGCGGAGGCGGCGAGACAGGCAAAGGCGGAAAAGAGGGAGACGGCAAAAAAGGCGGCGGCAAAGGAGGCAGCCAAGGCGAAGGCGGCGGAGGAAGCGGGACGGAGAGGAAGCACGCTCCGCGTTTTCCGCGCGTCTTATTGTCAGGATATGACGCCGACCCTCTAAACACCCTCACAACCGAGTCTTTAATTCTTGATCCCGGCCATCCGGCGGTGTACCAGCGCTTAGAGGATGTTAAGGAAGGCATTTATTGGATTAACACTTCGCGCCCCTTGGCCGAAAGAATTATCGAGCAATACACTGTGAAGTCTACTAGATGGCGCGAGTATTTGTTCCAGAGGTACGTGGACATAATCGTTAAAGAGGCAATTTACCAAAAAGCTAGCAAGGACGCCAATCTAACGGCGGAGACCGTTGACTCGCTAATCGACAATGTCATTCAAAAAGTCCACGATGGAGCCGCCGTGGATTTAGAGTCGTTCTTGTTTGAAGAGTCTTTTGGAATGGAACAGGTTAAGGTTGGGGATGAGAAAAAAGCGTAAGCAGATTTTCACAGTTATAGATTTATTTTCTGGGGCTGGAGGGTTTTCCGAAGGATTCGCGAAGGCGCGCCTCAAGTGGCAGCCAATATATGAGCTAAAGCTGCTAGTAGATAGCGATCCCGAGGCCGCCTATACCTTTAAGAGGAACAGACCTTTTATTCCTTATTGGGTTAAGGATATAGCGCGAGTAAAACCCGGGTCTTTATTGGAGCACGCACGGTTGGACGGAGCTGATATTATAATAGGCGGGCCTCCTTGCCAAGGGTTCTCTCCCGCGGGCAAGCGTTTATTTGACGACCCGAGAAACACCCTCCTCGGAGTTTTTGTTAATATTATCCGAGATTTAAAGCCCAAGGCAATTGTGCTTGAAAATGTTCCCAACATTTTCACTGGAGTGCATAGCAAATACGGAGAAGAGCTGTTAGAGAACTTAGACAAGGCCGGTTTTATTCCAGCGGCAAGAGTGCTGCACGCCGAAAAATTTGGCGTGCCGCAGATGCGGCGAAGGGCGTTTGTGATCGGATTGCGCAAAGATTTAGGGATCTTATCCCCGAGCTTCCCAAAATACCCTATGATTTCGGTAAATGTAGAGCAGGCTATTGGCGATTTGCCATCCTTAAAAGCGGGCGAGGGGCGCGATCCAACGCATTACGCGGTGCCGCCGCAAAACGCTTACCAAAAAAAGCGGCGAGCAAAATCCGCCTTATTGTTTAATCATATAGCTCCGAACCACTCAAAAGAGCTGGTAAAAAAGATTTCGATTATTCCCGAGGGGGGCGGCAATAGGCATCTCCCGCCCAAGAAGCGCTTTTCCGACAATTATTTTAGCCAGGCATACGCGCGCCTGCACCGAAATGAGTTCGCCTACACAATTACTGGACAGTTTCTAAATCCGGGGTCTGGCCGCTTTATCCATTATAAAGACATAAGGGCTATCACGATCCGCGAGGCCGCGAGATTGCAAAGCTTTGACGACAGCTTTGTTTTTCATGGCACTATGTCCGCTCAAGAGCGCCACGTCGGCAACGCGGTGCCCCCTATTTTAGCGAAAGCTTTGGCGGAGCATTTAGCGAAGCTTTTAAAGTCTGCTGGCTGCTAGCTATTATTCAAGCATGGCTGATACAGTATCTAAAGATGTTAGATCGCGGGTTATGCGCTGCATTCCTTCCCAAGGAACGAAGCCCGAAGTTTTAATGAGGTTAGCGTTAGTTAGAGGCGGCGTAAGGGGATGGCGGATGCATAGAATTGAGCTACCAGGAAAGCCAGATTTTATATTTGAGAAGAAAAAGCTGGCAATTTTTGTTGACGGATGTTTTTGGCATGGATGCAAAGATTGCTATAGAGGCCCTAAGAGCAATAGGCGCTATTGGGTTTCTAAGTTGCGCTTAAATAAAGCGCGCGACAGAAATAATTCTAAATTGCTTTTGTCGCGAGGTTGGCGTATATTGCGGTTATGGGAGCATGAAGTGCGCGGAGAAACGAGCGATTGCGTAAAAAAGATTAAGATAGCGCTTAAGCGCAATTGTAGCTTGCGTTAACGGTAACTTTATGAAGAGGAAGAAAAAAGGCTACTCATACTTATTGAAAAAACATTTAAGCGAGAGGCAGCTGAGGCAAGCCTCTCTTGTGCCTATCCGTAGCTTAGATGTCGCAAGATTCAAAACGCTAATGGCCGCCTTCAGGAAATGGGGCGTTAAAACAGCCGCGGATGCCTTAAGAATAAGGCCAAAAAAACTTTTAAAGATTAGGGGCGTCGGCAAAACTAAAATAAATATCCTTGCCGGCGAAATCAAGAAAACGGCTCTCGGCAAAATTAACGCAAGGCATCGCAAGCAATCTCAAGAGGTTTCAGAAATAGGATTATTGTTGGGGAGGGCATTAACTGGGGATGAAAAACAACTGTTGAGCGGAGTCTCAGTTGAAAGCGTTATAGACGACACTCGCACTCGCGGGATATTCCAAGGCCTCGGCAAAAGGACGATTATCTCAGCTACATGCGTAACGCGCGGCCAATTCTTATCCGCGCGAAACGCGGGCAAGAATTCTCTTAAAAAAGCGATTGAATCAATAGAGGGAATAATCAAGGAGCTTGCGCGAGAAGAGCGCGTTATACAGTTAAGCGAAGAAGGCATAAAGCGGATAGTAGATGAGCAAATTCTTTCTTGTTTGCCAGAGAACCAAAAAGTCATATTAAGAGATAGGTATGGCTTATGGGATGGCGTCACCGAGACTTTAGAGGATATTAGCCATAAGCTAGGCGTAACTCGCGCCAGAGTCCATCAAATTCAAAAAAACGCCGAAGATTCGCTGAGGCGAATGGCCATGCCTCGATTATTTGTCGACCGACTTTTTGGCAGATTTAAGGTAATAGCGCAAGAGGAGCTCCAGAAGGCTTACGGTGGATTGGCAAGTTTAGATGACCTCGAGAACGCGGTTTTCAAGATAGATAAAGAGGCTATCGCAGTAGACATCGCTTACTCAATGTTAAAATCAATATTTTATCCAGACAAAAATCCCCTTGCGGAAGGCTTAATTCCTTGCGGAGATAGCGTTGTGGCATTCGATAACGAGGCAAGAAGCAAATTTGAGAAGATTTGCGGCGCTTTTGAGCTCGCTTTAGTCGCTAAAGGGAAACCGCAATCGCCCGAAGATTTAACCCCCATAATATCGAGATCAATAGGGGCAGATATTCAGCCAGTTTTTTTAAGAAGGTGCGGAGAGTTATGCGTAAAAACTGGCCTAGACGCTACCGGCAAAATTGGCTTAAAGCGCTGGCCGCATTTTAACGCCCGCAGCTTGGAGCAAATGATGCATATGGCGCTGGCGGAGATTGGCGCTCCAAGCCACTACTCATACATTACGGCAAAAATGAATGTTATGTTTCCACATCGCGCGCCATTTAGCGAGAGGTCAGTGCATTCGCGGTTATCAATGCATCCGGATATATTTGTTTGGGCGGGGCGCCGGGGAACTTACGCTTTAGTTAACTGGGGAATTAAACAATACCCTTGCATAAAAGACTTTTTAGCGCAAGAATTGCAGCAAGCAGGCTCTCCTGTTCCAGAAGAAGAGCTTGTTTCAAGGGGGGTAGCGAAATATGGCTATAGGGAAGCGTCAATTCGCATGACCCTAGCGTTTCAAAAGCGGATATTTAAGAAATTACCTGATGGTTCTTACGCGTTAAATCGTTAGAAAGGATATTAAGTTATGCGCATTATCTTTGCGATTCATGGGATAAGAAGCAAAGAGGTCGGCAATTGGGTGTTTAATTTTATTGAATTCGCCAAGAAAGACGCGCGTTTTCAAGGCGATATCTTTGTCCCGCATACCTATGGCTTTGTTCCGGCCACATTGTCTGTGCAGCCGTTATTTAAATTTATGAGCGTGAAAAGGGTGATGGGGAATTTAAGAAAGTTGCAGCAGGCTTATCCCGACGCGGATTTAAATATTGTCGCTCACAGTTATGGCACGGAGTTAAGTTTTCAGGCGGTCAAGCGGAGCGGAGAAGACGGCAAGCCAATCATCAAAGCCAATAAATTGATCCTTGTGGCTGGAATTGTTTCGGCTCATCGCGAAATACCATACGCCGATACTTTAAGGGCGGGGAAAATCAAAGAATTGCATTGTTATTGCAGCTATGCGGACGAGGTGTGTCGCTACAACCCATTTGGGCATTGCGGATGTTTTGGCTTTTTGCGGAGCGCTTATGATATGCAATGTTATCCTAAGCCATTTGACGACTTAGGAATTTACAACCATCAAACTAACACTATGGAGCATTGCGATTATTTTAAAGGGGACAAATTTTATAATGAGTGGTTAGATATCATTGCTAAACCCTAAGCAGAGGTAGCCGTTTTATGAAAAAATACAAAATATTTATCAGTGGAGTTCAGAAGGAGCTAAAAGAAGAGCGCCGGGAGGTGAAGAAGTTTATCCTGGAGAACGTTCTCCTTTCGGAATATTTTGATGTCTTTCTTTTTGAGGATTCACCGGCAAAAAGTAAGTCATCGGAGCGGGCCTATTTAGAAGAGGTTGGTAAGAGCGATATTTACATTGGCTTGCTGGGCTCTAAATACGGCAGCGCCGGGAAGGGTAAGGTCTCACCGACCGAGGCAGAGTTTCGTGAGGCGAAGAAAAAACACAAAGTCATTCTTATATACATCAAGGGGGAAAACGGCGAGAAGGATAAAGAGCGCGAAGAAGGGATTCAGAAGTTGATTAAAGAAATTAAGGATCCCAAAGCCGGCTACAGCTACAGAAGATTTAAAGATACGTCTGAATTGACACGCTTAGTCTATGAAAGCTTGATAGAATTTTTAAAGGCGGAAGGCATCGTAGGCCGGGGCGCTTTTGACGAAAGAATTTGCCAGGAAGCCACTTTTAAGGATATTGATGAGGACAAGATTCGTTGGTTCTTAAAGGTTGCAAGAGCTGTGCGTAAGTACCCCTTAAAGCAAGATACGCCAACAGAGGCGCTTTTCACCCATTTGGATCTTATAAAGAACGGCAAGCTTACCAACGCTGCTGTCCTTTTGTTTGGCAAAAATCCACACCATTTTTTCCTGCAAGCGGAAGTTAAATGCTTACAGTTTTCAGGTACGGAGGTTAAGAAGCCGTTTATTAATTACCAGGTCTACAGCGGAAATTTATTTGAGCAGGTTGATAAGGCACGGGCCTTTGTGCTTGACGCGATTAAATTCCCGGTTATCCAAGAAAGAGGCTCAGCGAGATTCCGCAGGCCATTTGAGATTCCAGAGTTCGCTATTCAAGAAGCCATTGTTAACGCTGTGGCTCACAGGAATTACAATGTCACTTCCGGAGTTCAGGTTATGGTATTTTCGGATAGAGTAGAGGTCTGGAATTCCGGCAGCCTGCCGCCAGAGCTAAGCGTTGAGGACCTTAAGAAGCCGCATACATCATTTCCCGCAAACCCGCTTATCGCAAACGCTCTTTATCTTGCTGATTATGCCCAGCGTGCAGGATCGGGAACGGTTGAAATGATAGAGCAATGCAAGGCGGAGGGCACTCCGGAGCCGGATTTTGTTTTAATCAGAAATGTGGAGTTTCGTAGCATCCTGCCCAGAGATATTTTTACAGTTGAGGTTTTAGCTAAGATGGGTCTGAATGAGCGGCAGATGAAGGCCGTTCAACATGTAAAGGAGTACGGGAGTATTACGAATAGAGAATATCGTCAGAAATTGGAGTTGCCCAACAGAACTGCATTGCGAGATTTAAGCGAGCTTTGTACCAAAGGTATTTTTACGAAGGTTGGTGTAACTGGCCGGGGCGCAAAATATGTGTTAAGTAGTCAAACAGGCCATAAACGCGCCAAATACGACAGGAGTGCCGGAAAGGTTTAAACGCGCCATAAACACGCCAAACGCGCCATTATTGGCGATTAGGATATGGCGGGGCAAAAGGGGCACCAAAGCGGCAGAATGGTTAAGTCTTTGGCAGCAGGCGTTCAATCTCGTTTCGGCGTTCTTTGTCGGTTTGAAGGCGTGAAATCCGCAAAAGCCTTCGTTTATTGAAGATCTTTAGCTTTGCCTCATCGCTGCAGGATCGCATGGTTTCGACGAAGTCTGGAGGCATAGCATTGACTATTTTTAGCAGGTGTGCTATCTTGGAGTCCGAAATTTGAAGCTCCTGGCTGGCCCTTGCCCAGGTTATCCTGGTAGGGCTGCTTTCGATGAAGGATTGCAGTTTTAGGCCCTCATAGATGATATTTTGGTAGATTCTCTTGGGTCGGGCCGGAGGCGCTTCAAACGGCTTGATTAAAGACAATAAAGTGCCCTTTTTACGGCTTTTATAGAACCTGAGAAGCAGGATTGCCTCTGTGGTTCGAAAACCGTCTAATGCGGGCAATAAACTACTAATCCTTCCCGGCAACTTATATTGTAGGCGGTTCTTAAAAGGGGTGAAAAAATGGCTATGCGATATAAGAAAACACCAATTATTACCTTCAGCCTGTTATTTTTATGC
>Ga0172375_10010283_pt1 | contig 12165 bp, 10 predicted proteins | sample LakKiv1m_FD_114537 | JGI IMG/M metagenome (GOLD analysis project Ga0172375, IMG submission 114537) | Freshwater microbial communities from Kabuno Bay, South-Kivu, Congo - kab_092012_11.1m | ecosystem: Environmental > Aquatic > Freshwater > Lake | place: Democratic Republic of the Congo... | reverse complement strand
CCACACAGAAATAGCCAGCGTCTTCAAGGGCGTTGATGGCGGTGTTCCGACCGGAACCGGAGAGCCCGGTAATGATGATGATGATGATGTTGAGGTTTTTCATGGTTTAGACATAATGGCTGTTGTTAGAAAGTAGGTGACCTGCTCCTTGTGAATGTGGATTATGTTGGGATGTACCAACAACCACACAAAACCACAACCAAGGAGGCAGGTCATGAAAAAGAATACCATTTTTGTTGGTCTCGATGTTCACAAAAACTCTATTGCTATTGCATTGGCCGATGTGGGCCGCGATGGCGACGTCCGGTACTACGGGATCATCGATGGCGACATTGAGTCCGTTAACAAACTTGTCCGCAAGCTTCAGAGTACGGGCGCGACGCTTCGGTTCGTCTATGAAGCCGGCCCGTGTGGTTACGAACTCTACCGTTCTTTGACAAATAAAGGGTTCGACTGCACGGTGGCTGCTCCATCCAAGATTCCGCGCAAAAGCGGGGACCGGATCAAGAATGATCGCCGCGATGCATTGACCCTGGCCCGGTTGCACCGTGCAGGGGAATTAACCCCGGTTTATGTGCCCACGCCAGAAGATGAAGCGATGCGTGATTTAACCCGAGGCCGTGAAGACGCGGTCAAAGCGCTGCGCGTGGCCAGACAGCACCTTCTAGCCTTTTTGCTCCGATATGGTCACCGCTATAACGGCAGGACCTATTGGAGTAAGGCGTTTTGGAACTGGATCGCGGACATCAAGATGCCCCATCGTGCCCAACAGATCATGCTCCAGGAATATGTTCATGCGGTCCGTGAGCAGTTTGAGCGGGTCCAACGGCTCACCGATCAGATCCGCGCGTTGGTCCCCCAGTGGCAACTGGCCCCAATGGTCAAAGCCCTCCAGGCCCTTCGAGGTGTATCCCTGATCGTTGCTTGCACCACGCTTGCCGAGCTGGGAGATCTGACCCGCTTTTCAAAACCCAAGCAGCTCATGGCCTATCTGGGACAGGTTCCCAGCGAATGGTCAAGCGGCGATAGCAACCACCGGGGAAGTATCACCAAGACCGGCAACAGTCATGTCCGCCGGGCATTGACCGAGGCCGCTCATGCTTACAGCTATCCAGCACGAGAAAGTCGTGTTCTGTTAAAGCGGCTCGAGGGCTTGCCTCAACCGGTCCAACAGATTGCCTGGAAAGCGCAGGTTCGGCTCTGCGGCAGATTCAGGAGCCTCGTCGCAAGAGGGAAAAACCGCAACAAGGTCGTTTCAGCAACCGCCCGCGAACTTTCCGCTTTCATGTGGGCTATCGCACAGGAGATGCAACCAAAGAGTCAGGCATGACGAGTTATCAAAGATCAACAACACAAAACAGTAAGGAGATCAGCAGGAATCAACTTTACAAATATTCCAGGGCATAGCCAGGGACGCGATCACGTTCAGGAGAACCCTCGACAAGGCTATATGAATAAGGCCCCGGCCGAACTTCCGACTTTAGAGCGAGGCAGCTCCGCGACGAAACCAAGTCATGCGGTAACCAACCCGCGAATATCAGAGTGATCAAACGTCGCAACAAGATCCCGTCTCTGACTGTGCTCTGGGTTAACAAACAAAAACCAAAACCCTTAACAAAAAGGGGCAGGGACGTCTTTTCCCTCTTGACATCTGACAGCCATATCAGCCTTGCGAGAGGGACGGCTGCCTACTGCCGATAGTGCCAAGATTTTGTGTGGAGGTCAAGGGAATAGGAAACAAGGGGAAGGGACAAGGGGAAGAAAGCCGTTTGACGAACCGCAGAAATGTCTGTATAAAATTGACGATGACCGATTTGGAAGATTTCACCGACATGTTCGAGAGACCCCTACAGACCGGTTCTACTTCGTCTGAATCAGGGAGGCAGCGGTGGACCTGACACCAAGAATATCCAAAAAGATCCTTCAGCTCGTGGAGAAAGGGGTGATGATCCCCAACCCCTTAACGGTGGACATCGGGGACGATGTGGTGATCGGCCGGATCTCGGCCAATGGCGTGACCATCTACCCCGGCTGTCGTATTCACGGCAGGGAAACCGTCATTTCGTCGGGCGTTCAGGTGGGTCGTGAGGGACCGGTCACGCTGGAAGACTGTCAGGTGGGGCCGGATGTCCACCTCATGGGCGGGTACTTCCATCAAGCCGTCTTTCTAAAGAAGGCGAGGGCCGGCTGGGGGGCCCATGTGCGAGAAGGCTGTATCCTGGAAGAGGAGACCAGTTGCGCTCACTGCGTGGGATTGAAGCAAACGATCCTCTTTCCCTTTGTGACCCTGGGGAGCCTCATCAATTTCTGCGACTGCCTGATGGCTGGCGGCACGAGCCGAAAAGACCACAGCGAGGTGGGGAGTTCTTACATCCATTTCAATTTCTCACCCGATGGCGACAAGGCGACGGCGTCCCTATTCGGCGACGTGCCCAGGGGTGTCATGCTCAACCAGTCGGCCATTTTTCTGGGCGGCCAGGGGGGCGCGGTGGGGCCGTTGCGCGTCAATTACGGCAATGTGATCTCGGCCGGAACCATTCTGCGGAAGGATGTGTTGACTGCGGGTCATCTGATCGTGGGAAAGACCTATCGCGAGGGCGCCTTTCCCTTCGTGCGGGATCTCTACCGGGGCCTTGCCCGGATTGTGGAAACCAATATTCGGTATCTGGCCAACCTAACCGCCCTGGAGCAATGGTATCTTCACGTCCGCAAAGAGACTCTCAGGGAGTATGATCTGGGGGATCTCATTTATGCAGGCGCCAGGGAGAAACTCGTCCTGGCGAAAACAGAGCGGCTATCCAGGCTGAAAGCCGTGGCCGAAAAGATGCCTCGATCTGTAGAAATGGCGGGCGGCGGCGAAAAGGGGAAGGCAGGGAAGCTTGAGCTGCACCAGAAGATTCAAGCGATATCCGACCTGTTCGACTCGAACATGGCCCCTATGGTCGGGATCGATCAACGGGAATCCTTTCTGGAAGAGCTATGGAATCACCAGAAGACGGCGGGCGGCGACCATGTGGCCCTCATCCAGTCTCTGCCCGCGTCCCTGTCCCAAAAAGGCATACGCTGGCTGGATGCGATCGTCCGCGAGTTGTGTGGAAAAGCGGCCAACCTGCTCCCCACCCTGCATCTTTTCAGAAAATGATTCAGAACGCCGTCGTTTCGTAAAGGAGCTTCATGAGTACATTGTTTGGGACCGATGGCATTCGGGGGGAGGCTAACCGGTACCCCATGGACGGCGTAACCGCCTTCCGGGTAGGGCAGGCCATTTGCCACCTGATGAAAGGAATGGGAGGCAGGCCCCGGATCATCATAGGAAGGGATACGCGGATCTCCGGACCCATGCTGGAGCATTCCCTTGCCGCGGGTATTGCAGCCATGGGCGGTGACGCCCATCTGGCAGGGGTGGTGCCTACGCCGGGGGTGGCGTTCCTCACAAAATCCATGTCCGCGGATGGCGGGGTCATGATTTCGGCCTCCCACAATCCCTATGAGGACAACGGCATCAAGATCTTCTCCCGGAGCGGCTTCAAACTGTCTGACGCCGATGAGGCATCCCTGGAAACCCTCGTCATGGGGGGGCGGCTTGATGAACTGTCGCCCCAGGCTCGGGAGATGGGACAGGTACGGACGCTTGGGGGCGCCGTGAACACCTATGTTGATTTCCTCACATCGTGTTTCCCGTCGATCCTGTCCATGAAGGGGATGAAGGTCGTCCTGGATACGGCCAATGGGGCTGCCTTTCAGGCAGCTCCCGCGCTGCTCAGCGCATTGGGCGCGGACGTGGATGTCATCAATGATCAGCCTGACGGCACGAATATCAACTTGAACTGTGGCTCACAGGCGACGGGTGGTCTTGAGAAGCGGGTGAGAGAGCGGGGGGCCGCCATCGGCCTCGCGTTTGATGGGGATGCGGATCGGCTGATCGCCATAGACGAAACTGGTCGGCCCATCTCTGGAGACCGGATCATGCTCGTGTGTGCCTTGGACCTCAAGGCACAGGGCCGGCTCAAGAACGATCAGGTGGTAAGCACGGTCATGAGCAACCTGGGTCTGATCTCGGCGTGCAGAAAATATGGCCTGAAGCACCATGCGAGTGCGGTGGGGGATCGCTATGTGGTGGAGGACATGAGGCGGTTGGGGGCCGTCATCGGGGGGGAGGACTCGGGCCATCTGATCTTTTTGGACCGCCACACTACCGGCGACGGGATGCTCGCAGCCCTTCAACTGATCGCGGCCATGGTGAGGGAGGGCAGGCCCCTTTCAGAACTGGCCGACCGAATGACCGTCTACCCGCAGGTGCTCATGAACGTGGATGTGGCCCGAAAGCCCCCCATCGCCGACCTTCCTCGCGTTATGACAGCCATCCGGGAGTCGGAGGCTGAATTGGGGGATCAGGGCCGCGTACTGGTCCGGTATTCCGGCACACAGAACCTCTGCCGGGTGATGGTGGAAGGCCCTTCGCCTGATGTCACCCGGCAAATTTGCGCCCGGATCGCGGATGCGGTCAAACGCGATACCCGATGACCGGTAAAGGGGGACCCGCCTGGGGCTATCCGCCTTCCAGGAAATAGCGGTTCATCTTTTCCTTGACCTCTGACAGGGTCTCCTCCAGCCACAGCACGTCAGCCATGCTGAGCCTTCCTGTCTTGGTGGCCGACTTGGAGCCGTCTTTTTTTGTATAGGTGCGGGGGCCGATCTGCAACTTGGGCTCGCCGTCCGCGTAGCGGTTGATGGAGATCTGCAATCCGGTTTCTTCATTCTCCCAGGTGTCCAGCACCTGGTCTTTGGTCGCATCGTAGGCCATGTGGCTCTCCCCGGTCGAAAGGGTTCAGAGGCTTAGAGTCGATCTCTCGCAGCCCGCGTCATGGTCGCGCTTCCCAGCCGAATACTGCTGCTTCTCCCAGTTCCTCTTCAATCCTCAGGAGCTGGTTGTACTTGCAGATCCGTTCGGTCCTGCACAGGGAACCGGTTTTGATCTGCCCGGTGTTTGCGGCGACCGCCAGGTCTGCGATAAAGGTGTCTTCGGTCTCTCCGGACCGGTGGGAGATCACCGTATGCCATCCGGCGTTGTGGGCCATCTGGATGGCGTCCAATGTCTCTGTGAGGGTCCCGATCTGGTTCAGCTTGATTAGGACGGCGTTGGCCGTCTTTTCTTTAATGCCCCGCCCAATCCGCTCGGTGTTGGTGACAAAGATGTCGTCCCCTACAATCTGGATGCGGTTTCCCAGTCGCGCCGTCATCTCGGTCCAGTGCTTCCAGTCGCTCTCCGAGAGTCCGTCCTCAATGGAGTAAATCGGAAATCGATCAATCCACTCCTCGTACAACTGAATCATCTCCACCCCGCTCTTGACGGACCTGTCCGATTTTTTGAACACGTAATGGCCCTTTTCATAAAATTCGGATGAGGCGGGGTCCAGGGCGAGGACCACATCCCTGCCGGCCGTATACCCTGCTGCCTTGATGCCCTCGAGGATCATCTCGATGGCCTTCTGGTCCGATTTCAAATCGGGTGCAAATCCGCCTTCGTCGCCGACGGCCGTGCTGAATCCCCTGCCTTTCAGAACCCCGGCCAGGGCATGAAAGACCTCGGCGGCGATGCGCAGGGCCTCCTTGAATGTCCTGCCGCCGATCGGCATGATCATGAATTCCTGCATGTCCACATTGTTGGCCGCATGGGCCCCCCCATTTAGGACGTTCATCATCGGCATGGGAAGGCGGCAGGCGTTGGTTCCGCCGATATACCGGTAGAGGGGCAGGAAGAGGGAGTCCGCCGCGGCCCTTGCAACGGCGAGGGAGACACCCAGAATGGCGTTTGCCCCTAATTTTCCCTTGTTGCGGCTACCGTCCAGCTCAATAAGGGTTTGGTCGATGAGGCGCTGATCCGTGGCCTCCATATCCATGAGGGCAGGCGCAATGATCTGGTTGACGTTCCTGACCGCCTCCTCAACCCCTTTCCCGCCGTACCGTTTTTTCCGCTTGTCACGCAGCTCCACTGCCTCGTATTTGCCGGTGGAGGCTCCGGAGGGGACTGCCGCCCTTCCAAAACTCCCGTCGCTCAGGCCAACTTCCACCTCAACTGTGGGATTCCCCCTGGAATCCAGGATCTCCCGCGCCGCTATCACTTCGATTCTTTCCATGCCGTCCTCCCCAATAGATAAATGTCTCGCATGAAGGCACAAAGACCGCGAGCAAAAGATGGATTCATAGCGCTTTACGCCGCAAACAGAGAACCCTCTCCCCAATGAATAAGGGATTCACCCTGCCCGAACGACCATTTTAAACTATAAGCAATTCAACCGTTCATGGCAAGGAGAAAACAGGGGGGCATTACCGATCTTAGGCTCCCGTGGATGGACTCACGGGGTAAGGCGCTACCGCACGATGACGGGGTAGCGACGCGTAGCGGACCAAATTCGCAATTCCTGATTGCACAACTGTGCCTGCCGGGGTTTTCGGAAGGGCACTATTTCTTAAAGATGAGCGGCTTCGGTTCGTAATGGCCGGATTGGACTTCCTTCCAGAAGGTCTCCTGGTCCTTCTGCCATTCCGAGCCGAAAGCGGCGTCAAAAAAGCTTCCCAATCGTTTGAAGAGGTTTTGCCAGCCGGGCTTGTGACTGAGGGTGAGCACATCCTCCAGAAATGGGGCGATTTCGCCCAGCTTCTCCTTGGGGATATAGGCACGTGCACCCATCTCGATGGACTTCTTGAGGGCCTCCGGGCTGAGCGCGTGGGCCGTCAGCATGACCGTGGGAAAGCCGAGGGACACCGAGGCGTTGAGCAGGTCAAAACCGCGAACCCCCATGATATCCAGGATCACCAGATCATAGGACCAGGACCGGATCAGATGGTAGGCCTGATTGTAATCCGTCGCCGTATCGATCATGATGTCCTCGTAGCCCTCAAGCTGCTCCTTGAGGGTTTCCAGGACATCCGGTTCGTCGTCCACGGCCAGAATGCGCGTATGATTCAGCGGACTTTCCCCCATGACGTACCACTCCTCTTAAGGTGTTATGTATGCATTCGGACAGGAATGCATCATAATTTTCTTTTTTCCTTCTGAAGTCGCCGCCGCTCTTCATCCCGGATTTCACGTCTGAGAAGCTTGCCGACCTTGGATTTGGGAAGCATATCCCGAAATTCGATATAGCCAGGCACCTTGTAGGAGGCCAGGCGGTCCCGGCACCACCGGATCAGTTCTGCGCCGCCCACGCCCCTGGCATCCTGCTTGAGGACCACAATCGCCTTGATTCGTTCCCCCACCTTTGGATCGGGGATGCCGACCACACAGGCCCCCACGACCGTGGGGTGGTCCTGCAGGACGGCCTCCACCTCGGATGCCGAGACCCGGAAGGCCTTGTGCTTGATGATGTCCGCGGATCGCTCCACATAAATCAGCTCGCCGTCTTCATCCTGTTTGACAAAGTCCCCCATGCGATAAAAGGTCCTGCCGTCAATCTCCACATAGGAGCGCCGGGTCTCATCAGGCTTGTTCCAGTACATCTTCAGCGTGTAGGGAGAGGTGACCAGAAGCTCGCCGCTTTCCCCCTGAGGCACCTTCTCCAGGGTTTCCGGATCAACGACGATGCACTCTCTGCTCTTGAGGGGGAGCCCGATGGTGTTGGGCTTGGGCTCTCGGCCGATGCGGCTGTAGGTCACGTGGCCCGCTTCTGTCGACCCATAGACCTGATAGATGGGGAAACCGGTGTGATCTCGCCATCGATTGAAGACCTCCAATGGGAGCATGTCGCCGCCGCAGTAGCAGTATCTCAGGGAGCTCAGATCGTATTGATCCAGCCGGTCGTTTTCAAGGATCATTCGGTAGAGCGCGGGCACACCCAGGAGCCAGCGAACCCTATAGTGCTGAACGGACTCGAGAATGGCATCCACCTGCGGCACGGGCATGAGGACCGTGGCATTTCCCTTGTTCAGCCCGATAGCCATAAAGAGACCCAGGGCCATGATGTGGAACAGGGGGTTTACGGCGATGTAGACGTCCTCCCCTTCCTTGAGATATTCCCCTGCCACGTCTTCGGTGACGTCGTTGACATAGGAGGTCATCCCGATGTGGTTGCCGGGGACCCCTTTGGGAAATCCGGTAGTCCCGCCAGTGAAGAGGATATAGGCGAGGTCTTTCCAGGGATCCAGCTCGACCTTTCCCCTGAAAGGCGCATGCTTCAAAAGGGAGGTAAAGGCGTACACCCGGCTGTCCTTGTCCACCTTTCCGTTGGGGATCTTGTCGAAAAGAACGCCCAGGTATCGTTTCCACGGGGGAAGGATGTCCACCAAATTGGTGACGATCGCCCTTTTCAGGCCGGTGGAGGCGAAGGTCTCCTTGATATAGCAAAAGTTGGTGTCCAGGCATATGGCGGTCTCCACACCCGCATCCTTGATCATATACTCGATCTCATGGGAGGTGTAGATGGGGGACACTGGGACGAGCACGGCCCCCAGTTTCTGTATGGCCAGAAAGGCGATGACCCATTGGGCGCAGTTGGAAACATAGATCATGACGCGATCGCCCTTCTTGACACCCAAATCGGCCAATGATCCGGCGAAGCGCTCGCTCAGGTCCCTCAGCCGGCTGTAACTGAATCGCTCGCCCAAGTAGACGATGGCCGTCTTCTCCGGATATTTTTCACTCATCCGGTCAAAGCGGGTGAAGGTCACTTCCTTTTCCCAATCATCCTGGTTTCTGTTCATAATCCCTCAAAGACAAAGGCATAAGGCGTTAGGCGCAAGACCCAACATAAAAACATCAGCGCGAACAGCCTTTCCTCACAGCATTTTCCAATCCCTCAATCCCAATCCCTGAATTCCTGAATCCCCGAATTTCTCAGTCCTGCACGCCGAAATAGGCCGACCGGACATCCGGGTTGTTCAGCAGATCGTTTCGGGAACCCTCCAGGACCGCCGCCCCGTTTTCGAGGATGAAGGCGTAATCCACAATCGGGATGACCGGCCGGGCATACTGCTCGGTCACGATGATGGAAATCGACTTCTCATCGCGAATCACCCGCGTCGCCCGGACGAGCGTGGCCTGGATCAGGGGACTCAGTCCCAGCAACGGCTCATCCAGCAGGAGGAGCTTCGGCTGGGCCATCAGGGCCCTTCCGATGGCCAGCATCTGCTGCTCGCCCCCGCTCAGGAAACCGCCAATCCGTTTCTTGAGCCGGGTCAAGGGGGGGAACAGTTTAAAAACGTAGTCGATGGTCGATTTGGCCTGGGACGGGGTGGCCAGGTATCCGCCGATCCGAAGGTTCTCCATGACGCTGCTTTCCTTGAAGATCCTTCGCCGCTCAGGACACAGGACGATTCCCTCTCTGGCCCGACGGCTCGGCTTATACCCCATGATATCCTGTCCCAGATAGTTGATGCGTCCGAGGACCGTGATCCGCTCCCCTCCGGACATCTGCTCCTTTTTTCGAATATCCTCCATGATGCCCGAGATGGTGTACATGAGGGTGGATTTCCCCGCGCTGTTGGCCCCGAAGACCCCGACGATTTCCTTGGCGCCGCATCGAACATGGACGTTGTTGAGGGCCAGCATGTTTTCGTAGAAGACCATCAGGTCGGCCGCATCAAGCATAGGTCATGACCTCCTCCACCTCTTCCGATCCGAAATAGGCCTCCTTCACGTTTTGGTCTGCCATCACTTCATCGGGGGTCCCTTCAACCAGTTTTTCGCCGAAGTTGAGGACCATGACCCGGTTGGCCACCCGAAAAAGCTCCCTCAACCGATGCTCGATCATGATGAGGGTGATGCCGTCCATCTGCAGACGCTCGATCAGGGGCACCATGCTGGCGATCTCGCTCATGCTGAGGCCCGAGAAGACCTCGTCGCAGAGGATCAGCTCGGGCTTGAGGGCCAGGCAGCGGGCCAGTTCCAATCGTTTGAGATATCCTGTCGGAAGGGTGGACGCCATTTTGTAGGGAACATACGAATCCCGTTCAAACCCGATCTCTTCCAGGATGTCGATACCGACGGTATTGCGGTCCCCCAATTTGCCCCCTCCCCGCCATCCGCCGGTCCGTCTGGCCCGCGGAGAAAAGAGCGGGATGACGAGGTTCTTATAGGCCGGAAGGGAGTAATAGGGCCGCATGATCTGAAAGGTCCGCGTGACCCCCATGTCCGCGATCCGGTGGGGCGGCTTTCGCGTAATATCCTTTCCCTTGAACCGAATGCTGCCCGATGTCATCTTGACGAAGCCGGTAATGCAGTTGACCATGGTGGTCTTGCCCGACCCGTTGGGGCCGATGATGCCCAGGATCTCCCCCGGATAGACGTCAAAGCTGACACGGTTGAGGGCCAGGATCCCGCCGAAGGCCTTGGTGACCTCCCTGGCTTCGAGTATCGGCTGTTCGCTCATACCTTGACCCACCTTTGGAACTGGTGATATTTCCGCTCACCAAAAACCATGATCCCCTCGCTTCTAAAGACCACGAACGCAACCAGGATCAATGAATAAAAGACAATGCGCAGGGTCCCGAATTCCCGCAGGAGCTCGGAAATGGGGACCAGGATGATGCATCCCAGGACCGGCCCCACCAGGGTGCCAGCCCCGCCGATGACCGTGGCCGCTATGGGCAGGATGGAGAAGTCGAGGGCAAAGAGGGAAATGCCCGCCCACATGTAGATATGGACCAGGCAGGCCCCGCCCAAACATCCCATGGCCGCAGCAACGAACACCGCTATGGCCTTGTAAAAGGAGACATTCATTCCCGAGGCCCGAACCGCCTGGTCATTGTCCTTGACGGCTCGAAAGACCAATCCGAGATCCAGATTGACGAGCCTTCGGGCCCCAAAGAGAAACACGAGGACCAGCCCGATCACCGCATACTGCTCTATCCAGCGGTTGGCAAAGCTGTCCACCCCAACGATCCCGTCGGTTCCCCCCAGGATATTCAGGGCCTCGATGATTCTTGCCAGTACGAGGGGATACATCAGGGTCACAATGGCGAAGTAAACGCCCCGCAAGGGAAGACAGGGAAGAAGGAGGGCCGTGCAGATGACGGCGCCCAGCAGGGTGGCCGCCGGAACGGTCACGATGGGAGGGAGTCCGAGTGACGTGTTGAAAATGGCCGCGATATAGCCGCCGACGCCCACAAAGAAGGCCCCTCCAAGGCTCACCAGCCCTAAAAAATGGGCCAGAAAATCGAAGCTGAGCGCCAGCAGGGCATAGATGCAGACAATGGTGACCACTCGCTGCCAGTATTGCCCCGGCATGACCAGGGGAAGGATCAGCAATCCCACGATCAGCACCAGCCTTGGTACGGTGAGATAGGCCAGTTCCCGCCACGACATGAGGGCGTACAGCCCATCGGAACGGACCTTGATCCCCCGGTCCAGCCTTTCCTTACGACGTTGCTCGCTGTTTCCCATGCAAAAACCCCTAAACTCTTTCTTCCAGCTCCTTCTGCATGCCGAACAGGCCGGAGGGCTTCAGGATGAGGGTGAAGATGATGGCCAGCAGGGCGACCACCATCTGATAATGACTACCCAGGTAGACGACCGTGAGGATCTGGGCAAAGCCGATGAGAAAGGCGGCCAAAACCGCTCCCATCCAGCTTCCCAGACCTCCCACGATACACACGGCAATGGCGAGAATAAGGACGTTATATCCCGATTCGACCACGATATTCCCCAGAGGGAGAAGCAAAATCCCTGCGAAACCTGCCAGCATGGCCCCAATCACCATGGCCACGATGGCCATCAGGTCCGAGTCGATCCCCAGCATCAGGGCCGCCCGTTCGTCCTGGGCCATGCCGCGCAGGGCCAGGCCGATCCTCGTGAAATGGGTAAAGGCCCAGAGCCCAAACACGATCAGGATGCCGAAACCCACCATCACGATCCGCTGGAAATCGATGGGGATCCCGCCAATCATAACGCTCCCCTCGACAAAGGCGGGAAGGGTATAACTCATCCCCTTGAAACCGCCCCACCGCAGTCCCTCCAAAATGGCCAGGCCCACGGCGTAGGAGGCGATAATCTCGGAGATGGCCATGCCTCTCACCCGGATCAGGACAAACTGGTAGAGCAACGCTCCCAGTACCCCAATGAGGACCAGGGTGACCACAATGCTGAGCAGATAATTGAGTCCCAGGCTTCGCAGAAAGGTCCAGGTAATGAATCCGCTCAGCACATAAATGGCGCCGTGAGCAAAATTG
>Ga0172375_10010282_pt1 | contig 12165 bp, 11 predicted proteins | sample LakKiv1m_FD_114537 | JGI IMG/M metagenome (GOLD analysis project Ga0172375, IMG submission 114537) | Freshwater microbial communities from Kabuno Bay, South-Kivu, Congo - kab_092012_11.1m | ecosystem: Environmental > Aquatic > Freshwater > Lake | place: Democratic Republic of the Congo... | reverse complement strand
TATAGCCAGAAGTTTCTGGAGGCCTTGGAAAGAGAAAGATTGACCCGCGAAACAGGCTCAAGTAAAAAATTATTCTGGCTGCTTTTGATATCCCCGCCTAAATCAGGGGAGATTGACGACATTAATATTTCATTGCAAAGTGGCAGGTATAAAGAGGATATTTTATCCGCTGAAAACGACTTGAAACTTCCGGAATTATCGGTGAATTTATATAAATTATTTTCCAAACTAAAACCCCTCTAGCTAATGCAGTAATATGGTAAGCTTTAACCGGTCTTCATCGGATATAAAGTTGAAAAAACCGGCTAGGCTGTATTTGGGAGGATTTTCCTGTAATTTTTCGACCCTGATAACCTGAACTACCGCGTTTATGGTTACGTCCTGCAATAAAATTTTACAAACTATGTTTGCGTAGATATTCTTTTCTACGGAAATAAAGGTTTCAGAAACAAACATTAATCCCCCATAGCTTATGTTTTTGATCCTTCCTTTACAGCTTTTATCCTGTGAGAAATAGATTATCCCTAAATCTACTTCTTTTCTCTTATATTCTCTCTTTTCTTTGGCATCTTCATAGCCTTTGACCTGGATAAAAGATTTCAGCATCTCCCCTTTAATCAGCCCGCTGGCATCGAACTCTTCTTTATTCTTATTCTTGATCTCAACGGGAAAATAATAATTTATGGAATTCCTTATTTCGCTGTAGGTGCTTATAAAAACTTCTATTTCGCAGCCGGTAACCTGTCTGAGCATATCTATCACCCCTTCGTTGAGAGGATCAGCCATAACCACCTCTAATGAATTCCCGGATCTTCCTAGGGGCAATAATGAGTATATATTGATTAATTTAAAAGGCAGTATCTTTAATAACTGCGGGGTTATCTCATACCTGTCTAGCGGTAAATATGCAAAACCATACTGGCTGGCCAAGCATTCTGCGATATGAATCTCGTTTACATAACCCAAAGCTATAAGATGTTGGCTAATGTAACCGCCTTTTTCCTTTTGCTCTTCTAGGGCTTTTTCAAGTTGTTTCTGGCTTATCAGGTTACGCTCCAAAAGCAGTTCGCCGATTTTAGCTTTCAATATCCTTTTTTGGCTCATAGGTTATAGAAATTCCCTCAGCTTTAAAGATGGAAGGTTTCTAAATTTTAATTGGGAGTTTTTGATTTTTGGTTTTTTACCTTAAATTCTTAAAAATGGTGAGGCTTTTTCCAATATTATTGCCCGGAAGCCTTTTCAAGTTTCTCTATAAATTCCAAATTAAACTTTAGGCCCAACGATTCTGCTTTGTGCACATCCTGCCAGCTTTTTTCATAATCTTTTATATAATAATAAGCTTTGGCTCTGTTATAATATGCTCCGGCATAATCAGGATTGCTTTCGATTGCTCGGCTAAACACCGAAATGGCGCTTTCAATCTGGGCGCTGTCTACCACCTGGCCCGGTTTTATTTTTTGAGGAGGTTTTTGAGCTACGGGACCTATTGTAGCGCAGCCGGCGGTTAACCCTAAGCATAAAAGTAAAACTAAGTTTTTCATTTTTACCTCACTTTTTATCATTATATCGTTAAATCAAACTTAAAACAATAAAAAAGTCTTATTCAAAAAATTTATTTTTTAAATATCCCGATGATTATAAATATTGTTACTGCGACTGCTAATGCCGATAGTACCACTAAAGGTAATAATAAAGGAACTGTTTTCTGAGGGGCACTCTTACTTAACAGGCTGGACAAATAAACTTCTTCGGGAGAAGGCCCTTTGGCTTTAGCAGATGCCTTCTTGCCGGATTCAGGCGCGCCAGGCACCGGCCTTAATGGAGGGGCTTCTATTTTACGGAATTGCGGGCTGTCGGCGCGATAAGGATTACTGACTGCGTTCGGGCCATGCTGGATGTCAAATTGCCCGCCATATGGATTGCTTAAGGTTCCGGCGGAATATTTATCTTCATATTTATGCAGCGGGCTGTCTAAATTATTCGTTAAAGATTGGTTATAATTGATGTTCGGCGGCTGAAGATCATCGCTACGGCAGTAGGCGCTTGGGGCTAAAAGGTTAAGTAGAATTATGGTAAAAATAAAATATTTCATTCTTTTTAACCCGTAGGCTATATTCTAAGCTTTACCTGGAAACACAGTTATTGCCTTCATGCTGCCAACTTTCGACCCGGCCTTGGGTGTCTATTATAAAGCTTGTTTTACAGGTTAGCCTGTATCTTTGAACCGGATCTGTTTGCACTACATATTGGGTAGCTCTACCGCTGTAGGGCTGGCCGCCGATAGTGCCGGATTGATGCGTAGTTTGGGCAACAGTATATGGATTGCCCCCGCTGATTACAGTGCTTTTACTGACAAATTCAACCGCTTTTTTCCCATTATCCAGGCGATATTCTTTGTCGGGTACGCCCCAGGCGGCTATCAAAGAATTTTCGCTGATCCCGATAAAATTATTCAATTTTGATTCATATTTTGCGGTAGTAGCGCAACCGGACAAACTTAAAATTAGAAATAGAATAAATATTTTCATAACTTGCCTAGCCAGGTTTATTTTAGCGGAATTTTTGTTTCTCTGATTTTCCGGGAATTGGCCTTAACTTTAGGAATTGTTATGGTTAAAAGATCATTTTTAAACTCAGTCTTGATTTGGCTTATATCCGCATCTTGGGGCAGCAAAAAACTGCTGAAAAACCGGCTGTAACTTAGAGTTTGTTGGCCGAAAGTTTCTTTTTTTACCTGGCTTGAAACAACCAGCTGGTTATCTTTAACCTGTACATTAACTTCTTCTTTTTTTATGCCCTCTAAATTAAGCCTGACTATATATTGCCTACCCGCGTCGTTAAAGCTTGCGCTAGATTCAATAAAAGTCCTGCCCAAAAAATTCCCCTGGCTTAATCTCTCTGCTTGTTGTAGCATCTGGCTCATAGTTTCCTGCGCCCTATTCGCTTCCTCAAAAGGATTTGTTTTTTTAAACACTTTCGGGTTTTCAGCCATCTGCTGCGGCAAGACAAATCTCTTAAAACTTTCCCGGCTGTGCCTGAGGCCCAAAAGATAAGCATTCTCAAAAATTAAAACTGCCGCCAATATAATAATCAACCAGGTTAAGATTTTTTCTCTCATTGGCATCCTCCTTGAAACTAATCTTATTTTCCAAAGTTTCTTTGTCCAACCGAAGAAGGAGAAAACAAATTCACTGCCGGAGCAGCTATTACTCCGATTACAACCAGCGCTCCGCAAACTACGGCTAGAATTATCACATATTCCAATACGCTTTGCCCTTTATTTAAGCCTTTAATCATTTTTTCTTTCCCTCCCTTAAACTCCTGGTTACATATTTATTATAACTCTATAATAATTGCAAAACAATAAAAAAGCTGGATTCAATCCAGCCTTGAATAACAATATGGTCTTCCTGGTAAAATGGCCTAAATTCTAAGTATGGTTTCCAATATTTTCCTGATATTTTGGTTGCGGGGGGGCCGATTTCAAGCCGCTGTCACTCAATCATAGCGGCGCAGTCCCGCCAATTATCTAATCCGACAGGCGGAAGAATGGACGACCTCAAGATTATAAAATTCTCAAAACTACTAACACCAGAGACTTTTCGTGTAGAGCTTTAAACCGCCACCGTTCTGTTAACGGATTAGTTAAATTGCTCCCTTACTTTAGGACGAGTAAGAAAAATTAATGGAATAAGAAATGGTAAATAGGGAATAACCGCGAACAAAGCCAAAAGACTAATACCTGCTGGGCCTTCTAATTCTCCTTTTAAAGCAGAAATCGTTAAAACGATCAAAATATAAACACTTGGTATTAATAATAAGATTGCTAAATAAATAGAGGTTAAACGAGCCCATTTTTTTAATGATAATATTCCAATACCACAGAATAAATAGACCACAGAAACTAACCCCGTAACTAAAGGTATTCCCCTAAAGAGTATTACGATACACTTGATTGGTAATATAATAAAAACGAAACGTGTTACCGGATGGATTAAACCGCTTGCTATTAATAACCAAATGCTGTATATCAGCATTGTAACCCCCGCCACTATCACTCCAATTGACCTTTTCTTTCCCATTCATCCTCCTATCTTCCCCTGCCTCTAGACGCTCTAACTATTAATTTTAGCCTAAAATGGGCCAAGAACAACAAAAAACCCGCCTTTTATAGCGGGTCTCTTGATTTATTGCGGGGATCAGTATAACAAATAACTATATCTCTTTATGTCCAACGCCCTTATTATACAATACAAGGCCAAAATATCAAGAAATTTTGCCTATAAGAGATAAAGTTAGCGCAAAATTTGTCCGTTTTGTCCGGTCTTTTTTGGCTCTAATTTCTTTAACTCTTTGAGAGGTTAAGAGATAAGAATGTCCGCCTCTCTTTGTCCGGACATTATGATCTAGTAGTCTGGATTTGGCGAGAGTAATATTCTAACTTTGCGAATCCACGATAACCAGCGCTTCTCTTAGTTCAGGAGAACTTTCACTGGCATTCTCTTCTTCTAACTTGAAGATATCCGATATACAAAGTAATAAGCTATCGACCTGTGGACCTAGCTCTTTTTTCTGCATGCAAGCTGCGATTAACTCTTTAATACGCTGACCGGAAGGAGCGATTCCAGATTGCACCATGTTTTTAATCTGCTGGATTTCTGAATCAATATTGATCTGACTAAGTTGCACTTGGCTTAATTGGGGTAGTTTAAAATTTAACCCGTTAAAACTACCCATGGGTTGGATGATCATGGGTAGAGCACGGAAATCAATACCTCCAGTTTTCTCTGGAATATTGCTTACTGGCGAACTAACCGAAATAGCCCTATCTGTCTTCCAATCTTTCCAAATATCTCTTAAAGTAATTCGAGTAATATTAATATCATTTATATTTTTTCCTTTTACTGAATGAACAACTAAAATAGGCACTGGCCGCTCACCAGCTTTGCCATTTGCTGGCCCAGAACATCTTTCCATAATAGCAAGATGCTTCTGCATAAGAGATCCTTCTTGATTTAAACCGATAAAACTTCCTAGACCAACTGAAGACCCACCGTCAAAATTTAATATCTCCAAAGATCTAGCTTCAATATTAAATTCCCTCACAGCCTCAGCTTTATTATCTCCGTTTTTCTTAAGTAAAAGGTCAAATAATTTTTGATAAGCAAAATAGGCTGCTTCAGGGAAATTTAAACCCATCGCCGTATCTTCCCTGCCTTCGGCAGAAACCATCATGAGATAATTGGCTGTCTTTACCCAATAACAGCGCGGACCTCTTATAAGTATCTGCTGCAGTTGAGTTTCCTGGGTTACGCGTGAGATATCATTATACCAACCCTCTACTTTAAAGTTCTCTCTGACTTCTTGTTCCACTTTCTCCACAGCTAACTTATAATCAGCCATTGATAGTTGAGAACCGTTAACTATTGATTCAAGAAGATTTTGAGGCAATCTACTCTGTGTATTCCACACTAAAGTTAATCCGCCGTACAAATATTTAATATTTTGTAGATTAATGTTTTCTGGTAGGGCCATCTTTATATCTGTAATCGCTATCTGATAAGCGAGAGTTTCTTTTGTAGTATCTTTTGAGGTATTGTTTTCATTTTTTACCTTGACTGTTAATTCTTCACCAAACCTTTCTCTGAATTCGCCTTCGGATAAAGATACAATAATCCCTTCTGGCTGCAAGTAAACAGAGTTATAATATATGTACGCAATACTATCTCCGGTAAGAACAATGTTAAAACGACCAGCGCCTACCTTATAGTTATCTCCAAATAATTTATACGCCGCATCCCTAGGTTGGCCTGGCAGAACAACATCATCTTGAGTTCCAACTTTACTATTCATAGGTGTGAAAACAGCTACTTTCTCAAGAATAACAGGATTAATATCATTTTTTGTCCATTCTATAGGTTGACCTGCAAGTGTTATTTCGCCCCTATCCAAACTTAATCTTGCAAATTGTACCCTCCCATCCTGATAGACAATAACTACCGCCTTATTATAAACAGGAAACATACTAATTTTGCCATCCCTTACCTTCATATCAATAATTCCGTTTAACTTAGAAACACGCTGATAATCGGCTGGAGTATTTCTATCTATACCGTTTGTCTTTAGTGCTGGAGGCCAAAAATATCCTCCTGTATGACTAATTAAGGGCAGTCGTCCTTCAACTATCACACCTTTATTCAAAGCCTTGTCCGGATAAAATAAGGCTGTCCCTGGTTTAACATCTCCAGCAGCAACAATATCAAGATTCAAGCCACCATTGGTATTGTATTTATCAAGCTCGACTAATACTGTCCTAAGGATTAATTGTTGCGTATCTACATCCGTTGCCTTGCCCTGAAGTCCATCTCTTCGCGCTTCAAACCGTGCTATAGATTTCTTGCCTATGTCAGAGTTAACTTCCTGGGTAACTTTATATGCCTGAACATCGTATTTACCGCCAAGGCCATTTTCTACAACCCCAGATATTATGCGTTCTTTTAGTTCTGTATTCAGCCATTTACAAAAATCAAAGAAAGAAAAATCTTTTTCTTCAATTCCTTTATTTTTTAAATAAACTTGATACTTTGAAGATAATTCACCGGACTCAATTTTACCTGGATAAACTTCAAAAAGTAAATGCCATGCCTCCTCTGGATACAAATCCACAACATATTCTACCAAAGTTCGGTAAGGACCTTCCGCTAACTTATCACAGATAGACTTCCAATCTATATTCGGATTCTTTGAGGTTAGGATATTTCTTGCCTCCCAGAATGCTTTCATCTCCATTCTGGTTTGACGGATAGCAAAATAATCCTTTGCCGGCTCTATACCTGCAGGCATATTGATAATTATCGGATAAGCTACAGGAGGAACTTCAGTATCATAGATTAAAGAGTCCTCAATCCATTGCACGCCGGTCATAATATGCGAATCCCTACTTGCAGCTAAAAAGAAACGAAAATGCGGCGCGTTTATACCGTTAACCGTAAAATTGTTTTCTTCCCCTTTGAATCCCAATACCGCTTGTCCACTATTAGCTTTTTCTATTAATCCAGTAAACTTATCTGTGGCCTTAGTTAAATCCGTGCCCACTATACCTGAGCCGCTATCAATTATTTCAACAATACCCTTTCCTACAGCTTGCTGTATAAGTGCGTATCTCGTTTCTTTTAAGAGTTCTTTTACGTCATCAACAGTTGCATCTTGGGCAATACGCGTGCTTTTGGCAACTATATATATTTTATGACCCTTGCCCTTATTCTCCATTGCAGTAGCATCGTTTAACTCCCAAAGTTTAAGAATATAAGTTATCAATTCCATATCTCCGGCTAATCCAGCATTTTTTCCAACAACATGAATGTACTCTTTAGTATTTCTTATAGCTTTAGTAAAAAGTTCAATATCGTCAATTTTCAGATGGGATTTCATGTACTCAACCCATTTCTGCATTTCTACTTTAGTAGTATTTTGCTTTAAACTATCTGCTAATATCATAGCGATAATTATATCTCGCTCATTATTCAATTTTAAGCCATCGAATATCCCAATACCGTTCTGATTTATTGCCTTAGCTAAATCTATGGCAGCACCAACCTCCCTAATATATTTTCCAGGGTTATATTTTTTCCTTAAATCCAATAATTCTGCTTGAATTTGTTCGGGCGTTTTACCATCTGTAAATATGTTTTCGACACTCGTTTTGTATTCTTCCGTATTTATACCACTTGCATCTGCTATCCATTTCATCTCAGTATTAATTAAATCCATCTTAGTGGCAATATTATAAACAAAACCACCATCGTTGAATCTATTTCTTAAATCTGCCCGTTTAATTTTACCTGGTATATACGCCTCTGAAAATACAGATTTTTCTCCTTTGGAAATCGGGGAAGATGTAACAATCGAATGTAAATTTAAACTTTGAGGATCAATAATCGCCTTACCTCCAATAACTTCTCCTAATCTATTTGCATTATCATTGGAAAGGATAATTCCATTCTGAGTATTGATAGCACTGCTAGCAACATCTATTCCACCGCTAAAGTAGCTTCTAATCACCTGACCGGTAGGAGTATAGACCGGCTCCTGTATGTTGTATTCGCCGTCTTTAAAGGATTTTTGGTAGTCTTGGAAGTAGGTAGTTTTAGACCAGGAGTCTTTAGAGATAAGGTTAGTGAGGTTTTTAGTGTTGATGAGTGAGGCATAGGTGCCGGGTTTACCGGTAAATCTTAGCTTGAACCAGCGGGAGAGGATTAATGAGTAGTAGACTTGGCGTAGAGGAGCATAACGCTTAGAAGAGTTAATTTCTTTAGTGAGCTTAGGGATAATTAATTCACGAATTAGCTGGGAGGAATATTCATTTAAGGCTTTTGCACGGGTATCCTGGAAGTTGTAGGTAGTTGAGTTTTTTAAGTAATCCTGCTCAAGCATAACTTTAAGGGTTGCTTTGTAGATATAGGCAGAGTCTTGGGCTTCACGGACAATAATCTCACTCGGGACTATCCAAGGGCGGGTTAGGGTAGGGATAGTGACATTGTCATAGCCATAGAGCTCGCTAGCCTTCTTGTAGAGCCTATCCCAGTATTCCCTTCCTTCAGGAGTTTGAGGCGAAGTCATCTGGGCTGTATCTTTCTTCAGCTGTAAGTCAGCTTCCAGCATGATCCTGCCTACGTCAGTCTTCTCCAGGTATTGATCAATTATCTGGTCTTCGGAGTCAGGACGCAGATTTACCCAGAACATGGAGTCTGGCAGGGTTACGCCTATGAGGAAGTAAGACAGGATGGTTTTAGTGGAATTCTCAAGTTCCGGGGCCTTTAGATTCTTAAGATCGCCTTTGTCCAGAAGTATCTTGAAATTATCATTTAGGCTATCGTAAGAGAAATAGCGTAGGTGTAAAGGCCGGAATTTATCTACGGCAAAGCTACTACCTGCCCTAGAGAGGTAGCCGGCGATGTTTAATTCAGTGGCGATTTGAGCAAAGCTCGTTTGCTGAAAGAGCAAACCAAAGCTTAGAACCAAAGATATTATTCTGCGCGACATAACTTCCTCCTGCTTTTTTAGTCTTACCTTTTAATTAATAAGCTATTTGTTAAAGCCTTAACTACCTGAAAACAAAAAACCGCAAAGCCGACCCAAACTTTTCCGTGGCATTGCGGTTTACTTAACCGTTAAAACTACGTTTCCGCACCTCCTAACGAAAACGCTTTCTTGCTACACAAAATATACCATATTCTTAGGCAATTTCAAGGTTTTTGTGGATTTTTTTTGTGTGTTTTTGTGAGTTTTTTATCCCTCCTTAGAAACAGCTATTGGTAAATTTAAGAGGTGAACCGAGTAAGAATGCCCAGAAATACGGTACGCCAGAAAGACTCCCTATGTAGGTAGGTAAAATAAACAGGCTACTGACCATCATTGATCAATAGCCTTTAGACTCCTTGGATAAACTATGCCGTAGGGCCAAGAATAAAGCGCGCCCGCTCGTGACGAAGCATTTCAAACGGCGTCATGCATTTGATCTTTAGCCCAATACAAACATCAGGAATCTTGATCCTTTTTATTGAAGTAGATACGGTTTCATGGGTTACAACTATATGATTTTGCACAAGAGCATGGGCAACGAGGTAATAGTCCGCAATCTGAAGAAAAGTATTCACGGCTGCGGGATCATAGCGTTGACTCGAAATCCAAGCACTTACTGTGGTAAGCGCTGCTGGGAGCTTAAGGTCTGGTTTGAGAAAAAACTTCTCTCCCCGCTGAGTTGCCCATTGAGCAAGCTCATCACCGCCAGCATTAATTTCATCGCCTACTTTTTCAATGCTAAAAACGTGATTTGCCCTATTCTTCTCTATTAACCATTCCCAAAATGCTGGACAAAAATCTAATCCATAATGCAAATTCTTCGCTTGGATAAAAACGTTAGCATCAAGTAAATAAGCCATTATCCTACCCCCAAAGAATGTCCGAGATCTTTGAAGGTTGTAAGTTTCGAGAATCCGAGCATACGGAATGCATCTCGATAAAGTGTCTGCCCTTCCAGCGTGTTGGAAATAAGCGCCCTGGCAAACTTTTTACTGACCCGCGCCGCCTGCGTAAGATAAAAATTCCCTCCCGCTCCGGAAGAAAGCGCTAATAAACGTTCGAGCTCTTCATCGTATGCCTTGCGGAACTGCTCCTTAGTTAACCCGCCAGCATCGTGAATTCTACGCAATATAACCAGCGTGCTCACTTTGAAATATCGGGCGAGACGATTAACCTCATCGAATAATCGCTTATTCTTCTGGTACTCGCTTCGCATTACCGCCAATGGCACTAATAGCTCAGCAGCTACTAAATTACACCAACGCTCAACCTGGTTCCCTGTTATCTGCGCAGCTTCCGCGTCTGAAAGAGCAGTTTGGCCGAGCCAAATATGAGCCAACTCATGAGCAAGGGTAAACATCTGAGCTGATTTTGTATCAGAGCCGTTAATAAATACTAACGGTGCTAATTTATCGACCAACGCAAATCCCCGGAACTCGTAGGGATTAAGCTTCCTTCGATTATTGTTTCCCACAACGCCGTTCACCATAATCAGAATCCCAAGTTCATCGGCCTGCTCAATAAAGCTACGTAAAGCATCAGTCCAAGTAGGCATTTTTCGACGCTCTTCTATATCAAAACCTAGGGCATGGCGAATACGCACAGCAAATTCTTCTACGCTATTATCCGTGTTTGCAGAACCTACAAATTCTATTGGTTCTTCCCCAGAAACACGCATATACTCACGATACCATTCCTGTCGCTGCTGACAAATATACACAGTATCAAGCAAATCAGGACTTGGCGGATGAGATCCTACGCCGGCAATCGTACGAAAATCTGGTATCGGGACTTTCTCAATAGGTGGCTCTTGCATGAAAAGAAACCCAACAGGAGTATAAGTAGCCTTGGCAAACTTTTCCAATTGTTTAAGCGTTGGGCTCGCTTCCCCGCTCTTCCAGAGCTCAAGCTTCGGAAACCGGTTAAGCAAGCTCTCTATGCTTAAGCCAGAACGTTTACAAGCCCAAAGCAACATCTCTGGTTTTACTGTTACACGACTCATATACTTACCTCTTCAATAAATAAACCTTCGCCGAGCGTTTGGGCCCAACGAAGGTTTTTCTTTTTTAACGTCCGGGATTTATCCCTTCTAACTCGGGACGAATACTAAATTATTGGTTTTAATATATCATAACTTTCTTAATTGTCAATGAGTTTCGATATCGCATAAACTGCACTTTCACTCAGGCGACCCAGAAATACGGCGCGACAAAAAGACGCTCTGTATACCAGCTAGAAGATCCCCTTTAAGCGACATAGCTTAAAAGGGTTAAATATATATCAAAAATAGTTACAGAACATTCATCTCTTTATTGACTTGACTTATCTCTGATTTTATGGACATATGTGTACTACGAAAGGAGACCAATTATGGCAGAAACTAATCTTACTGAAATAATGGAACTTAAGGAAAGATCGCTCGAAGAACTAAGGGTAAAATACGAGGAGATATTCCCGGGCCAAAAAGCTCCCTCAAACAACAAGATATTCCTCTGGCGCAAGATTGCTTACCGGATTCAAGAGTTGGAACACGGAAATGCTTCAACTGAAGCTCAAGACAAAATTCAGCAGTTAATCCAGCAATTTGACCCAATCAATAATAAATCTCTTCGACCTGATAATATGGGTGAAAAACAGCCTAAAATACGAGATAAAAGATTGCCTATCCCGGGAACGGTGATTATAAAAGAATACAAAGGTGAAAAGCTTGAAGTTAAGGTCTTAGAATCTGGCTTTGAGTACAAGAATAACGCCTATAAGAGCCTTAGTGCTATTGCTAAGACTATAACCGCCGCGCACTGGAACGGCTATTTATTCTTCGGCCTGTAAGAGGAGTTAACTATGGAAGAGACAAAACAACCAAAGAAGCGCATCTACTGCGCAATTTATACCCGTAAATCATCCACAGAAGGACTTGATAAAGACTTCACCTCCCTAGACGCCCAAAGGGAGGCTGCTATAAACTATATCCAGAGCCAAAAACATGAAGGCTGGATTCCTCTACCCGAAACCTACGATGACGGCGGATTCACAGGAGCGAATCTTGATAGGCCTGGTTTACAGAAACTGCTTACTGATATTAAG
>Ga0172375_10010281_pt1 | contig 12166 bp, 10 predicted proteins | sample LakKiv1m_FD_114537 | JGI IMG/M metagenome (GOLD analysis project Ga0172375, IMG submission 114537) | Freshwater microbial communities from Kabuno Bay, South-Kivu, Congo - kab_092012_11.1m | ecosystem: Environmental > Aquatic > Freshwater > Lake | place: Democratic Republic of the Congo... | reverse complement strand
GGATGGCTAAAGAAGCATTGGGAGCCCCCACCACCCGCCCCTTATACGGTCGCTGGTTAATGGATGTCGCCGGGCCGTCTGTAGGCTGAGCTTTACGCAAAGCGGCTTTTCTCATTTCCTCAAAAGCATCGGACACCTCATTAGGTAATTGCTCATCAGGAAAATATGTGGCCCGGACCTGCTCTCGTATCTTTTCAACTTCTTCCAAGCTTAACGCGGGATCACCACGGCCGTTTATGCGCGCATCCAATTCCCTGGCGAAATACCTGTTCTCTGCATGGCCGGTCTTGAACGAGATGATATGGGCCTTCACCCGTCGCTGCGCAAGGCGCAGATCCCCTACAAGGTCGCCTATCTTATGCCGCGCCTGATCATGGCCTGAATGCAGCCGATAACCCGGAGACACGATCGCGTCTTTTCCGATAACCACGGGTCCTTCCGGATCGGTGAGGCACAGGTCACGCATCCCGGGCATGATACGCTCCAGAGCCTGAAGTTGATAGTCAAACACAAAACTTCTGGCAGGAGCGATATCCCGCAGAAAACTTTCCGGAGTTATTTCACAGCTCTCCCACTGCCGGCCTATTACCGGATTATCATAATCAAGCAGATAACTTATCTTAAGCCCATCGTGCGGAAGAACGATATATTGAGGACGCCCCTGGCCGTCATAGACAATAAACGGCTCCGTGATCTCATATTCCTCCTGACGGGTTTGGCCTCTCCATTCTTGATGCATCAGTCCGCGGACATACGTTTCGGTATTATAGCTCATCATCGGCGCACAATTCCCATCGACCTCGATCAACGCATTGTCGATCCCAAGAACATAGAGAGCAGCTAAGAGGTGCTCCGGCCCTGTGAATGAAGCGTCTTTATTCGACAGGACTATGGTACGGGTCGTCTGGCTCACGGATTCTTCCCGCACGGGAATATCCTGATAACTTTCTTGTCCGCCGTTAAGATCTTTCTTCATCCTGATCACGATCCCATGCCCTTTCGGCTGAGGTGTTATTCTCATGGTAACCGGTCTATACGGAGGGAGATAAGTGCGGCCGGTCAAGGTGACACCGCCCTCGGCGTCAACAAACGTTGAAAAGACCGGTCCATGTCTATCATCGCCATATTGCTTCTCATTCCGTGATGCGAAGAACGACAGGATCGTCCCGATCGTATTCGCTTCGCTCAGATTTACGGTTAGAATGTCCCGGGCCAACCGTTTGTTGAAATCGGCAAGACGCCTGCCCGGCCCTATCTCTAAAAACAACTCTGGCTTCACCCCGGTCATGGTCCTGATAGCATCATCCCAATAGATAGCGCGGAAGTAACCGTTCGCAAGTTCTGCTCTAACAGCGTCGGCACTATCCATAATAACCCCAGGCTGTGAAGGCGATACTATAGGGACCTGCGGAGGATTTATCTCGAGTGACGCGGCAATATCATGGACCGGCTGTATATATTCCGGAAAGAACGTATGATGTGGGCCTTTATATGCGGGAGGATACGCGGCCTTGATCTTAACTTTTTCATGTTGCGCTTCATAACCGCGTTTTATTTCTGCCGCGACGCCGCTTAGATACTCCTGAAATCTTTCACCGTCGCCCGTCTCATTTTTAACGGCAATGGTCATATAATCGGGTGAAACAACATTTACCACCTCGATCCGGCCTTTATTTGCTGCGAGATACGGTTTTATCGTATCATATGCCCCGCCCATAACAACAAGATATCCCCAGTCGTGCCGCTCCTGCATCTGGGTCAGCCACCGCGTCGTCTCGATAACAAAGCGGGTAATCTCCTTTAACGTTATAGCCCCGGATACGATCATCGCCGTCAGGGCCCCTCCGCTGTTTCCCGATAATATCTCCGGCTTGAACGGATGGCCGGCCCGCGCCTCAAGAGCGCGATAAAGTACAAGTGGATAAAGTATGGATGCCAGGTTCAGAAGAGTAGTATCATGTTTCTGCCGTTCATAATCATGAAGTCGCAGATCTTCTATAGTGTACCCTGACCATCCGGCAACGTCCTCATACAATTCTTTTGCCGCGGGATATTCTTCGAATAATTTTCCGACGCTCTCATACAACTGCGGCCCTACGCTTGACGGCGGGGTAAAAAGCACGCCTACTCCTCTGCCAAGGTTCGCGTTGGTATCAGGTATCTTCCCGGGTTTTTCATACGCGCGGATATACGGCCAAAACGCCGCTCCGGTATTTACATTTTTCAATTTCGGGAAGGCGCTGTTTAAATGCGCGAGCTCCCCGGGATAGTTTAAAACAAAGACCGCTCCGGGCTTCATCTCGTCCGACAATTTATTCTCAAGTCTCTTCGCGAACGCCTGCCCGGCTTTTGAGGCAAGGTCATAGGGAAAGTATATGTAGATAAGGTCATACTCAGAGAAGTCAACGTTCCGCGCGAAAATATCCCCGCACTCCAGTTCGATCCTTCCGGGCCCGAGCAACTTCATATCGCCGAGCTCTTTCAGGCACCATTCGGCCTCGACACTAAGCTTCTCCAGGATCTCGATCCCTTTTACATATCCGGCATAATGCGAGAATACGCTTACAGCCTTTCCGGTCCCGCTCCCCAGGTCGAGCACCTTCGTTCCGGGTTTATCTGCCAGGAAATGCCCGGCGACATCCTCCACATCGCTTGTCTTGGACGGGCCGAACGCGCCTCCCTGTGACGACTCGAGAAAGCTTCGAATGCGGCCGGCTCTTTGCCATCGGTCATAGCATGCGTCGATCGTCTGCATGATCCTCGAAGGCTCCTCCACCGAACGCTTCAAGAACTGTTCGCTTACGATCTCAGCATCTCCTGGGTCGCTCTTGATGCTGGTGACCGGGCATCCATCCTGCTCTTCTACGACCAGATAACGTCCTCCCGAGATCTTGACCGCCACAGGTCTCTTTGCCCCGAACATGAGCCTTAGCGCCATGGCCTTTATGCCTTCGAGGTCTTTCAAACCGGGGTTACCGGCCTGTCCCAGATCGCTCCAAATATCCGGAACCTGTAAGAGCGAGAACGCCGCCTTGATGGTTCTTTCCATATGCGTAAGCCCGCCCGACAATATCTCCTGGTACGGGCAGGGATCGTCACCGTCTATCTTCGGCATTATCGAAACGTACGAATATCCTTTCTCTCTCAGAAGCTTCTTCAGATTTTCGGCATGGAAACCGCCGGTGATAACAACTGTAGGGGCGTCCTTTATGGGCGCCCTATCTTTAAGGGCACCCACAAGGGGTGCCCCTACAGTGAACAATTCAATATTCCGCACAAACGCCTCGTCCCTCTTGAACGCAAGATCATAGAACCTCTCCATCCGTAAAACTGCCTCACTCAATCTATCCAAACCAAGATTGCTTCGTCGTCCCGCATCGCGGGACTCCTCGCAATGACGAAACGAGACATACCTGTCGTACATATCTCGCGTCAGCGTGATATCAAAAAGTCCCTTGAGAAGCGTGAGCCATTTTGACCGGCCATAAAGGCCCCTCTGGTCATTATTCTGAAAAAGCTTTTCAGCTATCGCGTCCTCAAATTTTTCTATTTCGGTAAATAATACGGCTGTGTCTATACTCGCGTACGTGTCGATGTATTGTTTATATTTTGTAAGATTTAGATAAGATGCCGCGATATCAACATCGGACGTTTTGGCTTTACTGAAAAGGTAAGCGTAAAATTGCGTCTGGCTTATCACGCCCTGCTTAAATTCCAGGGTTTTTCTGACGATAACGTCAAACTCTTCCTTAGAAACCCTGCCGGTCAGTTCATTGACCAGTTCATCCCGCTCGGTATTAGCGCATTTAAAATCTACAGCTTTTTCTTTTTCTATCACGCGCATCAGTCCGCATAAGCTCTTGTATGCTTCTCTGTCCATGGAGAACTCGTCCGATAGACCAACGAGATAACCTATGTATGCGGACAGTTCTATTTTCTTATCGGCATAAGCCTTTTGCTTTTCCTCAAACTCGTTAAGCCGCGCGGAATAGATACGCGCTTTAAGGCGAGAGAGATCTACGGTAATGGCGTCCAGGGTTCTATTGACTATAGGCTTATCCTTCAAACCTTCACGATAGACTTTCAGGTTCTCCAGATATAAGTCCGGATCTTCCAGACCCTTTAAAGTTATTTTTCCGGGGTTATTCACCGCGAAAAACTCTGCGCCGTTCAATCGTCCTTCTTTCAGGAAATGATCCGCCACCTTTTCCCTTATAGCTTTATCTTTTATATCCGTGAACAAGGATAGATCATATTTCCCGGCGCCTCCTTCAAGCGCAACAGTGTCGACGCCATATCTATCGTTAAAATAACAGATCAGGCCTTCGGTAGAGCGTTGGCAGGAATAGTTGCAGTGGGCGTCCTGGATATGTATAACGGTTTTGCCATTAGCACCTTGATGAAAATCTGTGACTGTACCGAGATTTAAGGGGACGTCAAATGTCACCGCCTCGATCTTCTGGACTGGCGATAACGTACGTAGGGGCGAGGTGACCTCGCCCCTACTATCACCCATACCGACGTCCGCAAACACCGTGTTAGACAAAAAGATGCCTGCGGTCAGAAGCGACATTATTTTATAGGTTATTTTTTTGGCATAATGGTTATACATATATAACGTTAATTATGCCAGATTATTGATATTGAAAGGTAATAGGAATGTAATAATTAGGTAATGTATGTGTGCGTGCCCGTGTAGGGGCGAATAATCATTCGCCCCTACGTCCGATGATGGATGTTTTTTCAATACGTGATTTGATGTGCGCCGGCACAGACGCCTCGAAATAGACGTTCTGTCCGCGGTACTCTTTTTTGATGATATGGCTGTATTCGTGGATAAGCTGGATGGTCTTCATGTCATGCTGAGGGATCTCTATAGAAATGACCGCCATGATGCCTGATAGATGATGGACTATTTTAGCGGCAAGCTCGTCCAGTCCGCGTTTTTCCAGGGCCGATATAGCTACAGCGTTCTCGAACTGGTTCAGAAGCCTCTCGATACTCGGCTGGTCATCTATCTTATCGATCTTGTTCAATACCTGGATAATGGGTTTAGTCTCGGCCTTTAATTCCCTGAGAACATCCATAACGGCTTTGCGGTGCTGGTCGCGTTTGGGGTGGCTCGCGTCAATGACGTGGACAAGAAGATCTGCTTCGACAACTTCCTCAAGCGTCGCTTTGAATGACTCGACAAGATGGTGAGGCAGATGGTCGATAAACCCGACCGTATCGGACAAAATGACCTTCTGGTTATTGGGCAAAAGATAGGTCCGGATGGTCGGATCGAGCGTCGAAAAGAGCCTGTCCTCTATGATGACACTTGCCCCGGTCAAGGCATGTAAAAGGGTCGACTTGCCGGCATTCGTATACCCGATCAGCGCTATGTTAAGGAGCGAAAAGTTCGAGCGCTGTTTCCTCGACGTCATCCTTTGTTTTGAAATGTCGTCCAGGTCATGTTTGAGCTTGGATATCCTGTCGTTTATACGGCGCCGGTCCATCTCAAGCTTTGTTTCACCGGGACCGAGAGTACCTATGCCGCCGCCCATCCTTGACATCATGACCCCATGCCCGGTCAAACGCGGTAACAGATACATTAGCTGGGCAAGTTCGACCTGTACCTTGCCCTCGTTCGACTTGGCGCGCCGCGCAAAAATATCGAGTATAAGCTGAGTCCGGTCGATGGTCTTGACATTGACGATCTCTTCGATATTCTTCTGCTGACTGCCGCTTAAGTCTACGTTAAATATCACTACGTCAATGTCGTTTTCCCCGACCAATGCCGCGATCTCATCGAGTTTTCCTTTACCTATGTAATAGGTCGCCTGGACCTCTTCGCGTTTGACGATCTCTTCGAGTACGACAGAGAGCCCGCTTGATAAAGCCAGTTCCTTGAACTCGGCCGCTCGCTCTTGGACTGTCCACCCCGAAGGCGGCTCACCCTTTCTGAACGATATCTCTACAGTAACTAATAACGCCTTCTCCATCAGAGAACCACCTTATCCTTTTATCCGCTCCGAACCACGTCATCTGGCGTTTGGAATAGCGGCGGGTATTCTTTTTAAGAAGCTCTTTTGCCTCGTCCAGGCTGCACTTGCCTTCCAGATGATCTGAGACCTCCCCAATGCCCAACGCCATAGACGCGGTAATACTGAGCTTGCGCTTCCTTAAACATTGTACTTCATCAACGATCCCTGCGCAAAACATTTTATCTACACGCTCGTCGATGCGCCTGTAAAGTTCCGCGCGGCCCGGGTCGATACCGGCCTTAACAACCTCATATTCATCCCCGATCCCTTTGGTATTCTTCGCGTGGACCGATTTCGGTACGCCGGTCAGATAATAGATCTCAAGGGCGCGTATGATGCGCCGCGAATCGTTCGGATGTATCTTTGCCGCACTTTCAGGATCTTTCTCCTCAAGTTCTTTATGAAGCAAAAGAGGCCCTTCAAGGACCTTTCTCTCAAGCCTTTCGCGCAACAAATTGTCTTTCGGCGGGGATGGGAAAAGGCCGTCTATAAGGGCGCGCACATAGAGGCCTGTCCCTCCGGCAAGGATAGGCACTTTATCTCTTTTTATGATGTCCTTGATAATAGCGGAAGCCTCTTCTGAGAACCGCGCCGCGTTGTACTCCTCTTCCGGCGGCACATGCGACACCAAATGATACGGGACCCCGGCCACCTCATCCTTTCCTGGCGCCTGAGAGAGTATCTCCATCCCTTCATACACCTGCATGGCGTCGCTGGATATGATCTCGCCGCCTATATCACGAGCGAGCGTGACTGCTGCGCGGGTCTTTCCTGATGCCGTGGGGCCGACGATGATGAATATTCTATCTTTTTTCATTTGATATTTTTTTCTGCAATGCGATGAGGGCGATATTCCGGCGCTTCTTCTCTTCCTCAGGCACATCGTCTTTCATCTCAGAGGACTTTGCGGGAGGCCTCGGCGAATATTTGAATATAAAGGCCGAGTCGAAACGCGCCTTCTCCATAACCGCCTTTGTCGCGAGAAAATCATCTTCAGACTCGGTCGGGAAACCGACGATAAAATCCGTCGATATCTTCCCGTTCGGCATCGCTTTCCTGAACCCCTCAACAAGTTTCAGGTATTTATCGACCGTATATCCGCGGTTCATCAGTTTCAATATCCTGTCGGACCCTGACTGTAGCGGCAGATGCAGATGTTTATCTATCCTTGGCAGTTCGGCCATAGCCTTGAACAGCTCGAGCGAAGCATCCTTTGGGTGGCTCGTCAGGAAACTAACCAGCTTGAGACCGGGGACAGCGTCTACCATTTTCAGAAGGCCGACGAAATCGACATCATGTAGGGGCGGGGTAACCCCGCCCCTACCATCCAAGGATTTGTACGAATTAACATTTTGTCCCAGCAGCGTCACGCGCGTAATACCGCCCTTGACAACGTGTTCGATCTCCTTGATCACATCCGCCGCCGGCCGCGAGACCTCATGGCCGCGCACGTAAGGAACGATACAATAGGTGCAATAATTGTCGCACCCGTACATGATGTTGACGTAGGCATGAGTCTGTGAATCCCGGTATGACGGGTCCACATAGTCGAGCGGGCGCGTTGTAAGTTCGACCGAGATCGTTTTCGAGCTATTAAAAACTTTTCGTTGACCGGCCTGTTTGATCAGGTCCGGCACGCGGTAAATATCGGAAGGCCCGGCGATAAAGTCCAGGTGCGGCAGGTTCTTAAATATCGTCTCTTTCATATGCTGGGCTACGCAGCCGATGATGCCGTATATCTTATGTTTCCGTTCCTTCGTGCGCGACAGGGCGCCCATGATGCTGATGGCTTTTTGCGCGGCGTGTTCGCGGACCGAGCAGGTATTGAAGATGATAATGTCTGCCGTTTTCTCGTCCTCGTCATCGACAAAGCGGTACCCTTCCTCCTCAAGCATCCCGCGAAGGAGCTCGGAATCTCTTTTATTCATCTGACAACCGAAGGTGCGAAGAAGCACTGTTTTTTTCATACGCGGTGTATTATATCATGGATATCCAAAAAACGACGGGACATTTAGGGCATTACTCTCTGAGGGGCGGGGTAGATGATTAACGACAACGACCGGATAGGATGTTACAACAGGTCTTGAGACTTAAAGATGTTCTCTATGATCGACCGGGCAGTCTTGCCCGATGGATTCTCGCCTCCGGTAATATTGCACGCGAAAACGTAGGTCGTGCCGCTATGTTCAAGAAAGCCCACAAACCAACCCAAGTTCCATTTCCCATCCGGCCCCATCCCAGAGCCGGTCTTGCCGTAAAGCGTGCCTTTGCCGGTCTTCTCTGCCTGCATGACATCGCGCAGTATAGTGATATTCTTTTCGGAAAATGGAAGTTTACCGTCTAAAAGCTTATTCAAAAGAGCGACCTGTTCATCCGCGCTGATCTTGATGGAAGTTGAGTCCGAACGCGAAAGCCAGAAGATATCGATCCCGGCAGAAACATCCTTGGAGCCATACCCGATCTTTTCAATATATTCCTTCATCCGGGCTTCGCCGATCTCCCGCGCCAATATCTGGTATGCAGGAACGGCCGACACACGAAACGCTTCTCGGAGCGTTAAGTCCTGATTCCACCCCTCTATATCACGCTTCACCCCATCCCACTTATACCACGGCTCGTCAGCCCCCCTGATGAGCCCAAGCTCAAGGCCGATAAGGGTATTATAGATCTTGAATGTCGAACAGGGAGAAAGGCGCTGGTTACTGCGCAACAGATCGATGTTGACCATCTCCCCTGTTGTCCGGTTATAGATCAGCAGAGCCGCATCATATCCCTGCAAAAAAGATCTGTCGACCTCTTGAGCAAACGCAACCGCGCTCATTAACAAGAATCCAACGATCAAAGTGAATTTTTTAATCATGCCTTTTTATTCACCAACTACTGCTTCTGCCAAGTTCCTCATCGCATTACTATAATCCTGCCACTGGCCAGCCAAAAGTTCGAAGTAATATAGACTTTTTCATATTAGTTTTTCCTTATTTCGAAGCTTTTGGCGTGTCCCAAAGCTCGCGCCGACACCGAGCGAAGCCGAGGTGGAGAAGCGAGCGTGGGGCAACCGAAGGTGCGAAGAAGAACTTTTTTATTCATAACTGCCGTATCTTTCATAAGTTACAAGGAGTGCATAAAACGCGTTATAACGTACGGTTACCAAACGGACGTATATTAGAACGTCACAACCTTATCGCTCGCTTTAATGATCTCGTACATGTCCTTCATCGTGTTGATCGGGCACATCTCCGTGCCTTCCTGATTACGGGATTTAATGCATGTCCCGCAGGCCAATATTTTCCCGCCGCCCTTCAAGAAGTTTTCTGCCTGCTCAATGGTGTTAAACTTTTCGGTGCTTATGGATTGATACTCAACGCCCTTGCCAGTTAAAAACACTTTAACCTCATCCTTCTGGCCAAGCGCGAAGTTAGCATAGCGAAGCGCGTTCCAGCTCGTCTCCGCATCGTTACTTGAAATTATGACCCCTATCTTCATTTTGTCCTTCAATTTAAATAATTTTCAAAGCATCGACCGGACAAACCTTTACGCACCCGCGCAGGCGATCGCATTTAGATCCATCAGTAACATTGCATTTACCGCTCTTTTCATCGATATACAAAATCTTTTTCGGGCAAAGCGCTACGCACGCACCGCAACCAATACAAAGATCCTCATCAATGATCACAATTTTATTCATAATTCTATGCCATCCCCTTCCTTGACTCGAACAAAACCCTGCCCAAATGCTTCGTGCATCGCCTCTGCCGCATGCTTGCCGGTACAATGCATCGGGGCAATTTTATGAATGCCAAGTCCTTTCAGATCCTTAATAACATTAAGATTTGTTTTGTCTGCATTGTCTTTCAAATGAAATCCGCCAATAAGCGAATAAACACCTTCCTGAAAATTTTCCTTAACGCGTCGAACAATGCTTACTGCCCCGGGATGCGCGCACCCACATATCCCTGCCAAACCATTGGTTGTTTTAACCACAACGGACTGCTCATATATTTTTCTGCCGTCTGATTCGCCGTAAAGTTCGCCGGTCGAATAAATATTATCTTTTATCTGTACCGTTTCTCCTGCTTCAATAATATTTATTCCAAAAGAAGCGATCCTGTCCTTTATCTCCTGTTTAAACCCGGGGCAAATATACACCGTTATATCTTTTCGATCAGATATTAAATACCACAACCCTGCTATATGATCCCAGTCATCATGCGATAACACGACGTGCTGAATACGGTTAATATTAATATTGAATCTGTTGATGTTGCGGCTAAAAATATCTGCCCTGCCAAAAGTATCAAACAACACATCATCGCCGATCAAAAATGAAACGCCCCACCTACGGATGAAGCGTTGCCATTTCGTAGCCCCCTCGGCAATTAAAGTTAGTTTCATATTTAATGGCAATTGTGTTGTGCGCAGGCATTCTGTACGGTAATTTCCTCAAGACCGCCTTTAGTGAATTGGCTAACGATATCAGCAACTGTTCCCGGGATAGCCCGATAAGCCTTGATCCCGCCCTCGTTGAGCTTCTGGACCGCTCTGCCACCCATTCCACCGGTAACCACAGCGTCAATCTTCTTGCCCATTAAAGCATTCATCGGCTGACACATGCCGTGAGAATGATGCTGATTGGCATTGTTAATAATCTCGACGGTATCTTTTTCAGTGTCTACAATAGTAAAATACGGCGCACTACCAAAATGTCCAAAAACTACCGCGCTCTTGCCTTCGTTTGTTCCCGTAGGTATGCATACTCTCATTGTATCCTCCCTTTTTAGTAACGTAACCGCTTATCCTTTATTCAATCCTCCGCACTACTCCCCCTTCAATTTTTAAGGCCTTGGCGTTCAGAAGCGCATCTGCTATTTTTTTATGCGCCGAATTAACGATGTTCCCGAACGTCTGGCGGGAAACATTCATCTTCTTTGCAGCGTCTTCCTGATAGAGCCCATCGTAATCCGCAAGTCGGACTGATTCTAATTCATCAAGGGTTATTTTGACTTCCTCCAGCATATCCAAAGGAATACCCCTTGGCTTAAAATAGTTCGAGTCAGGATTACACCTGATTTTACGGCAACGGCATGGCCTTGCCATATACCACCCCCTTAGTTATTAGCATATGCTAATAATAACGCCTGAAAAAGTAATTGTCAACGGTTGTTTCAGAAAACGTAGAATATTTCAGGATTGATATTATTTACGGCCGGTTATCAGAAAGACGCTAAAAACTCTGTCTTGGCCTTGCGCATCTGGCTTCTTCATCTCGGCGGCAGTCGTGGAAGAGATATCCCTGAAGCCTGCTTCTACAAATAGATCACAAAGTTTTTGACGATCGAAACCAAAATGGAATACGCCGTCATTATTGCTGTGGAACCGACCCCCCTCTTCATCCAGATCAGCAATGGCAATATACCCGCCCGGAAATAATGCCTGCGAAAAATGTTTAAGAAGGCTCAGTGTATCTTGCACATGGTGCAACGTCATACTGCTTATAATCACATGATAGTAACCGGCAATAGTATCGCCTTTCGCTAGATCCAGATAAAGGGTTTTGATATTGCCTATCTGCTTGTCTTGGATTTTCCCATCAAAAACCGCAAGCATACCTTTTGAGGTATCCACGCCTGTAATAGAGTTGACCTGTGAGCTTAACGGGAACGAAACCAGGCCTGTCCCGCAACCAAAATCCAGAATATCCATATTGGGTTTGAGTTTAATTTCCCGCAATATGGCCTTAGAGACATCCGCCGCCAATTGAACGCGCGGCGGAGAATCCCACGATGCAGCTTCTGTATCAAAATCACGTTTAGCTGTATGATTAATCTTCAATTACGTTCGGTTCCCTCTTTGCACTCTTTTATAACAGCCTAATCCTCAATTAGTGATCCCCTGCTATACCAATCCCAAAGCGAGTGTATAATCCGAGTGTGGCAATTTGTCCATCTGGCAGCCGAAAGTCCGAAGAAGCACTGTTTTTTCATGTCTTCTTTATTTCTCCGCCACAACAAGCATTTCAAAATCATCTTTTGTCAGCTTGTCGTTCCTTGAGTATGCCCCGAGCTTCGCGCCGAAAATATCGATCTTTTTGAACCCAAGCGTCTTTAAAAGCCACCTGATCTCGCTGGGCACGTAATAACGCT
>Ga0172375_10010280_pt1 | contig 12167 bp, 15 predicted proteins | sample LakKiv1m_FD_114537 | JGI IMG/M metagenome (GOLD analysis project Ga0172375, IMG submission 114537) | Freshwater microbial communities from Kabuno Bay, South-Kivu, Congo - kab_092012_11.1m | ecosystem: Environmental > Aquatic > Freshwater > Lake | place: Democratic Republic of the Congo... | reverse complement strand
TGCTGACGGAACGGCCTATAGAAATTATGATGTTACTTCAAAAGAGCGGTTTCCAGGCGCGTGCCTTTGACGAGTCTGGCGGCGAGCTCGTAGCTGCCGAAAAGAACGATGCTGGAGACAAGCGTTCCTGCGAGAAAATACCTGAAGAACGGGATGGCGGCGATGAAACACGCCTGCAATCCCTGCAGGGTCTGGGGATACCACCCGGCCATCCAGACGCCGAAATTTGTCACGACAAAAAAGACCAGCGAAGAAAAAAGCGAGCCGGCCAGGACAGTTGTGATCGCGCGGGTTTGGCGCATCGCGATGCCGATCAGGCTGATCAGAAAGACAGAGCCCCAGGTGAAGATGACGGTGTTATGCATGCCGAGGAACAGGTCGCTGGTGATCATCAGGGCAAGCGGCACAATGATGGCCAGTCTGCGGTTAGGCAGGTGCGCGGCAGCAAAGAGCGCTATCGCGGCCACCGGAGTGACATTAGGGACATGGGGAAGAAATCTGCATAAGACGCCGACGACGACCAGTATCCAAGCTAACATTTAACCTCCTTAGTCCCGCCGGGGGCGGGACTAACCCTGCTGCGTAGCTGAAAAATTTCTGGATGCACCTGGCCCGGTTTCCGGGCCGAGTGAGGATTGAATGCATTCAGAAATTTTCAGCTGTTTACGCAAAGGGTAATGTTGTTATCTTTATCACTTTGTTTCCGGCAACAGCTGAAGTTTTTTCAAATCGTATTTTATATGCCCCTCTCCAAAAGTCAAGACAATTCTGTTCCGTGCCGGTTAAGGCTTTATCAGCCGTTGAGGACCGAGACGATCTTGGCGTTTTCCTTTGAGCTGATGACGAGCATGGCGTTGGTTTGCGCGCATCCGCAGACCGTCCCATAGACATAGTCAAGGTTGATGCCGGCATCTTTGATCTTTTTGGCAACGGCTGCAGCCGCTCCCACCTTGTCTTCCAAGAGAACGGTGACGACGTCTGCTTCGGATACCTGGAATCCTTTGTTCTTTAATGCGCTCTTGGCGTCTGCGTTGTTGTCCGTCAGGAGGGCGAAATGAGCCTTGCCTTCTTCTTCCCAGGCGCAGATGCCCGCGAGATTGACTTTGGCGTCCGATAATGCTGTCGTGACGTTGGCGAATTCTCCTACCTTATTATTTGTCGTGACGAGGATCTGTTTGTTTAGCTGGGCTTTCGACATATTTCCTCCTTTATTGTTAAGACGCTTGGGGGCAGATGGGATCGGCAGTTTTGACGACGACGGACGAGATCAATCAGCATAAGGTCAGCTTTTATATTATCTGCAGGAGAATAAACGCTGCGATGATGATGACGAGAAGAAGCAGCGCTGCGTATTTCCATCTCCCTGTTTTGAATTGTCCCATGAATCCAGATCCCCGTTCAAGGGAGGCTCCACAATAAAGGCACAAGAGGGCGTCGTCGTCCTGGATCCATCTGCCGCAATGGGGGCAACCTGGGGACATAAAAAGATTGTATCACAAATGTGTTCTTAAGAGAAGCAGAGGTATGCGAAGAAAACAGCCGTTTACGAATGGGCGCTTTGCGGTGCCTCGGAGAGGTCTATCTTTAAGGTATGGCAGAAGGTGACGAAAAAGCACTTTCCTTTGGCGATGCAGTAAATGCCGCCTTTCATCCGGATGTGGAATTTTTCCGTTTTTTCGAGAGTGTCCCTGTATTTGAGGACATAGACTTCGGGTTTCTCATTGATGTAGTTCTCCTGGACAGGGACCTCCTTGATGATGTAGATGAGGTATTTGTGGATCTTGGTGAGAATACCGTCTTCATTGAAGGTCTCGGAAGCCCAGAGGACCCTCTTTCTCTTGTCCATCGAAGTGAGGTTTTTGAAGACCATGTCTCTCATATGATCCTTTCACGGGTGCCCGTATTCCTCGTCCCATATAAAAAACGAGCCGAGCTGCCTCTCATTTTTGCTTTTTTTACTTACGGCAACCCGGCAAATGCTTTGAAGCTGGGTATCGTAACTGTCTCCAGTATCTCGCATTAAAAATATGACATAGGAAAAATACGAAAACAATGCTTCTGAAGGCCTCCCAGGAAAGCGTTTTCCCGGAGAGCGCATCATTTTGTCTCATCAGACAGACGAAATTTAATTAAGGATTGGCGCGCAAAAGAGATAGGAGTTTTTGCTTTAGAGATTGTCGAAAGGAACAGGTGCAGAAGAGCGTTATTTAAAGATTTTTTTAAACAGCGATGCGGTATTAAAACGGGATTCTTTTTTATGTAACAGTTTGTAGATATTGGTCTTATGGCGGATGATTGAAAATACAGCGAGGATGGTCAGGAATATCTCGATGCTTACGGGGAGCTTGAGGATAAGGCCGAAAATGGGAAGGGCCGCAGAGCAGATGACTGATGCGAGCGAGACAAAGCCTGTGGCCAAAAAGATGACGAGCCACGCGCCAGTGACGAGGATGACGAGGATGGAGAATTTTTCGATCAGGATTGAAAAGGCGATCAAGACTCCGAGGCTTGTCGCTACCCCCTTGCCTCCTTTAAAGCCAAGAAAGACCGTCCAGTTGTGGCCGGCCACGGCGCAGACGGCAGCCAGGCAGAGGTAAAAAGGCATGGAAATGTTTGCGAGGGGGTCAAAAAAAACATAACGCGACAAGAGGACGGCGGCTGTCCCCTTGAGGATATCGATGATCAAAACGAGGGTTCCCGCCCCCTTACCGAGGACGCGAAAGGCGTTTGTGGCACCGAGGTTACCTGAGCCGTGTTGACGCAGGTCGATTCCTTTGAGCAGGCGGCCGAAGCAATACGCGGTCGGGATGGCCCCTAGCAGGTAACTAATCAGAAGTCCGGTTAACAGTTTTAGCATGTGGAGTTCCGTGTTCGGCATTCAGGATGTTGATGCCCTTGCGGGCATAATCGATGCCGGAGATACATGTAAAGATGGCGGCCAGTCCCCAGACGATCCACGCCCTGGGGTATTCCAGTATGATCGCAATGACCGTGCACATCTGGAAAAATGTCGTGAGTTTGCCCCACCAGGTCGGCTTGATTTGTGTGTCTTTGTGGGTGGCCAGCAGGATCGCACTACCCACAAGGATGATGATGTCGCGGCTGATGACGATCAACAGAAGCCACAGCGGCAAAGAGACAGCCAGATATGTTTTGCTTACGCGATAAAGGAAGATAAACGCCGTCAACAGAAGGACTTTGTCTGCCAGCGGATCCAAAATAGCTCCTGCCTGTGTTTTTTGCCTGCGGCTGCGGGCGATATAGCCGTCGACGACATCGGAGACGATGGCCAAAAGAAAAATGACCAGAGCCAGGTATCTGAGATATGCCTTTGCCGGTGTGTAAAAAACAAGACAGGCCACAAAGAACGGCACCGAGATGATGCGGAACAGTGTGATCTTGTTGGCAAAATTCATGTTTTACGGGCTCCCGGCTTGCTTACTTTAAGATCCTGATCCGGTTCGGCGGCCAGTAGATGAGAAGCGCTTTGCCGATCAGGTATTTGTCATTGACATAACCCCAGTATCGGGAATCCTTGGATGAGGCGCTGTTGTCTCCGAGGACGAAATAGTTGTCCTGCGGCACATGCAAGACCTCTCCCTCGCGGCCGTAGGGGCCGCGATTATAATAATAGACCCGGTTGAAAGGGTCGGTCTTGAGGGGATCGGTGTTCAGATATATCTGTCCGTTGCGGAGTTCGACGGAATCGCCGGGCTTGCCCACACACCGCTTGATGAAGTCTCTCATGGGTTCTTCGGGGTAATTGAAAACGACGATATCCCCTGTCTCGGGGGAATGGAACTTGGCGATCCTTTTATAGGTGAAGGGGATCCTCAGGCCGTAGGCGTAACGCAGGACAAGGATCCTGTCTCCCGGAATCAGGGTCGGTTCCATCGATCCGGTGGGTATCTTGAACGGCTGGATGACGAACGTCCGGATGATCAGGGCCAGGATGACCGCAGTGACAACAGTCTCGAAGAAATCTTTAGCCCATGCCTTTTGCGCGTCGTTTAACTTAAACATAAGCGTCCTCTTTTGTTAGATTTTAAGCGCCGCCAGGAAAGCCTCCTGCGGGATCTCGACATTGCCCACTTGTTTCAGGCGCTTCTTTCCTTCTTTTTGTTTTTCCCAGAGTTTGCGTTTACGCGTGATGTCGCCACCGTAACATTTCGCCGTGACATTCTTACCCACGGGCCTTATCTTTTCGGATGCCAGGATCGTCCCCCCGATAGCGGCCTGGAGGTTGATGAGATAGAGTTGGCGGGGGATTAATTCCCGCAATTTTTCGACCAGGAGCCTGCCTTTGGCCTGCGCCTTGTCTTTGTAGATCAGGCAGGAAAAGGCGTCGCAGATCTTGCCGTTGATCAGGATGTCGAGTTTGACGAGCTTGGTGGGGTTATAGCCGTCGAACTCATAGTCCAGCGAACCATACCCGCGGGTCACAGATTTGATTTTGTCGTAAAAATCGACGATGATTTCCGCCAGCGGCATGCGGTAGATGACCTTGACCCTGTCTTCGCCCAGGTAATCATTGGCGAGAAATTCCCCGCGGCGCTGCTTGGCCATTTCGCAGACCTCTTCGATGGAGTTCGTCGGCACGATCATGAAGGCGCGCACGAACGGCTCTTCGGCAAGCTTGATCTGAGCCGGGTCGGGGAGCTTGGCCGGATTATCCACTTCCATGACCTTGTCATCCCGCGTGGTGATGCGATACACGACGTTGGGCGTGGTCAAGACGAGGTTCAGGTTGTATTCGCGCTCCAGCCTTTCCTGCACGATCTCCATGTGAAGAAGCCCCAAAAAGCCGCACCGGAAACCATAACCGAAAGACTGCGATGTCTCGGTTTCGTACACAAATGAGGAATCGTTGAGGCCGAGTTTTTCCATGGCCACTTTAAGATCGGCGAAATCCTTTGCGTTGACGGGATAGATGCCGCAGAAGACCATCGGCTTGACTTTCTTGTATCCCGGAAGCGGCTGCTGGGCCGGATGGTCGGCATGCGTGATGGTATCTCCGATCAGGACCTCTTTGGGGTCCCGCATGTTGGCCGTGATATAGCCGACCTCGCCGCAATGCATGGCCTTCGTGGATGTCATCTGGGGTTTGAAGACGCCGATCTCTTCGACCGTGTAGACCTTGCTTGCCTGCATCATGCGGATCGTATCGCCCAGGGCAATTTTGCCGTTAAAGAGCCTTCCGTAGATGATGACCCCCTTATAGATGTCAAAGGAAGAGTCGAAGATCAAGGTCTCTAAAGGATTATTGCTGTTGCCGCTCGGCGCAGGGATGGCCTGGACCACTCGTTCCAGGATCTCTTTGATGCCGACTCCTTCCTTGGCGGAGGCCAGCAGGATCTCGTCTTCGTCGAGCCTGAGGATGTCCGTGATCTGTTCTTTGACGCGGTCGATATCGATGCCGGCGATATCGATCTTATTGATGACCGGGATGATTTTTAAGTTGTGTTCGCGCGCCAGAAAAAAATTGGCGACTGTCTGGGCCTCGATCCCCTGGGAGGCGTCCACCAAAAGCAGGGCCCCCTCGCAGGCAGCCAGCGATTTGGACACTTCATAGGTGAAATCGACATGGCCGGGCGTATCGATGAGGTTGAGGGTATACGTGTGACCATCGTCGGCCTTATAATTGATCGTTACCGCCGATGCCTTGATCGTGATGCCTCTCTCCTGCTCGATGTCCATGTCGTCCAAGAGCTGGGCATGAAAATGGCGCTTATCGATGGCGCCGACATATTCAAGGATGCGGTCGGCCAGCGTCGATTTGCCGTGGTCGATGTGGGCGATGATGGAAAAATTTCTGATGCGTTCTTGTGGGTTCATGTCAGCGATTGATCTCTGCAATGACAGCTGCAACGACCTCGTCGATCGTCATCCGGGTTGTGTCGACATAGACCGCATCCGGCATTCTCTTGAGGGGGGCGCAGGCGCGGGTTGAATCGATGCGGTCCCTGGTCTCGATGTCGTTCTGGATGTGTTCAGGTTCGACGGGTATGTTTTTTTCTTTCATTTCAAGATAGCGCCTTCTGACGCGTTCTTCGCAGGCGGCGTCTAAAAAAAACTTTTTATAGGCGTCGGGAAAGACGACGGTCCCGATATCTCGTCCTTCCAGGATCGCGCGCCTGCCTTCTGCCAGTTTTCTCTGTAGCCCCACCATGACCTCTCTTACTTCTTTGATCCTGGCGATGATGGAGACATGCTCGGTGATCTCCGGCTTGCGGATATCTTCGGATACGTCGCGTCCGTCCAGCTCGACCCGGAGCGTCCCGTTTTGAGGGTCGTAGGAAAGATCGATGCGCGTGCGCCGGGCCAGCGCGATGACTGCGGCCGTATCGTCCGGATCGATGGATTCCTGCCGCGCCTTCAGGGCCAGGGCCCTGTACATGGCTCCTGTGTCGATGTAGAAAAGGCCGAGTTTGCGCGCGACGGCGCGGGCCACGGTGCTTTTTCCAGAGCCTGCGGGGCCGTCTATGGCTACGATGGGTTTGAGCTGCGTCATTTAAGAGAGGATTTGTTGGCGCTTATTCCGGACGCAGACCAGGAATTTCTTGAGCGCTTTCCTGTCTTGTGCGGCGACGGCGCTCTTGAGGCGTTTGAGCGATCGTTCGAAAGCATGGAGAGATTTGAGGACATTGTCCTTGTTGGACAGGAAGATGTCGCTCCAGACTTCCGGATGGGACAGGGCAATGCGCGTTGTATCTCTCAGGCCGCCGGCCGCGAATTGTTCGCAGTGATCCGGCATGACGGCGGCAAGAGCGTAAGCGACGGCATGCGGCAAGTGGCTGGTAAATGCCAGCGCGACATCGTGTTGTCGGGCCGGCAGGGTGATAACACGGCTGCCCAGGGTTTTCCAGAGCCGGCAGACGGCACGCACACTGGCGTCCGTAGCCTGGTCCGGCGTGACGATACAGACAGAGCCTTCAAAAAGGTCGGCGCGTCCGTAGGCGACTCCGCTCTGTTCTGAACCTGCCAGGGGGTGGCTTCCGACGAAATTCAATCCTTTGGCCGCTTGGATGATTTCGGTTTTTGTGCTTCCGACGTCCGTGATGAGTGTCTTGGCGATCCCCAGGCGCTTGAGTTCTCTGAGCTTGGCTTTGATGTCCTCGACAGGCGAGCACAAAATGATAAGATCGCTGTGTTTGACGGCGCTGGCAAAATTGTTCGTTCCGGTATCGATCGCGCCCTGCCTTTTGGCAGCTGCGATTTTCTTTTTGTCCCGGAAATAGCCGCAGACCTCTTGGCTTATGTTTTGTTTTTTGACGGCCATGCCGATCGAGCCGCCCAAAAGGCCGACGCCCACGATCGTTATCTTACGGAATAGGGGCTTGCGCATCACATTTCCCTGTGGATCGCCAGCGCGATCTTTTCCAGGCTTTGCATAAGGGTTGTCAGCTTTTCCGGCAGGAGCGATTGTGCCCCGTCCGAAAGGGCCTCTTCGGGTTTTGTATGGGCTTCAATGATGAGGCCGTCAGCACCGGCGGCAACAGCAGCACAGGCCAGGGGCGCGACCAGGTTCCATTTGCCCGCGGCGTGGCTCGGGTCTGCGATAATGGGCAGATGCGAAAGCTGTTTGACAACGGGTATGGCGCTGACGTCGAAGGTGTTGCGCGTCGCGTCTTCAAAAGTCCTGATGCCCCGTTCGCAGAGGATGACGTTATGGTTGCCTTCGGCCATGATGTATTCCGCCGACATGAGGAGTTCCTTGACGGTGTTCGCCAAGCCTCTTTTGAGCAGGACAGGTTTGCGGGTCAGGCCGACCTCTTTGAGGAGCGTGAAATTCTGCATGTTGCGCGCGCCGATCTGCAGGATGTCGGCATATTGCGCGACCGTCCCGACGTCGCGTACGTCCATGACTTCCGTGACCGTCGGCATGTTCAGTTTTTTGCTGACGCGCGAGAGGATCTTGAGGCCTTCCAGGCCCATGCCCTGGAAGGCATAGGGAGACGTCCTCGGCTTGTAGGCGCCGCCGCGCAAAACGGATGCCCCGGCAAATTTGACCTCTTCGCCTATCTCCAGCAAAAGATCTTCGTTCTCAATGGCGCAAGGGCCGGCAAGGACGATGATCTTTTTGCCGCCGATCTTCAGGTGCTCCCCGATAGGGACGACCGAATTCTCTTTTTTGAATTCACGGGAGACGAGTTTGTAGGGCGCCAGGATCGGGATGACGTTTTCTACGCCGTGAAAAGCCTCCAGCGGGATGGCCCTGAGAGCGTCTTCGGGGCCGATCAGCCCGATGATCGTCCTCTCTGTGCCTTTGGAGATATGGGGTTTAAGCCCCAGCTTGTCGGCGCGGTCTAGGATGTGGTCGATGTCTTCTTTTTTGGCGTCTGGCCGCAGAACGATAATCATTTAAAGTCCTCCTTTACTGAACCATTCAATATGTCTTTGAGTGCGCGGATCAATTTTATATTTTCCCGCCTCGTCCCGATGGTGATGCGGGAATAATTATCCAGATTGTATTGGCTCATTTCGCGGATGATGACGCCCTTTTTGAGCAGTTCCCTGAAGAGATTCCTGGCATCCATGTCTGTGCGCACGAAAATAAAATTCGTTGCGCTTTTTTTGAACCAGACGCCGAGTTCTGTCAGGGCATTCTCCATGAATCTCATTTCCTGCGCAACGAGGGCCAAACTCTTGCGTACGAACGCCTTGTCGTCCAGGGCGGCGCAGGCCGCGGCTTGGGCAACGGAATTGACGTTGAACGGCTGACGGATGCGTTGGGCCGCAGCGACGAATTCCTCGTCGGCAATCATGTAGCCGACACGCAGCCCCGCCAGGCCGTAGATCTTGGAAAAAGTCCTGAGGACCGCGATATTTTTGCGGCCCACGAGTTCCAGGGTCTTGGGAAAATCCTCTCTTTGCGCAAATTCAACATAGGCTTCATCGAAGACGGCCAGGACTCCCTGCGGGACCCGGTCGAGAAAATCGAGTACCTCCCGGGCCGTGACGTATGTCCCTGTCGGATTGTTGGGATTGGCGATAAAGATGGCTTTTGTTTTCGGCGTGATGCGGCCGGCCATCGCCTCCAGGTCAAAGGTGAAATCTTTCAAGGGGACGGCGATCACCCGGAAACCGTTGATAGAGCCGCTGATCTTGTATTCAACGAAGGTAACGTCCGCCGTGATGATCTCGGCGTCCGGGGCCTTGATGGTTTTCAGGATCACGTCAATGAGCTCATCCGAACCGTTGCCGAACAGGAGATTGCTTTCCCTGACGCCAAGCATCCGTGCGAGCTTGCGTTTGAGATAATGGCAGCTTCCTTCCGGGTAGCGGTTCAACGCCGGCAGGGCTTTTCTGGCGGCGTTGATCGCCAGCGGAGAAGGTCCGAGCGCGTTCTCGTTGGACGCCAGCTTTGTGACGTCGGCAATGCCGAGTTCCCGCTTGACCTCTTCGATGGGCTTGCCCGGTTTGTAAGCGTCGATATTATCGATATCTTTGCGTATCAGTTCCATGTGTCATCCGATGCTGCCGTTACTCTGCGACAGGGTATGATCCCAGGACTTTGAGGAATTTGCACTTGTCTTCCAGGGCCCTGAGGGCCTTTTTGACCTTGTCGTCCTGGACGTGTCCCGCCAAGTCTACGAAAAAGAAATAATCCCATGCCTTGCGTTTGGACGGCCGCGATTCGATCTTGGTCAGGTTGATGCCGTATTTTTTGAAAGGCAGAAGCATATCGTGCAGGGCCCCCACCCTGTCCTTGATCGAGAACATGATCGATGTCTTGTCGTGTCCCGTTCTTTGCGCCTGGGATTTTCCGACCACCAGAAACCGCGTGATGTTATGCGGGCTGTCTTCGATCTCCCTGGCGACGATCTTCAGGCCGTATTCTTTAGCGGCCAGAAGCGACGCAATGCAGGCCGAACGGGGTTCCTTGGCTGCGATCTGAGCGGCGCGTGTTGTGCTGGAGACCTCGATCAGGTCGGCCTTCGGCAAATTGCTTTCCAGCCACAGGCGGCATTGGCCGAAGACCTGCGGGTTGGAATAGATGCTGGTGATCGCGTTTTTCTGGTATTTCGACAGCAGATTATGCGAAATGTCCAGCATCACCTGAGAACAGATGTTGAGGTCGGAATCGACGAGCATGTCGAGTGTGTGCGAGATGGCGCCCTCGATGGAGTTCTCTATCGGGATGACGCCGTAGTCTGCATTGTCTTTTTCTACCTCCATGAATACGTCCGTAATGGTATTACAGGAGAGATACGAGACGCTGGACCCGAATTTTTTAAGCGCCGCCAAATGCGAGAATGTGGTCCGGGGCCCCAGATATGCAATCACGAGAGGTTTTTCCATGGCCAGGGAGGCGCTCATGATCTCGCGCCAGATCGCGATCAGCGTTTCCTTGTTGAGAGGGCCGTGGTTCTCCCGGATGATCTTCGAGAGGACTTCGTTTTCCCTGGCAGGCGCGTAGACCGCCTCTCCTGTTTTGTTCTTCATTTTTCCGATCTCGAGGATCCGGCAGGCACGTTTGTTGAGCAACCTGACAATTTCCCTGTCGATCGCGTCGATATCTTTGCGTATGCGTTTAATGGCCATCTGTCGTCTCCTTAAGGATGGAAGACTCTGTCTCTTGCGATGTTCCTTCCGGGGCCGGTCCTTTGGTCTCTTCGGGCAATGGTGACGCCGTTTCTGCGGCGCTTGATTCCAGGGTCAGGGTCCGCTCTTCTTCGCTCGAGAGCGGCGTGATCTCGCCTTCGCCCGAAGCCAGCTTCATGTTCATGAGCATATCCTGTTGGGCGAATTCTTCGATCTTGGGCAGCTCGTTGAGAGATTTAAGCCCGAAATAGTCCAAAAAGAAGCGAGTGGTTCCGTACACAAACGGCCGGCCGATCACTTCTTTACGTCCAACGATGCGGATCAGGTTTTTCTCAAGCAGGCTTTTGACGACACCGTCGCAATTGACCCCCCGCACGGCCTCGATATCGATACGTGTCACCGGCTGCTTGTAGGCGATGATCGCCAGGGCCTCCAGGGATGGGCCGGTCAGTTTTTCCGTATGTTTGATTTTATAGAATTCCTTGATCGTGCCGGCGCTCTCTGGCGCTGTTACCATTTGAAATCCGCCGGCGATCTCGATGATGCGTATGCCGCTGGAATGTTCCTCATGCTCTTTTTTGAGGGATTCGATCAGGTCGCGGATCTCGGATGTCTGGAGGTTCGTGAATACTTTTTTGATGTCTTCCAGGAGCAACGGTTTGTTGCTCACAAAGATCAGGGCTTCCATGTCTGTTTTGACTTGATTGGGATCGAGCATATCCGTCATGAGGCACCTAATATTTTATTTTTTTTCTGCGCATCACTCCGGCCGTGCCCGGCGCAACGCCGGGGAAGACGAAGAATTGATGCGTTGTTTGTAAACGAAATTCAGTAGTTCTTCCGCGTCCTTGAACAGCGATTGCTTTTTCATGGCCTCCTGGATCATTTCTTTGGCTTCGTGCTTTTTGTACTGTAACTGCATGAGGATGTCTACGGCTTCGTCGATGATATTTTTCGGCAGGGCCGCCGTCTTGGAGGCGCCTTCTTCTTGGATCAGACCGAATTTCCCGATTTTTCCCTGCAGCTTGGCAATGATCTCTTTGGCCCGCTGAGGGCCGATGCCAGGTAGAGACCTCAAAAAAGCGACATCGGCTTCGTCGATGGCGCGGGCAATGGCGGCGATCGACGTATTGATGGCGCGCAGCGCCGCTTTAGGCCCGATGCCGGAGACAGTGATGAATTCCTCAAAGAATTCTTTTTCGATCTCGTTCAAGAACCCGATCAGGACAGGCGTGCTGCGTGACGGTTCCAGTTGGTGATAGTGATATGTGATGAAGCGCACACATCCGTCCTGGTCGACGTGGTTGTCGATCGCCGCCATGGTGATCACAGGCAAAAAGACTTCGTAGGCGATGCCCTGGGTTTCCAGGACGACCGAATTTTTCCGTTTCTCTATCAGTTTGCCGCCGATGCGTGCGATCACACTGAGCCTCCGATAGATAATGGGCGCATTGGCTGCGACAATTTTGGAGCGAGACAAGGAGCCGAGGAGCGCCGCGTACCCGCTGCGGTACGCCAAGGACGAGCGACGCCGTCGCAGCCCAAAATTGTCCAGCCCACAAGGGGCGGACCTCCGCATACCATTTTAAGGAGGGTCCAGCCCGATTCCATCATAAGTATTT
>Ga0172375_10010277_pt1 | contig 12169 bp, 10 predicted proteins | sample LakKiv1m_FD_114537 | JGI IMG/M metagenome (GOLD analysis project Ga0172375, IMG submission 114537) | Freshwater microbial communities from Kabuno Bay, South-Kivu, Congo - kab_092012_11.1m | ecosystem: Environmental > Aquatic > Freshwater > Lake | place: Democratic Republic of the Congo... | reverse complement strand
CTTCTTTGGAAAGGTGGGGGATGCTTTTGGTTATATTTCCCATGACTGCCCCCTTAATGATTTTGGAGCAGTCTATCATATTACTCATTAGAACGCAACTTGGTATTAGATAGTTCCAAGTTCAAAGTTCAAGGTTCAAAGTTACTGATCTGAGCGGAATGTAGGGGCGAACCTGGTGTTCGCCCCTACGCGAAAAACTCCATTGGAAATCGAAATTATTAAAAACGTCACGGATTATTATGGAAAACTCTTGCGCCTTTGCGCCTTGGCGTGAGGCCGATCTTCTCATACCAAGTCGCAATCAAACGACAATTTCTTTGTAGGGGCGGACCCATGTGTCCGCCCCAGCGACCGCAATACCGCCACGCCTTAATTCTATGATCATATTGATTTTTAGGGGCCGGGGGATTGTGTTTTTACGAGCGCCTGGGGGCACACATGGGTGCCCCCCTACAAAATTCCCGCTGTTTGATTGCAACTCGGTATCAGACCAGTTTTGACACTTGCAGAAAATTTCTTACAAAAAGAAGCGAAATCCTCTAATTTACGCCCGCCCTTTTTACTGCCTTAATAAACCTCAAGAATTTCCATCCGCACCCGGTGGCCGGCTGCAAGGATAGCCGTCACTGCTACTGGCAGAGTGACGCCTGGCGGCAGAAAACCCGGAGTATTGAGAAAAGGAGGAGTTATGCGTAGAGGTTTGGCAAGCATGATCATGATCTTCACGGGCCTGGCTCTGACCGCGTTCCTGATGGGTCCGGCGCTCGCCCAGGAAACCCTCAAAGTGGGCATCGTCCTGCCGCTGACGGGCGACCAGGCCAAGTTCGGCGAGATTGAGAAAAAGTCCTTTGATCTGGCCCTGGAGGAAATCAACGCCGCCGGGGGCATCAACGGCAAAAAGCTGGAGTTTCTCATCGAAGATGATACCGGCAGACCCGAAGTGGGGCGCTCGGTGGCCGAAAAACTCATCACTAAGGACCAGGTGGTCATGTTGGGAGGCGGCTACGCCAGCTCCACCACCTACGCGGTGGCCGGGGTGGCCCAGCAAAACCGCGTCCCCTTCTTGATCAACACCGGCAGCGCGGATAACATCACCGAAAAGAAATGGGACTACATCTTTCGCCTCAATCCGCCAGTGAGCGAGTACGCCAGCGGCCTGGAGACCTTCCTGGCCGAAGTCGTGAAACCCCAGACTGCGGTCATTTTGCACGAAAACACCATGTTCGGCACGAAAGGGGCCGAGGCATTTAAAAAGACCTGCGGCAAGCTGGGGGTGAAGGTACTGATGACCGAAGGCTATGAAGCCGGCGGCATCGATTTCAAGCCGGTGCTCATTAAAGTCAAGGAAGCCAATCCGGATATCGTCTACATGATCTCCTATGTCATGGACGCCTCCCTGCTCATGCGGCAATCCCGGGAGTTGAAACTGACACCCAAACTCTTCGTGGGCGGCGCCGCGGGCTTCACCCTGCCCGAGTTCAACCAGAATTCCGGGAAAGCCGCGGAAAAGGTGGTCTCCGCCACCCTCTGGCACCAGGTTTTGTCGCTCCCGGGGGCCATGGATTATTTCGAGAAATTCAAGAAGAAATATAACAAGGATACGGAATACCACGGAGCGGAGGCCTATGCCGCGGCTTACGTAATCGCCGATGTCCTCAAGCGGGCCAAGTCCGTGAAACCGGAAGATGTCAAGCAGAGCCTCAAAGAAACGGACCTGATGACGGTCTTCGGTCCGGTGAAATTCACCTCCTACGGCAAAAAGACCAACCAGAACAAGCTGACCACCTATGTGGTCCAGTGGCAAGACGGCAAGCTGCAGCTCGTCTGGCCGGCCAACCTGGCCAAGGCCAAATACGTCTATCCCGTGGATTGGCTGAAGGTGTGGGGTCTTTAAGACCAAAGGAAGTTACCCATGACAGTTTTTTTGCAGACTCTGGTTTCCGGGCTCCTGATCGGCGGCATCTACGCCCTGATCGGCCTGGGCATGACCCTGATCATGGGGGTGATGGGGATTATCAACCTGGCCCACGGCCAATTGATGATGGTGGCCATGTATCTTACTTATGCGGCCTACACCTATCTCCACCTGGATCCCTATCTGGCCCTGTTTGTGGTCATGCCCTGCCTGTTTTTCCTGGGATGCGCGGTGCAAAAATTCCTCCTCAATCCGCTGATGGACGTGGAGACCATCATCCCGCAAAACCAGGTCCTGATGACGGTGGGCATCGCCATCGTGCTCACCGAGGTGGCCCGGTTTATTTTCAGTTCCACCTACCTTTCGGTGAGGACGAGTTACAGCACCAAGGTCTTTTTTCTGGGAGGCGTCTCCTTTAACTGGCCCATGACCGTCGCCTTTCTGCTGGCGGTGGCTCTGACCGTGACCCTCTTTTGGTTCCTCCTCAAGACCGACCTGGGTCGTTCCATCCGCGCCACCGCCCAGGACAAGGAGGCGGCCATCCTCATGGGGGTTAATTCCCGGCGCATCACCATTATCACCTATGGGCTGGGAGCCGGCCTGGTGGCGGCCGCGGGGTGCCTGCTCATCCCCATTTTCTACCTCTTTCCGGACATCGGCCGCCCCTTTACCACCAAGGCCTTTGTCATCACGATTTTAGGGGGCATGGGCAGCACGGTGGGAGCCATCTTCGGGGGCCTGACCCTGGGGATCGCCGAATCCCTGGGGGCCACCTATATCGGCATGAGTTACAAGGAAATGGTGGGGTTGATCATCTTTCTCCTGGTGCTGATCTTCCTGCCGGGCGGCTTAAAAAGGCTCACCAAGGTTTAACAAAGAGGCATGCCATGAAACGCAATCGTTTGACTATCGCCATCCTGGCCGCAGTCTTTCTGCTTTTTCCGGTGGCGGTAACCTCCGACTACTACCGGCACCTGGCCATCCTGGCCTTGATGTGGGTGGTGATCGGGGGTTCCTGGAATCTCCTGGCGGGCTATACCGGCCAGATATCCTTCGGCCACGCCATCTTCTTCGGCACCGGGGCCTACGCCGCGGGCATCCTGGCGGACAAACTGGGCCTCTCGGCCTGGTGGGGCCTGGTCCTGGGCGGCCCCGCCGCGGTGGTGATGGGCCTGATCCTCGGCTTCATCTGCTTTCGCCTCCGGGGGCCGTATTTCGCCCTGGCCACCATTGCCGCGGGCGAGATCTGCCGGCTCATCGCGGTCAACTGGGAGAGCATGACCAACGGCATGGTGGGCATTTTGCTGATTCAGAGCTTCCGGAGCAAGGTGCCTTACTATTACCTGGCCCTGGCCCTGGCCGGGGGCTCGATGTTGGTCTTCAGCCTGGTGATGAAATCCAAGTGGGGTTTTTACTTCGTCTCCATCCGGGAGGATCAGGACGCCGCGGAATCCCTGGGCATCAACGCCAGTCTCTACAAAAACCTCTCCCTGGCCATCAGCGCCTTCTTCACCGGGACCGCCGGCGCTTTTTACCTGAACTACATGGCTTTCATCGACCCGGAAGTGGTTTTTTCCCTCCCTTACATCTCCATCATGGCCATTCTCGTGGCCATTATCGGCGGAGTGGCCACCATCTGGGGCCCCGCGGTGGGAGCTTTTATCATGGTGGGCGTACAAGAGACCTTCCGGAGCGCCATCTTCGGTCTGGCGCCCAAGTGGGTCAGCCAGTCCCACGCCCTGGTCTTCGGCCTGATGGTCATCTTTGTCATTCTTTACCTGGCCAACGGCGTAGTGGGAGATTGGCCGAAAATCAAACGGCTCGTGGTCCGGAGCCGCTAAATCAGGAGGTGCATCCATGGCCTTCTTGGAAGCGCGGGAAGTGGGCAAGACCTTCGGAGGGCTGAAGGCCTTGAGCGACGTGAGCTTCACCGTGAATCAGGGAGAGATCTTCGGCCTCATCGGGCCCAACGGCGCGGGCAAGACCACTATTTTCAACCTGATCAATCAATTTTATCCTTTGACTTCCGGAGATATTCTTTTCCAAGGCAAGAGTATCAAGGGCCTGCAAACTCACCGGATTTGCCACCTGGGCATCGGCCGCACCTTTCAGGTGGTGAAGCCCCTGAAACGGTTGACCGTCCTGGAGAACGTCATGGCTTCGGCCTTCTGCCGGGTCAATACCTTCAAGGAGGCCCGGGAACTGGCCCTGGAGACCCTGGATTTTTGCAATTTGATGACTGAAAAAGACAAGTCCGCCAAGAGCCTGCCCATCGCCGGACGCAAGCGCCTGGAAATCACCCGGGCCCTGGCCACCCAGCCGGAACTCCTGCTCCTGGACGAGACCGCGGCGGGGCTGAACCCCGCGGAATTGGACGAAGCCATCGAGCTGATCTTGAAGATGCGGGACCGGGGTATTACCATCATTATCATCGAGCATCTGATGAAGGTGATCATGACCATCTCCCACCGCATCCATTGCATCAACTACGGCCGCACCATCGCCGAAGGCACGCCTGCCGAGGTGGCCAACAACCCGGAAGTGATCGAGGCCTACCTGGGGGAATCCTATGCTTAAAGTGGACAGCATCGACGTCTTCTACGGAGACCTGCAGGTGCTCTGGGACGTGTCTTTTGAGGTGCACGCCGGCGAGACCGTGGCCCTGGTGGGGGCCAACGGCGCGGGCAAATCCACCATTATCAAGACCATCTCCGGCTTGAACCGGCCCAAAAACGGCAGCATCCGCTTTCAGGACCAACACCTGGAGCAGATACCCCCTTACCGCATCATCGAGCACGGCATCGCCCATGTGCCTGAAGGGCGGCGTCTCTTCCCGGAAATGACGGTGCAGGAGAATCTCATCATGGGCTCCCTCTCCCCCGGGGCCAAGGCCCGGCGGGAGGAGACCATGGAGTGGGTTTTCGGCCTGTTCCCCCGGCTTAAGGAAAGGGAAAAGCAAATGACCGGCACCCTCTCGGGGGGCGAACAGCAGATGGTGGCGGTGGGCCGGGGCCTGATGGCGCTCCCCAGGCTTATTATGTTCGACGAGCCGTCCCTGGGTTTGGCCCCCATCCTGGTGGCGGAAATCTTCAAAATCATTGAGCGCATCCGCCAGGAGGGGGTCACCGTCCTCATCGTGGAGCAAAATACCAAGCAAACCCTGGAGGTTTGCGACCGGGGCTACGTGTTGGAGAACGGCCGGGTGACGCTCTCCGACACCGGGAAGGCGTTGTTGAATAACGATCACGTCAAACAGGCGTATTTAGGTATATAATCTTCTCAACAGCCAAAACTTCCCCAAGGAGGTTCACCCATGCCGGTCAAGGACTTGATGAGCAAAAAACTGATCACCGTCAACGTTGAGGACACCATTATGAAGGCCTCCAAACTCATGAAGGAAAACGGCATTCAACATCTGCCCGTGCTCAAAAAGGGGGCCCTGGCGGGCATTGTCAGCGACCGGGACCTGAAAGAGGCTTCCCCTTCCAAGGCCACGGCCCTGGATATCCACGAACTCTACTACCTGCTGGATAAGATCACCGTGGGGAGCGTGATGCCCTCCCGGCTCTACCGCATCGCCCCCATGGATACGGTGGAAAAAGCCGCGGCCGTCATGCTCAAACACAACATCTCGGCCCTGCCGGTGGTCAACCCGGAAGGCGGTTTGGAGGGCATCATCACCAAGGGTGACATCTTCCGGGCCTTTGTCTCCATCTCCGGGATCTATCAGGGAGAGTGGGCCATGGGTTTTGAGTTGGCAGACCAGCCGGGGTCCATCAAAGAGGTCACCGACGTTATCAGGGCCCACGGCGGGCGCATCGCCAGCATCTTGACCGGATATGAATGGGCCCCCCAGGGTTTCCGCCACGTCTACATCCGCGCCCGGGACCTGACGAATGAAACGGCCCTCCAGGAAGAGTTGGGCGGCAAAGTAAAAATTCTCTATTTTCTCCATGAGAAAGTGGACTGAGAAAAGAAATCTTTGAGGAATATGAAATGACTGCCGAACTCGATGCCCTGTCCTACCGCCGGCGTTATCGCGGTCTGATCGGCGTGAAGAGCAAGATGCCCATCCGGGACATGTCGGTGCTGAGCCGCATCTACACCCCCGGCGTAGGCGCGGTTTGCCGGGAGATTGAGAAAAACCCCATTTCCTCATACAGCCATACCTGCCGGGGCAATACCATCGCCCTGATCTCCGATGGCAGCGCGGTTTATGAATTCGGCAACGTCGGGGCCCTGGCAGTGCTTCCCAAGCTGGAAGCCAAGTCGGTGCTTTTCAAGACTTTCGCCAACGTGGACGCGGTGCCCATCGGGCTCAAAACCCAGGACGCCGATGAAATTGTGGAGATCGTCCGCACCCTGGCCCCTTCTTTCGGCGGCATCTGTCTGGAAAGCATCGCCGCGCCCAAGTGCTTCACCGTGGAGAGCCATGTGCGGAAGGCCGTCCGGGTGGCGGTCTTGCACCATGAATTCCACGCCGCGGGCATCATCGTCCTGGCCGCCCTCACCAACGCCCTCAAGGTGGTGGGGAAGAAGATGGACGAGGTGCGCGTGGTCATCAACGGCGCCGGGGCTTCCGGTATCGGCGTGGCCAAGGGGCTGATCGTGGCCGGCATGAATAATATCGTGCTCTGCGACCGCCAGGGCGCGCTCCGGGTTTACCGCCAGGTGGGCCTGAACTGGGCCAAGTCGGAAATCGCCCGCCTGGTGGGGCCCCAGGATGTCAAGGGGAGCCTGGGCGAGGTCCTCAAGGGCGCCGATGTCTTCATCGGCCTGTCTTCCGGAGGCCTGGTCACCCGGGACATGGTGGCCGGGATGGCCCAAGACCCCATCGTCTTTGCCCTGGCCCTGCCGGAGCCGGAAATCAGCGAAGCCGAGGCCAAGGCCGGGGGCGCGGTGATCGCGGCCACGGGGTTATCGGACAGTGAAAACCAAATCCGTTCCTCTCTGGTGACTCCGGGATTTTTCCGCGGCTGCCTGGACGTGGGGGCCAACCGGGTCAATATCGATATGTACCTGGCCGCGGCCCGGGCCCTGGCCGGGATGATTCCCGACGACCGGCTCACCCCCCAAAATATTATCCCCCGGCAGATGGACTGGCACATTTCCCCGGTGATCGCCGAGGCCGTGGCCCGGGCCGCCCAGGAAACGGGGGTGGCCCAACTGGGCCCGGAGGTGGTCACGCCGGAGCGGATTCAGCAGCGCACCGAAAGCTATATCTATGAAGGAGAGATGGCCTGGCTGCCCTCGGAGGGCCAGGATTACGGGAAGCTGAGCTTCGATGAGGAGGCCCTGGAACTGCACCGCCGCTATCAAGGCTGCATCCAGGTCAACACCAAAGTGCCCGTCAAGGACGAGTTCATCTATCACCGGCTCTACGCGCCCAAACCGGTGGCCGAAGTAGTGCAGAAAATCCTCCAGGACCCCATGGCCGCTTACGATTTTACCTGCAAGAACAATTTGGTGGCCATCGTCACCGACGGCAGCGCGGTGTTGGGCTTCGGCAACCTCGGCCCCCGGGCCGCCCTGCCGGTCATGGAGGGGAAGGCCATCCTGTTTAAGACCTTCGGCGGCGTGGAGGCCTTTCCCATCTGCATCAGCACCCAGGAACCCGACAGGATCGTGGCGTTGGTGGAAAACATCGCGCCCGCGTTTGCCGGCATCAACCTGGAGGACATCTCCTCGCCCCGCTGTTTTGACATCGAGAGAACTCTGATTGAGAGATTAGAGATCCCGGTGTTTCATGACGACCAGCACGGCACCGCGGTGGTGGCCCTGGCGGGGTTGATGAACGCCCTGAAGATCGTGGACCGGGACCTGGGAGAGGTGAAGATCGTAGTCAACGGCGCCGGCGCTTCCGCCATCGCCTCGGTGAAGATCCTGCTCAAGGCCGGGGCCGGGAACATCGTCGTCTGCGACACCACCGGCGTAATTTATAAGGGCCGCAGCAAGGGGATGAATTTCATCAAGCAGGAACTGGCGGCCATCACCAACCCCGACCGCTTGAAAGGCCATCTGGCTGATGTCTTGAAGGGGGCGGAAGTTTTCATCGGTCTCTCCGGGCCCAACGTGCTGACCCAGGAGATGGTGCAAACCATGGCCCCGAACGCCATTGTCTTTGCCCTGGCGAATCCGGTGCCGGAGATTCATCCCGACGCGGCCAGGCAGGGGGGCGCCTTGGTGGTGGCTTCGGGCCGCTCCGACTTTCCCAACCAGGTGAACAACTGCCTGGCCTTTCCCGGCATCTTCCGGGGCGCGCTGGACGTCCGGGCCCGGACCATCAATGCGGAGATGAATGTGGCCGCGGCCCACGCCATCGCCGGCCTGGTGGGGAATGACTTGAACCCCGGCTACATCCTGCCGGGGGCCATGGATTTCCGGGTGCCTCCAGCCGTGGCCGAGGCTGTGGCCCGGGCCTCCATGGCCACCGGCACCGCCCGCATCCAGCTCGAGCCGGAGCGGGTAGCCCGGCATACCCGGGAATTCATTTACGACGAGAGACTGCCATTACTTTGAAGTTAATATTTCCTCCGTTTTTCGTGTCTAATGAATGAATCCCCAACAGATGGACAATTTTATGGATAAACTGCTTCGCTCCTATGAAATTCTGCGTCTGCAGCCTGGCGCCTCCCTGGCGGAAGTGGAACATGCCTACCAGGAGGCGGCCTGGCATTGGCATCCGAACCATTTTCCCCAGGAACCCTACATTCAAAAAAAGGCCCAGGCCCGGATTTGGGAAATCAACGCCGCATACCAGTCTGTGAAAACCCACCTTCTGGAAGAGGCGGCGGCAGGGCCGGCAACGGCCCCGCCCGGACCGGACGCGGCCATTCCGGAAGCCGCACCCGGCCCCTGGGAGGGAGGCTTTCTCTCCCGGATCCACACCGGCCAGGCCTGGCTGCGGGAGCATGCCGGGGGCCTGGCGGTGGGCCTGGCTTTGGCAGCGGGCTTCTTCCTGTCTCCCCTGATTTATACGTATCTCAGCACTCCTACCAAGCCCCCCGCGCCCACGGCCAAAGAGATGGCCTCTGTTGCTCCGGGCCCAGGGGCCAGCCAGGGCGGAAAGGCTATGCTGCCGGCGGCCACCCCGAAGACCGGAGCAGTAGCGGGCGGCCCCGCCCGGCCCGCGGCCCCGGCCCCTCCCCGCTATTTCACCCTGGGCTCCGGCCAGGATGAGGTCTGGGCCCTCCAGGGGCCTCCCCAAAAAATCGCCGGCAACACTTGGAAGTATGGCTTGTCCACGGTGACTTTTGGTAAAGACCGCCGGGTGATCAACTACCAGAATATCTCCCGGAACCTGTGGGTGCGCCGGGCGCCAGGCGCACCGCTGGCGGCTGCGTCTCGTCCCGTCTATTTTACGGTGGGCTCCAGCAAAGAAGTGGTGCTGACGGTGCAGGGCAATCCCACCGGTGTGGTGGGCAATGCCTGGAAGTACGGCGAATCGGAGGTGAAGTTCCATGGGGACCGGGTCGTCAGCTACGAGGATACCGGCCACAATCTGGAGGTCAAAGGCCCTTCCAGGGTCCGGACGACCCGGAAAGCCCACCGGGATTACTTCACCCTGGGCTCCAGCAAACGCCGGGTGCTGGCGGTCCAGGGTTACCCCACCTCTGTTTGGGGCAATACCTGGTGGTACGGGCATTCCCAAATAGATTTCTCTGGGGACCAGGTGATCGGTTTTGCCGACGTTTCCCGTAATTTGAAAGCCAGGATAATCTAGCAATTGCGGAGGGACGGGCCCGTGATGAAGAATAGGCGTCTTCCTGCGCGGTAACCGCCGAAACCGGCTCTACACCTCCTGCCGCTCCTCTTCTAACCATTTCCTAACCGATTGGTAAAATTTAACATAACCGATTCTTTCAAAAAACCTGCCTGCCCTTGTCGAAAAAATATTGCCTGGCATAATTTTTTCTTGTAAATCAAAACGTTTTATGTAAAATTTGTCTAAACTTAATCCCTTATAGAATTGAATATGCCCCGAGGAAAAAACAAGCGGGCCGCAGGCGAAGGCGACCTCTTTCTCATCAATGAGGTTTCCCGCCTTGTGAACCTCTCTCAGAAGCGCATACGTGAGTATGAAAAAGAGGGGTTTATCAAACCCTTAAGGGAGAAGAATACCAACAACCGCCTCTATTCCACCTTTGACGTCACCCAGATTAACCAGATCAACCGCTTGATCCACGACCGGGGCTTCACCCTGGCCTGCCTCCGCAACCTGATGGTCCTGGCGCCATGCTGGAATATTTTTGATTGTCAGAAAAAAGAAGACTGCCCCGCGTACAAGCTCCCCTGGCGGCCCTGTTATGAGGTGCGGGAATATAATGACACCCTCTGCAACGGCCCTTGCCAGCGGTGCGCCGTCTATCTGAACCGGAACGTTAAGAGAGAAAAGATTCTGGACAAACCGGAAACTTGATCCCCGCCGCCGTTTCTTACCTGCCAACCTGGATAAGATGCAGAAGATAAAGGGAGCGCTTCTTTGTCCACCCCGCGGATTACTGGCGTCATTTTGGCCGGGGGCATGAGCCGGCGGCTGGGGCAGGATAAACCCTCCTTGCCGCTTAAGGGCCGGCCCCTGGCTTTATGGGTGGCAGAGGCCCTGGCCCCCTGGGTCGAGGAATGCTGGCTGGTCACCAATCAGCCCCAATCCCACCTCTCTCTGGGCCTGCCCCTGGTCACCGACCTCCGGCCCTGGCAAGGACCCTTGGGGGGGTTGGAGACCGCCCTGTTTTACGCCCGCACTCCCCTGGTGCTGGCGGCCGCGGCGGATGCCCCCTTTCCGGCGCCGTCGTTGCTGGCGGCCCTGGCCGCCCGGGCCGCCCAGGGCGTCAGGACCGTTCTGGTCTGCCAGACTCCCCGGGGTCTGCAACCCTTTCCCGGCATTTATTCGGTGCATCTCCTGGCCCGGCTCACTGCTTTCTTGAACGAGGGCGGCCGCCAGGTGAAACGTTTCCTGGAAAAGTGCCGGCCCCTGGCGCTCCCCGAGAACGAGGTGGCCCACCTGGACCCCCAGGGCCGCAGTTTTATGAATCTCAATACTCCCGAGGACCTGAAGGCCGCGGCCCTGATGGCGCCAGAGATCCAGGTACTCAGTCCTTCATCTTAAAGAAGAGCCAGTCGTTTTCCTTGCCCTTTCCCTTACCCCATTGACAAGGCCGGGGCCCTTTGGTTATAAAAATATAAGGCGGTCCCATCGTCTAGCGGCCTAGGATATTGCCCTCTCACGGCAAAGACACGGGTTCGATTCCCGTTGGGACTACCATTTTTCACTTTAACTTATTGATACCACTATGTTTATCGGTTTTCTACCGGGAAACGTTCCCCGGTAGCGCCTGCCGCGAGTAGCGCCTTCCCATCCGTCCGGGTCAGATTCGGGACAAAACGGTTGTACTTTTCCAGAGTCACCACCGGGCTCTTGTGTCCCAACATTCGGGCCACCCAGTTGATATTCTCCCCCGCGGAGATGGCCAGGGTGGCAAAGGTGTGGCGCATCTGGTAGGGTGGCCGGTAGCGGATACCCAGGCGCTTCAACACCGGCTCCCAGACCTTCATCCGAAAGAGTTCCTGGTCCACGGGCCTTTGTTTGTTATCCAGGAACACGTAATCCCCCAGCAGCCAACTCAGGGCTTTTTGAGCTGCCAGGGCCTCCTGGGCCGGGGGCAACATATCCAGGTCCCTGATGCTGCCGGCAGCCTTCGGAATGCCGGTGAGGCGCAATACTCGTCCCTCCCGGATGAGGATTTTTTCATTCTGGAAATCTACCCGAGGCCATTTTAAAGCACTGGCCTCATTGGGGCGCCAGCCGGTCCAAAACCCGCAGATCACATAATTGACATAGAGTGGAGCGTATCGCCGAACTCCAGCGATGATCGCTTCCCGTTCCCCGATGGTGAAGGGGTCGACGTCAGTCATTCCTTGCGCCAGCCGTTTTACCCCCAGGGTAGGGTTTTTCGGGATCACTTCATCCTCGAAAGCCTGATGGAACATCATGCGCAGCACCTTCATGGTCTTGTCATTGATGGTGCTGGGCGCCAGGCCTTTGTCCACCATGGTTCTTTGGAACCGGCGAATCTCCGCCCGGGTAATCGTGGAAATGAGCCGATCTTTGAAGAACGGGTAAAGGTGTTTCCAGAAGGCACTCTCCCAATTGCGCCGGGTCGTCTCTTTGAGGACTTTGCCCGCCATCCAATCGGCAAAATATTGATTAAATGGCAGATCTTCCTTCTGGGGAGCGAAGATCTCGATTTTCGT
>Ga0172375_10010275_pt1 | contig 12170 bp, 15 predicted proteins | sample LakKiv1m_FD_114537 | JGI IMG/M metagenome (GOLD analysis project Ga0172375, IMG submission 114537) | Freshwater microbial communities from Kabuno Bay, South-Kivu, Congo - kab_092012_11.1m | ecosystem: Environmental > Aquatic > Freshwater > Lake | place: Democratic Republic of the Congo... | reverse complement strand
TATCTGCTGGATGTGTTCTGGGCTATGCATGACCCGACAACGATGAACAGACAGGGGCCCGATGTGGGGACCCAGTACCGGTCAGCAATATTTTATGAGAACGATGATCAGAAGAAAAAAGCAGAAGCATCAAAAGAAAAATTACAGAACTCTAAGGAATATAAAGGACGTACGATAGTAACAGAGATAGTTCTAGCCGGTGAATTTTTTCCGGCGGAGGAATATCATCAGGATTATTACGCAAAGCATAAAATGGAACCGACCTGCCATTTGCCCGTCAGGGAAAAATGATCTTTAAACGTAGGGGCACCTGCTTCGCTACGCGAAGCAGGTGCCCCTACAACCGTTTCCGCAAAAAATATTTATATAATCCCTTGACAAATATCGATTTTCCAGGTAAACTCTACTATGTTGATAGAGATTATAGATTAATGAAAAGGAGACCGAAATGAAGATCACATACAGAGGAGATTATGCATTAAAAGCGGTGCTAGACCTTTCGATACATTATGGGCAGGACCTGGTCACTATACATGATATCGCCAAACGTATAGATGCTCCCCAGAAATTTCTCGAGCAGGTTTTGTTGGACCTGAAGAAGGGCGGGTTTGTGGAGAGCAGGCGCGGAAAGGTCGGAGGATATTTACTGGCAAGGTCCCCGGATCAGATAGTTGTAGGGGACGTAGTGCGGTTCATAGACGGGCCTATCGAGCCTATCGCCTGTATAAAGGACAAATATGTAGAGTGTAAGGATACTCATAAGTGCGTCTTTAAAAAGGTATGGCATAAAGTCGCTGAAGCGACCGCGGCTATAGTGGATAATGTTACATTCGAAGAGTTGGCGCGTGAGGCCGCTCAAACCGACCAGGTGTTGGCTTATTCTATTTAAGCGGTATAAGCATTTGATGATGAAAAGAGGTGAAAATGGGCATTGAACAAAATTCAAAAAAAATAATAAATGACGCGATCATAAAAGAAATAAGCGATGGGGTAAGTAAATTGGATTATGGTACCGTGAACATAACTGTTCACAACAAAAAAATAACGCAGGTTGAAGTAGCAGAGAAAAAACGCTTCGATGATGTTTGGAAGGTGGAACAGGGCGGCGGCATTTAACAATGAACGAAAGGGGTAAAAAAAATGAGCAAGATAGACGGTAAACTTAAAGTTGAAACCTTAGCGTTGCACGGGGGGCAGGAGGCTGACCCCACGACCGGATCGAGGGCGGTCCCTATTTATCAGACAACCTCGTATCAATTCAAGAACACTGACCACGCGGCCAACCTTTTTGGATTAAAAGAGTTCGGGAATATTTATACCAGGCTCATGAATCCTACGACCGATGTCCTTGAGAAAAGGATAGCCGGTTTAGACGGCGGAGTGGGAGCTCTCGCGGTTGCCAGCGGACAATCCGCCATCACCTTGTCACTCCTTAATATAGCGCAGGCCGGCGATGAGATCGTGTCTGCCGATAACCTGTATGGAGGCACATACAATCTTTTCCATTACACATTCCCGAAACTTGGCATCAAGGTGAAATTCGTTAAGTCTAATGACCTGGCAGGCATCCAGGCCGCCATAACGCCAAAGACCAAGGCGGTATATGCCGAATCTATAGGCAACCCGAAACTGGACGTTGCTGACCTTGAAGGGATATCGAAAATTGCTCATAAGAACGGCATAGCCTTTGTCCTGGATAACACGGTGTCGCCGTATTTGTTGAGGCCGTTTGACCACGGCGTCGACATAATCGTGTACTCAGCCACGAAGTTCATCGGCGGGCATGGGACTAGCCTTGGAGGGGTTATCGTGGATTCAGGCAAATTCGACTGGACCAGCGGAAAGTACCCGTTGATAGCAGCGCCTGACCCCAGTTACCACGGCATAAACTTCGTCGAGGCGCTCAAACCGCTTGGGAATATCGCGTATATAATCAAAGCGAGGGTTATTTTGCTTCGAGATCTGGGGCCTGCGTTGTCGCCGTTCAATTCGTTCTTGTTCCTGCAAGGACTTGAAACACTGCATTTAAGGATGCCCAGACATTCTGAAAATGCCCTTGCTGCCGCAAAACATCTCAGAAAGCATCCGAAGGTCGCATGGGTAAATTATCCGGGGCTGGATGACAGTCCTGAAAAAGAAAAGGTGAAAAAATATCTGACAAAAGGAGCCGGCGCGATAATAGGGTTCGGGATAAAAGGCGGTCTTGAAGCAGGGAAGAAATTCATCAATTCGCTTGAACTTATTTCTCATCTGGCGAATATCGGCGACGCTAAAAGCCTGGCCATTCACCCGGCCACAACTACGCATCAGCAGTTATCGGCCGAGGAGCAACTGGCTACCGGTGTAACACCAGATTTTATACGGTTGTCGATAGGGATAGAGCATATAGATGACATTTTAGGGGATATAGATCAGGCATTGGCAAAAGCGTGATAAAACGGAGGCAAATATGGCAAAAATTTATGATGATATAACAAAGACGATAGGCAATACCCCTTTGGTGAAGCTGAACCATATCACCAAAGGGCTCCAGGCGACGGTTGTTGTGAAGTTGGAATCGTTCAATCCTTTGTCCAGCGTAAAGGACAGGTTGGGCGTGGCTTTGATAGAGGATGCGGAAAAGAAAGGATTGCTTAACAAGAACTCCGTGATCATCGAGCCGACGAGCGGGAATACAGGCATCGCCCTGGCGTTCGTTGCCGCCGCCAAAGGGTATAAGCTGATACTTACAATGCCCGAGACGATGAGCGTTGAGCGAAGACAGCTCCTTAAGATATTCGGGGCGCAGGTTGTTCTAACAGATGGGACAAAAGGAATGAAGGGAGCTGTAGATAAAGCTGAGGAACTGGCAAAGACCACGCCAAATAGTTTTATACCTCAGCAGTTCAATAATCCGGCGAACCCCGAGATACACCGGAAGACCACTGCTCTAGAGATATGGAATGACACTGACGGCAAAGCAGACATCATTGTCGCCGGGGTCGGCACGGGAGGTACTATTACCGGGGTTGCCGAAGTTATTAAAAAGCGAAAGCCGGGTTTCAAAGCGGTAGCCGTTGAACCTGATGCTTCTCCGGTTTTGTCGGGAGGCGCTCCGGGGCCTCACAAAATACAGGGCATAGGGGCAGGATTTATACCGAAGGTCCTTAACAGCAAGATCATAGACGAGGTCATTAAGGTGACCAATGACGATGCCGGTATACTGGCAAGGCGGCTTGCTAAGGAGGAAGGCATATTTGTAGGAATATCGAGCGGCGCGGCTGCGTGGGCCGCGATCGAGTTAGCAAAGAGGAAAGAGAACAAAGGGAAACTCATCGTGGCCATCTTGCCGGATACCGGAGAGAGGTATCTTACGACCTGGCTATTCGAGGATTCAAAAAGCTGATCTGTAGCTGATACGCGACATATTCGTAGGACGGGACAACCCACTACTCAATTAGGACCTTAATGAGTAGTGGGTTTTTTTATTATGAAAGGTCTAAAAGATCAAAAAAGGAGGAAGTATGAGACTGTTGAGATCCGCGGTATTGTCAATTTTGTTATTATCGGCGGCGGGTATTGCCCACGCAGGAGCCCCGTTCAACGATCTGGAAGGAGCAGGCGGCGTGGCGTTCAACCCTCTGGCTTATCCGGGAGGTAATAAGGAAGCCGGCCCTGCAGGCTCTACAGATAAGAAAACGGATCAAACTACCACACTGCCGTACCTAACGGAGGTGACAAAATATGTGAGTAAACCCCAGTTCGGAACGTGGTATGTAAATTTGAGCGATGTCGGAGTGAATTGGTTCGCGACTGGTGTTTCTGACGTTATACTGGACCGGCTGGAAGTATCGTACGGATTTGAAGCAGTTGCCCAGAAGGACGCCAAGAGCCACAATAAACACAACATAGGAGCGAAACTTCTTGTTGTTCCTGAGAACTTCAATGATTGGAAGTTCGTGCCCGCAATTTCCATAGGGAGCATCTACAAACATACGGATAATATTGCCGCAGGCGCGGCCAATGACGGATGGGACGGCTATATTGTGGCCACAAAACTTATAACGCAGTTGCCGAGGCCCGTCTTGGTATCAGGCGGTACGCTTTTGACTAACTCGTATGCTACCGGTGTTTTTGGATATGACAAAAAGGATTCGCTGTTCACGCTATTCGGCAACGTCGATGTCGTCCTGACGGATCACATTATTATAGGCGCCGAGTTCAAACAGGGGGCGCATTTCAAAAACTGGAAAGACGCCAACTATTGGGATCTGCACACGGCTTGGACCGTGAATAAGGAGCTCACCATTATTGCCGCTTATGTGAACGCAGGCGATCATGAATCATCGAAACGGGTCGGTTTGGGCAACGGCCTGGTTTTAAGCGCGCAGTACGCCTTCTAAGAAAAACATTGCCTGAGCGGAGGAAACGATATAATATGATTCTGCTTGGGAGGATATTGTAATGGATCTGAACTCATCTCAGAAGGAACGGTACGGGCGCCATATTATTCTGAGTGAAATAGGCGTAAAAGGCCAGGAAAAGATATTATCCGGAAAGGTGCTGGTCGTAGGATCGGGAGGGCTCGGATCAGCCGTGACGTTATATCTGGCGGCTGCAGGGGTCGGATATCTCGGCCTTTTGGACGGTGATAAGGTTGAGCTTTCTAACCTTCAGCGCCAGGTCATCCACTTCACTTCCGACATCGGTAAAGAAAAAGTGATCTCTGCCGGTGAAAAAGTAGCAAAGATCAATCCTGATGTCAAAGTGTCAGTTTATGCCGAGCGCCTTACGGACGCTAATATTTCTGAGATCATAAGAGGGTGGGATTTTATAGTCGATTGTACGGATAACTTCGAGACGAGATTCATTATAAATGACGCCTGCGTCCGGAATGCAAAACCTTTTTCGCACGGCGGTGTCCTCAAATTCGCGGGACAGACAATGACGTATGTGCCGGGAAGCGCTTGTTACCGGTGTGTCTTCGGGGATGTGCCCTCCAGGGAAGCGGCTCTTTCGCGCTCGAAGGCAGGTATCCTTGGGGCTATACCCGGGATGTTGGGAACTATACAGGCGGCAGAGGTCTTAAAATATTTGACCGGGGCAGGGGAGCTTCTGACTGACAGGCTTCTGACTTTCGACGCGTTAAAGATGGCTTTCCGCGAAATTAAGATACAAAAGAACCCGAACTGTACAGTTTGCACGGAAAGGACAAAATGAAAGCAGTAACACTTTTATCCGGCGGCCTGGACTCGACTTTGGCCACCGAACTTATGCATAGGGAAGGCGTGGAGCTTGTTGCTGTGAACTTTAAGACGCCCTTCTGCCAGGATGACCGTCAGGCCGCCACAGGTGGATGCGCGCGCCCGTCGTACGCGCAAAAGGTGGCCGCGCGCTTAGGCATCGAATTCAGGCTGATCGGTCTCGGTGACGATTATATCGAGATCGTGAAAAAACCGCGGCACGGTTACGGCGCGAACGTGAATCCATGCATCGATTGCAAAATATTGTTCTTCAAAAAAGCGAAAGAGCTCATGGGGCAGATCGGCGCGTCGTTCCTCATCACAGGGGAAGTGCTCGGGCAGCGCCCGATGAGCCAGATGAGGCGGCAACTGGAGGTCATAGAACAGGAGTCAGGGCTGGCCGGATACGTTGTAAAGCCGCTCTCGGCGAAGTTATTGCCTCCGACGATACCTGAGGAAAAAGGATGGATCGTGCGCGAGCACCTCCTCGATATCAGCGGCAGGACCAGAAAACCGCAGATGGCCCTCGCCAGGCAATATGGCGTCACTGATTATCCCGGCCCGGCCGGCGGATGCCTTTTGACTGATCCCGGATTTGCCAGGAAGGTCAGGGACCTGATGAAATATGATGAGTTGAACCTGTTCCACATACCGCTTATAAAGACGGGCAGGTATTTTAGATTGTCCGGCAAAGCAAAACTTGTCGTGGGCCGGGATGAAAGAGAGAACACGGCGCTCGAGGCACTTGCAGTGGAGGGCGACTATCTATTCAGGCCGTCCTATAACAAAGGGCCTGTGGCATTGGGGCGGGGCGAGTTCAACAAAGAACTGCTTGATACCGCCGCCAGGATCACCGCGCGTTATTGCGATAAGGAAGGCGACGGCCTTATCGAGATATCGTACAACAAATTGCCGGATAAGACAGAAGCGCGCATGAACGCGGCCGTTTCGGGCGAGGATGAGTTGGTGAGATTACGCGTATAGACAAGGAGGTATACCATGCCGTACATCAATCTGAGGGTAGTAGGGAAGCTTGACAGGAAACAGAAAGAGACCATCGCAAAGGAATTCTCGGATACGCTTTTGCGTGTCGCAGGAAAGAAAAAAGAACACACGTATCTGGTGATCGATGAGGTGAACGGGGAGAATTGGGCGCAAGGCGAGAATTTTTTCGGCTAAAAAAAGGAGTCCCATGAAGAAGATCATTTTGGCGTTATTCGTTATCAGTGCATTTTTACTCGGAGGTATTTCGGCGTACGGGCTTGTGGATGCCGGAAATAAGGTTTGCCCGGTCAGCGGCGATAAGGTAAATGCCGATACCAAGGCTACCGTTGAATACAACGGCACAACATACAATCTCTGCTGTCCGATGTGCGTGGAGCCGTTCAGGAAAGATCCTGAAAAATACGTGAAGATCGTCGAGAAAGAATTGGCGGCCGATAAGAAGTGAACGGCCGGGATCCGCGCTGCGATTTGCCTATTTTATACCATTATGGTATATTTATGGCAAGGAGGTATCTCATGCGTAAGATAGTTATCGGAATATTTGTGGCGTCATTTATCCTTGTGTCATCCGGAGCGGGGGCTTTTGCGGACGATCCAATAAAAAAACTGGGCCGCGGGTGCGCTAACCTGATAACGGCTCCGTTGGAATTAGGGAAATCGATCGGCGATGTGAATACTGAAAGCGGTTTCATGGCCGGCGCGACATATGGGGTCCTTCAGGGGCTGTGGAAGACAGGGATTAGATATGTGGTGGCTGTATATGAAATAGTGTCGTTCCCGATACCCATCCCGAAAGAATACGGGCCGATATTGACCGATCCTGAATTTTTTCTGGAAGAAAAATAGGGAGTTCCCGGGTCTATCAGGCATCAGCTTAACAGGCGCTTAGAACCTCTAAGCGCCTGTTGTATTTTGGCCTATCGCTCGTGAGGGTTCCGAATGCTAATTTTGCTGTTGCATATTTTATGCTAATAATGATATACTGACTGCTTCGGGAAGTAGCGCAGTTTGGCTAGCGCGCTTGGTTCGGGACCAAGAGGCCGCGGGTTCAAGTCCCGCCTTCCCGACCAAATTTCGCAGAACGGAATTTAGTCATATGGCTCAAACGGTCTTAAAACGCCGCATTCACGTCATCTATTCGGGTACTGTCCAGGGGGTCGGCTTTAGGTGGACCACCGCAAGGATAGCCAACCTATTACAGGTCCAGGGCTGGGTAAAGAACCTTCCTGACAAGACCGTTGAATTGGTCGCCGAGGGGGAAGAAGAGAATCTGAATGCGTTCATGGACCGCATAAGCGCGTCTATGCAGCGATATATCCGCGATGCCAAGATCACATGGCTTGATCCGAGCGGTGAATTTTCAGGGTTCAACATACGCTTTTTTTAGATTATGCGCTATGGGATATTATCCGACATCCATTCCAATCTCGAGGCTCTGGAAACGGTGCTCCATGAGCTCTCGCGCGAACATATCGATTCCTACCTTTGCCTGGGCGATATCGTCGGTTATGGCGCAGATCCGAACCGCTGTATCCATCTGATCCGTGAACTTGACCCGCCGCTGGTCATCGGCAATCATGACGCTGGCTGCACCGGCAGACTTTCTTTGGGATATTTCAACGAGTACGCCCGCAGTGCGCTTATCTGGACCATGGACAGGCTTGACGAGCAGGAGGCGCAGTATATTAAGACACCTCCTTATGTTATTCGCTCGAATGAAAAACATACTTTGGTCCACGGGACGATAGATTCGCCGGATATATTTAATTACATGCTGACCCCGGAACAGGCGGGCGCTTCTTTTCATATATTGGAGACACAGATATTATTCCTGGGACATACGCATGTGCCAGGAATATTTGAGGGGCGTAACGAAAAGGTGATATATTATTATAAGCCCAAGATAAAGCTTTCGGAAAGGTCCAGATATATAGTAAATGCCGGGAGCGTCGGACAGCCGAGGGACGGGGATCCGCGGGCATCATTTGTTATCTATGACACGCTTAAAAAGACCATCGAGATGAAAAGGGTAGAATATCCTATAAAACATACTGCGGAAAAGATCTTGAAAGCCGGGCTGTCGGAATTCCTGGCTAACCGCTTGGAACAGGGTGTTTAACGCATGAAACAAAAAAGCGCCTCCGATATTCGCAACGAGATAGAATCCCTCAGGTCTGAGATACGCAGGCATAATGAGCTCTATTATTTGCAGAATGCCCCTGAAATAACTGATGTAGAGTACGATAAGCTCTATAAGAGGTTAGTGGATCTTGAGAAGAAATATCCTGAATTCGACGCTCAGGATTCTCCTACAAAAAAAGTCGGCGGCATGGTCCAGGAAGGATTTAAGCCGGTAAAGCACATGATCCCCATGCTGAGCATGGACAATACATATTCTCACGAAGAGCTCAGGGAATTTGACAAACGCGTAAAAAAAGGGCTAGGCCTTGACGGCGTCGAATATATGGCCGAGATGAAGATAGACGGGATCAGCGTAAATCTTCTATATGAGAACGGCCGATTTGTTCGGGGCGCCACGCGCGGGGACGGAACAACAGGGGACGATATATCTATCAATCTTATGACCATACCACGGATCCCGCGCGAGTTTGAAAATACGCGTCTGCCCAAGGTCATGGAGGTTAGAGGCGAGGCTTACATGCCCAGGAAGCGGTTCATAGCGCTTAATAAAGAACGCGAAAAACAAGGGCTTCCTCTTTTTGCAAACCCCAGGAACGCCGCAGCAGGATCTCTCAAACTTTTGGACGCCAGGCAGACCGGGCAGAGGCACCTGGACATGTTCATATGGGGGGCGGGGCGCATAGAAGGGCTGAATATTAAGACCCATAAAGATCTTCTGGAGTATCTTGATGACAGCGGCTTTACTGTAAATCCGCACCGCAAACTTTGTTCTTCGATAGAGGATGTGATAAAGTTCTGCGATGAATGGCAGGATAAACGCCAGGACCTGCCTTACGCGACAGACGGCATGGTCATCAAAGTGAACGATCTTAAATACCAGGACAGGCTGGGCGCTACATCAAAATCACCCAGGTGGCAGATAGCTTATAAGTTCCCCGCTGAACAGGCTGTAACGCGCATTAAAGAGGTAAGGATGCAGGTCGGAAGGACAGGCGTCATAACGCCTGTCGCCATCATGGAGCCGGTGCATATATCCGGGACCACTGTCTCGCGCGCAAGCCTGCACAATTTTGACGAGATCGAAAGGTTGGGCGTGATGATCGGCGACCTTGTTTATGTGGAAAAATCAGGCGAGATCATCCCGAAGGTCATACGCGTCGCGAAAGAAAAAAGGAACGGACATGAAAAGGCTGTCAGGATGCCTGAATTGTGCCCCTCCTGCAGCTCAAAGCTGTATAAGGACACTGAAGAAGTGGCATTGCGCTGCGTAAACGTTTCGTGCCCCGAAGGGCTGAAACAGAAGATACTGCATTTTGCCTCCAGAGATGCGATGGATATAGAGGGCATGGGAGATGCGGTCGTCAGTATGCTGGTCGATAAAAAACTGGTAAAGGATTTCAGCGATATATACGCGCTTACAGCGGATACGGTATCTGCCCTGGAACGTTTTAGCGATAAGAGCGCTTCAAACCTCATAAGCGCTGTCCATGACAGCAAGAACAGGGACCTCTACAGGCTTGTATACGGGCTTGGCATACGTCATGTCGGCACTCATACCGCCTGGATACTGGCGTCACATTTCAGGGCGATAGACTCTCTGGCCGGAGTTACGCAGGAAGAGCTTTTAAAGATACATGAGATCGGGCCGGTGGTAGCTGAAAGTATACAGCAGTTCTTCGGCACTCCGCAGAATATAGATGTCATAAAAAAGCTGCGTTCCGCAGGTGTCAGGACAGAGGACATGTCCGTGGAAAATACGGAACGGTTGCTTTTCGGAAAGACCATAGTCGTGACCGGGACTTTATCTTCGTATTCCAGGAATGAGATAGAAGAGCTTATCCGTAAGCTCGGAGGGAATCCTTCGGGCAGCGTGTCGAAAAAGACCGATCTTTTAGTATACGGGGCAGAGCCGGGTTCAAAGTTGGACAAGGCGAGGTCCTTAGGCGTCAGGGCCGTAGATGAGACTGAGTTCAAGAAAATGATAGGAGAGATATGAGAAGACGAATAAAGGCTATGACTTTGCTTTTGGCTTTAAGCTTATGCGTTATGGTGGCGACCTCGGGATGCTCGTCGATACAAAAAAAATTCACCAGAAAGAAAAAAGGGCGTGAGAAGCCGCCGCAGATCTATCATGTGCAGGATTACAACATTACGCCTTCCATGGAGCTTTACACCACACATTACATTTACTGGAAGAACTGGCATAGGCAGATACTGGATACCCTCGGTGACAATACCAAGAACGACAAACGATGCATAGAGGAGATGATCTCTAACCTTATCAGCATGAAAGAGATGCTCGCTGACGAAAAAGGCGACAAATTGGACAAGCATATCCTGCGCCTTAAAAATATCGAGTCCGACATAAAGAACCAGAACCTTACTGACCAGACAAAGACACGCATACGCCGCACCCTTGAAAAAGAATTCAAACTGATCAAGGTTGAGTTCTCTTACCGGAAGGTCGGGAAATACCTGCGCCCCGAATTCAGGCGTGAAGCCGTTCCTGAAACAGAGGCTGAAGATAATAAAGGTTCCGTATGATCACGGTAAAGTCTTACCGGCTCGGCGCGCTTGAGACGAATTGTTATCTGGTGTACGATCCGGATACAAAAGAAGGCATACTCATAGATCCGGCCGAATATGATGATACGATCGCTGATTTCATATCGAGCCAGAAATTGCGCATTATCTATACAGTGAACACTCACGGCCATTACGACCATATCGGCGGAAATAAGGCGTTCGGATTCCCGGTCCTTATCCATAATCTTGATAACGGATGTTTAAGTAACCCGCTCAAGAACCTCGGCATAGTAGGAGGCGGGTTCGTGGCCGCTACAAAGGCGCTTAAGCTGCTTAAAGATCAGGATAGCATAGAAGTAAAAGGATTGTCGTTTCGCGTAATACACACGCCCGGCCATACGCTGGGCAGCATAACGCTTGAGTGCGAGAACACGCTCTTTACAGGAGATACCCTTTTTTCCGAGTCGGTCGGCAGGACAGACCTCCCGTTCTCGGATCCCGGTAAACTCAAGGCGTCCCTTGCCAAACTCATGGGATTCCCTGACAACGCGGTCGTATATCCCGGACATGGGCGGCAGACCACGATCGGGCATGAGAGGCAGTATAATCCGTTTGTATAAAACAGAGGACAGGGGTCAGGGTACAGGGTATAGCAAAAAATTAAAGAGGCTCTTAAGTTTTCTGAACCCTGTACCCTGACCCCTGTACCCTGAGGTAGGAGTTCAACCGAGCCATGCGCGAATGGATACAGCAATTCCTGGATTATCTGACCGTCGAGAGAGGTTTGAGCAAAAATACCATATCCAGCTATGGTTCAGACCTTGAGAAATTCGCCGATTTCCTCGGAACAAAAAATATCACTTCGATCGAAGGGGTAAAGAAATCCGATATCACGAATTTCATGATGCGGCTCAAAGACCGCGGTCTGTCTTCTAATTCTATTTCCCGGTATCTTGTAGCGGTAAAGGTCTTCTACCGGTTCCTTGTCAGGGAAAGGCTCATAAAGACCGACATGGCAAGTATGCTTGACTCGCCCAAGCTGATCAGGCCTTTGCCCGAAGTCCTTACTTCAGCAGAGATCGACAGCCTGATGAACGCTCCCCAGACACGTGACTGGATAGGGATCCGCGATAAGGCAATGCTGGAATTACTTTACGCGGCAGGTTTACGGGTCTCTGAACTCTCGGACCTCTTGACGGTCAACGTTAACCTTGACGTGGGTTTTTTAAAATGCAGCGGCAAGGGAGGAAAAGAGCGGATCGTACCGTTAGGACG
>Ga0172375_10010274_pt1 | contig 12171 bp, 14 predicted proteins | sample LakKiv1m_FD_114537 | JGI IMG/M metagenome (GOLD analysis project Ga0172375, IMG submission 114537) | Freshwater microbial communities from Kabuno Bay, South-Kivu, Congo - kab_092012_11.1m | ecosystem: Environmental > Aquatic > Freshwater > Lake | place: Democratic Republic of the Congo... | reverse complement strand
AGCAGTGCTTGTAATCGCGGCAAACGAACCATGCCCCCAGCCAAGAACAATAGAACACTTAATGGCGCTAAAATTTGCGGGAGTCGAAAAAATAGTTGTTGCCCAAAACAAAATAGATTTAGTTACAAAAGAAGGGGCAATGCAAAGCTACAAATCAATACGCACTTTCTTGGACAACTATGGGTTTAATGACGCTCCAATAATTCCAACTGCAGCAAATTTTAATGTAAATATTGATTCGCTTATAGAAGCAATCGAAACCCACATTCCTACTCCAAACTATGATTCTTCAAAACCGCTGAAAATGTTTGTTGCAAGAAGCTTTGACATAAACAAACCCGGAACAAAACCAAAAGACCTCAAAGGAGCAATAATCGGCGGAAGTATTACGCAAGGAAGCGTAAAAGCGGGCGACACTATTGAACTTGTTCCAGGACTAAAAAACAGAACTCTTACAAAAGTCGTGAGTGTTTCTTCAAGCGCGGGAATAATTGACCAAGCAACTCCAGGAGGACTAATCGCTTTATGCACAGACCTTGACCCAAGCGTTGCCCAAAACGACCAATTAAGAGGACAAATCGCCGCAAAACCAAACACAATACCGCAACCAGTGAAAGAACTGAAATTAAAAGTAAATTTATTCGAAAGAATGATTGAACAAAACATAAAAGAGAAGACAACAATCAAAGTTACTGACCCGCTTGTACTCACAATAGGAACAAACACTAACGTTGGATTTGTTACAAAAAGCGACGGCAAAAATGTTGTACTTAATTTGAAAAACGAAGCAATTGCAGAAATTGGCGAAAAAGTAGCGATAAGCAAAAACATCAACGGCCAGTGGAGACTAATCGCATACGGAGAAATAATTTAAGCTCACTAGTGGTTGTTGATGGCAAAGTATCCTTTTGAAAATGAAACAGTTTTTCTGGGAAAATCTTTTAGGATAGGACAGGATTGGGAAGTGCCAATACCAGCTTTTTTTATTCTCAGTTCAAAAAGAAAATTAAAATCTATTCTTGAGTTCACTGATGAGGAATCAGAAGAATTTATGCTTTTGTTAAAATTACTGCGAAAAGGAATGCTTCATGAGCTTAAGATAAAGGATGTTTATTTATTTCAAAATGAGGATACTGACCACGGCTTTCATGTGTGGGTATTCCCAAGACATGCTTGGATGGAAAAATTTGGAAGAAAAATACAATCAGTAAGACCAATAATGGAATATGCTAAAGAAAAAATGATGACACCTAAAACAATTGAAGAGATAAAAGAGAATGTTCTGTTGATGAAGAATTATTTTGAAAAAAATGAAGGGAAATTAAATGACTGAAAAAGTAAAAGTTCTGGTTGACACTAATTTTCTTCTCACAATGGTGAGACACAAAATCCATGGATTTGAAGAAATTAAATCAAAACTCCCTGCTGAATTTTATACGCTGAGCAGAGTATTGATTGAATTAAGAGGATTATCAAAAAGCGATAAGAAAGTCAAAAAAGAAGTTGCTTTAGTTGAACACGTGCTGAAAAACAATGAAGTAAAAATTATAGAAAGCACTCAAGAAAACGTGGATGACGAATTAGTTAAATTAAGCAAAGAATATGTTATAGCAACAAACGACAAAGAATTAAGACAAAGAGTACAAAAAAACGGCGGAAAAACAGTGTTTATTCGGAGCTTAACTTACATTGATACAAGCGATGTAATTGCTGAATAAACTCGAATAATTCAATTTATTTGGTTTTTTTGGGCAATTTTTGAGCCAAAAGTGATGGTTTTTAAACATGGCGTTGGAGTAATTAATTAATCCTGCCTTAGTGTAAAGACTAGAAAGGGAGATTAATTTTATTTATTTTTGAGGGTGAGCAAATGTTCTACAAAACAAAAATAATCGACAAAGTGAGAGTTCCTCCTAAAAAACTCGGCGGAAAAATAAAAGACTCACTACTTGATATATGCAGAGAAGATTATGAAGGAAGAATAAAAGACGAGTACGGAGTAATAATTGCAGTTACTGGAATAGGCGAAGTTGGCTTAGGTCACGTAATCCCGGGCGACGGAGCAGCTTATTATGAAACAGAAATAGAAATGCTTACTTACAAGCCTCATGTTCAGGAAATAACAAGAGGAACAATAACAGAAGCAACTGAATTCGGAGCATTTGTAAGAATAGGCCCAATAGAAGGACTAATCCACGTAAGCCAAATAATGGATGACTACATTAATTATGATGCAAAACTACCCGGATTTGTCGGAAAAAAAACAGACAAAAAACTTGTTCCGGAAGACAACGTGTTAGCAAGAATAGTTACAATCTCATTGAAAGGAGACACATCATCATCAAAAATAGGTTTAACAATGAGACAGCCATTCCTTGGAAAATCAGACTGGGCAAAAACAGACGAAAAATCAGTGAAAGAAGGAAAAGGAAAAAAGAAAAGTGCGAAAGAAAAGCCTGCAAAGAAAGAAGCAAAAAAAGAATGAATAAGGTGAGATAATGTTGAAAGAAAAAGCATGCAGAAATTGCAGATTTGTTTTGGAAGAAGGCGACACATGTCCTAACTGCAACGAGAAAGCTTTCACTACATTCTGGAGAGGATACGTAGTAATAATGAACCCCGAACAGTCCGAAATATCAAAAAAAATGGGTATAACAAGAAGGGGAAAATTTGCATTAAGGCTAAGCAGGTAATTTTTAGGGTGAATAAAAATGGAAGTAAAAATAATATCAAAAAGCAAAAATGTACTCCTTCACAGAAATGAAGTAGTTGCAGAAGTTAACGAAAAAACAATTCCTTCAAAAACACAGCTAAGAGACAAACTCTCCGCTCTACTCAATGCTCCTATAGAAACAATAATAATTGAAAAAGTTGAGTCAAAATTCGGTTCTCCGCAAGCAAAAATATACGCAAGACAGTATGATACTGTTGAACACTTAAAGAGTATAGAATCAGAATATGTTAAAACAAGAAATTTCGGAAAAGAAAAGAAAGCAGGCGAAGCGGAAGGCGCAGAGGCTCCTCCGGCAAACTTCAAAAAATAAAGGGTGAATAAGAATGGCAGGAAAAGAAGAAGGAAAAAAATTAAAATCTGAAAAATACGATGTATCATCAGGCGTATTAAAAAGAAAAGGAAAATTTTGTCCAAAATGCGGAGCGGGCGTATTCATGGCCGAACACAAAGACCGGTACGCATGCGGAAACTGCGGATACATGGAGAAAAGAAGCAAGTAACTTCTTTTCCCAAAACTTTTTTTTCAACAAAAAATATTTGCTTCAACAAAAGCATTTTTTCTATCCGAAAATTCTCTTCAAAACTAATTTAAACTAGAGAACACAATTTAATTTATGGACTTTTACTCAATAATGCTATTCCTTTTGTTAGGGTTAATTCCAGTAGCATGGCTCAAATTAGTAAAAAATTACAGTTTCAAAAAAACAGCAGAAGAACTTTTTCCAAAACCAAAACCAATCGGAGAAGAACTTATAGGGGGTTTTTCATTATTTGTTCTTCTTGTAATATCCTTTCTTATAGTATCAATCGCCCTCTCTGTTTTGAATCTTAACGACCTAGAAAAAGTAAGCGAAATAATATCGGCTGAAAAAGAAAACATGCTCTGGTTTTCTATACTAATGGTTATAGCAGTGTTTTTTGAAGAATACTTTTTCAGAAGCTTTCTAATAAAAAGATTCTCCGGATTCTTTTTAAAAATTGTCGAAGCAATTCTGGGAAAAAGCAAAAAAACTTTGGCAAAAAAAATCGGGCCTTTTTTGGGAATAATTATCTCCACTCTTATCTTTGCTTTTGCACATGCAGGGTATGATTCAGTAGCTCAAATAATAGGGGCGTTCCTTTTGGGACTTGTTCTTGCATACTGGTTTTATAAAAAAAATTCTCTCTTACAAAATTTTTTGGGGCACACTCTCTACAACCTCCTTGCGCTCGTGATATATTTTGCGTTTGTTTAATTACAAAAAAGTGAATTAAAATGAATTGTTTGGGAATTGAAAGCACTGCGCATACATTCGGAGTATCGGTAATACAAACCAATATTAATAAAACAAATTATTCTGAGTCCGAATTTAGCATTCTTTCAAACGAAAAAAAATCTTTTACTTCAGAAAAAGGAGGGATGATTCCGCGCGACTTGGCCGAACATCACTTTTCTTCTGCAAATGAAGTTCTTCAAAACGCTCTTGAAAAATCGAAAATTTCTCTTAAAGAAATTGATTTAATTGCATTCTCACAAGGTCCCGGAATAGGCAATGCTCTTCGTGCGGGCGCAACTCTTGCAAGACAATTAGCCCTAAAAACAAAAAAACCGCTCGTTGGAGTTAACCATTGTGTTGCGCACATTGAAATCGGGAGAAAAGTCTGCAAAGCAAAGGACCCTGTAATGCTTTATGCCAGCGGAGCAAACACGCAGATAATCTGTTACGAAAATAATTACTATCGTGTATTTGGTGAAACACTCGACACAGGGATTGGTAATTTCTTGGACACTTTTGGGCGTAAACTCGGACTTGGCTTTCCCGCAGGACCCGCTCTGAGCGAAATGTATTACAAAGGAAAAAAATTAGTTGAACTGCCTTACACTGTAAAAGGAATGGACCTTGCTTTCTCTGGACTCTTAACTGCCTCTGAGAAAAAAATTCCTCTAATCGGAAAAGAATTCTCAAAAGAGGATCTTGTTTATTCTGCAATGCATAACGCTTTTGCAATGCTTACTGAAGTAACCGAAAGAGCGCTTGCGCATACAGAAAAAAAAGAGGTTGTTCTCGGCGGTGGAGTGGGGTGCTCAAAACCCTTACAGGAAATGGTTGAGGGCATGTGTGAAGACCGCGGCGCGAAATTATTTATTCCTCCAAATGCTTTGATGGTTGATAATGCGGCGATGATTGCGCGGACTGGAGCACTAATGCATGCGTTTGGCGCAAAAACAAACCCCTCAACTGCAGAAGTACTTCCAAAGCAAAGGACTGATGATGTTAAGGTAAATTGGAGGGATTAAATTTGGGAACTAAGCTTTAGCGCGGTTCCCTTCACGCCGGCTCTGAGGGGCCGTGCCGAAGCAAAGGACTGATGATGTTAAGGTAAATTGGAGATAAATCCATTTTGATTCTCTAAGAAAGAATTAAATAGAAAGCCAACTAGTATCATAACAGAGTTTATTCAATGGAGATTATTTGATGAATAAATTAATTTTTTCAGGACTTATTATTTTGGTTCTGGCAGTTTTTTTGAGTGGATGCACAGAAACAAGTATTTGCGGGGATGGAATTTGCTCTGCGGAAGAAAGTGCAACCTGCCCAACTGATTGTGCCGAACCGATAAATGCAAAAGTAAATGTATATGTATCGGGAGCATATGATGCTGCCGGAGGAGCAAGTGTTTACTGGTATCATGGCAAAGATGTTTATGCTAATGCAAGCCAAAATATAACTTCACGCTTAGGTGAAAACTGGTACGGACAAGATTCACAAAATCTGTACATCAGTTTTAATGATTCAAAGAGCGGAGAAGTTCCTTTAGGCGATGACAGGGAATTATCTTTTGACTTTACTGAACAGGGAGAATATTACTTTGAAGCAAGAACAAAAGATTATAGTTATAGGGCAGTTTCAAGTAAACTTACTCTGACTGACTCAGGCGAATATTATGTGAACCTGAATATGGTTCCAAGTAACCCTGCTGTAAGAGTAAAAGCACTTGATGAGTACGGAAACCAATTGAACGGAAAAGGAAAAATTACTTTGGTTGCAGTAGAATCAACCTGCGAATACGGTGAATGCAATGAAACTGAATGGGTTTATTCTTCAACTATATTTGGAGAAACAGAAGAAATGAATGCATTGTTCTTTGTTTATTCTCCCGACATGTATAGAAACAACCTTAAGTATGTACAGAAATTTTATTATAAAATATTTGTAGAACGCGATGGCTACGAAAAAGCAACACAATATTACTCTCCGCAGTACAAATATCAGGAGTACTATCTAAATCTGACAAAGCAAATATCTTCTGAAACAGGAGATTTGAAAGTTTCAATCATTCCAGGAATAGGAACAACTCAAGAAGATTTAAACGAACTTGAAGGAAGAGGAGTATATGCGTGCGGGTATTATTCTGATTGCAAATTCGCTACAATATCGGACGGACAAGTATATTTCGAAAGCCTTCCTTTCGATTCATACTTTGTGGATAGTGATTATTCAAGCTATGATTCAAGTTCATCTCACCCCCCAGTTTCAATAGCTGGATTTGAAGTGAAAGTTGATTCAGAGATTGTATATGCTGAAGCAAAAGGACTCAGAGGATTCGGAGTTTCAATAGATATTTTAGATGGACAAGGAAAATATATTGATTTAGTGAATGAAGAGGTCCTCGAAACGCAGTATTGTTATTATGAAAATGATTACAACTACTGCTACGTAATGGATCCTCCATCAAGACTAAGTTATGAAACAAATCCTGCTGAGATGTCTATGATGGCGTCTAGTGAGTATCAAATCGAAAAAAATGAAACAACAGAATATTCGATTGAATTGACATACAAAGGCGAAACAAAATGGTTCCCTTTAGCGATGAAACAAGGGTACCACAAGTATATATGGCAGTTCAATGGACTAGACTATAATAATTAAACTAGCTGGGTAAAAGCGCTTCGGCGCTTTTACTATTTCTTTTTTAACTCATTTTTTTGCAATCATTGAGTTTTTTTACCTTTGAGCAATTATTATTATACTACTTTCTTCCTTTTTTCCAACATGGCTGTTGTTTCTGTTGAAAAGGTTTCTAAGTCCTATGGCGCAAAAAAGGTGCTTGATGAAGTGACTTTTAGAATAGAACAAGGGGAAATATTCGGTTTACTTGGAAGCAATGGTGCAGGCAAATCTACAGTAACTTCAATTATTCTCGGACTTGAAAAACAAACATCAGGAAAAGTAAGTGTTTTTGAAGATGCGAAAGACACTAAAAAAAGAATTGCGTTAGTTCCCCAAGAAACTGCATTCTTCAAAGATTTTACAGTCTGGCAAAACATAAAATTTTTTGCAAGCATATATGGACTCAAAAAAGACGAAGCCCAAAAACGAACTGAATTTTTAATAAACTGGTTGAATCTTTCTGATTTTAAAGACACGAAAGCTGATTTTTTGAGCGGGGGCTATCAGCGATTACTAAACATAGCAATTTCATTAGTGCATAACCCAGAACTCATTTTTTTGGATGAACCCACTGTTGGTCTGGATCCAAAAATGAGACACATGTTTTGGGAAAAAATAAGAGAATTAAAAAAAGAAGGAAAAACAATAATCATTACAACCCACTACATGGATGAAGCGGAAAAATTATGCACGAGGGTTGCGCTTTTGAAAAAAGGAAAATTATTGGCTGCGGGAACTCCTGCATCTTTGATAAGCCGATACGGTGGAATAAAAGTAGTTATACTTGATGTTGTTAATGGGGTGTCTGATGAAGACCTAAAAAAAATAAGGGAAATGCTCGGACAAATAATGGTAATTCTCAAAGGAAATCTTCTCTTCATCCCGCTTGAAAGAGAACACAGTCTTGAAAAAATAGTAAAACTTACAGAATGGCTTATGGATAAGGGCTATAAAATAAATTCATCAACCACAAAAGAGCCGACGCTTGAGGATGTATTCCTCAACATTACTGGAGAAATAATAAAAGTCAACGAAACAGAAGAGGCAAAAGAATGAAAAGAATAATTAATGAGACTGGCGGGGAAAAAGAATGAAACTGATTGATATTGTTTGGAAAGAAATTTCTCTAGTAAAAGCCCAAAAAATAGCAATTCTTCTAATAATTTTATATCCTTTGCTTGCAGTCGGCTTGCTCGGCTCGTCTTTTTCAGGAATAGATTTAGCCAAAGTGAATCAAGTCAAAATTGGTTTTGTGAATTCGCTTGGGTTTGATTCTGCCGAAATAAACAATTTTTTGAATTATGAAGACCTTAGCATAATTCAGCTTGATTCAGAGCAGGCTCTTTTGCGCGCAATAAAAAATAATGAGGTGATAGTAGGGCTAATGATTTCCGGCGGAAGCGAAAATGAACAGCTCAAAGTAAATCTTTACTATGACAACTCAAATCTTCTTTCTTCGCGTTTTTTTATGGAAATAGCAAAAGCCATGATGCAAAGAATAACAATACAAATCGCGCAAAACAGACTCTCTGAAGTATGGACTACAATGAGCCTTCTTGGAAACAATCTTGACTCTGAAATAAATAATATTTCTGATTTCAAAGCTCAGCTACAAGAAGCTAATACTTCCCTTCTCGAACTTGAAAAAAAACTTAATCAATTTGATGTTGATTCTTATGAAAACAAAGCCGATGACTTCCAGACAAAAATGAACGAAATGGAAGACTCTTTTTATGAAGCAAAATCAGAATATGATTCACTCCGACAAAAATCAATCCAGTATGAAGCATCAATAGAATCAATGCCTGAAAAAATGATTTACGCCTCTTCCGCCCTCTTAGCTGCATCGCAGCAAATAAGTTCCGTGGCTGAAGTTCTTCCTGAAGGCGAAGAAAAGAGCAAGCTTCTTGAAGCAAAAAATGAAATTGATTCCCAAAAAAACTCAGTCGACTCAATGCACTCGACAGTGCTTGACATACTTGAAATAACTCAGGAAATAAACTCTCAACAATCAGAAATAAACACTGCTTTTGATGATGCTGAAAATCTTTTTGAAGAAGCATCCCTTGGAACAGCTGATTTGGAGTCATTGTTAAGCGCAGTAGAGGATGTAAAAACACTGGTAGTTGAAGCAAAAAAATCAAAAACCGAAATAGAAGAAAAACTAAATTCATCACACACCCTACTTTCTGGATTTGGTGAACAAATAATAAAATTCAAAGGAATTGATCCTAAAGTTCTGGCACAACCTGTCATATTTTACGAGAAAAAAGTGTTCAATGTGGATCCTTTCGGAATACTTGTCTCAAACTCAATGGTAATTGTATTAGTATTAACCTGCATGCTTCTCACAGCAATAATAGTAATACTTGAAAGAAACGAAAATGTTTCACTCCGGTTAAAAATGTGTCCGACAAGCGAACAAACAATTCTTTCTGGAAAAATAATCGGTCAATTATTAATCGCTCTTCTTGAAGCGGGAATAATATTTGCAGTTGCTTTCATAAAAATACCTCTCCCTTTTGAAATAGCCGGAATAAAATCAATCGGATTCGGGTTAATTACAAACGCATCCCCATTAGAACTAGTTTTTGCAGTAATCCTTATTGCATTGTGCTTTATTAGCCTGGGTCTTTTAATTGCATCATTTGCAAAAACACAATCAACAGCAATTCTAACAACCCTCCTTCTTGTAGTTCCAATGCTTTTCTTAAGCGGAATAATACTGCCTTTGGAATTCATGGAACCCACTATGCAGATAATAAGCTCGCTTTTGCCCCTCACAATAGCAAACGAACTCTTAATCGGATTAATAATTAAAAATCTCTCAATACTTGAACTGGGAAAAGAAATAATTCTTTTAATTGGGTACTCTGCAATAGCGCTGATTGCGGTTAATTTAAAGAAAGAATAACTTAGCAACCTTTTTATTTCCCAAAATACAATTACTTTTGGGCATTATGATTGATGACGACAGGATTGAAGCTTTGCTTGAAAAATATGTTAAGCAGAAACAAGTAGTGTCTTTTGGCACAGGTCCGACTAATGAAGCTTTCCTAAAAAAACTTGCTTTATATTCAACTAATTCAGGACTTGACATTAAGGTTGTTCCTACCTCTCACACAATGGCTTTGCTTTGTTCTCAACTAAAAGTTCCTACGGTTTCACTTGATGATGCTGAAGTTGATTTGGCTTTTGATTTTGTAGACCAGGTTGATGAGGATTTTAATTATGTTTCAAACGAAACAACTTCACTTATTAGGGACAAAATGATTGCGGAGGACGCGGGTGAAATGGTTGTAATTGCTGAAGAAAAAGGATTTGTTTCAAAAATAAATTGCCCTATTTCTGTTGAAATAAGTACTTTTGCAATGAATAAAACAATAACTCAATTAATGAATTTGGGTGAACCAAAACTAAGACTAACCAAAGGAAAGCCCTATTTGAGCGAAACAGGACACTATTTTGTTGACATTAAATTTGATGATGTTTATTCGCTTGAGGACTTGGATTATTCGGCAAAAAGAATTCCCGGAGTGCTAGAAACAAGCCTATTCATAGGGTATGCTGACAGGGTAGTGCTTCATGGCTCCCAGCTAATAGTAAAAAGCAGATTGACTAACCAAGAAGAATAACTCCTTTTTTTGGATCAAACGCAACACTTAAAATCCTTTCAAAGCGAATTTTATTTAATAAAGGAAATTTTGCCGTTCGCCCGCATGGCGGGTGAAGCTCTATCGAAACGCAAAGCGTTGAAGATAGTGCGCATGTAAACGGGGCAAGCCGTTTGTCGCTGTAGATCAGCAGTTAGATCGTCCGACTCATAATCGGAAGCTCGGCGGTGCGAATCCGCCCAGCGACATTTATAATGTATTTCTTTTTTAGGTAATTCAATGTCTGAAAGTATTTACGAAAAAATACGCGTTGCTGTCGGAAAAGCGGTTGATGCGGGAGCGCATTTAAACGCGGCGGGAGCGGCTGAGGGAATAGGAAAATCACTAGGATTAAGCGATGCTTTAATTCAATTCGCTCACATAGAACTGCGAAATGCGGTTTTTGAACCTGATTTCAAAAAAATTCCAGTTTCAGAAAGGATATTTTTTTTACCTCATTGTTCAAGAAATTCAAAAGAATGCAAAGCTGTTTTTGACGATGAGGGTTATCACTGCAAACAATGCGGTGCATGTAATATTGGTGAAGCAATTGCAATTGCAAAAAAGTTAGGGTATAAAAAAATATTTGTTGTTCCCGGCGGAAGCTTAGTAAAAAAAATTGTTTTGAATCAAAAACCAAAAGCTGCAATAGGTGTGTGTTGTTTTAACGAAGCTATTTTGTCTTTTGAAATAGCAAAACAAGCGGGAATAATTCCGCAAGCAGTTCTTCTGTTAAAAGATGGGTGCAAAGACACACAAATTAATCTTAATCTGCTTGAAGAAAAACTTTCTTTGGGAATTGAAAAAAAATCAGTAGAAAAGATTTAGAAAATTACTTACTTCGCCAAAATTTTTTGCAACAAAAACAGGGTTGTATTTTCTTAATTCGTTTTCCGTGCTAATCCCGCCTATTTTTGCAATAAATTTTACTCCAAGCCGCTGACACATAAGTCCATCCTGCGCCGAGTCTCCAATGAAAACAACTTCTTCTTTTTTTACCTTCAAAAGACTAATTGCTGAAAGCAGAGGCTCAATATCCGGTTTTTTGTGCTCGACATCATCACTTGTAATAATAAATTGAATATTTTTCATAGTTGTTTTGTCAAAAATTTCTTTCACAAACTTATGCCTCGAGCCAGTTACAACACCGAGCGGAAAACGCTTTGATTCCTCAGCGATAAAACTTTTTGAATCCTTAAACCACAAACCCTTTGGCTTGTTTTTCTTCAAGAGACTGACAAAAACCTTTCTTCTGTAATTAACAAAATCAAATAAATCAAAACTTGTTTTCTTTGAATCCATTAAATGATAAGCTATTTCTCGCGAATGCAATTGGCTTAATTCTCTGAGCTTGTGATGCGAAACTTTGTAACCGAATTTTTTTATCGCCGCATTATCACTTTGCATAATAAGTGGAACAGAATTAATTAGAGTCCCGTCCAAATCAAGCAAAACAGCACTTATTTTCATGCAAACAAAGAATGCAAGCAACCAATATAAACTTAATCAGGGCAAAGTTCTGTAATAGGTACTAGTAAAGAATTACTTTGTATAAGGCAAGCCACTATGCACTATTTCGAAGAAATAGTGCTGCGGTGTCAATCGCATGCGCCTGCCGAAACTGGCGCCCTGATAGTGCAGCGGTCAAGCACAGTGCCTTCTCACGATTTTTATCAAAAATCGAGTAAAAGCATTTGCCCATTGCTAATGCAACAGGCAGAAAGCTAAGAATTGGAATTAGGCATTAACCCGGGTCCGAATCCCGGTCAGGGTATTGTAGTTTTTTTGTTGAATTTGTCAGATTTTCTAAATGGGTTGCGGTGTTAGAATCCCCTGTCAGGTATTATTTTCT
>Ga0172375_10010273_pt1 | contig 12171 bp, 7 predicted proteins | sample LakKiv1m_FD_114537 | JGI IMG/M metagenome (GOLD analysis project Ga0172375, IMG submission 114537) | Freshwater microbial communities from Kabuno Bay, South-Kivu, Congo - kab_092012_11.1m | ecosystem: Environmental > Aquatic > Freshwater > Lake | place: Democratic Republic of the Congo... | reverse complement strand
TTATTTCCGCCTGATGATCAATTTTTTGGTCGATCACGCGGTCGGTTTTCAGGCCGCTGATGTTGGTGTTGATTACTGCGAGATAATCTTTGGGAGTGGCGAGTATTTCACCTGACCAGCCGAGTTCGGAAATTTTCTTTTGCACTTCGGCGTCAAAAAAGTAGGCTTGGATTTCCCGCCGCTCCAGGTTATCGGAAAAGGCGCTCAGCACTTCAATCCATTTTTCCGGCGGCGCGCTCATGATTTTTTCGAGCACGATCGGGGCAAGATCGGTGAGAATTTGCTTGGGCCGGTTGAGCTGTTTGTCGTAGTCTTTCTCCACCTTGTATTGGGTCACTTCGACAAAGTTGTCCGCATCCACCGTGACGCCGTACTGGTCCAAGGCGATCGGTCCAGTGATGCGCAGGAAATCTTCCATGATTTTAGGCGTGACGGCGATCACTCCGTCCACGGTCGGCCCGCCGGTTTTTTCATAGAACCAAGCCACCTTTTCGGCGCTTTTGGGAAAGTCCGGCCACCAATTGGCGTCGTGCATTGACCAGGTGGCGCTCATTTTTTGGATCGGTTTGGGCGGAATCACCCTTTCCTTTAATTGTCCGTCCGGGTTGTAAATACCGTCAATGGTGAGTTGGGAAATGTTCCCTTCGGCGATTTTCATGATGCCGTAGGTGCCGATAAAGCCGCCGGTCGCCCGGATTTCGTCGTTGTTTTCGAAGAGAAAAAGGTATTGTTTGGGCTGGTTATGGCCGAGGATGTTAAGAATGGTGCCTGAAAAGCCGGAAAAGGAATTCATGCTGTCGATTACTTCCGGCAGCTGACTTTTCAATTTGGTGAATGAGCCCCTTTTGTCTTCGGGGAGATTTTTGAGGTCCACTTTGCCCAACAGGCTGTTGGCGGCAGAAAGCTCGTCCTTGGCTTTGTTCAATTTATCCTGGAACAGAATAATGGCTTCGGTGAGGCTGCCCGCTTTGTCCTGGCGTGCAAGGGGCGCGTAGGAAGTGGCGTCTTTCAAACTGGACAGGTTGGTGGTGGAAAACAGTTTGTTTTTCAGTGCTCCCTGGTCGCCCAAAAACAGGCCGAAAGCTTCCGAAACAATCTGCCCGGCGGCGGTCAGGTGTTTACCGGCCTCAATCAGGTTTTGGCCACTCTCGATTTTTGATCCGCCCGGCAGCACTTTAATGATTGAGAGCATACCGCCCCCCACTTCGTCCAAAGAATCGCTGGCCGACAAAAAATCCTGGTAGGCGGTTTCGAAATTTTGGCGCGCCGCTTCGGGTTTGGCCGAGAGCATATTGGTTTTGGCCGATTCAACCTGGTTCAGGGCGTCATCGCTTTTGACTTCAATCCGATTTTTGGCTTCGATGATTTTTTGCACGTAAGCACCCATCGGAATGGTGAGGGCGACGATCACTCCCACCCCGAGAATCGCGGCTGAACGCTTGGCCCCTTCGGAACGCCAGGTGAAAAAGCGGGACCTAAAATTACGCGATAATTTTACCGATTCTTCAATTATTTTTTCCTCCCGGCGGGTGAAAAGCAATTTCTCCCAGGCGGGACGCGGCTTGCGATAAACTTCTATTTTGGGTTTGGGCGGTGGAAAATCCGATTCGGCCGTTTCATATTCCTTAACGGGAGCTGGTCTGGCCCGCCGGGCGGGAACCTTGCCGCTGTGGTATTGAAAAGCGATTATCCTGGTCGATTTTTTCGCGGCCGAGACCTGCTTCTTCAAATTTTCCAGAGTTTCTTTTATTTTAGGGAAATATTTTCTTTTCTTTTGCGGAACGATTTTCCTTTTTGGAGGCGGAACGTAGTCGATGGCTGGCTGATAATCCCGAGTTAAATGAATTGCCTTCTCTTCCTCCTCCTCCTCTTCTTCAATCGGCAAAGTCTCCAGAACCGGCTGTGGAATAACGTCTAACTTCAGGTTGACGTCCGGCCGGGTAAAGGAAAATTTCACGATAGTGCCGTGTTTATCTTTGGTCCCCGACCCCGTGTATTTGACTGAAGACTTGTGATCAGAAGCTTTGTCGGTTTTTTCTCCGGATTCGGTGACATGGATTTTGGTTGACGGATTAGGCGGCTCCGCTCCCGGTCCGGTATTTTTTTTCATCTCCTCGTAATTGTATATTTCCGCTTCCGAATAGCGCGGCAGGTCCATGTCGAGATCGCCCAGCCGGTCTTTGAGCTCCATGCCGTCCCCGCCGCTATAGTTGCCCGGATCGGAGTTTATCTTCAACATCAGTCTGGTTTTGCCGTTGTAGCCGGCATAGGATTGGTCCGGCTGGGCGTAGTTTGGCAGGCTGGGATTGGTTTTTTTTCGGTCAGATATGTTGGCTTTGGGAGCGAACACGTCCGACACGTGCCCGCCCTTTTTCCCCGGTGTAAAGGCTTTAATATTGGAGAGAAACAGGTTGGCGGCGTTGCGGTCGGGAGTGATTTGGAATTTGTCCGGCGCGCCGATTTTGCCGCGCACCGGCTCAGGCCGCCGGTTTTTCATCCGGTAAAAAGAGTCCAAAGCGGATTTTTCTTTGGTTTTGCCAATTTCTTCTTTGGTGGCGCCTTCCTTGCCTTTAACCAGCGGCTGGTACGCCAGCGGATGCTGGAACGCGTCACTCCGGGTGACCCTTTTCTTTTCTTTCCGAATAATCTCTTTTTGTTTTTTTATTAGATCCAAAGACATGTGTTTGGCATTTAGAGATCACTTTTCACTGGTCCAAATCAGAATAATTATAGCGTTTGATTATATAATTCCAAAGTCTCGCGGGCCATTTTGGTCCAGCTGTACTTGGCAAGGGTTTTTTGGGCTCTGGGGAGATATTCTTTTTTTAGATTTTGCAGGTTGTCTACCGCTTTTTCGATCGCGTTGCTGATATCCGGGATAGATTTACCGTCAAAATACACCACCGAATCACCTAAAATTTCCGGAAAACAAGTTCCATTATTGCACAATACCAGCTTGCCTCGTTTGAGCCCTTCCAGGGGCGGCAGGCCGAAACCTTCATAAAGCGAGGGGAAAATGCAAAATAGCGCTTCTTGATATAAAAACTCCAACGGCTTACCGTCGGAAACAAAACCGGGAAAAATTACGTTTTGAATTTTTTGCCGCTTAACCAAATTTTTCAGCCGGGTGAAAAAGTAATCATCCCCTCCCGCGATCACCAAATTTAAATTTTTATTTTTTTTCTGAACCAGCTTAAAAGCTAAAATTAATCGCTCCAAATTTTTGTGAGGGTACGCTCCACCGACATAAAAGATAAAAGGAAATTTTATTGAAAGCCGCTTCCGAAGCCATTCGCGGCGATTTTTTCCGCTAATTTTTGAACAAGATTTTAGCTCAAGATTTTCTGAACCCCCCGCTCCTTCATAAATTGTGTGAACTTTGTTTTGGCCGGCCTGCGGAAAAAATCGCCGGATATCTTTTCGGGTTCCTTCCGAAACCGCGACAATCGCCCGGGCTTTGTTCACCGCGTGGTTGATGGTGGCGCGGTAAGCCCAGTTTTTGACGGCATATTTTACCGGTCCGAGCGTGGTCGCCTTTTTGGTGGGAAAAGCAAAAAGAATCAGGTCGTGAATGGTCGTGATAAACGGCCGATTATAAATAATCGGTACGTTGAAATGAGGAAAATGGGTGAAGTCCGGTTTCAACGAGCGCAAAATTTTGGGGATAAGGATTTGTTCCTTAACCCCGTACCAATGAGCTTCGGCCGGAATTTTTTTGAAATTGGAGTTCCCGAACTTCAATGTCGCACAATCTTTACGGCGTAATAAAATGTAATACAGGTTTTTCCGGTCAACTTCCGCGAGCCCGAAAACCAAATTGCGGGTATAAGTCGACAACCCCCTATTCTCAGGATTTATAAATCTCGCATCAATCGCTATGCGCATAGGAGCAGTAAATATTTTTATGTAATCTGAATGGGGGAATGAATGTTTTTTGAAGCGAGGACTGTCGGGCCGCAGTCTCAAAAAATATTCATTCCCCCAGCACGAACAAAAAAATTCAACCGATGTAATCCATGACGGTGTACATTGGTTGTATAACAGAAATTGCAAAAAAGCCAACGGCGCCGCCGATAATCAGGATCAAGGCCGGCTCAATCACCGAGCTCAAATTTTTGGTAAGCTCGTCCACTTCTTTTTCGTAAAAATCCGCGAGTTGCGCCATGATCTGTTCCGAACTGCCGGTTTCCTCCCCCACCTTGATCATCTGGGTCACCACCGGCGGAAACAGGTTGGGAAATTTTTCAATCGCCTCGTGCAGCGGCGCGCCTTTCTGGACCCCCTCCCCCGCTGCTTTCAGCGCCCGTTTGAAATAGACGTTGCCCAGCGAATCACTGATGATATCCAGGGCGTTGACAATGGCCACCCCGCTCTTCAGGAGCGAACTCAAAGTGCGGGCAAAACGGGCCGTGTTGATTTTTTTAATTATCCCGCCGATCACCGGGAAATGAAGACCGATAAAAGAAAACGTGTTTTTCCCGAGTTCGGTTTGCAGAAAAAAGTATACCGAGGCTGGGATTAAAATGAGAATTCCTAAACTCAAAAATATGTGGTTGTTCATGAATTGACTGCTGCCGATGATCAACCGGGTCGAAAGCGGCAGTTCGATGTTCATGTCGGCAAAAACCTTTATCAGATTGGGCACCACAAAAATCATCATCAAAATCGCGATAACGATCATGGCGACCACGATCACCGAGGGATAAATCATGGCCCCTTTCACTTTTCCGCGGATGTCGTGCTCTTTTTCCAGTTGGACGGCCAGCAGTTCCAAAACCTCTTCCAGGTTGCCGCCCACTTCCCCGATGCGGATCGAGCTGGAAAATATCGGCGGGAAAATTTTGGGATATTTTTCCATGCTGTCAGCCAGGCTTTTGCCGGTTTTGATTTCCTCTTTGATGTTGGTGAGGACTTCGCGGAAATAGCGGGATTTGGATTGGATAGTCAGGATTTCCAAGATTCTCGGAATCGGCATGCCGGCCTTGACCATCACCGCCATGTGCTTGATGAACATCATTTTTTCCGTGAGGGACACTCTTTTCCAGATGGCAATTCCCTGCCAGTTTTGGGCGATCTTTTCCTGCTGAGCCATGGCGTAGACCAAAAGCAGGCCCTGGTTTTTCAAAGTGTGGGCCAGATCCGACTTGTTTTGGGCGGTCATCAATCCGTCAATTTTCGCTCCCTTAACATCCCGCGCGCTGTATTTGTATAATGGCATGCTCGTTGCCGATTAGATACGATAATAATAAACGAATTTTAAGAAAGCAGAAACCATTTTCTGATAGGGATATATCTGATTTTTTTCTCTCCGTATTCTTCCTCTCCTTCAAAATCATCAGTTATCACCAACCCTTCATCTAATCGGAACTCCCCCAATGCCTTAAGTAAGGATTTTATTTCCCGTTTTTTGGTATTTATATCACTCAAATCCCAACAAACCTGGATCAGTTCTTTGACCTTAACACCTTCTTTGACCACAAAATCCACTTCTTCGTCTCTGGCACTTTTCCAATAATATAATTCCCGCCGCGGATTAAAGTAAGTTTTTCTCTTGAGTTCCAAGAAGACCAGATTTTCCGCCAGTCTGCCTAAATTGCTGCTAAACTGAAACCCAACCACATTCGCCAGTCCCGTGTCCACGGCGTAGACTTTTCTTGGACTTTTCTCTTGCTCCTTTACTTTGTGAGAGAAGCGCTTGAGGAAAAACACAACATAAGAGGTTTCCAAATATGAAGAAAACCTTTCTGTTGAAAGCGGAGAGATGTGAATAAATTTTCCCGATGAGGTAAAAGTTACCGGGCGGGATATGTTGCTTAAGTAAAACTTGATAAGGCTCTTTATTCCCTCTGTTTTTCTTACCTTATACCGCTTTATCAGATCCTTGTTAACGATGTCGTCATAATAGGCAAGAAGTGTCCCCTCTTTGTCCTCTCCCAAAACAACCAAAGGAAAGGAACCATATTGCAAGTATTCCTCAAAAAACGATCCGGATTCTATCCCGTTTCTTATCAGTTCTGCCTCGTCTTTTACGTCCACCCCTCTGAATTTCAAAAATTCCGCAAAAGATAAAGGCATTACTGTAATATCCAAATGTCTACCGGTTAGGACTGTTGCCAGCTTACTACTCAGAAGTTTGGAGTTTGAACCGGAGATGACTATGTTGGCTTTTTGTAATTCTTGAGCTGTTCTTACCCACTTTTCCCACCCGGGTATTTCCTGTATCTCATCTAAAAAAACAAATATTTTACCCTGGGGCTTATACGTTTCCAAATATATCGCAAAAGCCTGTTGAAGAATGGCTGTGTTAAGATAAGTAAACCGGGGGTCTTCAAAATTCACTATCAGGATATTGCTTTTATCCACCCCTTTTTTATTCATTAGCCACTTGGCGAGTTGTCTCATTATGAAAGATTTCCCGCTTCGTCTGGCTCCCGTTATGACCTTTATCTGTTCGCCAGGCAGTCTTTTTTCTAAAACGTCCAGATAAGGATCTCGGGCAAATCCGGTTTCCAAGTCTTTTTTCCAGAAGTTCCAGTCTTCCAGTATGCTCAAAAGTTCGTTTTTGTTCATTATTTCATTCATATATTATAAAATTATAATATTTTATTACATATGCAATATATAATTAACAAAATCAGTTGTCAAATACCAAATACGTCTCGAGGAATTTTTTGATAGCCGCGACGGCTTCGTCTTTTAATTTAGGATTGCTTTCGGCAATCCAGACAGTAAAATTGTAGAGCTCTTGGTCGTCGACTTTCACCCATCTTTTGTTTTTATATAGGAAATAAAAAATCGGCTTCAAAAATTTGGTGACTTATCAGGACAACAAGTTTGTAATAAGGGCAATCATAATATCTTTATCCTTAGGTTCACTCTCCGCGATAAGAAGGGCCAAAGCCACCAGGGCATTGTCATTTATCTTTTTCTCTCCGTTCTTGCGCAACAAGTATTTGTTTCGAGCCAGAAACACGATAAACAAGAATGACCCAATCCGTTTATTGCCGTCGGCGAATGGGTGGTCTTTGATAACAAAATACAAAAGATGAGCGGCTTTTTCCTCGATGCTCGGATATAATTCTTTTCCGCCGAAAGTCTGGTGAATACCGCCCATAATCCTGTCCAACCCATTTTGCGGTTCCTGCCCGAATAAGCTTCCGGCTTCTTTTTTGGCAACCAGCTCTCTTTTCAGCTCGACAATAGCATTTTTCGCGAATTCGTAGTCAATTTTGAAAGTGTCCTTAACGGTCTTAGCCGGCAGCGTAATCTTGTTTTTGTCGTACTTGTTGAGCAGAAACCAGCTGTTAGCGTACTCGGTAATCACCCGCAGCAACCCTTTCTCTTCATCACCGGATAATTTTTTGGAATCAAGCGTTTGTTTAATCAGCCCGACGGCTTTCTCGAATTCCGCAAGCTTCTTCTCCCGCACTTCAGCCAACCGCTTCTGGTCCAAAACATAACCGTCCAGAATATATTTCCCAAGCACTCCGGTCGCCCAGATCCTAAATTGGGTCGCCTGTTTGGAGTTTACCCGGTAACCAACAGAGACGATCATATCCAAGTTGTAAAATTCTACCTTATATGTTTTTTCGTCTTCGGCAGTATGTGCAAAAATTGCACATACTGATTTTTTTTCCAGCTCCCGGTCTTTAAAAATATTCCGGATATGCTTCGTAACGACCGACCTGTCAACCTGAAAAAGTTGGGCGATTTGTTTTTGCGTCAGCCATACCGTTTTTTTCTGGAGCTTAACTTCCAGCTTTATTTCCTTGTCCTTAGCCTGATAAATAATTATTTGGTCGTTGTTTTTAAGCTTTTTCATGAGTTGGGTCTTTGACTATTATATTCACCCTACACCAGAATAAATATTTATAACGATTTCAATTTTTGATTTATTAGCGACGGCGTTTTTCAGGGTGTCAATTTTTTCTTCCAACGGCACGGCTTGCTCGGATTTTTGGTACTGGAAGCTGGTGAAAAAAATAGCGGTACTAATTTCCGATGAAATTAAGGCATTTCATTTTTTCGTTTTCACTCTTATTCTCGATACAATCTTTTCCTGTCCAGTCACCGTTTTCTTTAATACATTCAGCCCTCTTTTCTTTAATGGAGTTTTGGCGGTCGATAAAAACCAGAACTTTGATTAGAAAAAATAATATAACGATTACTGCTAACGTTACCAGAAATATTTTTTTGATTATTTTTTCTTGCTGGCGGCGGAGAGAAAGCCGTAAAAGAGGGGGTGCGGATGGAAGGGGCTGGATTGGAATTCGGGGTGGAATTGGGAGGCGACGAAAAAGGGGTGCAGGGTTTTGGGCAGTTCCATGATTTCCATGAGGCGCCGGTCGGGCGAGATGCCGGAGAAAACAATGCCGGCTTTTTCCAATTTTTTGATGTATTTGGGATTGACTTCGTAGCGGTGGCGGTGGCGTTCGTTGATATGGGCTTTGCCGTAGAGTTTTTGCACCGCGGTGCCAGCTTTGAGGGTGGCCGGATAGCTGCCCAGTCTCATGGTGCCGCCGTAGTTGTTGTTGCTCAAAAGCTCTTTTTGCTCCGGCAGGATGTCGATTACCGGATAAGGGGTTTTGGAGTTGACCTCGGTGGTGTGCGCGCCTTTGAGTCCGGCGGCGTTGCGGGCGAATTCAATGACGGCCAGCTGCATGCCGTAGCAAAGGCCCAAATAAGGAATTTTATTTTCCCGGGCGAACTGGACCGCTTTGATTATGCCTTCCACGCCCCGGCTGCCGAAACCGCCGGGCACCACGATGCCGTCGTACTGTCTCAAAGTTTCCAGGGCCTTGGAATCCTTTTCAAAAATTTCCGAGTCCACCCAGTTCAATTGCAATTTGGCACCCGCTTTATAGGAAGCATGTTTCAAAGACTCGATCACCGAAATGTAAACGTCGCTCAAAACGAAGCTGCCGGTGGCGAAGTACTTCCCCACCACCGCGATATTCACCGGAGCGCGATGCTGGCGAATTCGCTTGGAAAGTTCTTCCCATTTTTTATTTTCTTTTTTACGCGATTTGAGACCGAGTTTTTGCAAAATGGTGCCACTCAAGTCCTCTTTTTCAAAATTAAGCGGCACTTCGTAGATTGAGTTGATGTCCGGGGCGGAGATGACGTCTTTTTTGCGCACGTTGCAGAAAACGGAAACTTTTTCTTTGCGTTTGTTGTCCAACGGCTCCGAAGAGCGGGCGATGATGATGTCGGGCTGGATGCCCGCGGAGTTGAGCGAGCGCACCGCGTACTGGGTGGGTTTGGTTTTCATCTCGCCGATTTTGGCCGGGACCGGCAGATAGCTCACCATCACGAACAAAACGTGGCCGTCGAGATCCAGTTTCATCATGCGGCCGGCTTCCAGGAACAAGACGTTTTGGTATTCGCCGACGGTGCCGCCGATTTCAATCACCACGATTTCCGCTTTGGTGAGTTTGGCGGCTTTTTTGATGCGGCGGATCACTTCGTAGGGAATGTGCGGCACCACTTCGACGCATTTGCCTTTGTAGTGCATGTTGCGCTCTTTCTCGATTACTCTTTTATAGACGCTGCCGGTGGTCATATAATTGTGCTGGCTCAACCCGTTTTCGGTGAAGCGCTCGTAGTTGCCCATATCCTGGTCGCACTCCATGCCGTCCGACAAAACAAAAACCTCGCCGTGCTCGGTGGGGTTCATGGTGCCGGCGTCCACGTTGACGTAGGGGTCAATTTTGATCGAGGTGACGCGGAACCCGCGCGCCTGCAGGATAGCGGCAATCGAGGAAGAAGCCACGCCCTTCCCCACCCCGCTCATCACCCCGCCGGTCACAAAAATGTATCTGGTGTGGTTGTTTTTTCGCTTAGCCATAATCGCTTGATAACGCACAAAATTATCTAGTTCCTATTCTGTATCCTTTTTTTAACTTCCTCAACAATTTTTTCCAGGGGAGCGTTTGTGTCGATCCTAATTTGTATGCCCGGGATATCTTTATAATCGTGGTCATAATCGAAAAATCTTTTTGCTATGTAATGTATCCCATGTCTAGGCCTGGTTAGGATTCTTTCTTTTCTTATCTTCTGAGACACTTCGCAAATAACCGAATAAATTTTAGTCTGATAATTATCTATCCAACTCTGAAATTTCACATAATCTTCCGGATACTGAAAAGGACATTCGATGATTAAATCAACCCCGTTTTTTACTTGTTCTTCGACTAGAAACAAAAGCATTTTTACTGAAGCCAGACCAACCTTTTGGCTCTCCTCTATATTGTTGCAGGGAACGTCTAGTGCCTCCGCCAGAGATTCTTTTAGGCTGTCTTTATGCAAACAGATAATATTAAGCTCTTTTGACAATTTTCTGGCTAAAGTTGTTTTACCCGATCCTGGCAATCCGCAAACAATAATTAATTTACTCATTTTTCACCTAAAATTATTAAATCCACCCTTTTTCTTTCAAAATATTAATTACTGCCTCTTCCTGAATTTCTCTCTTGATTTTGTCATTTGAAATAACGCCATCGTAATCGACAATAAAATTTACGTCTCCTTTTCCGGTTGGCTCATTTATTCCCAAGCTAGTAAGTTTTGAAGATAAATCTTGAATTCGGTCGATTGAATTGTACTCTGTTACCCATTCATCCATTTCTTTAATCGGTTGCTGAGGCAGCTTATTTTTTTCTCTTCCCTGCCTCACCCAAACAGGCACTACGCTTAGCCCTATTTGATTTGCAATTTCAACCGCAGTAACCAAGTTTTTCAATGTATCTTCTAAAATAATAACTTTATTCACTCCTTTTTCTTTTAAGGAATCTAAAATTTTGGGTAAATCCGAAAGCTTATCTTCGGAAACCGCAAAAGTAATAATTTCTTTTCTGGGACGCCTAGTCTCTTTTGAGAGTTGTCCTCTTAGTCTGCCAATTCCAGCGCTACTTGCTTTTATTAACTGTTCACGGCTGCCGGGCGCTAATTCAGGAATGCCCGCGTGATCGCCCTTGGTCCAAATTATCACATTTCCTAGCCTGGCTAAATGGGATAGTTCTTCTATTGCGCCTTCGTAAAGACAAGATTCAAAATCAGTTCGGCGCGTCATAGCTTTTCTGACTTCCCGGATAAATTCTTCTTTTTCAGGGATAGCTATTTTCCCTTCTTCCAGAAAAAAGGGATTTTTTAAATTAGTAATTTTATTGGGGAAATTAGGATCGGGGTTTATATCCAAATTATCTATCTCCCCAGGTTGATAAAGAGAGTAATAAAAATATTCCGCGATCTTATAAACATTGGTCACCCCCAAACGCTCGGAAACAGCTCCTCGGCAAGCATTAAATTTTTCCCGGAGTAAGTCACTTCTCTTCTGCTCCCTATCTTCATTATCAAGATGAGGAAAATTTTCTCTTTCCTTCATTAAAATATTTGAGGAATAGGTAATGTTATTTAATTGAATGTGTACTGATTTTCTTTTGTACCTCCTTAATGAAGCCAGCCATTTTTAGCTCGCGGATTTTGCCGGTTTCGCGGTCGCGGATGGCGAGTTTTTTGGATTTCATTTCTTTGTCGCCGATCACGAGCACGTACGGAACTTTTTCGGCGATGGCCTGGTGGATTTTTTTGCCGACCGTTTCGTTTTCGAGGTCGGCTTCCACGCGGATTCCACTCTCTTTTAATTCCTCGGCCAGTTTTTGGCAGAATTTCACGTGTTTGCTGCCCACCGACAAAACTTTCACCTGCACCGGCGCGAGCCACACCGGAAAATTCCCGGCGCAATGTTCGGTGAGAATGCCGATGAATCTTTCCAAAGATCCGAAAATGGCCGCGTGAATCATAACTGGCGTTTTTTTCTTGCCGTCCTTGTCGTTGTATTCCAGCTTGAATCTCTGGGGTAATTGGAAATCGAGCTGGAGGGTAGCCAATTGCCACCTTCTTCCCAGCGAATCTTCGATATCCAAATCGATCTTAGGTCCGTAGAACGCGCCGTCTTTTTCCTTGAGCTCATATTTGATCTTCTCTTTTTTCAGGGCGCTCTTTAAATTACTTTCGGCCTTGTCCCAGGTTTTTATTTCGCCCATGAAATTATCCGGCCGGGTCGAAAAAAAGAAAACCGGCTTGATGCCGAAGGTAGCAAAATATTTTTTTACCATCTTTATCAAAGCTACAATTTCTTTTTCCACCTGGTCCTCCCGTAGAAAAACGTGG
>Ga0172375_10010272_pt1 | contig 12171 bp, 7 predicted proteins | sample LakKiv1m_FD_114537 | JGI IMG/M metagenome (GOLD analysis project Ga0172375, IMG submission 114537) | Freshwater microbial communities from Kabuno Bay, South-Kivu, Congo - kab_092012_11.1m | ecosystem: Environmental > Aquatic > Freshwater > Lake | place: Democratic Republic of the Congo... | reverse complement strand
TGGACATCAGGAAGCGGTCCTCGGTGGGGAGCTGCATGGTATAACCCAGGGCGCCGATGCCGCGCGGGACGATGGAAATCTTGTGCACCTTCTCCGCGGTGTTGCGGAAGGTGGCCATCAGGGCGTGGCCAGTCTCGTGGTAGGCCACGGTCTTCTTCTCCTGCTCGTTCAAGACCCGGTTCTTCTTCTCAAGCCCCGCCACGATGCGGTCAATGGCCGCCTCGAACTCCTCGTGGCTCACATCCTCGCGCCCCTGGCGCACGGCAAGGAGCGTCGCCTCGTTGACCAGGTTGGCGAGATCCGCCCCGGTGAAACCGGGGGTGCGGCGGGCAATCACCTCCAACTCCACCCCTGACGCCAACTTGATTCCCTTGACATGCACCGCAAGGATCGCCACCCGCTCCTTGAGGTCGGGCCGGTCCACCAGGATATGGCGGTCGAAGCGACCGGGCCGCAACAGGGCCGGGTCGAGGATCTCCGGCCGGTTGGTGGCGGCCAGGATCACCACGCCCTTGTTCACCTCGAAGCCGTCCATCTCGGCAAGGAGCTGATTCAAGGTCTGCTCCCGCTCGTCGTGGCCGCCCATCATGCCGGTGCCCCGCGCCTTGCCCAGCGAATCGAGTTCGTCGATGAAAACGATGCAGGGCGCCTTGGCGTTGGCCTGCTCGAAGAGATCGCGCACCCGGGCCGCCCCGAGCCCCACGAACATCTCGATGAAATCCGAGCCGCTGATCGAGAAAAACGGCACCCCGGACTCGCCGGCCACCGCCTTGGCCAGCAGCGTCTTGCCGGTGCCCGGCGGGCCGACGAGCAGAATGCCCTTGGGGATCTTGGCGCCCAGCCGGGTGAATTTTTCCGGGGTTTTCAGAAACTCGATCACCTCGGCGAGTTCCTGCTTCGCCTCCTCCTGGCCGGCCACCGACTCGAAGTTGACCCCGAGATCGGTCTGGGCGATAATCTTGGCCTTGGACTTGCCCAAGGTCATCATTCCGCCCGCCCCGGCCTGGCCCATGCGGCGCATTAGAAACATCCAGATGCCAACGAAGATCAGGGTGGGCAGCACCCAGGAGAGGATGGTGCGCAGAAACGTGTTCTCGTTCTCGGCAATGATATCGATGTTGTTTTTCTCCAGGAACTCGACCAGCGCCCGGTCGTCCACTCGGGGGGTGACATAGACCTGCTTCGGGAAGAGCGGCTCCTTCTTCTGGTCGCTCTCGACCTTTTCGAACCCCTTCAAGAGGTTCGAGGAGATGACCACGGAGTTGATCTTCCGCTCCGTAACGTGCTTCTTGAACTGGGTGTAGGAAACGTTGGTGATCTGCGGCGCCAGCCAGTGCTGGATGAGCATGAAAACGCCGAGGGCGACGAACAGGTAGTAAAGGGAAAAGGAGATTTTCTTTTCCATGGATGCTCCTTCCGGTATGATGGAGGCGTATTGCGCGGTCCTGTCCCACCGTATCACGTTGGCCGCGCCTGTTGCAACCACCAGCACGCACGGGGATGGGAAGATGGGCAGCGCCCAGGAAGAGGTTGCCATTGTTGACCGCGACAACCGGGTGATCGGCAGCGCCACCCGCGCCGAGATGCGGGCGCAGAACCTCATCCACCGCGCCACTTACATCCTGGTCTTCAACCGGCAGGGCGAACTCTTTGTCCAGTTGCGGACCATGGGCAAGGACATCTACCCTGGTTATTACGACGTGGCCACCGGCGGCGTGGTGCTGACCGGCGAATCATACGGGGCGTCGGCCGCGCGGGAACTGGCCGAAGAGCTGGGCATAAGCGGTGTGCCCCTCACCGCGCATTTCGCCTTTTACCACGAGGCGCCGGATAACCGGGTCTGGGGCCAGGTTTTTTCCTGTGTGCACGGCGGACCCTTCACCCTCCAGGCCGAAGAGGTGGCGGGCGGCAGCTTCGTCCCGTTGGCCCTCATTGCCGGCCTGGCGAAAAAACACCCCCTTACCCCGGATGGCCTCCTGGTGCTGGAGCGCTTTCTCCATGAACGCCGCCGTTAACCGTCACCCGTGGTGGCGGGCAACCATCGACCTCCTCTTCCCGCCGTTCTGCCTCGGTTGCGGTAAGGGGCTCGCCTCCTCGCAACCGCCCCTTTTCTGTGCCGCCTGCCAGGAACAGATCACCCCGGTGGCGCCGCCCTTCTGCTCGTGTTGCGGCCGACCGCTACCCGATGCCGCCGGCGCCGGCCACACCTGCGGCCGCTGCCTCACCAAGCCCCCGGCCTTTGCCAAGGCCCGCGCCTTGGTGCTCTACGATGGCCCGGTGGCCGAGGCGATCCACCGCTTCAAATACCAGGGTGAAACCGCTGGTCTCGCCTCCTTTGCCTTGCTTGGCTCGCTGGCCGCCGGAGAAATCAGCCAGCCGGACTTCATCGTGCCGATCCCTCTGCACCCGGCGCGTCTGCGTCAACGCGGCTTCAACCAGGCCCTGCTTCTGGCTGCCGCCCTTTTCTCGCTAGAGAGGGCACGCCTGCGGCCCGATCTGCTGCTCCGCATCCGCCACACCGCCCCGCAGACCGGAATGAACGGTAAGGAACGGCGGCGGAATCTGCGCCACGCCTTTGCGCTGGCGCGGCCGGAGCTGGTTCGGGAACGCCGGATCCTGCTGGTGGACGATGTCTACACCACCGGCTCCACCGCCAACGAATGCGCCATGGTGCTGCGCAAGGCCGGCGCTACCGCGGTGGAGGTGCTCACCCTGGCGCGGGTGCGGGAATAACCCGTGGCGGCCTCGGAAAAAGCGGGGTAGAGTGGGGCCCATGACCACCCATCTGCTTGCCTTGTTGTTCGGCCTGGTTGTCGGCGCCACCACCCTTGCCCGGCTCCTCCGCTCGCAACGGGACGGCGGTTGCCCGTCCTGACTGCTCATCTACGCCTCGCTTGGTATGGGTCTCATATCATACTATCTCGTCACCCTCCTCTTCTAGCCACCCAAGGACGCTTGCATGAAGGTGAATGGTGTTCCCTTTCGCACGATCTGGCCAGACCCAAACGACCCGGCGGTGATCAATATCATCGACCAGCGCCAGTTGCCCCACGCCTTTGTCGTGGAGTCGCTGCGCACGGTGGAGGAGTTCGCCTCCGCCATTCGCGACATGCATGTGCGCGGCGCCGGGCTCATCGGCGCCACCGCCGCCTTTGGCATCTATAGCGCCCTGCTCACCACGAGTCCCGCCTCGGCGGCGCGCTGCCTGGACCGCGCCGCCGATCTGCTCGTCGCCACCCGGCCCACCGCCAGGAATCTCGCGTGGGCGGTACAGCGGCAACGGGCAGCAATCCCGCGCGGCAAAACCTTGGGGGAACAACGGGAAATCGCCCTGGCCACTGCGGTGGCCATTGCCGACGAAGACGCCGCCTTCTGCCGCCGCCTCGGCGAGCACGGCCTGGCGCTCGTCGAGGCGATCAGCCGCCGCAAGGGGGGGGCGCCGGTCAACCTCCTCACCCACTGCAACGCCGGCTGGCTCGCCTTTGTCGATTACGGCTCGGCCTCCGCCCCGATCTATGCCGCGCACAGACGCGGCATCCCGCTGCATGTGTGGGTCGACGAGACCCGGCCCTGGCTGCAAGGCGCCAAACTCACCGCCTGGGAACTCGGCCAGGAGGGGGTGCCCCACACCCTGATCGCCGACAACACCGGCGGCCACCTCATGCAGCACGGTCTGGTGGATCTGGTTGTCGTCGGCGCCGACCGGGTGACCCGGGCCGGCGACGTGGCCAACAAGATCGGCTCCTACCTCAAGGCCCTGGCGGCCCGCGACAACCATGTCCCCTTTTATGTGGCCTTGCCCTCCTCGACCTTTGACTGGGGGATCAGCGACGGGCTGACGGAAATTCCCATCGAGGAGCGGGGTGGGGAGGAGCTGCGGCTGGTGCGGGGGCGCACGGCGGCTGGCCGCGATGAGATCGTCGCCATCGCACCCGAAACAACCCCGGCGCTCAATTGCGGTTTCGACGTGACGCCGGCTCGGCTCATCACCGGCCTCATCACCGAACGGGGCATTACCCCGGCTTCGGCCAAGGCCATTGCCGCGCTTTTTCCGGAAAACTACTGAGCGGCCAGCCCCAGGGCCCGCATCACCGCGTCGTGCAGCCGGGGCCGGAAGACCTTGATGCCTTGGTTGTCGCGGCTCGGATGGACCCGGTTGGTGAGGAGCACCACCATGACGTGCTGCTCCGGGTCGATCCAGAAGGAGGTGCCAGTGAAGCCCAGGTGGCCGGCGCTGCGCGGGGAAAAGAAACGACCGGCGGACGACCCGGTGGCCGAGGGGGTGTCAAAACCGAGAGCCCTTGTAGAACCGGGAACCGCCACCCGCGTTAAAAATCGTTGTACATCCGCCGGGTCGATGGCCAGCGGCGTTGTCTCGCCCTGCCAGAGATCGTGAATCGCCTCAACCAGGGTCAACACCGCCGGGGTGGTCCCGAAGAGACCAGCGTGTCCCGCCACCCCGCCCATGGCGAAACAGTTTTCGTCGCTCACCTCGCCCGCCAGCACTCGCCCTCGCCAGGGGCAGAACTCGGTCGCCGCATAACAGCCCGGCTGGGGCTGGTTGTCCGCGTTAAAGAACAGGGTCTCGGTCAGCCCGAGGGGTCCGGTGATGCGCTCCTGAAAGAGAATATCCAGCGACCGCCCCCCCACCTTCTCCACCACCAGCCCCAGCAAGAGGAAACCAAGGTCGCTGTAGAGCGCTTGCGATCCGCGCGGATACTGGAGAGGGTCGGCCAGAATCATCTCCAGCAACCGCTTCTCGCGCTCCGCCCGGGGGAGGGGCGTCAGTCGCCGAAAAAAAGGCCGGTGGGCCGCCAGGCCGCTGTTGTGGCCCAAGAGGTCGCAGAGGGTGATCTCCTTTTTATCCGCCGGCACCCTGGCAAAAAAACGGCCCACGGTCTCTTCGGCCGCGACGACCCCTTCTTTTATCAGGGTCAGCAGCAGCAGGGTGGTCGCCAGGGGCTTGGTGAGTGAAGCAAGATCAAAAATGGTTTGGCGGTCGACCTCCGCCCCTCCGCTGTCTCTCGTTGTGCCCGCAAAAAGATGCACCCGCCTCCGCGCCCCTTTTTCCCTGGTCGCGATTCCAAGCCCGGCACCAGGAAAAACCCCCTCCCGGGCCGCCTGCTGGCTGAGGCTTTTTATTTCTTTGATATTGTGTGTTTTATTCATGTTGGCGGCGGCTCGGCTATGGATGGGAAACCGCCCCTTTTTCCGACGGTGAAAAAGCTCCCTGGGGGGGCTGGGTAAAAATGCTCTTTTTCTTCATTATCATTGAATTTTTCACCTTTTTCGTCTATCATTTTTTAACATTTCGCGCGGCAGGTTGGTCGCTCTGGCCTCTTGTTTTTTTTATTAATATTATTCGTGGGTTGTCATGTCCTTTTTGCCGCAGGCCCCCATTCACCTGTTTTTACCTCCTTCCACAACCCGTCAACAAGCAGCCCCTTTTTCCCTGTTGGGTCTGGGCTCATATCCTGTTGATAAAATTTTTCCGGCCGGTCTCCTCTTTTTTTCAGGGGCTGATGTTTTTATAAAATCCTTTGTTTTTTTGGTTAGTTGTTTTGTTTTTCAACGAATCAACAGCCCCTATAACCATAATCTTTTTTCTTTAAATCTCTTAAAACCATTTAACCCAAACGCAGGATACCAACTATGTCCTTGATCGCGAATGTTCCCCGTGATGCCATCTTGGCCGCCCTCGCCTCGCTGCAGAATGTGACCGGGAAAAAGGGAACCATAGCTATTCTGGCCAATATCCTGGTTGAGTCACAAGATAACGGCATCCGGCTTACCGCCACGGATTTAGAGATTGGCATCCGCATCCTGCTGCCGGCGGAAATCATCGCGGCCGGAGCCATCACCCTACCGTCGCGCAAGCTTTTTGAGATGGTGAGGGAAACAAGCGCGGAACAGATCCATCTAGAGGAAACGGAAAACAACTGGGCCAAAATAACCGCGGCGTCAACCAGTTATAAGCTTGCCGGCATGCCAAGCGAGGAGTATCCAGCTTTTCCTGAACATGACAAGGAGAACCTGGTGGATCTCTCCTGCGACGAGATCAAGGACCTCATCGACCGCACCATCTTTTCCGTGGCACAAGAAGGAGAAAGCCAGTTCAACCTCACCGGCCTACTGGTGGAAAAGGATTTTGTCGCGGGTGAGGGCCACTTTCTCCGGGTGGTCTCCTCGGACGGGCATCGCCTCACCATGATGGAAAAAAAGGTGGAGAGCGACCTCTCTCCCCTCAAGATGGACCGCACCATCCTTATCCCCAAGAAAGGGGTACAGGAGATCAGGAAGTTCTGCGACAACAAAGGGTCAATCTCCATCGGATTCGAGGATAAACAGGCGGTGGTGAAGACCGAGGGGGCGATTATCATCATCCGTCTCATGAATGGAGATTTCCCGGATTACAAAAACATCATCCAGGTAATCAACAAGGCGCGCCATATTGCCATCCCCAGGCAGCCATTGATGAACTCCCTGAAGCGCATGAACCTTTTCACCGAGGACCGCTATAACGCGGTGCAGTTCCTGATCAGCAAGAACCGACTCGTGCTTTCCTCGCAGAACCTTGATATCGGCAGCGCCAAGGACGAAATGGAAATCACCTACGACGACAAGGACATGAACCTCGGTTTCAATGGCAAATATTTTATCGAGGCGACCCAGGTGATGACCAGCGACACGGTGAAGGCCTATATCAACTCCGAAGAGAGCCCCTGTCTGATCCAGGGCGATGATGACCAAGGGTATCTCAGCGTCATCATGCCAATGAAAATCTGAGCGGACAGCCAGGCGGAGAAAAGGGGCGTCAACGAAGGTATCACCATAACGAGGTAACCCAGTGAGCGAAGCAGCTAATTCCAGTTACGGCGCGGAACAGATCAAGGTGCTTTCCGGCCTTGAGGGTGTCCGGATGCGGCCGGCGATGTACATCGGCAACACCGCGGAAGAGGGGTTGCACCACCTGATCTACGAGGTGGTGGACAACTCCATCGACGAGGCATTGGCCGGCCACTGCACCCACATCAAGGTAACCTTCCACCCAGACGGCAGCGTCAGTGTAGAGGACAACGGGCGCGGCATCCCGGTGGGAATGCACCCGACGGAAGGAGTCTCGGCCCTGGAACTGGTGCTCTGTACCCTCCACGCCGGCGGCAAATTCGACCACTCCACCTACAAGGTCTCCGGCGGATTGCACGGCGTCGGCGTCTCGGTGGTCAACGCCCTGAGCCTCTGGACCGAGGCGGAGGTCAAACGCGAAGGCCAGATCCACAAGCAGCGCTATATCCGGGGCGTTAAGCAGGGAGAGGTGGAGGTGATAGGCACCACCGACAAAACCGGCACCAAGATCACCTTCCTGCCCGACCCGGAAATATTCACCGAGACCACCGAGTTCAAGTACGAGATCATCCAAAACCGCCTGCGGGAACTAGCCTTTCTCAACAAGGATGTAAAAATCCTGCTCCACGACGAGCGCACCGGCGCCGAGGATGAATTTCACTACAAAGGCGGCATCAATTCCTTTGTCGAGTACCTGAACCGCAACCGCACGGCGGTTCACAACGAGGCGGTCTTCCTTGATGGCGACAAGGATGATGTCCAGGTGGAGGTGAGCTTCCAGTATTTCGACGGCTACTCCGAACGCCTCTTCTCCTTTGTCAACAACATCCACACCAGAGAGGGCGGCACCCACGTCATGGGCTTCCGCGCCGCGCTCACCCGCTGCATCAACCGATATGCCAGCGATGATATCGTGCCCAAGAACCTCAAAGAAAAGCTTTCCGGGGACGATGTGCGTGAGGGGATTACCTGCGTCATCTCGGTGCGGGTGCCCAACCCGCAGTTTGAAGGGCAGACCAAGACCAAGCTCGGTAACAGCGAGGTCAAGTCCATTGTCGAGACCGTTTGCCACGAGAAGTTATCCCTCTATCTTGAGCGCAACCCCCAGGAGGCCCGCAAAATCCTCGGTAAGGCGGTGGAGGCGGCCCGGGCCCGAGAGGCGGCCCGGCGGGCCAAGGAACTCTCCCGCAAGAAGGGCAGCGGCCTCGACCTGATGATGGCCGGCAAGCTGGCCGAGTGTCAATCGAAGGAGCCGAAGGAACGCGAGATATTCCTGGTGGAGGGCGACTCGGCGGGCGGCAGCGCCAAACAGGGCCGAGACCGTTCCATCCAGGCGATCCTCCCCTTGCGCGGGAAGATCATGAATGTGGAAAAGGCGCGCTTCGACCGCATCCTTTCCAGTGAGGAGATCAAGCAGATCATCTCCGCCCTGGGCACCGGCATTGGCCGCGAAGAGTTCGACCCGGAAAAACTCCGCTACCACAAGATCATCATCATGACCGACGCCGATGTGGATGGCGCCCACATCAGAACGCTTCTGCTCACCTTCTTCTACCGCCAGATGCAGCCGCTGATCGAGGCGGGCCACGTCTACATCGGCCAGCCGCCGCTCTACCGGCTGGGCCGTGGCAAGAAGGAGCAGTTTTTCATCGACGAGGAGGCATTGAACCAGCACCTCTTTGACCAGGCGAGCAGTATGTTCCGGATCGAGAGCCAGGAGGGGGGCCTTTCCCTTTCTGGCGAACCAATGATCCGGGCGATGAAGGACCTCTCCAACTACCAGCGCCTGGTGGAATATCTTGACCGTATCAACCTCTGGGAAGACATGCTCCGCTTCCTGGTGGAAAATAACATCAGCTCCGCCGATCAGTTCGAGGATGAGGGGCGGGTTACCTTGCTGCACACCCAACTCTCCCACAAGAAGCTGATTGTCGGCCAGATCCGGCCCTGCCGCTGGCGGCCAGCCTGTTATGAATTCGACGTGGCGATCAAGGACAAGGCCCACATGGTGACCACCGTTGGCCCGCAGATCCCGCTCGTTCCGGAATACCGGGCTGCGCTGGCGCAGTATCCCAAGGTCAAGGAGTATCTAAGCCTGGCCTTTGTGGTGAGTGACCAGAAGGGCCAGCGGATCGAGGCTGCAAACTGGCGTGAGCTTCTGACCCTGGTGCGGGCCGAGTCCTTCAAGGGCAGCACCCTCCAGCGCTATAAGGGTCTTGGCGAGATGAACCCGGAGCAACTCTGGGAGACCACCATGAATCCCGAAAAGCGCACCCTGCTCCAGGTGACCATCGAGGATGCGGAAAAGGCGGACGAGATTTTCACCACCCTGATGGGCGACAAGGTGGAACCCCGCCGCGAGTTCATCCAGAGCCACGCCCTTGAGGTATCATCCCTCGATATTTAATTCCATCCCACCGAGGAAGGTATATCCCCATGGTTGAAGAAATCCCGACAGTAACCGAAACCCCCAAGGTCACCATCGAGCGGGAGCTACAGAAGTCCTATCTCGACTACGCCATGAGCGTCATCGTCGGCCGTGCCCTGCCCGATGTGCGCGATGGACTCAAGCCCGTGCACCGCCGGGTGCTTTTCGCCATGCGCGAATTGAACAACCTTTACAACCGGCCATATCTCAAGTCGGCCCGCATCGTCGGCGACGTCATCGGTAAATATCATCCGCACGGCGATACCGCGGTCTATGACACCCTGGTCCGCATGGCCCAGGACTTTTCCATGCGCTATCCGCTGGTGGATGGCCAGGGTAACTTCGGCTCGGTGGACGGCGACTCGCCGGCGGCCATGCGGTACACCGAGGCGCGGATGACCCGCCTTGATCAGGAGCTGATCACCGATCTCGACAAGGAGACGGTGGATTTCGCCCCCAACTACGACAATTCGCTCCAGGAACCCATCGTCTTCCCGGCCAGGATTCCCAACCTGCTCATCAATGGCTCGGCCGGCATCGCGGTGGGGATGGCGACCAACATCCCGCCCCATAACCTGACCGAGGTTTTGGACGGTCTCGTTGCCATGATCGACGAGCCAGGGATCACCGCACAGCGGCTGATGGAGCTGATTACCGGGCCAGATTTCCCGACCGGCGGCTATATCTGCGGCCGGGCCGGCATCCGCGAGGCGTACGAGACCGGCCGCGGCTCCATCCTCATCCGCTCCAAGACCCACATCGAGAAATTGAAAAGCGGGAAAGAGGCGATCATCATCACCGAGATTCCCTACCAGCAGAACAAGGCGGCGCTCATCGAGCGCATTGCCCTGCTCATCAAGGAAAAGAAGATCGAGTCCATCGGCGAGGTGCGTGACGAGTCGGACCGCCACGGCATGCGGGTAGTGCTGGAGCTGAAGCGGGACGAGATCGCCGACGTAGTGCTTAATCAGCTCTACAAGCTCACCCCGCTCCAGAAGAGCTTCGGCATCATTCTCTTGTCCATCGTCAACAACCGGCCGGAGATCCTGAACATCCGGGACATCCTCGACCACTTCCTGCTCCACCGCAAGACCATCGTCTACCGCCGCACCGCCTTCGACCTCAAGAAGGCGGAGGAGAAGGCCCATATCCTGGAGGGTCTCAAGATCGCCATCACCAACCTCGACGAGGTGGTGGAACTGATCAAGCAGTCTGCCAACCCGCAGGAGGCGCGCAGCGGGCTGATGGCGCGTTTTGGCCTCTCCGAGATCCAGGCCCAGTCCATCCTCGAAATGCGGCTCCATCGCCTCACCGGCCTGGAGCGCGACAAGATCATCCAGGAATACGATGCCCTGCTCAAGGAAATCGCTTGGTATAAAGAGGTGCTGGCCGACGAGCGGCTGGTGATGAAGATCATCCGCGATGAGTTCACCGCCATCCGCGAGCAGTACGGCGATACCCGCCGCACCGAGATCATCGAGGCGCCGGACGAGATCCTGCCCGAGGACATGATCGCGGTCGAAGAGATGGTGGTCACCGTGACCCACGAGGGCTACATCAAGCGCAACCCCTCCGACCTCTATCGGGCCCAGCGCCGTGGCGGCAAGGGCATCCGCGGCATGAGCACCAGCGACGACGATTTTGTCAGCCAGATGTATGTCGCCTCCACCCACGACACCTTCCTCTTTTTCACCTCTCGCGGCCGCGTCTTCTGGCGCAAGGTGTACGAGATTCCGCTGGGTAGCCGCACCGCCAAGGGCAAGGCGGTGGTCAACCTCCTGGAGCTTACCGAGGGCGAGAAGGTGGCCGCCATCCTGCCGGTGAAGACCTTCACCCTGGAAGAGGGCCAGGAGCGCTACATCATGATGGTGACCAAGAAGGGCATCGTCAAGAAGACGGTGCTCTCCGAGTTCGAGCGGCCCATCCGGCGCGGCAAGATCGCGCTCACCATCCGCGAGGACGATGAGATCCTCGCGGCGGTGCTCACCTCGGGCAAGGATGAGATTCTCTTTGCCTCGAAGAACGGCATGTCGGTACGCTTCAAGGAGAGCGACGTACGGCCCATGGGCCGTACCGCCACCGGCGTCAAGGGGATCACCCTGGCCCCGGCCGATGAGCTGGTCGGGGTCGAGGTGCTCACCGGCGACCCGCAGGCCACCATCCTGATGGTGACCGAAAACGGCTATGGTAAACGGACCGATGTCGAAGAATACCGCCTGATCAAGCGCGGCGGCAAGGGGGTCATTTCTATCAAGGCCAGCGACCGTAACGGCTTGGTGGTGGGCGCGCTGCGGGTGACCGATGTCGACGAGATCATGATGATCACCAACGGCGGCAAGGTCATCCGCACCCGCATGGCCGACCTGCGGGTCATCGGCCGCAACACCCAGGGCGTGCGCCTCTTCAACCTCGCCGAGGGCGAGCGGGTGGTGGCCCTCGACCGGGTGGCTGAACCGGGCGAGGATGAGGTTATCGAGGGCGAGAGCGACGAGCCCGGCGAAGCGACGGAAGAATAAAGCATGAGCCACGAAACCCGCGAAAAGTTTTTAACCCTTTCGTGTTCTTTCGTGGATTTCGTGGCGAAAAAAAGCGTATGACACCACCGAACAAGGTAGCGGTCATCGGGGCTGGCAGCTGGGGTACGGCGTTGGCCAAGCTCCTGGGCGACAAGGGGCTCTCGGTCTCGCTCTGGGCCCACCGCCAGGAGCAAGCCGAGGCGCTGGCCCACGATCGGGAGAACCGCGCCTATCTGCCCGGTTTTCTGCTGCCCCCCACCGTGCAGCCCACCGTCGATCTGGCGGCAGCGGTGGCCGGGCAGGAGGCCATCGTCATGGTGGTGCCCTCCCACGGCTATCGCCAGGTTTTCCGTGAGTTGTTGCCCCACCTGGCCGACAACG
>Ga0172375_10010271_pt1 | contig 12172 bp, 8 predicted proteins | sample LakKiv1m_FD_114537 | JGI IMG/M metagenome (GOLD analysis project Ga0172375, IMG submission 114537) | Freshwater microbial communities from Kabuno Bay, South-Kivu, Congo - kab_092012_11.1m | ecosystem: Environmental > Aquatic > Freshwater > Lake | place: Democratic Republic of the Congo... | reverse complement strand
CGCGGGCCGTCGAAGACGTTGACCGCGAGGTCGACGAGCCCGGGCCGGGCGTCCTTGTCGCCGTGGTGGCGCAGGTCGGGGCCGGCGTGCGCCGCGGCCGCGGCGACGAACCGCGCGGCCAGCCGTGGGTGCCCGGCCCAGTGGGTGTGGAGGTAGGACGCGTGCAGGCTGCGGGTCGCGACGCCGGCCGGGTCGGGCATCAGCCAGGCCGCGCCGCCGGCGGGGACGCGGGTGAGGTGGGTGCGGTGGAACTCGTGCCCGGTGACCTGCTCGCCCTCGGCGCTCAGCAGGTTGTCGCTGGGCGAGGTGGCGGTGCGGTAGGACAGCGTGAGCCGCGGTGCCATCTCGGCGGTCGCGCCGATCGCGCCGACCATCGGGACGGGTGGTCCGTCGGGGCCTCGCACCGACTCGCAGAGATAGAGCAGTCCGGCGCACTCGGCCACCGTCGGCAGCCCGCGCGCGATGGCCGTACGGAGGTCGCGCCGCAGCCGTTCGTTGGCCGCGAGGTCGGCGGCGTGCATCTCGGGGAAGCCGCCGCCGAGGTAGAGCCCCGTCGTGCCCTCCGGGAGCCGGGTGTCGGTGAGCGGGTCGAGCTCGACGACCTCCGCGCCCGCCGCAGCCAGGAGCTCCACGGTCTCGGCGTAGCGGAAGGTGAACGCCCTCCCGCCGGCCACCGCGATCCGGGCCCTCCGGCTTCCGCTGGTCGAGGAAGGACGACGTCCTGTCACGAGACCCGGGGCCGCCGAGGACCCTGGTCTCGTGACGGGCGCCAGGGCGCCCTCCTCGACCAGCGGAGACGCCAGGGCGCCCTCCTCGACCGACGGCGCGACACGGCTCGCTGGTTGAGCAGCGAGCGAAGCGAGCGTGTCGAAACCAAGAGCGTCGTGCGGGTCCCACGGCGTCTCGTCCAGGCCCGGCGCCGACGACGCCAGCCGGACGACCCGCTCCAGGTCCACCCGCTCCGCGATCTGCGCCGCCAGCCGGTCCAGCGCGGACGCCGCGTCCGCCCGCTCGGCCGCCGGCACCAGCCCGAGGTGCCGCGAGGGCGCCTCGATGCCGTCGTCGCGCTGGAGGATGCCGAGCACCGGCACCATCTCGCCGATCGACCGGACCACCTCCTCGGCGTGCCGCACCGAGCCCGCCTTGTTGAGGACCACCCCGACGACGTCGACCGGCGGCAGGCCGGGATCGGGGGCCCACGTCATCAGCCCGTGGATGGTCGCGGCGATGGTGCGCGAGGCGGACGAGATGTCGACGACGAGCACCACCGGCGTACGCGTCACCGCGGCGACGTGCGCGGTCGACGCGAACCCCTCACCACCGATCTGCCCGTCGTACAGGCCCATCACGCCCTCGATGACGGCGAGGTCCGCGCCGGCGGCGCCATGCAACAACAGGGGTACGAGGCGCTCCTCCCCGACGAGGTGCGGGTCGAGGTTGCGGCCGGGACGGCCGGTGGCGAGCGCGTGGTAGCCGGGATCGATGTAGTCGGGGCCGACCTTGTGGCCGCTGACGGTGTGTCCGGCGCGGGCGAGCGCCGCCATCAGCCCGGTGGCGACGGTGGTCTTGCCGTGGCCGGAGGCGGGCGCGGCGACCACGAGGCGGGGGAGGGTCACCACTCGATGCCCCGCTGGCCCTTCTGCCCGACCTCCATCGGGTGCTTGACCTGGACCATCTCGGTGACCAGGTTGGCGGCCTCGATGAGGCGCGGGTCGGCGTGGCGGCCGGTGATGACGACGTGCTGCCGGCCGGGCCTTCCTGTGAGGGTCTCGACGACGTCGTCGACGTCGACCCAGCCCCATTTCATCGGGTAGGTGAACTCGTCGAGGACGTAGAGGTCGTGGCGCTCCTCGGCGAGCGCGCGCTTGATCTCGGCCCAGCCCTCGGCTGCGTCGGCGGCGTGGTCCTCCTCGGTCCCGGCCTTGCGCGACCACGACCAGCCGGAGCCCATCTTGTGCCAGCTGACCGGCCCGCCCTCGCCGGTCTCCTCGTGCAGCTCGCCGAGGCGCTCGAGCACGGTCTGCTCGCCGATGCGCCACTTGGCGGACTTCACGAACTGGAAGACACCGATGCTGAAGCCCTGGTTCCACCCGCGCATCGCCAGGCCGAAGGCGGCCGTCGACTTCCCCTTGCCGGGGCCGGTGTGGACCATGATGAGCGGACGGTTGCGGCGCTCGCGCGTGGTGAGCCCGTCGTCGGGGATCGTGGTCGGCACGCCCTGCGGCATCAGGCCCTCCAGCTGTCGAGGTGGACGGCCTCGTCGAGGGTGCGGCCCCGTCGCCAGCCGTGCCGGACGAGGTCGGGCACCTCCTGCAGCTCCGTCACGGGCCCGAGGCACAGCCACGCGACCGGACGGACGCCGTCGGGCAGGCCGACGAGGTCGGCGAGGAACTCCTCGCGGTAGAACGACACCCACCCGACGCCGAGACCCTCGGCGGTGGCGGCGAGCCAGAGGTTCTGGATCGCCAGGCAGGTGGAGTAGAGGCCGGTGTCGGCGATCGCGTGGCGGCCGAGCACGTGCCGGCCGCCGCGGTCGGGGTCGTAGGTGACGACGACGCCGAGGCCGGACTCGCGGATGCCCTCGACCTTGATCCTCTCGAAGGTCGCGCGTCGGTCCGGTGGGAGCTCGGCGGCGAACGTACGGCGCTCGGTCTCGACGTGCTCGGCGAACCTCTCGCGGGTCCCGTCGTCGAAGACGAGCACGAAGTCCCACGGTTGCGAGTGCCCGACGCTCGGCGCGTGGTGGGCCGCCTCGAGCACGCGCCGCAGGGCCCCGAGGTCGACGGCCTCGCCGCTGAACTCCGCTCGTACGTCGCGCCGGCGGGCGATGACGTCGTAGAGGTCGGTGTTCATGCCACCCTCGCCACACCGGCGAGGGCCTGGGCGCTGACCTCCGAGATCGGCAGGTGGGTGGCCCCCATGGCCGTCGCGAGCTGGCCGGCGAGGCCCATCCGCATCGGGCCCTGCTCGCAGTCGACGACGACGGCGGTGGTCCGGTGCTCCGCGATCCAGCCCGCGGCCTGTCGGCTGCGCGCGACGGCGTCCGCGCCGTGGGTGGCGCGGCCGTCGGTGACCACGATGAGCAGCGGGCGCCGTCTCGGGTCGCGCACGGACTCGACGCGCAGCACCTCGGCCGCGGTGAGCAGGCCCTCGGCGAGCGGCGTACGCCCTCCCGCGGGCAGCTCGGCCAGGCGCCGGGCGGCGACGTCGACCGAGTGCGTCGGCGGCAGCGCGACCTGGGCGCCGTCGCCGCGGAAGGTGACCAGCCCGACCTTGTCGCGGCGCTGGTAGGCGTCGAGCAGCAGGCTGAGGATCGCGGTCTTGACCTGCTCCATCCGCTTGCGCGCGGCCATCGAGCCGGACGCGTCGACGCAGAAGAGGACGAGGTTGGCCTCGCGTCCTTCGCGCCGGGCCGTCCTCAGGTCGCTGGGGTCGAACCGCAGCCGGCCATCGATCCGGCCGCGGGCCAGCTGGTGGGGTGCGGCTGCCCGGATCGTCTCGACGAGGTGCAGTCCGCCCTGCCCGGTCGGGTCGGTGCCGGCGCGGCGCCCGTTGGACGTCAGCGCGCGGGAGCGTCTGCCGGACTCGCCGGCACCCGTCCCGGCGACCTCGAAGCGGCGGACCCGGTAGGGGGCGGCCGCCCCGACGACCGACGTCTGACCCTCGTCCGCCGGTTGGGGAGGGCGCTCTGCCGCTTCCCCCGCCGGTTGAGGAGGACGCTCTGCGCTGCTATCCGTTGGTTGGGGAGGGCGCTCTGCGCTGCCATCCGTTGGTTGGGGAGGGCGCTCCGCGCTGCCATCCGTTGGTTGAGGAGGGCGCTCACCGGTTCCCCCCGCTGGTTGAGGAGGGCGCTCTGCGCCCGTCTCGAAACCAGGATCCTCGGAGTCCCCATCCGGCTCGGGCTCCGGCTCCTCGTCCCCCAGCACCGCGTCCAACAGGTCCTCGTCCAGGCCCGGCGCATCGAACGGGTTGCGCCGCCGCCGGTGCGGCAGCGCCAGCAGCGCCGCCTGGCGGATGTCGGCCCGCGTGACGGTGGTCCGTCCGTTCCACGCCGCGTGCGCCACCGCCGTACGCGTGGTGACGATGTCGGCGCGCATCCCGTCGACCTCGAAGGCTGCGCAGACCTCGGCGACCTTGGTGAGCACCGCGTCGGTGAGCTCGACCTCGGGCAGCAGCTTGCGGGCCGCGGCGATCCGGTCCGTCAGCGCGCGCTCCGCCTCGGCGTACGTCTCCACGAAGCCCTCCGGGTCGGCGTCGAACGCGAGCCGGCGGCGTACGACCTCCGCACGCAGCCGCGGGTCGCGCGGCGCGGCGACCTCGACGGTGAGGCCGAAGCGGTCGAGGAGCTGGGGGCGGAGCTCGCCCTCCTCGGGGTTCATGGTGCCGACGAGCACGAAGCGCGCGGCGTGCACGACCGAGACGCCGTCGCGCTCGACGGTGGAGCGGCCCATCGCGGCGGCGTCGAGCAGCAGGTCGACGAGGTGGTCGTGGAGCAGGTTGACCTCGTCGACGTAGAGGATGCCGCGGTGGGCGCGGGCGAGGAGGCCGGGCTCGTACTCGGCGACCCCGTCGGCCAGCACCTTGGACAGGTGCAGAGAGCCGAGCACGCGGTCCTCGGTGGCGCCGACCGGCAGCTCGACGAGGCGTACGGGCCGGGTCCCGGTCTCGGCGTCGAGCGGCCAGCGCTGCTCGGGGCCCGGGCCGTCGGGGGAGACGTCGCCCGGGCGGCTCGAGAACCGGTCGCCGGTGACCACCTCGATCGGCGGCAGCACGGAGGCGAGGGCGCGCACGGTGGTGGACTTCGCCGTGCCCTTCTCGCCGCGCACGAGGACGCCGCCGACCTCGGGGGAGATCGTGGTGAGGACCAGCGCGAGGGTCATGTCGTCGCGGGCGTCGGCCTGCGGGGGGACGACGGCGGACAGGGGGTACTGCAGTGGCATGGGGGCTCCCGCTCTCGTTGCCAACTTCTGGTGGATGGCGGGAGGCCGGTCTTCGGACTTCTCGGAACGCCTGAGTTCGACGTCTCGAGTCACCGCAGCGGGCCCTGTGCCGGATTCTCACCGGCTTCCCAGATTCTCCCCAGACTTCGGGGCACCTCTCGCCTTGTGCGCGTCACGATAGCGTCTGCGGCCATGTCGTCCACCCGGGTGCCCAGCGAGGTCGTGGTCGTCGGGATCGGCGCCGACGGGTGGTCCTCGCTGCCTGCGTCGTCCCGTGACCTGGTGCTCGGGGCGCCGGTGCTGTGGGGCGGGTCGAGGCACCTGTCGCTCGTCCCGGACGTCTCGGGTCAGGTCCGTGTGCCGTGGCCCTCGCCGCTGTCCGCCTCCCTGCCCGGGCTGTTGGCCTCGTACGCCGGGCGAGCCGTCGTGGCGCTGGCGTCGGGGGATCCGCTGGTGTCGGGCATCGCGTCGACGTTGCTGGACGCCGGCGCGCCCGTACGCGTGGTGCCGGCCGTGTCGTCGGTGGCCCTGGCGCGGGCACGGATGGCGTGGTCGGCCGAGTCGTGCGCCGTGGTGACGGTGGTCGGGCGCTCGGCCTCGCGGGTGCTGCGTGAGTGTGCCCCGGGGCGGCGTGTCCTGGTGCTGTCGTCGGACGCCTCGACGCCTGATGCGGTGGCCGCGCTCCTGACCTCGGCGGGCTGGGGCTCGTCGCGGCTGACGGTGCTCGGGGACCTTGGCTCGTCGTCGGAGTCGTCGGTCTCAGGCGTCGCGTCCTCGTGGTCCGAGCCATCGCCCGCGCTGAACGTCATCGCCCTCGAGGTCTCCGGGAACGGCCTCGCCTCCTGGGCCTCCGGCCTCCCCGACGACGCCTTCGAGCACGACGGCCAGCTCACCAAGCGCGACCTCCGCGCCTCCGCCCTCGCCCACCTCCGGCCCGCGCCGGGTCAGCTCCTCTGGGATGTCGGCGCCGGCGCGGGATCGGTCGGGATCGAGTGGATGCGGTCTCACCCCACCTGTCGTGCGATCGCCATCGAGTCGGACCCGGAGCGGGCGGCGCGGATCGCCCGCAACGCGTCAGCCCTGGGCGTCCCCGACCTCGAGGTCGTCGAGGGTCGCGCCCCCTCGGCCCTTGCCGGCCTCGAAGCACCGGACGCGGTCTTCATCGGTGGCGGCGCGACCCGCGAAGGAGTCCTCACGTGCCTCGCCGCACTGAAGCCCGGGGGCCGCCTCGTCGTCCACGGCGTGACGGTGGAGACCGAGACGTTGCTCGCCAAGTCGTACGCCGACCACGGGGGTGAGCTCACCCGTATCCACGTCGAGACTGCGGCCCCGGTCGGAACGTTCACCGGCTGGACGCCATCGCGGGGCGTCACGCAGTGGGCCTGGGTCAAGACCGAGAACTGAGGCACGGACCAGCGTCGCTACGCCCACTATGACGCAAGGGCGGCGAAGCCGACAGCGGCGCTGGCCTGGAAACCCCAGAAGCGTCGACCCCTACCAATGTTCCGACTGGGCGACCCCGGACCGCTACAGATCGTCGTCAGCGATCTCGAGATACGGTCTGTACGCCGGGTGCACCCGAAAGCGAGCTTCTCGACCGAGTCGCTCCGTAAGGCGCCGCGCTAGGACCATCGCCCGCTGCTCGCTTGTTTCGTCCATAGGGAAGTCGAAGCGCCCGTCGTCGACCTCGATTCCCAAGAATGAAGCTCGAAGGAGCGTTCCGATTGTGTCATCTACGTCCGGTACGTGGGGCGCAAGATGCGTCCGCAGGTCGGCCTGGGTGATCGTGGCTGCCAGCCCAGCAAACTCGAAGAGAAGGTCGGACAGTCCCGCATGCGGATCACTCTCAACTAGGAGTGCCTCGAACGCGAAGAGCGAGTACTCCTCCTCGGCAGCTCGGACGTCCTCGGCCTCGACAGACGATCGGCGTGCGTTGACGGCATGGAGGACAGCGGCGTTGCAGAGATAAATGAGGTCGCGAGGCCGCGGCAGGCACCGCCACAGGAGGTACTCCTTGGTGCGCACGCCATCGATGTCGAAGCAGAAGAAGAACTCCCAGACGTCCTCTGGTTCCGCATCGCCGTCCTTGGCTGCGACGTAGCGGTCCTCGATCACGCGCGCGAGCAGGACCGGGTTCGTCCATCTCACCTGCAGCGTCTTGATCTTGTCAGGCTCACGCGCGAACTTGCGGACGACCGAGAAGATGTCGGCTCGGAGGAACACGGCCAGCGTCAGGTTCACGCTCTTCTTTCGCATGTCCTCATGAGAAAAGTCGGACGCGACCTTGCCTACACCCGTCAGCAATCCGAAGATCATCCTCGACAGCAACTCGTAGTTGGCGCCCCGCTCCCACGCTTTGTCGAGGTTGTCGATCAAGACAGCAACGCGGTCACGATCGGCCAGTGCTTCACCTATCGCTCGCCGAAGGTCATGGAGCGAAGCGGCGTGGAGCCGCTGATTCAAAAAACCGCGCTGCTCCTGCACGCTGGCCGGCAGTTCCTCAACGTCACGTAGGAGCTCCGCGACTACCTTTTCTAGGCGGACAGCGAATCCGTCACTAACCAAGATGTCATGCTCCGCCAAGAGCGCAGCGAGAGTCGCAAGCTTCGAACCTGTTGGAATTCCGGCGGGCTTCGCTTCGGCCTCGGCGACCGCCGAGCATGCAATCTCCGCGTACAGCAGGTACTTCCACAGGCCTTCCATGAAATAGTCGACCGTCGCCTTGTCCGGCAACCTCGACATAACTTCCACCAGTGCTTCGAGCTCATAACCAGACGGCTTGATCGGTACCACAAGGTTGCGCTTGTCGGACCGCAGCTCATCGGAGGCGCGAAGCATCGTCGCAGTCTTGCCGGTCCCCTTGCGCCCAACAAAGATCGCGGTACCGGACGACACGACCTTTTGATACTCGGCGGTGTTAACGAAGTAGTCGGGGAGTCTTGCCCGCTCGTCCTCAGCGACGTACTCGCCAAACGAAATCGGGATCTCTACATCGAGTTTCGTCTTGCCAGGCGGCCTAGCCGGTGTGGTAGCGCCCGGGGTATCCAGCCACGCGGCTAAGTGATTCTGCAGATTCCTAATGGTCTCGTACGACTGCAACAGGTCGCGATAGTCCAATGGGACCTCGAAGTCGGGGGGTGCGACCATTAAGAGTGGCCGCTCCATGCCGTGTGCGACGCCCGCGAGGAAGCTGGCACGCGCATTGTGAACGTGCGCCCGTTGCTTGGTAGGACTCATCAGGTGGATCAGTACGGCCGAAGCACGATGAATTTGGTCGACATACCACTCGAGCGGTGCCGCGCCGCGCTCATCCTCATCCGCGTTGGTCACCGATAGCCGTGGTCGTCGATCGAGTTCGGCTCGGACCGCCCGCGCGGCGTCATCTCGCGCTGCGGTCGCGTAGTGAAATAGGGATCCAGCACTACGTGAGCTACGGATCTTGGCGTAAAGCTCGCTCCAGAGCGTGTCATCAGGTGACAGATCAGGCCGGGCTTGGGAAAACCGGTGGACCAGCGTTGCTGAGCTTCCGCTGTAGTCAACCCGCCCAACTCCGGACAGGAGGCCGAAGTCGCGCCAGTACTGCACAGCTTGAGTATCCGATTCATCGAGGATCGCCCATGCGTGCTTATCGCGCGCGATTCCGAAGCCTAGTTCGAAGAGGACGTTGAAGTTCAGAGCACTGACCTCGGCGAGAAGCGTGGTGCTGCTGTCGATCGCGTCGAGAACTTGCTGGATCATCAAGCGGCCCTGGATGGGAAGGTCCTCCCACACCAGCGATTCGACGCCGCGATTGGTGAGCTTCCTCGCAGTCTCGCGCATGCACTCGGCAGTGAGCGCAGGCGATCCGGGATAAGCCAGAAACACCACCGCCGCACGGCTGACCGCATCTGTTCGCTTCACGCGGGCAGTTTGACACGGGCAGCGAGGCGCGCCCCTGAAATGGGCGCAACCGCGGCCGTCAATCGGGCTGTCGCTCCGACGCGGCGAGTACAGCGATAGAAGATGAGTGCGACCACATCTAACGTTGGGGACAGCTGAACGTCGTGAGGACCGGCACGCAACAGGGACGAATCTGCCCCACGTGCGAGGAGTTCGTGTAACACTCCCACGGCAACCGTGGACCGAGGTGGCTTCGGTGACCTAGGCAGCAGTGCCCGCGCAGATGCCGGCGCTGCCTCGCCGCAGCTACAACCAGTGGCGAAGAATTGCGTTGCTGGATGACTTCATCCGCAGCCCGCTTTCATATGCCCAAGCCAAGTGCTTGTCGTTCCGCCACTGCCGCTCAGAAGTCTCCCATGCAGGGTCAGAGCGCCTGCAAGACTTCCGGGGCCCGTGTACTGCGGTGCGCTGGCCCTAAATACCACGAGGCCACCTAGTGCAAGCGGCCTCGGATCGTTGCGTCACATCACGAGCAGGTGGCGCTCCGCAGGCGGCGGGCACGCGTGTTGTTGATGAGCGAAGCGCGCGCCGTCCGGGCGCGGTATGCATCCTCAATCCAAGAGCGGAGCGACGCCTTCGAGCTCGGGTACGTGTGATACCGGGCGTAGCCGATGTCCTTCCCGTCGGCGTCGCGCACGATATTGTCGTTCACGCGCGCCTGAAGGCCGACCGACTTGCCGGACACGCTAGGCAACTGGACAGCAAGGAGTCCGTTGACCTTGCTGTGCTTGCTGCTCCGCAACGAGGAGTAGACCTCCCAGTCCACGTAACGTCGCGCCCACGTGCAGGAGCCGACCAGGATCAGGGTGACGCTGGAGTCCCCGAGGTACTTGGTCCGAATCTTGTCCATGATGTAGCCGGTGTCCTCGCTGTCAATGAAGTCGTCTTCATCGGTCACACCGACCGTCTTGGCGATGAACTCCGTCCCGAAGTCGTCCAGGAACTGCTTGACCTCGTCGGTGTCAGCAGCGTGGTAGGACACGAAGACCTTGTGCCGGGTGTTGTCCCACTTACGCGCCGCGGCCTTGAGCGCTACATCCTGCAGTCGCTCTTGCTGCCAGTGACTCATTCCAAAACCCCCTGTTGATGATGGACGCACAGTAGCGCCCGACACCGACACCCGGCAGGCATGATGTCACCATGCCCGACCAGCGCAAAGTTACTGACGACGACATGCCTCAACTTTTCCAGGCGGCAGACAAGGCGTCGCTCAACGCCCAGAGTGCCTTCGTGAACGGCACGAGGTACCGCCTTGGACTGGTCGTCTTTGCCGCTGCACTTGGCGTAACCGCTTGGCGAGTAGGACCGTCAGACGTCGACGTTCTGGCCCTCATATCCACGCTGTTCTTCGTAGGAGCACTGCTGGTCGAGGGATTTCTCTGGAAGAGTCGCCCTGACAAAACATGGTACGACGCACGAGCCATCGCAGAGTCAGCAAAAACCTTGGCTTGGAAGTATGCCGTTAGGGGCGAACCGTTTAATAGCGTCGAGATGTCAGAAGAAGACACGACTAGAAGTCTTTTGGACCGCTTCAACGGAATCAAGAAGCAGTACAGCCACGTAGAATTGGAAGCGGCCAATGTTTCCGCCGTGAGTCAGTGGATGAGAGAGCAGCGCCTGAAGTCATGGAGCGACCGCAAGGAGATTTACCGAAGAGAACGACTAGTCGACCAGAAGAACTGGTACGCCAGGAAGGCCAAGTACAACAAGGAGCGCTCCACCCAGTGGCGCATTGCGCTCGTTGTGGCTGAGTTTTTGGGAGTCGTCGCGTCGCTCCTGTCGGCGTTCTCGGAGTCTGTGCCACTCTTGGGCCCCGCCTTGGCGGCACTCGTGACGGCTGGTGTGGCGTGGCTAGAGACGAAGCAGCACGATTTCAATGCACGAGCGTACTCCGCAGCAGTGTCAGACCTTGCCCAGGCAGAGACCAGGTTGGACATCGCAGAGGACGAGGCTGCGTGGGCGCAGGAGGTCGAGAACGCCGAAGAGGCAATCAGTCGCGAGCACACCCTCTGGCTGGCATCGCGTAACGAGCCTTAGTTTCAGATTTCCCACGGCCCTCAGCGCCGGTAGGGAGGGACTGATGCCGTGCTTACCCGGCGCGCATCCCATGCGCGGCGGTCGCCGCCCGGTCTTCTTGGGGGAGGCCGAGCGTCAACCGAGGAGCCGCGTGTCTCAAGAAGGGTCGGTGGACTTGATAAGTGGACGCTCCGTTCTGGCCCAACTAGTGGACGGCCGGTGGAGTTCGAAGGTGTGACGGACGATCGAGTCGCAGAAGCCTGGTCAGGCGACAACTGGAAGTGCCTAGTCGGTTCCGCGGGGCCGCGGCCGTCCGAGTATCCCCACGAGCCGTTTTGGGCGCAGTTGCACAGGTGACCCATTCCGCCGCGCTTGAAAGCGCACCAGGCAACCCCTCCGGAGACAGGTCGAAGTCCGGTGCCGGCGTTCCGGTGGGCAGAGCGCTTGATTTTGGACGCCGACGGGCCTCGGCATGGCGTCTTTCTTGGATTTGCGACTAAGGCCACCCTGTCAATGCGATCCTGACGCTGCTAGTTCACGCAAGTACAGGGGTAGGCATGCGGAAGTTCGTTATTGCGTTGGTCGTCGCGTCCAGCTGGTCTTTGGGCGGCTGCGGCTCGTCGGGGGGCGAGGATCGGCCGAACGCGAAAGCGGAGGCCAGCGCGTCAGCCGACGCTGAGGCCAGCAAGTCTGCTGAGGCAGAAGCGGAGTTGGAAGCGGAAAAGGAAGCCGAAAAGCAAGCTGCGCGCGCAGCCGCCCAGGACGCCCTCGATGACTGCGAGGGCCATCTGGGCGGTCTTCTCGAAGCGTTGAGGCAGATCGATGGGCGCCTAGACGTGGGGCTCACGAATGCGGACTTGACTTCCCGACTCGGCGACGTCGCCGTCACCTACAACGACATTCCGTTCAAGAAGCTGAGCGTGAAATGCGTTCAGTGGGTGGGCGTCCCGTTGGAGAATGCCTACAGCGAGTACAGCAAGTCCGTGACGAAGTGGGACGCCTGCATCGATGACTACTACTGCTCCGTTGAGGGTGCCAAGTTGGCCGAACTGCAGGGGCACTGGTCTACAGCGTCCAAGCAGATCGATCAAGCCAAACGCGCTCTGTCACAGCCCAAGAAGTTCACGAACTCTGGCATCTGAACAGGCCGGCGGCGTGGCTCATGCCCATAGGACGTGGCACTGACGAGTGCGTCAATCCGTAGCCGCCTGTCGGGGACGTCCGGTCTCTGCGATGAGCGGCCAATGAACATCTGCTCGCGCTAGCGTCACTCCATG
>Ga0172375_10010270_pt1 | contig 12172 bp, 11 predicted proteins | sample LakKiv1m_FD_114537 | JGI IMG/M metagenome (GOLD analysis project Ga0172375, IMG submission 114537) | Freshwater microbial communities from Kabuno Bay, South-Kivu, Congo - kab_092012_11.1m | ecosystem: Environmental > Aquatic > Freshwater > Lake | place: Democratic Republic of the Congo... | reverse complement strand
GGCAGATACTTGTACAGGACTGAGCGCGTCTACGCCGATCTCGATCAAATCGGGAATATAGTCATAAACTGAACCGCAAGAGTGCAGAAAGATCTTTGCTTTGGTTTTGGTACGGATAAAATCAAATAATGCTTTATGGCGAGGTTTGATCCACTTACGATACATCGCTGGTGATATCCACGGACCGATCTGCGTGCCCAGGTCATCTCCCTGGCAGACTACATGCACATACTCTCCAACTTCATCCAAATAGGTCTCCCAAAAACCAATGGTATTTTCCAGATTCTTATCGAGTAAAGCAGCGGCGTAATTAGGATCTGCATAAAGGTCTACCAGGAAATTCTCATACCCTCTCAAATTACCGCTCATTTCAAAAGGACCCATAGCTATATGCCCGACCGTAACACAAGCATCAGTTTCTTGAAAAAGCTTTCTCGCCTGCTCTTTCAGGCCGACCTTCCTTTCGGGGATGGCAGGATCGGCATAATTCGCATGCTTTAGATATTCTAATGGTTTATTTGCCAAAGGGTGTTCAACCATATCATAGTAATAGTTGGCTTTACGCCAACGGATGGCATATTCATCAATAAATCCATCTTCCGTTTCGACTAAAGCTGGCACAAAAGCAGGGGAGGGCCTTACGGCACGAAAATCAATGTCATAATGTTGCAGCATATCTTCAGCTGGAAAAACCGAATCCATCATACGATTGATCACATACGGGGCAGGATCAGGATGCATGCCCAAGTGTGATCGCAAGTTGATATAAGCGATTCTGCACAAGGTTGTATTTTCAGTGGAACCCATATCGATCGGTATAAAATCTGGTTCGATGTGATTTAATGCCGCAAGCACACGTTCCCTTGAGTTCATGCCTGACTCCTGAAATTTCTTATATGATATTTATACAATATTATATTTTAGATAATTAAAATTAAATGAAATGATAGGAGAAAAGATGAATATTCTTGCCATATTAATTGTTGGTTTAGTAGCCGGTTTTCTGGCGGATAAGGTTGTAAAAAACTCTTTTGGGCTGATTGGTGACATCCTTATTGGTATTGCGGGTTCTTTTATTGGCACCTGGTTATTCTCAACCCTCGATGTTTCAGTAGGAACAGGCTTGCTTTCAGAGATCCTGATCGCTTTTATAGGTGCTGTTGTACTCCTTTTGGTCATCAATCTCTTCAGGCGCAGAGGATAATATTATTTATCAAAAAAGAACTGCCGCTTTTCAGAGCGGCAGTTCTTTTTCTATTCAGAATGGTAGAATCCTCAGACTCACAATATTGGGAATACTTAATGGCGATTTATAAATTTATGAAGCGGTTATACAAACCCAAAGATTTTTACAGGATGCTTGAAGATCTTTTATCCTCTTTTGGGGCCAGTAAAAGGCTAAATCAAGAAGATCATATCAGCAGACAGTTTATTGAGCGTATCATGCTTGCAGTTACTGAAGTCAATGGATGCCGTTATTGTTCTTATTTTCATACTCAAGTTTCCTTGAAGGCTGGAATTAAAAAAGAAGAAATAAAAAGAACTCTGGAGGGTGATTTCATAGAAGCCCCACAGGAAGAATTGGCTGCGCTTTACTTCGCGCAGCATTATGCCGAATCCGGGGGAAAACCAAACCGTGAAGCAGTTGAATGTATGTCGAATGCCTATGGGGAGAAAAAGTCACTGGCAATAATGGCATATATTCGCGCCATCATGATTGGAAACACTTGGGGGAATTCGTTCGATGCATTACGCATGCGATTATTCGGATCACCTTCATCGGGAATTACAGTTTGGGATGAATTGGGTGTCCTTTTTGGTCCATTATTTATGATCCCTTTTCTCCTCATCCGAAAGGTTTTTTCTCTGGGAGCTGAGTAATAGAATAATGTCATTAGTATTGAAAAAAGAAATTATTCTCCCTTATAAAGGCAAGATTCTTTAGGGGATTTTTTATATAATGCAGATACTTTACTGATAGTTTATGGGGTTTAATAACTCTAATAAGTGAGTGCTTTATGAGTACAAACTATAAAACTGATAGAAAGAAAAATCCATTAAAAATATCCCCGCCTGCTTATGTCGGTGGAGCGCTTCTTGCATTGATCCTTTTGGTGATTTCGTTCAATGTTGACTTTAATCCCGTCGGAGTGAAGGTTGACATTATGCCGGATCGCAGCCACGTGCCTGAAGAAACTGATCCGGGACCTTTCAATACCAATCCGCCTTCCTCGGGAACCCATTATGCAGAACATTTCAGTTCAAAGTTCTTTGATACAAATAGTTATGAATTCCCTGAAGGATACCTGATCCACAATCTTGAACATGGCTATGCTATATTCTGGTACAACTGCGAAATATTAAGCGTTGATGAATGTTCCTTACTTAAGGGTGAAATACTGGGTGTAATGGAAAAAGCAAATATGTATAAAGTGATCGCTTATCCATGGCCGAAAATAGATGTGCCTGTGGTCATCACTTCTTGGGGACGGATGCTCAGTATGGAGAAATTTGATGCTGAATTAGCACTGAAATACGTAAAGAAGTATCGTGAAAAATCGCCTGAGCCTCAAGGTGAGTAGCAATAAATTGAACCCACAAATTCGTGTGGGTTCAATATTTTCTATTCTTCAGGAAATTGGTTTCCTGCAGCCTCCCAGGCTGTGTAACCGCCTTCCAAATTGAAAACATTGGTGTAACCGAGGCCGGCAAGCGTTCGTGCGGCGGTATTGCCCATTGACCCTGATCTGCAATAGAGGATGATTTTTGCATTTTTGTCAACCGGGAATTGATCTACCTCCTCTTCAATTTTGTTATAAGGGATATCCAGATCAGTTCCTGGGATGTTGCCTTCCATAGGAATATGTACATTAACAAACAGGAAATCCTTGGTTTTCAGCTCTTGGGATAATTCATTAACGCTAACCATTTGGTAATCCGCAGAACCAACCTGACTATTTTTGCTGGGAGAAGGATCAACAATTCCACATGCTGAAAGAATCAAAATAAGCAAGATAAAATATATTTTCTTCATTCTCACTTTCCTTTCCTGATAATACTAATAGAAATATTCAATCCCAATTATCAAAGAGTTATTAAAAAACACTTAAAACAAATAAATATTCTGACTATTCGGTAAAAACAATTGTATGAATTTGTCAGACAATTAAGTTATAATTTAACTGTGAAATTCAGGAGCGGCTTATGGCAACGCTTTTAGTAAAAAATGCCCAGTTATTGGCGACCTTGGATGGTTCGCGGCAAGAGATAACAAACGGGGGGCTCTTCTGTGAGAATGGTTTCATTAAGCAGGTGGGAATTTCATCAAGTTTGCCTCAAACTGCAGATGAAGTACTGGATCTCACACACCATCTGGTTTTGCCCGGTTTGATCAATACGCACCACCATTTCTATCAAACTCTAACGCGTGCGGTTCCAGCGGCACAAGATGCCAACCTTTTTAACTGGCTAATAACACTGTACCCAATTTGGGCACGCATGACACCCTCGGATATCAATATTTCTACAAAGACTGCCTTAGCTGAATTGGCACTTTCAGGTTGCACTACAGCATCAGATCACCTCTATCTTTTTCCCAACGGCTCACGCCTTGACGACGAGATTATTGCTGCAAATGAAATGGGTTTGCGGTTACACGCTTCTCGCGGCTCCATGTCGCTGGGTGAATCCAAGGGCGGGCTTCCTCCTGATTCGGTGGTTGACCCTGAGGAAATCATCCTGAAAGATTCTCAGCGCCTGATCGAGCAATACCATGATCCCTCTCCCGGCTCAATGACCCAGATTGTATTGGCGCCGTGTTCACCATTTTCTGTAACTGGTGAATTGATGAAGCAATCAGCTGATTTGGCGCGTCATTATGGTGTTCACCTGCACACTCATCTTGCCGAAACACAGGACGAGGAAGTATTTTGTGAGCATCAGTTTGGCCACCGTCCTGTTGCTTACATGCAGTCCCTCGACTGGGTGGGTCAGGATGTTTGGTTTGCGCACTCCGTTTGGGTTGATAAGGAAGAGATCAATGTTTATGCCAAGACCGGATGCGGAGTGGCACACTGTCCTTCATCCAATATGCGTCTGGCTTCCGGGATTGCACCAGTATGGGAATTCCTGTCAGCGGGTATCAAACTAGGGCTGGGGGTGGATGGGTCCGCATCCAATGATTCTTCACATCTTCTGGCTGAAGCGCGCCAGGCGATGCTGCTTGCGCGGCTGCGTGCCGGGGTTGAAGGCGCTTCGCTCTCAGGATCCGCCAAACCTATTCTTACTGCCCGTCAGGCTCTTGAAATTGCCACAACTGGCGGCGCGAGGGTACTCGGTCGAAATGATATTGGGTCTTTGGAAATTGGCAAATGCGCCGATTTTATTGCAATTAATTTGAATCGTCTGGAATATGCAGGTGCGCTTCATGATCCGCTCTCAGCCGTACTTTTCTGCGCCCCTGTCAAAGTAGATTACAACATTGTTGGAGGTAAGTATATTGTTAAACAAGGAGAATTGGTAACGCTTGATTTACCAAACCATATTCATAAACACAACGAAGCAGCCAAAAGACTGATGGAAGGATAAATGACCGAAGTTACACCAAACCAAGTCGAAAGCCCTTTTCAGCGCCTGCAGCGTGAACTGGGTGAATTGATCAATTGCGCAAAACTAGGAGACAGGCTGCCAACAGAACCTGAACTGGCAAAACAATTGCGGGTGTCACGCTCCACCTTGCGTGAAGCAATGCGTTCGTTTGAAACGCAGGGTTTGCTCATACGCAAGCAAGGATCTGGTACTTACAGGGCGGATTCATCCAGTGTGTTTGAAACAGGTTTGGAAGTACTGGAATCGCTCGAAACGCTGGCTGCCCGGTTTGGATTGGATGTCTCGATGGGCGAATTACTTGTGGAACAGATACCGGCAGACGAAAACCTGGCCATGACGCTCAACACAGAAAAAGGGTCTCAATTGGTTAATGTTTCAAGAGTGATTACGGTAAAGAATCAACCAGCGGCTTTCCTGCGAGATATCCTTCCTTTAGACGTGATAGCTTCCAAAGACCTGGAAGAAGGTTTTACCGGTTCAGTTCTGGATCTGCTTATTCAACGGGCAGACCCAATGCCTGAACAATCACGCACCGAGATCAAGGTCATCCCGGCGCCCAGAGAAGTGGCGCGTGCGTTGGATATACAGCGTGGAGAAGCATTATTGATGTTTGAGGCGGATCTGGTGGACAAAACCGGTCGCGTTATTGACCACTCATTTTCCTGGTTTTTACCGGGATATTTCCACTTTCATGTCAATCGCAAAATAGGTATCATTTAAAAAATTATTTAAAAAAAACCGGAGGAAAAAATGCGTAGTTTTTCAGGACGTGACATTCTGTCACTAAAAGATTTTGAAAGGGCTGAATTCTTTCACGTATTTGATGTTGCAGCCGAACTTGAACCGATCGCGCGCCAAAGGCGCAATACCGATCTGCTTGCTGAGAAGACACTCGTAACGGCATTTTACCAACCTTCCACCCGCACCCGTTTAGCGCATGAAGCGGCTATGCATCGACTGGGCGGGCATGTGACAGGTTTCTCGGATGCCAAAATGACCCGTGCTGGCGACTGGTATCAGGAGTCCATCAAAGACACTGTGCATATGCTTGAGTATTATGGTGATGCGATCGTAATGAGGCACTTCCAACAAGGTGCCCCTGCAGAAGCGGCCAAGTTTGCGAGTGTTCCGATCATCAATGCGGGTGATGGCTGGGGTGAACACCCCACCCAGGTATTGACCGACCTTTATACAGTGCTTAATGAAGTTGGCACGATCGATGGTTTGACCTTCCTCTGTATCGGTGATATGCGCATGAGGACAATGCACTCCATTTCCTATGCACTGACTCAGTTTGATGCCGAGGTCATTTATGTTGCGCCGCCTGATATGTCACTAACACCGGAATTTAAAAAAGAACTTGACTTTTACAACCTGCGGTATTCTGAGGCTGGGCATGTGGCTGATGTCATCGAAAAAGCAGATGTGATCTATATGGAACCTGTGGTACAGCCTGACTATACCAAAGCTCGCCAGGAAGCCAGCGAAAATAAAGGCATGACCCCTGATAATTACAAGGTAACCCGTGAATTATTAGCTCAAAAAGCAAAGAGTGATGCCATAATTCTACATTCGCTTCCACGCATGGATGAGCTCCCGATCGATGTGGATAGCACCCGTCACGCCCGTTACTGGGAAGAAGCTTTTAATGGTGTTGTGATGCGAATGGCCTTGTTAGCCCTGGTTTTAGGAGCTATGGAATAGAAAAAAATTAGGCAGGTGCAAAAATAGGTTTGCACCTGCCTTTTTTTCAAAATTTATTGAAGATAAAGGAACGGAGGAAAAATATGCAAACTTACCTTCATGGTCGTGACATGATCGGAGACCTTGACTTCAGCAAAGAGGAAGTCGAAACCGTTATGGACGTTGCTTTTGACCTTAAGCGTAAACGTGCACTGAATGAACCGCATCCTTATTTGCGGGATAAAGTACTGGCAATGCTGTTCTTTTTCAGCTCAACCCGTACCCGCGGCTCGTTTGAGGCAGGGATGGCGCAATTGGGAGGTCATGCTGCTTTCATTGAAAGTAAAACGACCCAGATCGCACATGGTGATACTCCCAAAGAAATTGGTGAGATTTTCGGCCGCTATTTTGATGGAATTGCCATCCGGCATTGTGATTGGGGTTTGGGGAACCAATATATCAATGATGTTGCCAGATATTCCCGTACTCCGATTCTGAATATGCAATGTGACATTTACCATCCATTCCAATGTCTGGCTGATCTGATGACTATCTGGGAAAAGAAAGGCCGCGATCTTCGAAAGCGTAAAATGGTTGTCTCCTGGGCATATGCCGAATCCTACTCCAAACCGATCTCTGTCCCGCAATCGCTCATTTTGCAAATGCCCCGCTTCGGTATGGATGTAGTGCTTGCGCATCCGCCAGAGTTCCGGCTCATGCCAGAGATTATGGATATGGCAAAAGCTGAAGCGAAAAAAGCAGGTGTCGGGTTTGATGTAGTTGAAGATATGAATGAAGCCTTTAAAGATGCTGATATTGTATATGCCAAATCCTGGGGCCCGCTTGTGCACACCGCTGACGCCAAAGAAGGGGAAGCGATAACCAAGAAATATTCAAGCTGGATCACTGACGAAAAGAAAATGAAACTGGCGAAAGAGGATGCCATTTATATGCATCCGCTTCCGGCTGATCGTAATGTTGAAGTAACTGATGGAGTACTTGACGGTGCCCAATCAGTTGTGTACGATGAGGCGGAAAACCGTCTTCACGCGCAAAAAGCGGTGATGGCTTTAACAATGTAAGAAATCCCAGGAGGATACATGACAGAAAAATTAGCAGTTGTTGCTATTGGCGGAAATTCTCTGATCAAGGACAATAAAAGGGTCAGCGTTGAAGATCAATACCTGGCAGCAAAAGAAACTACTTTTCATATCGCCGATATGCTGGAAGCGGGCTGGAATGTTGCAATTGGGCATGGTAACGGTCCACAGGTGGGTTTCATCCTGCGCCGATCAGAAATTGCTCACCGCGTTGAGAATATGCATGAGGTCCCGCTGGATGTGTGTGGTGCTGATAGCCAGGGTGCCATCGGTTATGCGCTTCAGCAGACTTTGCAAAATGAGCTTAAACGCCGGGGAATAAAAAGATCAGTTGCAACTGTAGTAACCCAAGTAATGGTAGATAAGGAAGATCTGGCGTTTAAGAATCCAACAAAGCCAATAGGTGGTTTCATGGATGAAGTTGAAGCAAAAAAAAGGGAAACCGATCTGGGTTGGAATGTCGTTGAAGATTCAGGGCGCGGATGGCGGAGAGTTGTGGCATCTCCGATCCCTAAGGAAGTTGTTGAATTGCCGTCGGTGAAAGCGCTTCTGGATGCTGGTCAAGTAGTGATTACCGTCGGTGGGGGTGGCATACCGGTTATTGAAGATAATGGTGATCTAAAAGGCACTGCAGCGGTAATTGACAAAGATTATGCAAGTTCGCTATTAGCCCGCGAAATTAAGGCTGATCTTTTTATAATTTCTACTGCTGTTGAAAAAGTGGCTTTAAACTTTGGAAAGCCTGATGAGAAATGGCTGGATAAAATGACATTATCCGAGGCCAAGGCTTACTTGGCTGATGGTACTCATTTTGCAAAAGGTTCCATGGCACCCAAAATCCAGGCAATAATCTGGTATATGGAAGCCGGTGGGAAGCAGGCGCTTATAACTAACCCAGAAAATATCGGCAGGGCGTTAAAAGGTGAAACTGGAACCTGGATCATACCGGATTAAATATTTAAGACTTAAAAATCCGAACTGGTAGGCGCTTATGATCGATCGCCCCCACATTTGGTGTATAATCTTCTCTAACCAGGCAAATTTGTCTGGAAAAAAACGGGGAGTCTTTCGAAGAAATCCAATGAAAGGCTTCAAAATAATTTCTGGAGGAGAAAAATGAGTAAAAAAGTGTTATGGAAAGTTATCGGCGGCATTCTTGCTGTTGCCTTGTTGGCTGCAGCATGCGCGCCAAAAGCAATGGAAGCTCCCGCTGCAGAACCGCCAGCTGAGGAAGCTGAAGCGCCTGCCGCAGAAGCACCTGCAGCAACAGCCGCTCCGGTAGAGCCAGAGGAATTCGTTTTTGGTTTGGTGCTGGTTGGACCATACAATGACACCGGTTACAGCCAGGCGCATTATGAAGCTGGCTTATATGTAGAACAAAATGTTCCCGGGGCAAAAATGGTCTATATTGACAAAGTCAATTCCGCAGATCGCCCTGGGACCACACCAGCGCAATTAGGTGAAGAATTGGTTGCCAAAGGTGCTAAACTTGTCATCTTTAACTCAGATGATATGAAAGATAGCGCTCATGAATTCGCACTTGCTAATCCAGAGATCGTCACTTTGCATGCTTCAGGCGATGGAAATTGGGCTGAAGGAAAAGATTACAAAAATATTCCAAATTTAGCCAATATTATGGGCCGCATGGAATATGGCAAGATGATAGCTGGTTGTGCTGCAGCATTGACATCAACAACAGGAAAGATCGGTTATTTAGGACCCTTGATCAATGAAGAAACTCGCCGATTAACTTCTTCTGCTTTTCTGGGAGCGCAATACTGCTGGGAAAAATATGCCAAGAAAGATCCTGCTCAGCTGAACTTTGAAGTCAATTGGATCGGTTTTTGGTTAAATATCCCAGGTATTACTTTAGATCCAACCCAGGTTGCAGATGATTTCTTCAACAAGGACTTTGACGTTGTGATCTCGGGCATTGATACTACCGAAGCTTTAACCGAGGCAGTCAAGATGCGCGCAGATGGCAAAACAGTATTCGCGATACCGTATGATTTCATAGACGCTTGCGCAAAAGGTGCGGATGCTTGTTTAGGCGTGCCCTACTTCAATTGGGGTCCTGCATACGTAAAATTAGTTAATTCTGTTAAGGATGGTACCTTCAAACCATTCTTCTCTTGGAATGGACCTGATTGGGCTGACATCAATAACCCTGATACCAGCGCAGTTGGATTCCTAAAAGGTAATGCCTTAAGCGCGGAAGCAGGAGCTAATCTGGATAGCTTTATTGCCGAGTTAGCTGGCGGACTAACCTTATGGAAGGGTCCGATGAACTTTCAAGACGGAACCGTATATCTTGCAGATGGGGTAACAGCAACAGATTATCAAATTTGGTACCTGCCTCAGTTACTAAAAGGCATGGTAGGATTAAGCACGGCAGCTGAATAAATGTTCGTGAAGAAGGGAGAAAGGCATTTCAGTTGACCTTTCTCCCTTTTTTATATTAATAACGATGCAAATTAATCTCAACGAAATCTCAAAATATTATGGCAATCTTAAAGCTAATGATGTTGTCTCATTAGCCATTCCACAAGGAAAGATCTTGGGCGTTTTGGGTGAAAACGGGGCAGGGAAAAGCACATTAATGAAGATACTTTCCGGTTTGATCAAAAAAGATCAAGGGGAAATTTCTATTAATGGCAACAAAGTTACTATTGAATCTCCTAAAGATGCAATCCAATTAGGAATTGGAATGCTGCACCAGGAACCGCGTGATTTTCCTTCCATGGCTATAAAGGAAAACCTAATTGTAGGATTGGCAAATTACGATCGCGATGTTCAACCAAAGTTCGAAAAGCTAGAAATTCTTAATAAGACCTTGGGTTTTAATTTGGATTTTTCTGGTGATGTCAGTCAATTCACTGTCGGAGAGCGTCAGGAGCTTGAATTGATGCGATTGCTCTGGTTAGGCGTTGAGGTATTAATTCTAGATGAGCCTACAACCGGCATAAGCGCTGGACAAAAAGACCAATTATTCTCGGCTCTGAGAAAATTGGCGAGTGATGGCAAGACAATTCTGTTCGTTTCACACAAACTTGATGAAATTCAATCCCTTTGCGATCAGGCAGCCGTGATGCGCAAAGGAAAGATGGTTGAAATTGTCGATTCGCCTTTTGATCAGAATAAGCTTATTGAGTTAATGTTTGGTCGCAATCTGAAGAGAATTCCTCCAAGTCGTTCAGTATCTTCCGATTTGTGCATTACTGTAGAAGATTTGGAAATCGAAGATTTTCGCCTGAACATTCGTGGAATTAATTTGGACCTTAAGAAAGGTGAAGTCATTGGGTTGGCAGGTATGGCGGGCTCAGGGCAGAGGCAGTTCCTGCAAGTATTGGCGGGATTGATCCAACCTGTTCATGGCAGCATTAACATTGAAAATGAAAAAATAAATGGAAAAAATTGCTTCTATTTTCAGCAACATGGTATCCATTATGTCCCATCTTCCCGCCTTGAGGAAGGATTGCTTCCTGGAATGACCTTGGAAGAGCATTACTGTCTTGCGAGAAATAATGATCGGTTCTTTATTCAGAAAAAAACAAATTTGATCCAATCCCGTGAAAAGATCAATACTTTCCGTATCAAAGGGAATGAAAATTCCAGAGTGGAAGAGTTATCCGGAGGTAATCAGCAGCGATTACTTCTCTCTTTGCTTAAAGATCCCGCAAGCCTGTTGTTGCTGGATGATCCCACAAGAGGTCTTGATATTGAATCCGCAAATTGGATATGGACGATAATGCGTGATCGCTGCCAAAACGAGACCGCCATAATTTTTTCTTCATCTGATCTTGAGGAATTATTATTCTATGCAGACAGAATAATGGTTTTTTTTGGAGGGACAGTCACAAGTCCTATCCCTACTTTTAGATTGACAGAAGACCGTTTGGGTGCCATGATTGGCGGAAAGGAATTCTCTGACATTGAACCATGAAAAATTGATCAACACAGGATTCCGTATCGCCGGGATTATTCTTGCAATCGCATTTGCTGCTTTGGCATTGATCATGGCAAAAGCAAATCCTATTGAAGCATTTGGGAATATCCTAAAAGGGGCTTTTTCTTCGGATAAGAAAATCGCTGACAGCATTGTAATTTGGATACCTATAATAATAACAACATGTGGCTTGGCAATTACATTTACAGTTGGATTATGGAATATTGGCATTGAAGGGCAAATTACACTGGGAGCGATTTTTACCACATGGATCATTCGTTTGCTTCAAAATTCAGGAATATCACCTACATTAATAATTGTTGTTGCTATTCTTGCAGGTATTGTTGGAGGAATGATTTGGGCATTAATTGCAGGTTTACTAAAATTCTTTGGCGGGGTTAGCGAGATATTTGCTGGATTGGGTTTAAATTTTATTGCTACAGCATTAACAATTTACCTGATATTTGGTCCATGGAAGCGTCCTGGTGTCGCATCTATGAGCGGAACGGTGCCTTTTAACGAAGCCTTTCGTTTGCCGAATTTTCCTGGTTTGAGATTAAGCCCATGGTCGTTAATTTTGGCGATCATTTCTGTAATTGTTGTTTTCATGCTTTTAAGCCGCACAACAATAGGTTTACGGATGAAAGCTGTTGGCAAGAATCCAAAAGCTGCCAGGTTGATGGGAATATCCTCTTCAAAATATATGCTTCTGGCATTCTTGTTATGCGGGCTTTTTGCCGGTTTAGCTGGAGCTTTGCAGGTAACAGCCGTATATTACCGGTTGATCCCTGCAATTTCTTCCGGATATGGGTTTATGGGGCTTTTAGTCGCTATG
>Ga0172375_10010268_pt1 | contig 12173 bp, 17 predicted proteins | sample LakKiv1m_FD_114537 | JGI IMG/M metagenome (GOLD analysis project Ga0172375, IMG submission 114537) | Freshwater microbial communities from Kabuno Bay, South-Kivu, Congo - kab_092012_11.1m | ecosystem: Environmental > Aquatic > Freshwater > Lake | place: Democratic Republic of the Congo... | reverse complement strand
ATCTTCATTAAAAGTAATAATGCCGCCAGCAGTTGTTTTAAATATATCTTGTTTTACTTCATAAAATTTAAGTAAAACCATTTCGCCACAAGGTATAATTTCTTTAATTTTAGTAGCCATAATAACTCCTTTTTATTTATAGTTATTTAATATATGATTTATAATAAATATAGCTTCTAAAAATAAAGTTTTAAAAATCATTTAATCTTTTCTAATATTTTTTCATAAATTTTTTTTCTATCTTTTTTCATATTGATTGATTTATAATATTAGGTATTATTAGCAAATAATTTTGACTCTTGTTTTAATTTTTCTTGCCATTCACCTGCTTTTAAAGTTAAATCAATTTTATTTAAAAAATATTCATTTATGGGAGCAACTGTTAACTTTATATTTTTATTTTTAGTATTAAAATTAAATAATTTATTAATTTCTTTAGATATTATAAAAATGTTTTTATCAATAGAAATAAAAACATTGCTATAACCATAATAAGATTTTAAATCATAAGATTTTATCATATTACCATTAAATTTATAACCTAATTCTTTAAGCTTATCAACTAGAACTGGACTTTTTAATAATATAAATTTTATATTTTTATCAAATGGATAATTAATTATAGAAATATTTCTATGAAGATTTATATAATCTTTTTTTATATAATCATACAATAAAGGAATTTCTTTTAATATAGAATCATAATGAGTACTATTTTTTTTATAATTTTCAAAAAAAATAGTACTCATTTTATATAAAAATAAATTTTTTTCTATTTTTGAAAAATTACTTTTTTTAAATAAATAAGTTTTTGTTAAATTTTTATTAAATAAATAATAATTATTATCAGAAGTAAAATATTCTTTAATACTAGGCAAAACATAAAAATCTTTAAAATCAAAAATAAAATTTCTTAAAGCTATTTTTTCATTACTTTTATTTTTATCTTTGGTAATAAAATCTCCTCTTTCAAGCTTTTTAAAAAGAAGTGGCACAAATTCTTTTAAAGCAGATATATTATTTATTTTAACAAAAAAAACATCTTCATTTATATAAAATTTTTTATAAGAAGATGCTTCTTTTTTTTATTACGAATTTCTTCTAGCTTATTAACAAAATTTTCATTTACATCTGAATTAATTATTTTTTTAATTTCTGGTGATATATTTAATTTAAAAAATTCTGCTTGATCTATATATTTATATGGTTCTCCATCTTTTATTTCATATAAAGAAAATTTATGAATTTTTGACTTACCTTCAATTTTATCTATAGTTGTATTATTTATATAAATAAATTTTTTTTCTTTATTTGTAAAAATATAAAAAGAATATTTTTTTATAAAATTTAAATCTTCATCTTTTAATTTATCTTGTTTAAAATTTTGTAATATAGTATCAGTATTTTTAATATTTAATAAATTATTTAAATAAAGTACTCCTTCTTTATTTCCTTTTCTTAATATTTCGTTTATTCTATAAGAAGAATAAAATGAAATTTTTTTAATAAAACTATTAGCATCTAAGCCTTCTTTTTGCAAGTTTTCTTTATTAAAAACATTATACTTTTTTATTTGCCAATCTTTAATAAATAATTCTTCTTGTTTCCCTATTTTCTCTTCATTTTTTTTATTAATATCTTTATTTTCTTCTTTAATTTTTTTTACTGCCAATTCAAAATTTTTAATATAATAATAAACTGAATTTCCTGAACTATCTATAATAGATTTTAATAAATTTTCTGGTAAATTTAAAGACAAAAAAGTATTAATCTCAATTTTCTTATCTTCTTCATCCATAAAATTAGGATAATTATAATAATTATTATAAGATTTTCCCCAGTCCATTTGATACATTTTATTTTCTTTTTCGTTACGTAATATATATAATTTATTATTATTACTTGTATAGCTTTTAAAAAAAATTATCATTTGCTGATGTACACCATTTTGCTTTTCTATCTGCCATGCATGCTAGTTGCTTAGCTGCTGCAAATGTTTTAGGTGAAACTACTTCCCATCCTTCTTTATCTTCTGGATATATTACTTCTATTTCACTGTTATTTTTTACAGTTGCTTTTTGAGCAAATAATTCATTTACCTTTACTTCAAAATCATGATCTTTTTCTTTATTATATTTTCCATTAAAAAAATCATCAAATAATTATTTATATGTGGTTTTTGCTTCTTGTTTATCTTTATTATTAAAATATGCTAAACATGAATCTATATAATTATTATCAGTGAATAATTTTAATAATGTTTTATATTTATTATTATATCTTTTTAAAATTAAAATTAATAAAGGTTGCTGTATACTTTGTTGAACTACTGAATTCTTAATTTTTATTATTATTTTTTCTAATATATTTTTAATATAATTTTCATAAGTAATTTTATCTTCATCTTTTTTAATTTCACTTTCAAGCAATTTTTTTCAAGACACTCCTTGAGCTTGTCCTCGTTTGATAGCTTTTATTAAATTATTTATATTAAGTAAATCAACAGCTTCTAAAAGTAAAATTTTAAAATTCATTTTATAATAATATTCCTTATAAAAAAAGAGAAAACTTTATTTTCTCTCTTTTATCTTTACTTTTTTTATAATTGCTAAGAGTTATTACTTTTATTGTTTGCTGAATAAAAAGAAAAAGCTTGAATAAAATAATAAGCAGGAACTGTTAAATCTATATTTTTCCCTTCTAATACTATTCTTATTTGCACTTCTTTATTTTTATAATTAGATATTTTTGTTACTAAATCTTTAGTAATATCTTCACTAATTCCTACAATTTGATATAAATATTTACTAGAAGTATCGACATCTAAACTTGAATATTCACAATCAAAAGTATATATATCTGAAAATTTAATTAAAATTTGATTACAAGAAGCATAAAAATCACTTGAAAAAACAGTAGAACTAAAGCCTGTTGGTAATCCATCTTTATTTAATATAAAAGCTAAATATACTTTTTCTATTTTACTATTAAAACCAAATACTACATCATACCAATAATATGTAGTATTATTATTAAAGCTATCATAATTTTTTACTAAAATATAGGAGCTTGTAAAACCATCGCTTGTATTAATTGGATCTGATTTACTCAATATTGTTGTTTCAGCAAATAAACTCATTATTAATAATATAGACATTAAAATAATTAAAATTTTCTTTTTCATATTTCCTCTTTAACTTACTTTTAACACTTCTTCTATTACTTTTTTAAAAGATTGTTTAGACAAAGCTCCCATTGCCATTTGTGGTTTTTCAACTTTTGAAATAAACAATAAAGTAGGAATGCTTTGAATACCAAAAGATTCAGCAAGCTCTTGCTCTTCATCTGTATTTATTTTAAATATTTGAATTTTATTGTCATACTCTTTATCTAAATCTTCTAATATTGGCCCTATCATTTTACAAGGGCCACACCAAGGTGCCCAAAAATCTATTATAGCAGGAAGCCCACCTTTATACTTCCATTCTTTTTCACTTTTATAATCAAAAATTTTTTCAATAAAAATTTCATTTGTTAAATTAATAATCATTTTTTATTTCTTTATAAATCTTTTTCCATAGCTTTTGCTATTTCTCCAACTTCATATTCATTATTATCTTCAGCAACATCTTCTAAATCAGAAACTTTCATACTTTCTTTGCTATTTTTTATTTTTTCTTCTGCTAAATTAAGTTGTTCTTGAATTTTAATAATATATTCGTTTTCATTCTCAGCAATTTTATTAATAAAATCTTTTTTAAAAAATGGTTTTTCAATAATATTAGGCATAATATAACTATTACCACTTCTCACTAGCAATCCAAAATCTCTGCATAATTCAAATAAACCAGATAATTTTACTGGGCCATAATTTGCATCAATTAAAAAAGTTATATTGCGTAATTCTGTGCCAAATCTACTTTTATCAATCGTTGCTTTAATAGAACGTAAAGAAGAGCCAAGAGCGGTTTTTCTACGTTCTCGTTCGCTTTTTAATTCAGCATCTGTCCTATCTTCAGTAATTGAAGTATCTTTTAAAAAAATAGATAATGAAGGATTATAAATAGCTCCTTCTCCGCCTGACTCTTTCCACGGATTCCATTGGTCTCCCATGTTAGTGTATAATTTATTACTAAATAAAAAAGCTATATTAGTTCTTTCAAAAGCATTATCGAAAACTCCAAAAAAATTATTAACATCTTTAGCTCGCGCCCCCATATCAGATGTTCCGCTTAGTTCGCGGACTGATTTAAAATTAGCCAAGCTATCCATTAAAATTACTATGTTAGATTTTATTCCTTTAAATTCAATTGCGTTAACAAATCTTTTTATAAACCTAGTTACCCCTTCTACATACATATAATCATCAGTATTTTTTTTTATAGGAAATTTATTATCTGTTACTTCTTCTATTTCTCCTGATTTTTTTGAAATTCTATAATTAGAAAAAGTATTAAAATTTTGTATTCTAATTTTATCTAAAGGTGCATTAATAAATTTAAATAATTCAGCTGACAAACCACCGCCTTCACTGCTAACAGCAATAATTTTATCTACTTTTGGGTCTTTTGATATTTGTGCCATAAGTAATGATTTACTAGTTCCACTTAAGCCTTTTAAAGAAGTAATTCTACCCGCTGGCACAGCTCCATATATATTTTTAGAACAAATATAATTTAACGCATAAACTCCAAAGTCATACCATTTTTTTACAGTTGTATCAACTTTAGATATATCAATTAAATTATCAAACTCTTTTTCAATAACAGAATCTAAGTCACAAAAAACACTTGCTTCACTTTTTTTTACTGCCATTATTCCATTCCTAAATATTCTTTAATATTATTAATACTTCTAAAATAAATTTTTACTAATTTAGTAAATTGAGCATCTTCAAAATCTTCATATTCATCATATTCAGCCAGAGCAACTTCCATCCCTTCTTCTTCAATTAAATCTATTATATCTTGTTTTTGACTTTCTACCATAATTTCCTCTTGTAAAAATGAAATGGAGATACTAATCTAAATTATTAGTATCCCATTTATAATTTAGAAATTAAATTCAGCTAAAAGTTTATCTACTTCATCTTCTTCTTTTGCTTCAACTACTTCCTCTTTTACTTTTGCAACTTTTGGCATAGAAGTTTTTACTTCTTCTTCTTTAGATTCAATTGGTTTTGAGGCAGCTGCTTTAAGCATATCGTCTTCTTCACTATCACCACTTAAATATTTTTTAAGAACTGATTTCAAAATATCGGCTGACACAAAGTCAATAAAACTATTAAACTTTGGCATTTCTTCAAGTTTAGTAAGAAATTCTGCTATTTTTTCTTTTGACGAAAAAACTACAGAAGTATTTGCTGATGGAGAAGAAGAATCATATTTAGCTCTCCTACCGGTGCCTACTTTAACTAAGTTAAAATCTCTGCCATTCTTTAAATCAATTATGTTTCCAAAATCTGATTCAGTTAAAATATGAAACAAAGTTTCAAAAAGTTTTTTCCCACTTTCAAAAAATTCTGGCTTAGTTTCATCTTCATTTCCTCTTACAACAATTCGATAAATATATCTATCTTTTGCTGCTAAGTTACCAGCAAGCTTATACTCTTCACTGTCTTTTTCAGCAGTTTCATATAATTTGCTTACAAACTTACAAACAGGACATTCTTCAGCTTCATGCGGATTCCCATTCTTATCTATAAGAGTTTGCTTTACACACTCATAAGATTTTCCGTTAATCCAGTGAACTCTGTGTTTAAAATAAAACATTTTTTCATTATTTTTCTTTATAGGAGGAAGAAATCTAATTTTAAAAGTTCCTTCTTTATCAGAAGGCGGTGCCCAAAACATTCTTTGACGTGTTGAGTTTTTGTCTTTCTTCATTTCTTCAATCAATGCTTGATACTCTTCGTTTGACATTTCAATATTTGACATATATTTTTCTCCTTGGGCTGCATTGTGCCATTTCTGCCAATAAGGGCTATCTGGGCTTCATTGTGCCATTTATTTAATTTATTATAAACTATTTTTATTACTTTGTCAATAAATCTTTTATTTTTTCTTTTAATAAAGAAATAAATTCTTCATATTCTTTATTCTTAATAAAAAGCTCTTCATTTTTCTTAAAAAGAGAATAAATTACTTTTAAGTGTTTTAATTTTTTTTCTTTATTTTTTTCTAATGAAGAATTATTTAATTTTGACATTAATATATCAAAATCTTGTAACCCTGTCAATAAATCATTTACTATTCCAGGAAGCAATTCTATAGAAAGAACATCTTTATTTAAATAAATTTTACTATTTTGGGGCATCACAAATCTTTCTTCATATTCTCTATTTATTATATAATTATAATAATCTTTCATGGCTGCTAAATAAAAAGAGTATGTTATAGAATATATTAAAAAGCCTAATTTATTTTTTAAAAATGTATTAAAAATAATAGCGTTTTCATCACTTAATTCTTTATTTGGCATATTAGAATAAAATTTAAAAGCTTCATCAAAATCTTTTATTTTTTCTTTTTCACTTTTATTTATCATATTTTTATTCCGTTTTATCCAATCATTTTTATTGGTTAAAGGAATTTCAGCTATTGGTTTTATTTTTATATTTCTATACTCTTTATTACCAATTATTCTATCCTTATAAAGATGAAATCTTACATTTCCTATTGAAGTTGATAGCTCCATTAAATCTTTTTGTTTTTCTTTTTTATCCTTAATTTTTTCTATTTTTGTAACACCTGCTTTTCTTGAAGTAGCAAGCTCTACTATTTTATTTTTATTATTTATTTTAGTAGCAAACTCACTTCCTTTAATAAAACCACTTTTTAATATTTCAAGAAGAGAACTTAAATTTGTTCCATGATATACTACATTGTGGGTAGGTATGTCTTTTAATTCCTCTAACAAATTACTAAATTTCATTCTAACCTTCTAAATAAAGTATTAAATCTTTATAATTTTTATTTTGTTCTATTATATTGTTATATTTTAAAACTAATTGTAATAAATCTTCTTTTATTTGCTTTTTTCTTTCTTCAATAAATTTAGAAAAATTTGAATTTTCATAATTTGAAAAGCCTGTTTCATCTGCCAATCTTGACATTATATATTTTTTTGTTTCATCAATTATTCCATCAAATAATTCTATTTTCATTATATCTGGAAGAAGTTTAATGTGGCTATTTTTTTTTAATACTATTCTTTCTTCGTTTTCTTTATTTAAAGCATAATTACTTATCATATTAAGAGTATGTATTAAATAATCTAAATCTATATTTTCATCAAAACCATCAACCCCAAAAAAATCTTCCAATATTTCATATAAATGTTTTTTCATTCTACTAGAATTTACTTTTATACCTTTTTCTTTATAATAATTAAATTTTTTTAATAAAAAGTATGATAATTTATTACTATATTTAATGCCAAATTCACTAAACAATTCTTTCATTGAATTAATATTTGATTTAGGAATTTCAGCTATTGGTTTTACCGTAACATTTCTTACATATTTATTCCCAATTATTCTATCTTTATAAAGATAGAATAAAACAGCACCTATATTATTAGATAAATTTTTTTTAAATTTATCTAATTCATTTTTATTTTTTTCCAAAGCTTTCATTTTAATAATAGTAGATTTACGGGTAGTAGCTAATTCTTTTATTTTTGAATAATTATTATCATCATCTTCTAATGATTTTGTATAAAAAAAAGAACCTTGTAAATATCCATCTTTTAATATATCATAAAAAAAGTTAGCATTCGTTCCGTGGTATAGCACATTATGAATAGGTATGTCTTTTAATTCTTCTAACAGATTACTAAATTTCATTTTAAAGTTTCAGCCTCTTTAATAGTTTTATTTTTTATTACCGTAATTAAATCTTGCAATTGTTTTTTATCAAATAAATCTTCATATTTTTTTAGTAAATAAATAGCTTTGTCTATTAATTTACTAAAACTTTTTTTTAAATTTATAATGGGCATGTCCCAAAATGATTCTATATCTATTCCTTTTTCTAAAACATATAATAAAGCAATAAAAATCTTAAAATTATAACTTTTTTTTAAAAAAGATTTTATTTTTTCTATATCTAAATTTATTTTCATAAAATCAGGAGATAATTTAATACCATAATTTATTTTTTTAATTAATTCATAAGAAGTTAATCTTCTATCTTCTTTTTTATTTTTGTTAAAATAAAAACGTTCTTCCATTTCTCTTTTCATCAATTGCTTTGGCATTTCATTAAAAATATTAAATAATAAACGAAAATCATCTTCATCTTCTATTGTTTTTATGTTATATTTTTTTTCTATATAATTTTTATATTGATTAAACCCCAAACCTTTTGCATTAATTTTCTCAAAATCTTGTAGTAAATTTTTATAATTATTTCTAATAAATTCATTTCTTTTTTTTATTGACTTTAAAGAATCTAAATTATCAGTAGGAAATTCAGCAATGGTTTTTAATCTTATTCCCCTATGCTCCTTACTACCTAAAATTCTATCTTTATATAAAACAAAATAAATTCCTTCTATGTTTAAAGATGGAATATCTTCAATTTCAAAATTTTTTCTGCCAACTGCTATTTCTGGTTTATTTGTTAAACTGGTAGCATAAAAATTTGGTTTTAACAAGCCAGAATTAAGTATAAAAATTAAATTATTTAAGTTAGTTCCATGATATACTACATTGTAAGTAGGTATGTCTTTTAATTCTTCTAACAGATTACTAAATTTCATTTATATATTAAATCCTTCTCAAAAGCTTCTTTTAAAATTTCATAATTTTTATTATGAATAAAAATATCTTCATTTTTTTTAAATAAAAAATTATATATTTCTTTTCTATATTTTTTATTAAGCTCACTAGAAGATAATAACTCTTCTTTATTGTTATTGTTTTTTGTATTACTAGCAGCTTTTAACAAATCTCTATAAGTATAATATAAAGAATCAAAATTACTTAAATCTTTAGTTATTTCTATTTGCATAAAATTAGGAGAAACTTTAATACCATATTTAATGTTTTGAAAAAAACTATTAGAACTACTTGAACTATATCCTGGCTCTTTTTTTTCTAAAGAAAAATAAAAGCGCTCTTCTTTTTCTTTTGCTTTTGTTTCTTTTATTAATTTTTCATAAGTATATATTATTTTATTTAATATATTTTTATCTTCAATAGAGGCATTTTCAAATTTTTTTAAAAATAATTTTTTTACAATTCTTCTTGAATCTATTTGTGTTCCATATTTTTTTATATTTTTTATTATAAAATCATATTTTTCTTTTCCAATATGGTATTTATTAACAGTAAGCTCATTTAAACTATCATTTGGAAACTCGGCAATAGGAGTTTTTTTGATACCTCTATGTTCTTTGCTTCCTATAATTCTGTCAACAAAAAAGTGAATTAAAATTCCTTGCATATTTGAAGAAGGTTTTTCTTTTGATGTTACCATAGCTTTTCTTCCAACTGCTATTTCTGGGCTAGCAGTTAAAGAATTACTAAAATATCTTGGTTTAATCATTCCATCTATTAATATATAATATAACCTTACAAAATTAGTACCATGATATACTATATTGTGAGTAGGTATATCTTTTAAATCTTCTAATAAAAATATAAATTTCATATACAATTATCTTTGCAGTGGAAAGTTAATATAAACGGAGAAAATAGAATGAGAAGAGCTTATATAATGATAGAACTTAAAAACGGTGTAAGAATTAAATATGTAAGAGACATTGTAGCTGACACTAATGGGATAAATAAACTTTATTATGCTTATACAGGAGAAACAAATGATGCTTTAGTAGATCAAACTGGAGCTGGTAAAGTAATGGGTGATTTTGAAACTATTATTACTAATAGCCAAAGTACAACAGAAGATTATCTTTCTTTCCCTGAAAGCGGCGGAGCTGTATATTTATTAGAAAGAAATTTTTATGATCAAGGCTTAGGAAGAGATTCAATTATGATTAATTATATAAGATTAGATTCTATTACTCGTATTTACTTAGTAGAAGAGTGGATGAATATTGATCAAAATATATAATGATATAAATTAATATAAACAAGCAGGTTAATTAACCTGCTTGTTTTATTAAATCTTGCTACGGCCTGGAATTACTTCACCAATTGGTTTAGGTTGCTGCGGAACATGTGATGGCTCTTCAAATTGTTTAGCTCTACGCTTATTTTCCTTGTTTAAATTTTCTATATGCTCATAAAATTCTTCTAATGGCATTCTACGCAAGCTTTCGTATGAAAAACCCCAATGAACTAAATAAAATATATTTTCTCGTATTATATGAATATTATTAGGATTAAAGGCGAAAAAATTCTATCCCTATTGGAATTCCTCCTTCATATTTAGATCCACAATAAGGACAAGATACATCTTTAATACTTTCCACTCCAGTTAATAATCTGCTTTTTTCAGTAAGAGCTGCTCTATCCATACCTATTAAAGCTTCATAAAAGTCTTCCCAATCTTTTGGGTTAACTAATTTCCCATTTTTATCAAGAATTTCTATAGTAGTAGTAATCAAATCATCAAGTTTACTCTTATCTCTATCGTCAGTTGTTTTATTTCTACTATTATTACGCATAAAAATTTCTTCACTATGCGCCAAGCGAGGATATATAAATGTAACAGTATATTGGCTTTTTGGAAGTTTAACTACAACTGGTTCTTTTATATCATCTGATAATTCATTAAATTGTAAATCTGATATATTTAAACTATGTTCAAAATCTTTTTCACAAAATTGATTTTGACATTTTATTTTAAATTTATAAGTGTTACCATATGAAATTTGGCGTAACCTAAATAATAAATAATTACTATCAAACATTAGAATATCTCTAGCATCAATATCTGAAGCTATGCAGCTTTGAAGTACCATTCTTGTAGCTGAGCCAGTTTTTAAAAACTTTTGAGTAGTAAGTATTTCTTCTTCTTCTACTGTCATAGGATAAATTCTAATATAACCATTTAAAACATCTTTGTCTTCAGTAACATTTTTATATAATAAACCTTTTGAAGGAAGTTGAATTAATTCTGACTCAGCAAAATTAAATTTACTTTTTTTATTTTTTCTTTTTGCTTCAGATACTGTTTGAGCAAATTCACTATCGGTTCTTTTTAAAGCTTCTAAATTAGCAACTTTGGATAAATCAATATCTACTTTATTTTCTTCTGCCATGAGTTTTTCTCCTTATTTTTATAATTTATAAAATACACTTTACAAAATATATATGATTTGAAAAAAACATATATAAAAAATGGAAAGGTAATACTATGAAGATTTTAACAATTTTAGAAAAAATAATTACTGGTAAACAAGTAAAATTTAGTATTACTACAGTAAAAAGTTCAAGCTTTCAAGGAAATAAAGTTATAAAAGTTGAAGATATACTAGATAAAAAAAGTAAAAAATATTATATATATCATTCATTAATTAATTTTGTTCGTTTTAAAAATTGGAATAATAAAATAGCCACTGCCGATATACAAATAATAAAAAAACCATTTATTATTGATACCAATGGGGATAAATTATATCCTATTCAAATTAATACAGAAGTAGAAATAGAGAAAAAAAATGTAGAAAATAGAGATAGTTGGTATGATGAATTTTAAAGATAGATTAATATTGTTAGCTGAAGAAGAACAACTTGATACTTCTGAAAAAATAATTACTGCTATTAAGCATGGTAGAATTCCTGGAGTAAAACCAGAACAAGCTAATTTATTAAAAGATTCTTATGAAAATTTAATTACTAAATTTAAAGATTTCCCAATTCAGTATAGAAATGCTGCTATTAAATTATATTTAAAAAGATATATTGTATATAAAAAAACTACTACCACAGATGCATTATTAACATATTTTAATAATAGAAATAAACAACTTGCTAAAACCACTTATAAGCAATTATTTATTGATTTTGAAAATGGTAAAGCTAGTCATTCTTTTGAGCAGCAAGTAAATAAGTTATTTAAGCAAGAAGGCAAAGGAAATGCAGAAGCAAGCAAATTATATGAAGATGAAAACTGGCTTGTAGTAATACCTAATAATTATTCAGCTTCTTGTAAATATGGTGAAAATACTAAATGGTGTACTACTCAATCTGAAAGTATGTT
>Ga0172375_10010267_pt1 | contig 12175 bp, 8 predicted proteins | sample LakKiv1m_FD_114537 | JGI IMG/M metagenome (GOLD analysis project Ga0172375, IMG submission 114537) | Freshwater microbial communities from Kabuno Bay, South-Kivu, Congo - kab_092012_11.1m | ecosystem: Environmental > Aquatic > Freshwater > Lake | place: Democratic Republic of the Congo... | reverse complement strand
TGAACCAATCGGGGTCAGCGTAACAAAGATGATTTGTATTGAGGTACTTGCGGCTCATTGCAGACTCTGCTCCAGCCTGTCTGGCACATGTTTCTGTGGCCATTCCTGCCACCGTCCGGCTCGCCAGCACCGGCAGGAGTCTGACCGCCCGTCCGCCGCATGCGTCGTAAGGGTCCGGCACCGTCGGGGATCGGTCGAGTACCCCCGCCTCCTCCCCGAGGCGTTACGAAATGAGCATTGGGCATAGAACAGGAGATGCTCAGGATCAGATGAGCCAACGGGAAAGAGGCAACATACTGACATGCAATGCCTTGACTTACGCTGCCCCCGTAGACAGCAGGGGCTTGGGGTGCGGTAGGGCGAGGCCGCTGCGCGGGGCTTCCTCCCCAGCGGGCTGCGCGTCCGGCAATCCGCTGCCAGAGGCGTCCCCAGGCCGCCCGCGGCGCTTGACTCGCACCGGCGCCCTGGCTACTATGGCGACCGACAGCGGCGCGCGTCGCGAGGGCTGCTCTCACGGGCGGCCGGGGTAGCGCCTGTGGTCGACCTCCCGTCACGGGGGGGGCTGCCGATGGGTCTGGGCTGCCATGGCGCCGTGGGGCCCTCCACCCGGGGGGGCGCTGCCGTATGGAGCCAGGAGCGAGCATGTTTGCGAGAGCCCTTCTCTGCACCGGTCTGATGCTGTCGCCCGGGGTGTGCGCCCTGGACCTGGACGAACGCCCCGCGCTGGAGGGTGAGTTCGGCTATCGCCCCGTGGACGGTCGTCCGTCGGAGACGAATCCGCCGGGGTTCGTCTGGCGGCCGACCGAGGGCGCCTCCGGCTACGAGCTCGAACTGGCCCCGGAGTCCGACTTCTCCCGCGTGGCCTATCGCGCCACCGGGCTGGCGGTGAATGTCCACTGTCCGCCGCGGTCTCTGCTGCCGGGTCCCTACGGCTGGCGCTACCGGGCGCACGACGCGGCCGGTCGGCCGACGGGCTGGAGCGGCGTCCGGACCTTCTCCCTCGCCGGGGCGTCGGTGGAGCTGCCGATGCCGCCGCGCGACGAATTGCTTGCCCGGGTTCCGAAGGACCATCCACGGCTGTTCGTACGTCCTGAGCAGATGCCTGCCTTGCGCGAGCGGGCCCGCGGCGACCTGGCCGAGTTGTATGCCGGGCTCAAGGCGGCCGCCGACAAGCTCATGGCCGAGCCGCCGCCGACCGCCGAGCCGCCGAAGTACCCCGACGCCGTGGTCCGCGGCAGCGAGGAGTGGCGCCAGATCTGGTGGGGAAACCGCACCTACACGCAGGCCGCCCTGAACGGCGCCGCGACCCTGGCCTTCACCTGGCTCCTCGACGGCAACGAGGGCTACGGCCAGCTCGCGCGGCGGATCCTGATGGACTGCATCCGCTGGGACCCCAAGGGCGCCAGCGGCTACCGCTACAACGACGAGGCCGGCATGCCCTACAACTGGGGCGTCAGCCGGACCTACACCTTCGTTTACCCGTTGCTCACCGCGGCGGAGCGGGAGGCCTGCCGCGCGGTGATGAAGGTCCGCGGCGACGAGATGATGCAGCACCTCTTCCCGCGGCTGTACTGGCGCCCCTATGACTCGCATGCCAACCGGGCCTGGCACAAGCTGGGCGAGATCGGCATCGCCTTCCTGGGCGAGGTCGACGGGGCGGAGGACTGGGTCTACGCGGCCGCTCAGTACTTCTTCTGTGTCTACCCGGTCTGGTGTGACGACGACGGCGGCTGGCACGAGGGGATCAGCTACTGGTCGAGTTACATGGCCCGGTTCACCTGGTGGGCCGATGTCATGCGGGCGGCGATGGGCATCGACGCCTTCGACAAACCGTACTTCAGCCGGGTGGGGTACTACCCGCTCTACCTGATGCCGCCGAACATGGCGGACGGCGGTTTCGGCGATCTGGTGGAGAACCAGAAATCGCGCCAGTACGCCAACCTGGTGGGCAACTTCGCGGCCCAGGCGGGCAATGGGCACTGGCAGTGGTGGGTAGCCCGGCACGGCGATCCCAAGGGTTTTCGCGACACCGGCTATGTGGGTTTCGTGCGCGGCGCGCGGCCGGCGGTCGCGCCCCAGGAGCCCGTGGACCTGCCGACCTCGCGGCTGTTCCGGGGCATCGGCCAGGCGGTGCTCAACTCCACGCTGCACGATGCCGGCCAGGGCGTGCAGCTCGTGTTCAAGTCCAGTCCGTTCGGCACCCAGTCGCACGGGTACGAGGCGAACAACTCCTTTGTCCTCTGGGGGTATGGGCAGCGGCTGCTGATCCGTACCGGGCGCCGGGACACGTACGGCAGCGACCACCACCGGAACTGGATGTGGTCGACCCGCTCGGTCAACAACCTGACCGTCGACGGCTACGGGCAGGTGCCCCACTCCAGCGCCTCGCGCGGCGCCGTGGTCGGCTTCCAGACCACCGGCTCCCTGGACGGGGTCGCGGGCGAGGCCGGCGCCGCCTATCGCATCACCGTCGACGGCCAGACCACGGCGCTGCTGGAGCGATACACGCGGACGGTGTTGTTCGCCAAGCCCGACCTGGTGGTGGTCTACGATCGGCTCCGCACCCAGGGCGAGCCGCGCTCATTCCAGTACTGGCTCCATGCGCTCAACGAGATCCAGGTGCCGGACCAGCACCGCCTTCTGGTCCAGGCTGGCGAGGTATGCTGTGCCGTCGACTTCCTGGCGCCGGCCGGGCTGGCCTTCACCCAGACGAACCAGTACGACCCCAATCCGCGACCGCGGGTCACGGTCCGGGAGTGGCACCTGACCGCGAGCCTGGCGGCCAAGAGCGAGGGACTGGAGTTCGTCGCCCTGTACCGGCCGTACCGGGTCGGGCAGGAGCCCCCGCGCGAGGCGGAGCTGGCGCCGCTGGCCGCGGGCTACCGGCTGCGCGTGAAGCTGGCGGATGGGGAGTTGGTGGCCCTGCTGCCGACGGCGCCGGGCCCGCTGACCGGCGACGGACTGGCGACCGACGACGTGGTGGTCGCGGCCCGGCTCGACGGAGCCGGCACGGTACGCGACCGGATCCGGCTCGACCCGCTGCCGTAGCGCCGGGCCGCCAGTGGAGGGTCCCCATGGAACGTGTCGACACGCTGTTCGTCAACGGTCCCATCCTGACCATGGACGGGGTCGGCCTGCTTGAACCGGGAATGCTGGCCGTCCGGGATGGCCGCATCGTCAGCGTGGGCCCCTACCAGCCGGAGAGCCTGGCCGGCATCGCGGCGGCCGAGACGGTGGACCTGGGCGGTCGCCGGCTACTCATGCCGGGGCTGGTCAACGCGCACACCCATGCTGCCATGACCCTGTTCCGGGGGCTGGCGGACGACCTGCCGTTGATGGAGTGGTTGACGCGGTACATCTTCCCGGCCGAGAAGAGTCTGACCCCGGAGTGGGTCCTGTGGGGCACGCGGCTGGCCTGCCTGGAGATGATTGCCAGCGGCACCACCACCTTCTGCGACATGTACCTCTACGCGCAGCAGGTGGCCGAAGCCGCGGACGAGGCCGGCCTGCGGGCGCTGGTGGGGGAGGTGCTCTATGACTTCCCATCCCCGAACTACGGGCCGCCGGCCGCGGGACTGCGCTACACGCAGGAACTGATCGAGCGCTGGCGGGGCCACGACCGCGTCCGCGTCGCGGTCCAGCCCCACGCCCCCTACACCTGCTCACCGGACCTCCTGCGCGACGGTGCGGCCCTGGCGGAGGCAAACGCCGTCCCGCTGATCATCCACCTGGCGGAAACGGCCCACGAAGAGGCGACCCTCCGCGAGCGCTATGGCCAGTCTCCGGTACGGCACCTCGATGGCCTGGGTCTGCTGACGCCGCGCCTGATCGCCGACCATGCGGTCCACCTCGCCGCCGACGAGATCGAACTGCTCGCCACGCGCGGCGTGGCCGTGGCCCACTGCCCCGAGAGCAACATGAAACTGGCCAGCGGCGCGGCCCCGGTCCCCGCCTTGCTCAAGGTCGGCGTCAGGGTCGGCCTGGGCACCGACGGCTGTGCCAGCAACAACGATCTGGACCTGTTCGGCGAGATGGACTCCGCCGCCAAACTGCAGAAACTGGTGCGGGCTGACCCAACGGCGCTGCCGGCGGCTCGGGTGGTCGGCATGACCACGGCCCTGGGCGCCGATGTCCTGGGCCTGGCCGGCGTGACCGGCAGCCTGACCCCCGGCAAGGCGGCAGACCTGATCCTCGTGGACTTCGACCAGCCGCACCTCACCCCCGTCTACGACTACACCTCCCACCTGGTCTACTGTGTCCGCGGCGCGGATGTCAGCGACACCATGGTGGCCGGCCGCTGGCTGATGCGGCAGCGGGCCTTCACCACCCTGGACGTGAACCGGGTCTGTGGACGGGTCCGGGAGCTGGCGGACCGGATCCGCCGCACGGTCGTGACGGGCTGAAGTCCAGGGGCCGCAGAGCGGCGGCGCCAGGCAAGGGCGGAGCGCCCTTCGAACAGAATCCGCCGGCCCAGGCATCTGCGCCTTGAAACGCGTATGCCCTGCCAGTAGATTCCGGTCAGCCGATGGGCTCCCGGCAGGCAGTGGCGTCAGTGCCGTCGTGGAGGACCAAGGGACAACAGCCAACGACTGGGAGAGTGGTGATGAAGAGCATGTGGAAGGCACTGGTCGTCGCAGCCGCGGTGTCGATGTTCACTGCCGGGACGGCCCTCGCGGGCTACACGTTCAACGTCACGGGCGTCACCGTCGGCATGAGCTGCCCGGGCGACGCCTACTACGACGGCGGGGATGACTCCGTCACCGTCGAGCCCTACTTCGACTGGTGCACCCTCAAGGTCACCTGCACCCCGCTGGGCACCGCCATCTGGGGCTGGTACGCAGACGTCTTCATCCTGGCCGATGACACTATCGTCAAAGGGATCGCCATGAAGGGCACCAACAACACCTGGTTCTACACCGTGGGCCAGACCTACGACTGCCTCACCCTCAAGGGTGCCTACACAAACATCGGCGACACCGATGCCTACGGCACCGACGTGGGCCTGGGCATGGACACCTCGACCATGGGCTGGGTCGCCAACGCCATCAGCCTGAAGGTCGGCGTGTGCTGGGCCGCGTGCCTGGCTCAGGTGTTCTTCGACAAGGGCGCCAAGGGGACCTTGGACGAGGTCCTGCCGGCGGCTGGGCAGAAGATGCTGCTCGAGCGCTGACGGCCGTCATGACGTGACGCGTTCGGTGTGAACCTTCGCAGGCTATACGTTCTGATTGCGGGTGCGGTCGCCGGGATCCTCCTCCTGGCGACCGCATTCTATCTGGGGCGACACGCCGGGACCCCCGTCCAGCCTGCGGCGGCGCTCCCGGCCCTGCAACCGGCCGCCGTTCCAGCCCCGCCCGCGGCGGCCCCCGAGGCAACCCCGGCCACGGCTCCAGCCCGCCGGGGTGCCGGCGAGGCGTCATCCAGGGATCGCCGGGAACCCGTCCCGCCGCCCGGGCCCGCCGACCTGGCCAGGATCCGGGCCCTGCTGCACTCCGGCAAGGTCGACCCCAAGCTGCTCCGCCGCGAGTTCTGGCGGTTGACGAAGACGACCGACCCCGAAGCGCTGGCTATCCTCAAGGAGGCGATGGCCAGCCCGGTCCCGCAACACCGGGCCCTGGCTGCCATGGCCCTGGGCGCCGGGGCTTTCCCCGAGGCCACAGCCCTGCTGCGGGCCCTGCTTCAGGATCCCCTGCCGGAAGTCGTCTGCGCGGCGGTCAGGGCCCTGGGCGAACTGGACCCTGCGGTCCTGCGCCAGTGGGGCCTGCCAGCCCTCGACGCCGGGGGCCTGCCAACCGCGGTCCAGGCCGAGGTGCTCATGGCCCTGGCCCGGCACGGCGATGAGGTCGCCATCGAGCGGGCCATGGCGGCCGCGGTGGACGCGACCGACACGGGTCTGGTCACGGCCCTGCTCGAACGCATGACGGGGGTGTCCGCAGACGTCGCGGTGCCCATGCTGCAGGCGGTCATCGCGGCCCCGCAGGGCACTGCCGACCTGCGGGCACAGGCGTTCGACGCCCTATCCGACGTGAGCTCACCAGAGGCCGCGGCCCTGCTGCTCCAGTACACCACCCAGCAGGCCTCGGTAGCCGACCGTCGCCAGGCGGCGGAAGCCCTCAGCAGCATCCCCGAGGCCGCCCTCTCGTCGCGCCAGGTCTGCGACGCCGCCACGGCCGAGACGGACGTCTCCACCCGAGTGTCGCTCTATGATGCCATGCGCAGCCTGGCAACTCCCGACCCGGCCGTCCTGCTGCCCGTCCTGCAAGCGGAGCAGGACCCTCAGGCTCAGGCGGCGGCACTCCTGACCGCAGGGACCCTGGTCGGCATGGGCCGGGCGGATGCGGCCATGCAGTCCTGGTTCGACACCGATGCCGTACAGAGCCTCGAAGAGATGGCCCTGTCGTCTTCCCTGTCGCGGGAGTCCCGCCTCCGCGCCTTGGGGGGCCTGCGCAACGCCGGGACGCCCGCGGCCCAGGCCGCCGTGGCGCGCCTGGCCCAGTGTGGGGATCCCCTCATCCAGAGCCTTGCCGCCAGGCCCCTGCCCTCCCGGCCGCGCTGAGCAGCCCCCGCTGCAGCTCTGGCCGGGGACAGGGATATCGTTCGTCGTCGAGGCTTTGGCCGGGTTCCCCAACCGCCTGAGGGCTCTCCTACGAACAGAAACCGCCTGAGGGCGCGCCCGCGAGCGGGGGGGGAGGCGACCGCCCGTCGCGACCGCTATGGTATCGGGGGGGTCGCCCCGCGCCCGGCGACCTGTCTCGTGCCTGGGGCGGGCGGCAACACGGGCGATTCCGGAGCCTTGGTCATGCGACTCGTGCATCTCGGCCTCGTCGCGCTGCTGGGGGCGGTGGTGGGCGTCGCCCTGCTGGAGCGTCCGCCGAAGCTCCAAGACTACGATCCGGCGCGCCATGCGCCCTATGCGGCGACCTGGAACCAGCGGCTGCATCTGGCCTACTGGGAGAAGTGGGGCAGCTTCGAGCGGGACGCCTGCCAGGCCATGGTGGACGCCTTCAACGAGAGCCAGTCGGACCTCTTCGTCCACTATGTCAACGCCTCCCAGGTGGACCGCAAGGCGATGCTCGCCATCATCGGCCACGATCCGCCCGATGTCGTCGGGCTCTGGGCAAACAACGTCAGGCCCTTTGTCGCGGCGGGAGCGCTCCTGCCCCTCGACGATCTGATGCGGTCCTCGGGCCTGGACCCCGAGCGCTACACGCCCCAGTACCTTGACATCGGCAGACACGAGGGCCACATCTACGCACTGCCCACGACCCCGGCGTCGGTGGCGCTGTTCTACAACCGGGACCACTTTGCCGCCAAGGCTGGGGCCCTGCGAGCGGCCGGCCTGGACCCCGAGCGCCCGCCGCAGACCTTGGAGGAACTGGACCAGTATGCCGAGGTGCTCAACGAGTTCGCCGCCGACGGGACCCCGCGCCTCATGGGCTTTCTCCCCACGGAACCCGGCTGGTGGAACCCTCTCTGGGGCTATTACTTCGGTGGCACGCTCTTCGACGCTGTTACGGACCAAGTCACGCCAGACTCCCCCCCCAACCTGGAGGCGGTCCTCTGGGTCAAGCGTTACGCCGAGAAGTACGGGCGGGACCGGCTGCTGCAGTTCCGGGCCGGGTTCGGTACCTTCGACTCGCCCAACAACGCCTTCATCGAGGGCAAGGTCTCCATGGAGATGCAGGGCGTCTGGTTCCCCAACTTCATCCGCCGGCACCGGCCCCATCTGAACTTTGGCGTAGCGCCCTTCCCCACGGCCCGGGGCGTACCCGGCCCCATGTCCCACCTCGACACGGATGTCATTGCCATTCCCCGCGGCTGCCGACACCCCGAGGAGGCCTGGCGCTTCGTGCAGTTCGCGCAGCAACGGGGCCTGGAGATCCTCTGCCGCATGCAGGGCAAGCACATGCCGATACGCACACCGCCGGAGCTCTTCCGCCAAGGCCACCCGAACCTGGAACTCCCGGTTTTCGAGGCGGTGGCTGCCTCACCCCACTCGTTCATCAGTCCCCGCCTGACCGTCTGGCAGGAGTACCAGGATGAGCTGGGCCGGGCCTTTGACCACGTCTGGAACTACCCGGTCCCCGAAGCCGAGTTGAAAGGGCTCAGCGGCGCTGCCTTCGACGCCCGTTTGCGGGAGCTCTGCATGCCGGTGATCCAGGAGACCTATACCGCGGTGCGCAAGACCATCCAGCACAAACGCGAGACGGAAGCCGCCCACAACCGTGCCCGCGCCGAGCGCGAGGCCGCCGCCAAGGCCGCCGCCCCGAGGAGTTGAGCTCGCCATGCGTACTGCCCAACGTCACGGGCCCGCCCGCAGAGGACCCTCCCGGCCGGAGGCACGCGTCCTGCGGGCCAGTCTGCGCCAGTCCCTGACCGGCTACGCCTTCATCGCGCCCTGGCTGGTGGCGCTGGCTGTGTTCATCGGCTTCCCCTTCCTGGCGGGGCTCTACTTCAGCTTCTGCGACTTTCCGCCGCTGAAAGACCCCCTCTTCATCGGCCTCGGCAACTACTCTGAGCTGGTGCGAGACCCGGTGTTCGGCCGCGTTCTGGGCGTGACGCTGGTCTATGCGGCGGCGGCCATACCGCTGGGCGTGGTGGCGGCCCTGACCCTGGCGCTGCTGCTGAACTCGCGCATCCGGGGGCTGACCCTCTACCGGGTGGTGTTCTACCTGCCACACCTGGTGCCGACGGTGGTGGTGGCCCTGTTGTGGCTCTGGATCTTCAACCCCGAGTTCGGCCTCCTGAACCTGGTCCTGAGCCGGCTCGTGGCAGCGGCCGACGGGTGGACTGGCCTCTTCGCCGACCTGGCCGCGGCCAGGGATGGGGCCCTGCACTGGTCGCCGGCGGCCCTGGGGCTGATCGTGGTACCGGCAGGCCTGTGGCTGGCAGGGGCTCTCCCGCTCGGCGAAGGCAGGTCCCGCCGGGCGGTTCTGGGGGTAGCGGCCTGGGTGGCTGCCGTCGTGGCGGCACTGACGCTTCTCTACGCTCTGGCGTGTCGCTGGCTGCCGGTGGACGTCCGCAAGCTGCACGCTCCCGGCTGGCTCTCGGACGCCACCCCCTTCCCTGCCGTCGTCCCCTGGGCGCCCGCCTGGGCCCTGTGGGCCATCATCATCATGGGCCTCTGGGGAGTGGGCCAGATGGCGGTCATCTACCTGGCCAAGCTGCAGGATGTGCCGACCGACCTCTACGAGGCCGCCGATATCGACGGCGCCACCTGGTGGCAGAAGACGCGCCACATCACCCTGCCCCTGATCTCGCCGGTGATCCTGTTCAATGTGGTCATGGCCATCATCGGCACGTTCCAGGTCTTCGCTGAACCCTACATCATGACCCGCGGCGGCCCGGAAGACTCCACCCGCTTCGTCGCCATGTTCATCTACGACCAGGCCTTCCAGTACCAGCGTGTGGGCTACGCCTCGGCCGTGGCCTGGGTGCTCTTCCTCCTGATCGTCGGCCTGACGGCCCTCGCCTTCCGGCTCTCACGCCGCCACGTGTTCTACGCAGGACGCTGACATGGATACGAACCCCTCAAAGCCCGCTCCCTGGTACGCACAGGCGCCCTGTCACCTGATCCTCATCACCGGCGGCCTCTTCTTCCTCCTGCCGCTCCTGTGGATGATCGCCACCTCCCTCAAGCCGCTGGACCAGACCATGCGCCAGCCGGACAGCCTGCGCCATGCCTTCCTCGGCGAGGGCTGGCGGGCCCGCTTCGGCAGCCGACTCGTCCCTGTCACCCTGGAACGCGAGGTCCGACCCTCCGAGAAGGACCTCTTCGCTATCGTCACCGCCGGCGAGGCCTTCCCCGCCGGCGAGCTCGCACAGCCATTCGGCAAGAACGTCTGGGACCAGTACCCCGTGTTCAACCGCCAGGAACTCCAGCGCATGAACACGCAGACCCAGCCGGGGACCCGGGTCTTCGCCGACCAGCGCAATCGCTTCGATCCGGCCACCGGCCGGCTGACCCTCTACTCCGGACGCACGGTCTCCGCCGACCTCGTCCGGTCCATCACCCCCGACCCGGAGGGATCGCCCCTGTGGCTCGTGCGGGAGTGGCGCCCGGAGGACACCGACACCCGGGAGGTCGGAGCCGGCGGCGGCGAGGTCACCCGCGCCTGGGACGTGCTGCCGGAGCGCGAACTGGTCCGCGGCATCCGCATGATCCCGCAGAACTACCCCGCCGCCCTGGGTCGCATCCACTTCCTGCGCAGCCTGCGGAACACGCTCTTCCTCTGCCTGATGAGCGTCTGCGGCATCACCGTCTCATCCCTCGTCATCGCCTACGGCTTCGCCTTCCTCGAGTTCAAGGGACGGAACCTCCTCTTCGGCCTGACCCTGGCCACCATGATGATTCCCTTCCCGGTCGTCATGATCCCGGTCTACCTGCTCTACCGCGAACTGGGCTGGGTCGGCACCTTCAAGCCGCTCTGGGTCTCCTCCTGGTTCGGTTCCGCCTTCTTCATCTTCCTGCTGCGGCAGTTCTTCCTCGGCCTGCCCAAGGACCTCCTGGATGCGGCCCGCATCGACGGCTGCTCGGAACTGGAGATCCTCTGGCACATGGTGGTGCCCCTCTCGCGGCCGGCCATCGCCATGATCGCCCTGTTCACCTTCCTGGGGACGTGGAAGGACTTCATGGGCCCCCTCATCTACCTCAACCACGAGTCCCAGTTCACCCTGTCCCTCTCTCTCCAGGCGTTCGCCTCCGAGCACGGCGGGACCCCCTGGCACCTGCTCATGGCCGCCTCCACCGTCTTCAGCCTGCCGCTGATCATCCTCTTCTTCTTCGCCATGAGGACTTTCATCCGGGGCATCTCGATGACCGGCCTGAAGGGATGATGCGGCGGCGGCCGAGCAACCGCCCGCTTCCGCGAAAAACCGGGGGCCGGCAGCCCGTGGCCGCCGGCCCCCGTGAACCGATCCCTACGCGACCCGCCTTACTGCTGCTGTCCCTGGCGCTCCTGCTGGCGTTCCTGCTGGCGCTGCTGCATGGCCTCGCGGGCTGCCTTCATCTCCTCCGTGGAGAGGGCGCCGTCGCCGTCCTTGTCGTTGTTCTCAAGCAGCTTTTTGAAGGCCTCCGGTCCGCGCGGGAACTCGTCCGCGGTGACCTTGCCGTCGCCGTTCTTGTCCCACTGTTGCGGGCCGCCCGGACCCACGGCGGCACCGGGGCCGGCGCCCATGCCGGCCCGCTTGGCCATGGCCTCACGCAGGGGCGCTCCGAACACCGCCTGGAGGTCCGCCTTGCCGAATTCCTCCTTGGTGATCGTCCCGTCTGCATCGGTATCCATGGCCTTGAAGCAGGCCTCCTTGTCGACGGCGGCCCAGGCCTCCTTCATGCGCTCCTGCATCTGACCGCCACCGGGGCCGCCGCCGCGGCCCGCCCCGCCGCCAGCTCGGCCGCCGCCGGCCTCCTGGGCCAGCCCCAGGGGGGACACCGCCAGCACCACCGCGGACAGTCCTGCCACCAACTTCTTCATCATCGCTCTCCTTGTCTGAGGACTCTGTGTGTTCCGGGGCGCCGCCGACCGAACCACCGGCGCGCCGCCCTGCGGCCGGTCAGGCCTTCTGGCACCCGGCAAACGCTGCGGCGAGCGGGTTATTGTGGAAGCAGAGGCGAGGGTCCCCGCACGGCCACGGCCATGTGCGCGGCGGCGTGCTCGGCTTCGGGCCCGCACGGGAACGCCCACTGCCTCGTGGGCATGACCGCGGGGGCGTTCGCCCCTGGGGCCGCGACCGCTCCAGCCTGGCTCTACGGCCGGACGGCCGGCGTACGCGTGCGATCAGACCTCCTCCAGTCCGTAGGTGTGCAGCTTGCGGTGCAGGGTCCGCCGGCTGATGCCGAGGGCCTTGGCTGCCGCGGTCCGGTTGCCGCGCGTCTCGTGCAGGGCCCGGAGGATGAGCTGCTTCTCGTTGGCGTCCATGTCCAGGGGCGGGGTGGTGGGCGCCGCTGCGTCATGGCCTTCGAGCGCCACCGCCACCCCATTGCGGATCTCGCTGGGAACATCCTTCAGGGTCAGAGCCGACCCCCGCGCCATGACCACCATCCGCTCGACGCTGTTCCGCAGCTCGCGCACGTTGCCCGGCCAGTGGTAGGCCTGGAGCGCGGTGAGCGCGTCGGCCGCGACCTGCTTCCGGGTCTGGAAGCGGGCGTTGTGGCGGGCGACGAAGTGCTCGACCAGCG
>Ga0172375_10010264_pt1 | contig 12180 bp, 9 predicted proteins | sample LakKiv1m_FD_114537 | JGI IMG/M metagenome (GOLD analysis project Ga0172375, IMG submission 114537) | Freshwater microbial communities from Kabuno Bay, South-Kivu, Congo - kab_092012_11.1m | ecosystem: Environmental > Aquatic > Freshwater > Lake | place: Democratic Republic of the Congo... | reverse complement strand
AATCAAGGTTGAGAAGTATGAATAACGAAAAAAAGAATAGTTTAGCTTGCATACTTCGTTTCCTATAAACTCTCTATGGATAACGAAATGCCCGCGGTAAAACCCTTCATCAGCTTAGTTGCCGCTGATTTGTAGGCTTTGTTATCAGTAATGAATCTATTAGAGATTCCCGCCGATAGCTTAATAATATCTGTTAGAGCATATTGTAATCGAAGCTGCGGCTCCCAAGCAAGATAATCTAAGCCAAAAACATCTTGGTAGACACTGTTCTTGTTTTCGTTTACAAAATTATATCCGCCTCCGGCACAAAGAAAAAATGCCTGCAAGGTCAAGGTTTTCGATAATGCAGTTCTCGCGCCAAATTCAAGTCCTCCGTAATTCGACTGAATAAAAAATCTCTCCGTCACCGGATCGATTACATTATCGAGAAGAATAGTGGTAGCAACATCATGATAAGCAAAACCGACACTAAAGTTTTTTGTAAACCACCAGCCGCCTCTAATTCCCGACAGAACACATGTTTTATTAAAGACCTTTCCGACATTCACGGCACCTTCAAGAAAGACTGTGTTGCCGGTGAGTTGTCCGTACGCTCTGCCGGAAAACAAAACAAACATTGCGAACAAAATAATTGTCGCACTAATGGTAAAGTTTAGCCTTAGCGGATTTTCTTTTTTTTGCTTTTGCTGATTCAACATGCTCTGATACGTTCAAGTTTCCGATTAATTGTAAATATCGCATCCGGAAAAAATTTTAATAATTCTCGGAAAAACTTACAAAAGTGAGCCGAGCAAAAAAACACACTCCGGTAAAAAAAATATCTTGAAGAAGGAATAGATTAACCCAAGAGGACTTTTTGAAAATACGTTAATGTGAAAATTCGCATTCCATTCCGCCGAAGGAGGGTTAAAGAGGTTATAGAGCGTTTTATAATTATCTTCTGGTCAAATCTCCAAACCATAATTGAATTAAAGTACCTATTTTATTTTCTTGAATTCCAACGAGACGAAATATCTCAGATGCAAAATCGAGAACTATGGTTTGACAACTTTCTACATCATATTCAACTAGCTGTTCATAAACAGTAATTTCCAAGAGTTTCGAAATTCTAATATTTTCAACTACTAACTCATTATGATCAGATTGAAAGTGAAGCAATTTATTTCTTAGGGTTTTGAGGTTTTGGAACTTTTGGCCTACACCTTTCCCAAGATCTAATCTCTTTTTGAATAATAACATTGGCCAATTTTTTATTTTCTTATCAAGTGAATATGATGTATTGCTAATTTCCCTTGATATTTGTTCACAGTGTTGAGAATATTTCTCTTCACTCACTAACAATAAGAAATATATATTCAAGAATGCTTCAATGATTGTCACAGACATTATCACAACTAATAACGCTTTCTCTTTTTTTTCGTTTTCATTTATAGCTTCCCTATAATCAAACACAAGATTTCGCAAAATATTATAGTAAGTACTAATGATAGTTTGATTGCTAGCCAATACTTTATTCATATTTCACTTTACGCTATATAACGGCGTGTTATCCCGCCTTGCGGGACAAGTTGTTAAAATACAACACTGCCGTATTAATTATTTAAAGATTTCCATTCTCGTTTTTGTTTATAAAACGAATTACTTAATTATCAAATTATTCACACCCCATAATTCATTGTATACACTTCTTCCAACTCCAGACTGTCACAACTTGCCCAAAGTCTGCTTTTTACTTCTTCTAATACTTGAATTTTTTGTTGGTGTGTAGTGCTGCTTGCGGTAGTAAATAAAGGCGCCAAGACCATTTTACGATCCTCGCTGCTGATAATGCTTCTATGTAGATCCTCAATCCTAATAGAACTTCCAAACAATGCTTTGTTATTGTTGGGATTAAATTAGAAAATATATTTTTCTCCGTCAAGTGGAACGGTGTTTCTTCCTAAAAAAGGAAAGGTGAGTTTTTTGTTCTTCCCAAAAGTATTTTCATTTCTCTACGTCAGGTTTTCTTGTTTGCTTTCTATAAAAACAGCCGTAAAATTGTTACCCGTTTCTTTGCTGCCCGCTTGAATTATCTTCCACAAAATGCTTTATTGTAAAAACAGAGAAAGCAGGTTCAAATTCAAACGCGCCAACGCCAAGGGTGTTAGCGTCGGGCACGCAAAGCTTACCGCCGGAAATACCATTAACCTGAGCTGTTGTGGTTGCCGCGGTAAATGCAAAAAAGAGCAGCCATTTATGGAGAGACGGGCAACGCGTCTTTTTTCACGGATGCCATGTCTCTCTATTTGTTGAAGTTAATCCTGCTTTCACGCAAACGACTGCTGCGGTTCAAGATTCTTATACGCACTTTTAATCGGTTTGTAAGATTGTTTTGAAACCTTTTTTCCGGTTTCTGCAAAATATTTTAAGCCAATCAATACATCGGTGAATTTTGCTTTCATCATTCCCTTAACAAAAGCACCCATAAATGCCGGCTTGGTGTTGTAGTGCGCAACAAGGCGAACTATAACTCTGTGGTTGTCGAGCTCAACAAGTTCCATATCCGCAAGCATTTTATTCATCATCGGCATATTTCCGTCAAAAATATCGATACGCATTTTTTTATTCGTTTCTGCCGAAACAATTCGTTCACGCACTTCAGTTTTTGCGTCAAGCTGGCAGTGACGTTCGCAGCCAACCGCTCCGCCGTTTCCTTTTATGTAATGAGAACTGCCAATTCCGGGATTGTAAAGATTAACTTCGCCAAACCGGCTGAAAATAATTTCCCAAATTTTTTCTTTTGTGGAGTTAATTGTTACTTCAGTTTGAAGTGTTCTGAGCTTTTCCATTTTGTGTTCCTTTTTTATTATTAAAAATGATGGTACAAGAATGAAAAAGCCGGAAGGAAAAACTTTTTCTTGTTAGTTCAAAGATTTGTTTTTTTGGTTCAGCTTAAATTGTGTTGGTGGAACCCCGAAATGATTTTGAAATGACTTTGAAAAATGAGCCAAATCATTGAATCCGCACTCAAACGCTATATCGCTTATTCTTTGGTTGGTAGCGGTGAGCAATGTTGCTGCTTTTTCTAATTTTTTCGTCTTAAAATAGTGAGCCGGACTATCACCGTAAATTTTTGTGAATTCACGCTTGAACGACGATACGCTATAATGCGTAAGCGAAGCAAATTTCTCAATGGAAAAATCGGAATACAAATGCGCTTCTACTATTTCTCTAAATGTATATTCCCTTGGAGTGAAAAGACTTGAAATCAACTGTGAAACCGATTGAGCATTTTCGGTTTTAATGAGAAGCATAATCAATTCTTTTAATTTAAGAATAATCAAATCCTCATTTACAAGTTGGGGATTATCAAAAAATATTCTCAAACTCTCAATATAAATTTTAATCAACTCGTGATTAACATATTTATTGGCGGAAATAAGTTTGTGTTCCGGTTTTACTGTTGAAAGCACGGTTGTAAGTTCATTCTCAAAAATTTTTCTTAAAATATCGGGATAGAGATGCACGATCACTGCCTCGCACTTGGAAGCCGTTACGGAGCGGAGGAACTCGGCAAAATAACTTCCGCAGCGCATTAAGACCGCCTCCTGAGCTTGCAATTTCAAGCTCCGAACTCATATCATAGCCACCTTCTTCCATATACATGAAGCATGCTTCGTTTAGCATGTCATTGGAAACTTTGAAAGGAGGTTCGAGAACTATTTTTTCAAAAGTTTTCTTGCCGAATAAATCGAACTGCTTATGGTCAAGTATCATTTTAAACAAAGAATGTTAATAAAGGTGATGTAAAATAATAAATGGAATCTTATTCTTTGATGCGGAAGAAAGATTACTGATAATTTTTATCGGATGAAGAATTAAGAAGCAGAAACCGGTATTGATTAAATCGCCGGTTCTTGTACCGAAGAAAGTTTTCGTATAACGTCTTTAAGTTCTGCGGGCGTAAAAGGTTTTGCGAGAAATTCAGAAAATCCCTCACTTAAAAATCTTGCTTTGTCTTCTCTGAGAGTGAACCCCGTGGTGGCTATAAAAGGAATTTTATCGTAGGCGTTGTTCTTTTTAATTTCTTTCATCAACTCAACACCGTTTTGATTATTATTGAGCTTAATATCGATGAACACGAGATCGTAATTTTTAGCGGAAGCTAATCTCATTGCTTGATGCGGAGTAACCGCAACATCTATATCGGCTTCGTTTCTAAGAAACATCCGGAAGGTTTCCAAATTACTTTCATCATCCTCAACCAAAAGAATGTTCGGCTGTACTCCTGTTTTCTGTTGCAATTGAAGTTTCTGAATCGACGATGATGGTTCGGCGGTGTAATGCTGCGGTGCTTTTGCAATGGGAAGCGTTACGATAAATGATGTCCCGACGCCGACGCTGCTTTCAACCGAAATGGTACCGCCTGCTAAGTCAACTATTTTTTTAACAAGGGTTAATCCTAAGCCGCACCCTTCATAGGAACGGTCGAACCCTTCGCTTACTTGTTTGAACGCCTCAAAGATTGTTTCTTTTAAATCCGGAAGTATGCCGATACCTGAATCGGAAACGATCAACACTCCTTTTCCGTTTTCAATATCAACAGTGATTTTCACAAATCCGGCAGTTGTAAATTTGACGGCATTCTCAATAAGACTTTCCAATAATTGCTGAACGTAACGCTCATCAAATTTTACAAAGAAATCGTTTTTCACCGAAATCCAGAAATCGAGTCTTTTTGCCTTCGCCTGCATGGAAGCAGAAGCGGCTATTGATTCAAGGACATTTGAAATTTGAATTGTAGAATCATCGAGATGCAGATTAGAAGATTCCAAATCAGAGAGATCAAGGATTTCGGTAAGTGTTTTCAGTAATCGCTGAGATGCATTTAAAATTCGTTCAATCAAATCGATTTTTTCTTTTTCCTGAAGCGTTTCTTTTAATATTCCGCCTAAACCCAAAATTCCATTAAGTGGTGTTCGAAACTCGTGATTCAAATTTCTCATAAGCGATGACTTGAAACGGCTCGAATTTTCCGCCATAAGTCTAGCTTCATTCAGTTCTGTGTTAACTCGCAGGAGTTCTTTATTCGCATCTGTTTGTTGCTTAAAGATTTGTGCGTTTTGAATAGCGATCGCTGCTTGTCCTGCAAGAATTTCAAAAGCATACGTAATTTCTTTTATGCGAATTTTGTTCAAGAGTTTGCTGTCGAGATAGATCACGCCTATTTTTTTATCTCCGGCAATGAGTGGAGCGCATAAAATAGTTTTGAGGTCAAGATATAAAATGCTTTTGGTAATATCGTTGTTCGTGTCGCCCTGCGCGTCTTCAATAAACCGGGCAAGCCCCGTATGAAATACATCTTCTACAACAGTAGTGCTTACTTGAAAAGCGTCTCCCGAGAGCGGTTCGTTTTCAGCATTTAAGCCGACTGCAAACTCAAGCTGGTTTTTTATATTCTTTAATACAATAAATCCTCTTTCAGAATGCGTGAGTGTTATCGCGCTTTTTAATACCAAAGAAAGCACTTCTTCAAGATCAAGTGTACGGTTTAGCCTTTTGGTAATACTAAGAATCAGTTCAAGGGTTTTTGTTCTTTCGTACTGTTCTTTTGCTGCGTCAAGGTGCTGTTGCGCCGCGTCCAGGGTTAAAGTTAAACTTGAAAATTTCATTCGATTTTTTTTGTGAGTTGCCGTTTCAAAAAAAAGAAAGGCCTTTCTTTCAAAAGGCCCTCTTACTTAACCATGTACAGGAACAATCAATTGAAGTTTTTAATTTTTTGTATCTCGTCTTTTGCTTTAATTTTTTTGTAATAGCGGAGGGCATCGCCAAAGTATTTTTGCGCTTCGGCTTTGTTGCCGTTTTCCCGGGAAAGGATACCAAGCTCTACGGCGGTTTCGGCGTAGTTCAACTCGTTCTCGAGTTCTTTATTTATCCGCAAACTGCTGAACAAATAATTTTGAGCGAGTGCAAAATGCTTTCTTTTGCGTTCAAGGATTCCTTTTATTTTATACACCTCGGCGATAGACAACCTATCCTCTATCTTTGCGCTAATTTCCATTCCTTTGTCTGCAAAAGCTTCGGCAAGCGAATCATCATTTGTAGAACAATAAATAGATGCTTTTCCAAGATAGGAAAGAGCAAGCATGGGAAGATGGTTTCCCTTTGAGGCCAAATTGATGCTAATATCAAATTCTTTTACGGCAGCGTTAAATGTTTTTTTCTTTAGTAACGACATGCCGATATTGTGACGAACTCTCGCTACTCTTTCATTGTTTTTAATTTTTTCAAAGTAGACAAGCGCTCTTCTGAAGTGGGTATATGCTTCGTCGTACTCTCCTTGGATGTTATACACAATCCCAATATTGTTTTCAAAATTTGCGACTAAGAAAGGACTCTTTGACGGACGAAGGAAGGAATATCCTTTTTGAAAATGATCAAGCGCGGTTGCAAGCTGACCTTTTTCTGCATAGATCGTTCCAAGAAGACTCTCGCATCGCGCAAGTCCAACCTGGTCATTTTCTTTTTTAAATAACGCATAGGCTTTCTTTAATGAAGTAATTCCTTCAGACCAGTTTGCCTGATTCAGATAAACTTCACTAAAACTTAAAAATGCATTGGCAGCCGGTGTTAGTAAACGGTTATCGCATAGGGCTACGGCTAACATCGCTCTTGTAACATCTGCAGCCAATACAAAATCCCCTCTAAGAATATACACCTTCCCAAGATCTTTGAGTAATTCTAATACTTCTAAAATCGGGAGTTTTTCAGTCGCAAAAGTTATCAGCTGATCGGTAAGCAAATGTGCATTTGCTTCTTCCGAACTATTGCCGATTTTGCTTCCTCCACTCCGAATTTTTCGAACGAAGGATGAGAGTTCATCGCCATGGGTGTATTTCCCAAAAACTTTTTTTATCTCTTCAAGAAGACTTTTGTTATTATTTCTCATTGTGTTGATCATTTAAGAATGCTGAGGAAATAATTTAATTGGTAAACCCATATCTTGAAAAATGTTCTATCTTGCCATTTTTGCAGACGAATTTTCCATCTTTTACTGTTATCGATTCAGCCTCAACATCAACCCATTCATCGTTGGCTGCATCGTAATATTTAAGGTGCGCTGTTGATAAAAGGTTCATCAACGCATCGTCAAGACCTTCAACTTCAACATTTAGCAAAGCCGGTTTTGCGAAGTTTGTTCCTTCCGGTCCAAATTCAAAGTTGAGGAAAAGATCGGTACAACTCATAGAAAGAACCGTATTCTGGGAAAGAGAGCCGGGATAAACGGAAAGACTTGCTTCAACAGAAACTTTTTTGCGGCTTGAGAATCGATAGCTTTTTTCGACCGAAAGTTTGCCAAACTCATCAACTCTAAAGTATTCAGAATCGCTTGACCTTTTTTCCAGCGACGGTAGAACGCCGTCAGGAAGGGCAATAAACTTTAATCCTTGTCGCTCTGCTGCAACTTGCCAGGCAGGTTTCTCCATAGAAACCGAAGAAGTATCGGGAGAAATCAACGAATTTTCTTTTTGGCAACCGACGAAAAGCAAAAGTAAGAGTAACGGAAGTGCTGCAAATTTTTTCATTAGAACTCCTAAGAAAGATGATAAAATAGCTTTTTTGCCCAAATAAGTTTACAACATTAATACCAGAACAGAAAACCTTGTTTTTGTCAAAAAACAACACATTCCCTTGGTGTGTGTAAAATGTTTTTACAACTCACGTGTAAGATATTTTTACACATGTATTATATTTTTACAAAGTAGCTGGGTTAAATTTTATTTGTTTGAAAGAATTTTATCAAGCGTTGGGCGAGAGATACCGAGAAGTTTGGCGGCTGATGATTTATTTCCGTCAACTTTTTTAAGCACTTCTTGCGCATAGTAAAGTGAAAGCTGTTGCAAGGGAGTTGAATTAAAGCGAATTGAAAACGTTATTTCATCATCGCTTTGTTGTTTATAAGAAGTGAGCGGTTCTTTAATATTAAAAGGAGCGGCTGGTTCATCCATTTGAACTTGAGGCACATTTTCAAAATGATCTATGGTAAGTGAGTTGTCTTTGCAAAGCAGTACCGCTCGTTCAATCACATTCCTTAGCTCTCTAATGTTGCCCGGCCAGTTATAATTTGTAAGCAGCGTAAGCGTTTCATTTGAGATATTCTTGATTTCCTTATTATAACTCTCGCCGAATTCTTTAACAAATAAGTTGACCAACGAAAGGATAAACTCTTTTCGTTTTCTTAATGCTGTAAGCTCAATCATGATAACATTCAACCGGTAAAAGAGATCGGCTCTGAAAAGATTTTGTTCAATAAGCTGGCTGAGATTTCTATGGGTCGCCGAAATAATTCTGGCGCTTACGGGAATATCCCTTGTCCCGCCAACTCTCCGAATTATTTTTTTCTCAAGCACCCGCAAAAGTTTTGCCTGCAGATTGGGACTCAGCTCTCCAATTTCATCCAAAAAAATGGTGCCGTTATTAGCAAGTTCGAACAAGCCGTATTTTCTGGTTTTAGCATCGGTGAAAGCCCCTTTCTCATATCCGAAAAGTTCAGACTCCAACAAATGTTCCGGGATGGCTGAGCAGGTGATTTCAACAAAAGGAGAATTTTTTTTGTTGCTGTAATTGTGAATAGCATTCGCAAGCATTCCCTTGCCGGTCCCGGTTTCTCCAAGAATAAGCACATTCACCGAAGAATTTTCTGCCGCGGTAACAGCTGCGGCTACAAGTTTTTCACTTTCGCTTGACTCACCAATAATTGAATGAAACACAAGGTCTCGCTCTTGAGGAGCTGCCGTTGGTTCTTTTGTATCCTCAACCGACACTGTCTCCACAATTTCATCTATCGCCTGTCCGAATTTAAAAAGTTCTTCCGGAAGAAGATAAATATCGTTGAAGCCCAATTTTGCAAGCCGGGATGTTATTAACGGATTTTTGTTCTCTACTACCAACAACATTTTATTCGGCTGATACTTTTGAGAATCGACAACGTGCTGCAACATAGGGGGATGAAGAGACGTAATATAAAAAATAACAATATCGTTTTTGAAAAGATCAGGATCGGCGGACTGGGTTGGAGTGATATGATAATACTCAACCGAAACCTCATTCAATTGCTGAACTATTTTTGAAACGTCTTTTTTTTCGGAGATAATGTGTGCGGTGATCTTCTTTTCATTCATATTATTCGGGACAACGAGTCATTTATAAACTGCAATGCGTCTCTGCGTTCATTTTTTGTTAAATACGTCTCTTTTAATGTGGGATCCGTCAGTGTTCCGGCAAAAAAGGTAATTACGCCTTCCGTTAAATTAAAAAATTCTTTCGCTTTATAAAAAAGATTCCGTTCAAGATAGACTTTGCTTAGCGCAACAAGAATCATTCTTGTAAACTCTGTAACGCTTTCATCCTTTATTAATGCGTATGCCTCAAGATAATAATCCACATACGATTTTTCGTCAAACTTAAATTGCCTTGCTACTTCTCCGAGTAAATAAAACTGGACTGCTCGATAGACTCCATTGGTAGCGCAGAAATTTGTTAACGATTCTTTCTCAAGAAAGAGATGTGCCAACAAACTTTCTTTTTTCTTTAAACATAATTCAACATACATAACCGCGGTCATCAGGGTGTCATACTTATTATCCGTCTTCACTAATTCCTCGTAAAGATTTAACAGCTCATTGCGGTTAATTTGAAGAGAAGCTCCTTTAAAATAAAAGTAGTGAAGTGTTTGCATAAACTGCATCTGCAGCAGATGTTTTCCGCTCAACTCCTGCTCATCTACTATCGATTGATATTTCTTTATATAATCTTCCGAATCTTTTTCACTCCCGATAACCGCGAACGTTTTGGCCAGAGCGTAATACGCCCCGGCTTCTTCTTCTATATTATTAGTTGATTGAAAAACAGTAACAGCTTCGCGGGACTTGGAGAGAGCCGACGAATACTCGCCGATCATGAGATGTGTTTCGGCTTCGTTCATAAGAGAAAGTCCGTACCCATTTCTCTTTCCGATAGTTTGGAAAATCTGTTTTGCGTTCTGGTACGACTCAACCGCCTGCTCATATTTTGCGGTATCGAATTGATAGATACCATAATTCATAAGAAGAAGCGCTTCCTGTTCGAGATCACCAATGGCGTTGTTTATCGAAAGGGAATTTTTCCAATACGCCTCCGCCTGCAAATAATCTCCCTTCATACTGCAAATATTTCCAAGGTTAACTTGCACCCGTGCGATACGGTGATTCAAATTTGCTTCTATGAATTCATCCAACGCCTGTTGAAAGGAAAGAAACGCTTTCTCGGTGTCGTTATCTTTGAAGAGAGCCATCAAACCGAGCATGTTAAATATTTTTCCGCGCTGCTCGTGACTCAATCCATCACTCTGTAACAGCTCACGCAAAATATCATCTGCTTCGGCGTAACGATTGGTAACGATATCGGCATTGGCAATTTCTATCAACAGTTCTGTTCTTTCATTGGAAGATTGCACTTGCTCAACTTGTTCGGAAAGTATTTTTTTGCCGGCTTCAATTTCTCCTTTGGCAATAAGAATACTTCCCTTTTGAACCAGCAGCGCCGGATTATTTTTCATTCCGAACGTCGTTTCCAAATCAGCAATAATACTCAGCGCAAGTTCATTATCGCCGGTTTTTTGCAGAACATTTAGAAATTGCTTTCTTACTGTAACCGCGTTTTCCCGAGATAGAAGAAGATCAACGAAATGTGATAATAATTTTGAGAGATAAAGGTATGCTGAAAGCCCATACGCTCTTTCAAGCTCCGGTTTTAAGCACAAATATGCTTCATCATACATGCCGGCTAATTCGTAATGGCGCGATATTTCCTTCTGCGGAAACTGCGAAAGAGCGTTCAAGATTACCGACAATTTTTTATGATGCGCACTTTTGTCTTCAACCAAATCGTACACAAACAATTTTAATCCGGGAGAGGCAAACTGAATAAAAGCATTCCTGTTCGGCAGACGGAGAAGATTTTCCTTTTGCAGTTTTGAAAATATTGATTCATTCTCACCGGTAAATTTTTTAATAATATGCGCGGCTTCATCAAGCGTCAAATCAACTTCTATAGACGCAAGAACTTGAAGCGATTCCTTCTGGCGTTGAGTAAGTGGAGTGACCCGATTTTGGAAAATCGTCTGCTGAGATATTCCCGAAAATCCTTTTACCTTTTCATCTCTAACAAAAATTCCTTTTTCGTTCAGAACAATAATTTTTTCGGCGATCAATTCTCTGATGAACGTAAGCATATTTCCGGGGAGTGAATCGGCAAATTTTTTAATGAGCGGTAGAACTTTTTTATGCGGGAATTTATTCGAAAGATTTTCCGTCAAAAATTCACTTACTTCCCGAGTTGAGAAAGGACTTATCTGAACCTCTGTTTTGTTGGATTGAATTGCCGAACCGTTTCCTTCGCCGGTCTCTTCAAACAACAGAATTTTACATCCGTGCACCTGCAGAATCGGAAACACTCTTTGCAAAACTTCTTTTACCGCCCCATCAAGTTGATGATAATCATCTAATAAAAGAATGAAGGAATGAAGTTTTACTAATTCTGAAAAAAGTGAGATTACTGTTTCACTGTCCAATTGCTGTTTGTCATTCAGTGCAGAAAGAAGCTCATTCTTTTTTTCGTGTAAAGAAACAAAAACAACCGGATTGAAAATCACTTTGTAGAGAATGATTCTGAGAATTGTTTCGGGGGATTGCTTTGAGAATCTTTCTAACAAAACTGCAGCCGAATGTTTGTTTTCCGTTATCCTGGCAAGCGTTGTTTTTCCGCTTTTTTCGCTCCCTTGCATAAGAAGAAGATCGTTTCCTTCCTTCTTCTTTAGATAATTTTCGATGATGCCGACTTCTGCTTCACGCTCAAGATAGTGAACAGAAGAAATAAGGTAGAGCTCTAGGTATTCCGTGGGAAGTTGAAGCCGCAAACAAAGCTCTAACGCCGTTTGAAACCGCTCATCGGGATTTTTTTTCAGAAGTTTTTCAATCGCCTCAAGAAGATCTTGGGGATACTGACTGACTGGAAAATCAATTTCATCTTCCGAGTGAGCGCGGAAGATTTCCATTTCATTTTCTCCTTCAACAGGAAATTTTCCGTAGACAAGCCTGTACAACAAAACACCGAACGAATAAAGATCGGCACGGGTATCGGCTTCTCCTTTAATTAAGATTT
>Ga0172375_10010263_pt1 | contig 12180 bp, 14 predicted proteins | sample LakKiv1m_FD_114537 | JGI IMG/M metagenome (GOLD analysis project Ga0172375, IMG submission 114537) | Freshwater microbial communities from Kabuno Bay, South-Kivu, Congo - kab_092012_11.1m | ecosystem: Environmental > Aquatic > Freshwater > Lake | place: Democratic Republic of the Congo... | reverse complement strand
GTCGCCGACCAGCTGCTCGCCAAGATCGACGAGATCGCGGAGATCTTCTGGGAGACGAAGAAGGCCTGAGGACCCGGACGCGACGGACGGTACGGAGGACACATGAACGCCCATCACGAGGTGCAGGACGCGACGGCGCCGACGGCCGACGGAGTCGGTGTCGACGTCTCCCTCCGCCTGCCGGCGGACGGGGCGTTCGTGCTGATCCTCCGCACCGCCGCCGCCGGGCTGGCGGCACGGCTCGACTTCCCCCTCGACGACATCGAGGACATCCGTACGGCGGTCGACGAGGCCAGCCTGATGCTGCTGCCCCAGGCCCGCCCCGGATCGCAGCTCGCCTGCGACTTCCATCTCGAGGGGGACCTCCTCACGGTCACCCTCGAGGCCGACAGCGACGCGCCGCACGAGCCCGACCGGGACAGCTTCTCGTGGCAGGTGCTCTCCGCGCTCACCTCCAGCGTCTCCGCGGAGACCCCGCCGGGTCGGATCCGGCTGACCCTCACCGCGCGCTCGTCGTCCGCCGAGGACCTCGCCGGCTCCGTGGGGAGCTGAGTCGTGAGCGAGACCCCCGAGGAGGGCACCGCGACCGGGTCCGGGCGCGCGGGGCGCGACACGCGCGCCACCACGAAGGCCCTCTTCGCCGACCTCCGCGCCGCCGAGGAGGGCTCGCCGGCGCACTCCGTCGCGCGCGACAGCCTCATCGAGCTCCACCTGCCGCTCGTCCACCACTGCGCACGCCGCTTCCGCAACCGCGGTGAGCCGCTCGAGGACCTGGTCCAGGTCGGCACCATCGGGCTGCTCAAGGCGGTGGACCGCTTCGACACCGACCGCGGCGTGGAGTTCTCGACGTACGCCACCCCCACGATCGTCGGCGAGATCAAGCGCCACTTCCGCGACAAGGGCTGGGCGATCCGGGTCCCCCGGCGGCTCCAGGAGCTGCGGCAGCAGATCAGCGTCGCCACGGCCGACCTCGCCCAGGAGCTCGGCCGCTCCCCCACGCCCTCCGAGCTCGCCGTGCGCCTCGAGTGCACCGTCGACGAGGTGATCGAGGGGATCGAGTCGGGCAACGCCTACCAGACGCTGTCGCTGGACCGCCCCGACAACCCGGGCGAGGACGGCACGCTGACGCTGGCCGACTCACTCGGCGCCGAGGACGACGCTCTCGCCAACGTCGAGATCCGCGCCTCGCTCGAACCCCTCCTCGCACGGCTCGAGCCCCGGGAGCGCCGCATCGTCATGCTGCGCTTCTTCGCGGGCATGACGCAGAGCCAGATCGCCGGGGACGTCGGCGTCTCCCAGATGCACGTCTCGCGCCTCCTCACCCGCTCCCTGCAGCAGATGCGAGCGGTGATGGAGGAGGCGGAGGCCACCGCCTCCTGACGGCCTGCCGGAGCCGTTCCCGGCGCTCGGCGGGCTAGTCGTCGTCCGGCGCGAGCACGAGCGTCGAGGCCGGCAGCAGCACCAGCACGAGCACGGCGACCGCCAGGCCGGCCCCCGCCAGCGCGACCGGCGTCGTCTCCCCGCCCCGGAAGCTCCAGGCGGTCAGCAGCTGCAACAGCTGCGCGAGGACGACCGGCGCCCGGACCGACGGCCACGGCCGCGTGAGGCCGTACGCACACACCGCCAGCCCGGCTCCGTAGGCGAGGAAGAACAGCGTCGTGGTGACGCCGAGCTCGATCCGCTCGGTGGAGAACGACGCGATCTCCGCGACCCCGAGACCGACCATGACCAGCGCCTCGACGGCGACGAATGCCGCCGCGAGCCACAGGACGCCGGGGACGGCGGGCCGGGACGCGGTCGCGGCCGGATCGGGGCGGGAGCTCATGGCGTCCGAGCCTACCGATCACCGCGCGGCCGCGAGCGCCCCCGACACCCGCGGCCCGACCCCGGTCGGTGGGTTGTGACCAACGTGACCCGGCGCGGAGGCTTGTGCCGGGGACGAACTCTTGCCATGCTCGAGACATCCCCGGGAGGCCACCACCTGTGGCATGCCCTGGGTGTCGTCATGTCCGACCTCGGGTCGGTGTGAGATCCCCTGCGTCACCCGGTCCTCACCTCGGACCACGGCGGCGTGGGGACCGGTGGGACGGACCTCGTCCACCGGTCCCATGGCTCGCGGCCCACCGGCGGCGACCAGCACCCGAGAAGAGGAGTTCCCCGCCATGGATTGGCGCCACCGCTCTGCGTGCCTCGATGAGGACCCGGAGCTGTTCTTCCCGATCGGCAACACCGGTCCGGCCATCCTCCAGATCGAGGAGGCCAAGAAGGTGTGCCGGCGATGCGACGTGCGCGAGCAGTGTCTCGCGTGGGCCATCGAGGCCGGGCAGGACCACGGCGTCTGGGGCGGGATGAGCGAGGACGAGCGCCGCGCGCTCAAGCGACGCAACGCGCGAGCCCGCATCCGGACCGCCTGACCTCACCCCCGGTCGGGGACCTCGCCCAGCCGCAGCACGAGCCCGACCCGCGTCCCCCGCGGCTCGGCCGGGCCGAAGTGGAGATCGCCCGCGAGCTCGGCCTCGACGAGCGTGCGCACGATCGACAGGCCGAGACCCGGTGACGCCTGCGGGTCGAACCCGCTCGGGAGCCCGCGGCCGTCGTCGCTCACGCTGACGTGGAGGACGTCCTCGACGTCGTCGCGCCGCGCGTCGAGCACGACCGAGCCCTCCCCGCTCTCCCCGTAGCCGTGCTCCGCGGCGTTCTGCAGGAGCTCGGTGAGGACCATCGCCAGCGGCGTCGCGACCTCGGCGGGCAGCATGCCGAAGGACCCGAGCCGTCGGGTGCGGACGACCGCGCCGCGCGTGCCGATGTCGTCGACCATGCGGCAGATCCGGTCCGCGACGTCGTCGAAGTCCACCGACTCGTCGAAGGCCTGGCTCAGCGTCTCGTGGACGATCGCGATCGAGCCCACCCGCCGTACGGCCTCCTCCAGGGCGTGACGACCCTCGGGGAAGCTGATCCTGCGCGCCTGGAGTCGCAGCAGCGCGGCGACGGTCTGGAGGTTGTTCTTCACCCGGTGGTGGATCTCCCGGATGGTCGCCTCCTTGGTCACCAGCTCGCGGTCGCGGCGGCGCAGGTCCGACACGTCGCGCAGCAGCACCAGGGCGCCGCTGTGGGTGCCGGTCGGCGAGAGGGGGATCGAGCGCATGATGACCACGACGTCGTCGCTGCCGAGCTCGGTCTCCCGCGCCAGCCTCCCGCCGAGGACCGCCGAGACCGTCTCCTCGTCCGTACGCCGTCGGGGCGGGACCAGCGCCCGGGTCACCGACGCCAGCACCTGACCGGCGAGGTCGCCGGTCAGACCCAGGCGGCGGTAGACCGACTGCGCGTTGGGGCTGGCGTAGGACACCCGGCCCTCCGCGTCGACGCGCAGGAAGCCGTCACCGACGCGGGGCGAGTCGGCGTGGTCGGAGCGCGGCACCGGTAGCGGGAACCGGCCCGCGCTGATCATCTGGGTCAGCTCGGTCGCGGTCTGCAGGTAGGACAGCTCGAGTCGGCTCGGCGTCCGCACGCCGAGCAGGTTCGTGTTGCGCCCGATCACGGCGATGATGCGGTCCCCGCGCCGGACGGGGATGGCCTCGACCCGCACCGGCACGTCGTCGCGCCACTCGGGGTCCCCCTCGCGGGCGATGCGGCCCTGCTCCAGGGCCATGTCGAGCAGCGGGCGGGAGCCGCGCGCGAGGAAGGCGCCGACGAGGTCGTCGACATAGGCCGTCGGCCCGGTCGTGGGGCGCATCTGCGCCCCGGCCCACAGTCCCGCGCCCTCGCGGTCCGGCAGCCACAGCACCAGGTCGGCGAAGGACAGGTCGGCGATGATCTGCCAGTCGGCGAGCAGCAGGTGGAGCCAGGCGAGATCGTCGCGGTCGAGGTCGGTATGGGCCCGCACGAGCTCCGTCAGGGACGACACGCGACCACCCTAGGCGCCGGGCCTGGAGGCGGTGGCCGCGCGCACCGCGATCGGTCCGTGTCAGGATGGGGTCATGGTCTCGGGATACTGGGGGCAGGTGCTGTCCCAGCGCTTCGACGTGCCCTCGGACCGGCCGCTGGACGACCTGACGGCCGAGCTGACGGGCCTGCTCGGCTCCGTCGACCCCACCGAGCGGCTCGAGGTCGCGGTGCCGGTGCTGCTGGCCTGGATCGACCGGGGCGTGTACGACCACCTGCTGCTCGGGTTGGGCGACGGCATCGCGGCGGGCCTCGCAGCGGGCCTCGGCGAGACCGAGGGGCCCTCGGTGTTCCGCCGGGCCGGCTCGGCCCTCGTGCTCGCGGCCTGCATCGACCGCGACACCGAGCGGAACCTCCTCGGTCCGGCGGCCATCCTCGGCTGGGGCGACCGGGTGATGACCTGGCTGCTGCGGGAGGCCGACGTGCGGGCGTTCGTGCCCGGTCGGGGCGTCGCGCACGCCGTCGCCCACGGCGCCGATGCGCTCGGCGCCCTCGCGCGCTCGCACCATGTCGGCCGCCTCGAGCTCACCGTCGTCCTCGACGTCGTCGCCGACCGTCTGCTGACCGCTCCGGGCGGCCGCCTCCTCGGCAGTGAGGTCGACCGTCTCGCGGAGACCGTCCTGCACGTGCTGCGGCGCGACCTGGTGGGTCTCGACGTCCTCGAGCCGTGGGTCAACCGGCTCGCCGCGGACGCCCGCCCCCGCGCGGCCGGACCGCTCGAGGACCCGTGGCGGGCCGGCGTCGACGCGCAGGCCTTCCTGCGCGCCCTCCACCTGCAGCTCGCCCTCGCGCCGGACCCGCCGGAGGTCCGCGCCGACCTGCTCCTGGTGCTCATCGCGGCTCTGCGCGCGACGAACGCGCACGCACTCGTCCCCGCGGCTCGCCCGCTCGTCCCGGAGGCCGGACGCCCGACCTGACCGGCCGGTAACCTGCGTCACATGACCGACCAGTCGACCTCCACCGCGCCCCCGTCCGACGCCCCCGGCGCCCCCGCCAGCGACCCGTCCGCCGACCTGCTCGAGGGTCACGGCGGGACCCACGCCGTGGCCGTGGCCGCTGCCCACGGCGTGGAGGTGATGTACACGCTGTCCGGAGCGCACGTCTTCCCGATGTACGACGCGGCCGTCCACGCGGACCCCCCGATGCGACTGCTCGACGTCCGTCACGAGCAGACCGCGGCCTTCGCCGCCGAGGCGACGGGCAAGCTCACGCGCACGCCCGGGCTCGCGGTGCTCACGGCCGGCCCGGGCGTCACCAACGGCGTCAGCGCCGTGGCCCAGGCCCAGTTCGCCGGGTCGCCGATGGTCGTCGTCGGTGGTCGCGCGCCCCAGGGTCGCTGGGGCTCGGGCAGCCTCCAGGAGCTCGACCAGCCGCCGATCCTGGGTCCGGTCTCGAAGCTGGCCCGGACGATCCCGACGGCGCCGGAGATCGCCGGCGGCATGCACGAGGCGTTCGTGGCCGCCGGCTCCTCCCACCGCGGCCCGGTGTTCGTCGACGTCCCGATGGACGAGCTGTTCAACGCCGCCTCGGTGCCGCGTCCCACCGTCGCCGCCCCGGCTCCGCTGGAGCCGGACGCCGACGCGATCGCCGCCGTCGCCGACCTCGTCGCGACCGCGGCCCGGCCCGTGCTCATCCTCGGCACCGACGTGTGGGCCGACGGCGCCGAGCACGCCGCGCTGCGCCTGGTCGAGGGGCTCGGCCTGCCCGCGATCACCAACGGCATGGGACGCGGTGTCGTCCTCGGCGGGCACCCTCTGCTGATGACCAAGGCGCGGGGCGTGGCCCTCGGCACCGCCGACGTGGTCGTGGTCGTCGGCACCCCGCTGGACTTCCGTCTCGGCTACGGCGTCTTCGGCGGCAAGGACGGCGCACCCGTCGCGAAGGTCGCTCACCTCGCCGACTCCCCCGGCCAGGTGTCGCGGCACGCCGACCTGGCGGCCTCGGCGAGCGGCGATCTCACGCTGGTGCTCGACGGGCTGCACGCGGCGGTGGACCGCCACGCCCGGCGCCGCGACTGGTCCGCCTGGGTCGCCGAGCTCCAGGGGGCCGTCGCCGCGACGACCGAGCGCGACCGCGCGCTGTTGACGGCGGAGGCCGACCCGATCCACCCCGCCCGCATCTACGGCGAGCTGGTCCCCCGCCTCGCCGACGACGCCGTCGTCGTGGGCGACGGTGGCGACTTCGTGTCCTTCGCCGGCAAGTTCGTCGAGCCGCGCCGCCCCGGTGGCTGGCTCGACCCCGGGCCCTACGGCTGCCTCGGCGCCGGCATGGGCGGGGCGATCGCCGCTCGGCTGGCGCGTCCGTCCTCGCAGGTCGTCCTGCTCTACGGCGACGGGGCCGCCGGGATGTCGCTGATGGACGTCGATACGCTGGTCCGGCACGACCTGCCGGTGGTCATGGTGGTCGGCAACAACGGCGCGTGGGGCCTGGAGAAGGGCCCGATGCAGATGCTGTACGGCTACGACGTCGCGGCCGACCTGACGCCTCGCACGCGCTACGACGACGTCGTGCGGGCGCTGGGCGGCGGCGGCGAGCAGGTCACCGACCCCCGGGAGATCGGCCCCGCGCTCGACCGCGCGTTCGCCTCCGGGGTGCCCTACCTCGTCAACATCATCACCGACGTGGAGGCGGCCTACCCGCGGGCGACCTTCGGCGTCTGAGCCGCCCGACCCGCTGCTGCCCCTCCGGCCGGGCCTGCGATGCGCGCAGGTCCGGCCGAGGTGTGCTCAGGCCCCGGGGAGCCGGGACAGGAAGCGCTCGCGGTCGACCACCACGCGGGTCACCTCGCCCGTGGCGACGAGCGCCGTGGCCCCACCCACCCGGTGCTCGGCCGCCACGCTGAAGCGGACCAGGCGGCCGTCGACGTTCACGACCGTCGCCGTCACCCGCACGTCCGCTCCGACCGGGCTCGCCGCGCGGTGCTCCAGGGAGACGCGGGTGCCGACCGACGTCGACTCGGCTGGGAGGCTGTCGGCCAGGGCGGCGCAGGTCGCCGCCTCGCACCAGGCGAGCAGGCGCGGCGTCCCGAGCACGGCGAGGTCACCGGACCCGACCGCCCGTGCGGTGTCGTCGTCGGTCACGACGAACGCGAGCTCCGAGCGCGCCGCCGGGTCGATCGCGGGCGCGCTCACGACGCCGACCCGCACGAGGAGACGACGAGACCCCCGGCCGTACGGCGCGGGGGTCCGGTCTGGGTGCGTGCGTTCACGCGTTGGGGCGCTTGCCGTGGTTCGCGCCCTTCTTCTTCCGCGCGCGGCGCTTGCGGCCGGTCTTGCCCATGGCTCCTCCTCGGACTCAGCGGTCCGGGCGGTGCCGGACCGCCGGTCAGTCTCCCAGGTCGGCGCGCGAGCGCCAAACCCGGTCCGCTCCGCGGGGCCGCGGACGCGCCGGGTCGCCGGCGGTCACTCGCCGGAGAACTCCGCGCGGATGGTCACCTCGCGGATCCGCAGGAGCACCCGCTCGCGCAGCGGCTCCGGGGCGCGCTCGCTGCACGAGCGCGACACCAGCTCGCGGACGAGGCGCTCGAGGTCGTACGCGTCCAGACAGCTGCCGCAGGCGTCGACGTGTCGCTGGATCTCCTCGCAGGTGGCGGTGTCGATCTCGGAGTCGAGGAAGAGGTAGAGCTGCTCGAGCGCCTGCGTGCAGTCGCAGCCGCAGTCCTCACCGAGCGGGCCGCTCACGACGCGCCTCCCTGGTCCTCGGGCACGCGGATGCCGCGGTCGCGGGCGTAGTCGGTGAGGAGCGCACGCAGCTGGCGCCGGCCGCGGTGCAGCCGGGACATCACCGTGCCGATGGGCGTGTCCATGATCTCGGCGATCTCCTTGTAGGGGAAACCCTCCACGTCGGCGAGGTAGACGGCGAGCCGGAAGTCCTCGGGCAGCGCCTGCAGCGCGTCCTTCACGTCGGAGTCGGGCAGGCGCTCGAGAGCCTCCATCTCGGCGGACTTCAGACCGCTGGAGGTGTGCGACTCCGCGCGGGCCAGCTGCCAGTCCTCGACGTCCTCGGTCATCGCCTGCTGCGGCTGCCGCTGCTTCTTGCGGTAGTTGTTGATGAAGGTGTTCGTCAGGATCCGGTAGAGCCAGGCCTTGAGGTTCGTGCCGGGCCGGAACTGGTGGAAGGACGAGTACGCCTTCGCGAACGTCTCCTGGACCAGGTCCTCGGCGTCGGCGGGATTGCGGGTCATCCGCATCGCCGCGCCGTAGAGCTGGTCGAGGAAGGGCAGGGCGTCGCGCTCGAACCGCGCCGCACGCTGCTCGAGGGTCTCGGTCTCGAGATCGACCTCGTCGGCCGGCGGGGCCTGGTCGTCACTCGTCAGGAAGCACATCGCCGCCCAGCCTAGAGGCTCGGCGGTCGGACGCATCTCCATCGTCAGCACACCGGTCCAACGCCGCGGACGTCGCCGACATTCCCCCGCGGCGCCGGAGCGTGCCGGGGAGATCAGGGGCTGATGCCGAGGACCTCGCGGTCGAGCCACTCCTCGGTGGCCTCCACGATCACCCCGGCGACGTCGTCGGCGTCGAGGTCCGAGCGGCGTGGCACCGCGAAGGAGTGGTCGGCGTCCGGCACCGCCACCAGACGGCGGCGGGCGGTGTCCGGTGGGAACTCGTCGGGGCGGCCGAAGGTGTCGCGCTCCCCCTGCAGCACCAGGGTCGGCAGCCGGGTGCCGAGCAGCTCGTCGACCCGGCTGGACTCCGGTCGGCCGGGCGGGTGCAGCGGGAACGCGAGCGCGAGGCAGCCCACGGCGCCGAGCGTGCGGGCGCAGCGGGCGGCGCTGCGGGCGCCGGCACTGCGACCGCCCACGACGAGCGGGGTGCGGGTACGCAGGCGCGAGGCGGCGGCGACCAGCGCCTCGTCGAGCGAGGCCGGCGGGCCCGCCACCCGTCGCCCGGCGACCCGCCACGGCTGCTCGAGCCGGATGACGCTCACGCCGCGACCGGGCATGGCCCGGGCCAGCGCGACCAGGTCGGGCGCCTCCACCCCGCCGCCGGCGCCGTGACCGAGCAGGAGGGTCGCGCGGGGACGACGCGAGCGGTCGATCCACAGTCGCGCCGGTCCCTGCGGGGTGTCGACCACCCGCTGCTGGGTGGTCATCAGCCCTCCACCAGCGCCTCGGACAGCGGGATCGGCTCGACGAGACCGGGACCGTTGTGCGCCACGTTGCCCACGGCGGTGGAGACGGGGTGGGCCCGCAGCCGACCGGGCGCGGGCGGTCGGAGGAGTCCGGCGACCTCGGTGCCGGGCAGCGTCGGGTCGAGCCACGCCGCGCGGTCGGCCCCGTCGATTAGGACCGGCGAGCGGTCGTGGATGCGGCCCAGCTCGTCCTCGGCGGTGGTCGTCAGGATCGTGCACGTCCACCGGAACCGGTCCTCGGCGTCCTCGGGCTTCGCCGGGTCGCGCCAGATCTCGTACAGGCCCGCCATCGCCATGACCCCACCGTCGGACGGGTGGATGAAGAAGGGCTGCTTGCGCGGCTTCCCGCGGGCGTCGGGGGCGCCGGCGTACCACTCGTAGTAGCCGTCGGCCGGCAGCAGGCAGCGGCGAGTGGCGAACGCCTTGCGGAACGCCGGCTTCTCGGCCACCGTCTCGGTCCGGGCGTTGATCATCCGGCTGCCGATGCCCGGGTCCTTGGCCCACGAGGGGACCAGGCCCCAGGTCAGGACGCGCAGCTGTCGCTCCGCCTCCGGCCGGTCGCGCTCCGGGGCGGGCGGCCGCTCGAGGACGGCGTAGACCTCCTTGGTGGGGGCGACGTTGTAGTCGGCGGGCAGCCCGGCGCCGACCAGGCTCACCGCCACGTCGAACTCGTCGACGAGGTCGTCCGGCTCCCGGCTCGAGGCGTACCGTCCGCACATGCCGACCACCCTAGGAGGTGGCACCGGCATCCGGGTCGGGACCGACGCCCGAAACGGGGAGGTCACCGCCCGATCACGGGCCGGCCGACGGCGTACGCGGCCGCGGCATGGGGTAGGAAGGGGCGCATGACGCTCACTCGGTTGGTCGCCCGTCCCCTCCTCGCCTCGATGTTCATCGTGGGCGGGGCGAACTCGCTGAAGAACTCCGCAGCGCTGGCGCCCGCGGCCGCTCCCGTGGCCGACAAGGTCGTCCCGCTGGCACAGAAGGCGGCCCCGCAACTGCCGATCCCGCGCGACCCCCAGAGCCTCGTCCGCCTCAACGGCGCCATCCACGTCGTCGCCGGCCTGGCGCTCGCCACCGGCCGCGCCCCTCGCCTCTCCGCGGCCGTGCTGGCCGCGACGGTCGCCCCCACGACGGCGGCCGGCCACCGGTTCTGGGAGGAGTCCGACCCGGGCGCGAAGGCCAACCAGCGGGTGCACTTCGTCAAGAACCTCTCGATCCTCGGCGGGCTGCTGCTCGCCGCGGTCGACACCGACGGGAAGCCCGGTATGGCCTGGCGGGCCAAGCACGCCGCCACCGACGTCAAGCGCGAGGCGCAGCACGTGCGGGCGACCGCGCGACGCGAGGCCAAGCACGCCGCCCGGGCCGCCCGCCGCGAGGCCAAGCGCGCCCGCGCCCAGATCGGCTGATCCGCTGGGCGCCCACAGCCACGGGCCCGGCGCGGGTCACGGCCACTCGCACGGCCACTCGCACCGTGCGGACGACCTCGACCACGGCGGTCGCATCGACCTCCCCCGGCGGGCCGTCGTGGCGCTCTCCGCCGTCGTGCTGCCCCTCGTGGCGATCACGGCGGTCGCGCTGGCGGTGCTGTGGCCCACGGGCGACGCCGAGCGGCCGGCCGGCTACGAGCGCCCCGACCGGGTGACCGGGACGGTCCTCGAGGTACGCCCGTGCTCGCCGGCCCTGGAGTCCGTCGTGGGCCCGGGCCCGACCGGCGAGTGCCGCTCCACCTTCGTCCGGCTCGACGACAACGCCGAGCGCACGGGCGCGACCCCCGGCGAGGTGGTCGAGGCGCCCGTCCCGCTCGGCGCCGGTGCGCCCCGCGTCGAGGCCGGCGACGACGTCGTCCTCTTCTACTCCCCCGGCGGGCTCGAGGCCGTACAGTGGTCGATCGCGGACTTCGACCGGTCGACGCCGATGTACCTCCTCGTGGTGGTCTTCGCGCTCGCGGTCATCGCCCTCTCCCGATGGCGCGGCGTGGCGGCCCTGCTCAGCCTCGGGGCCTCGCTCGCGCTGGTGCTGTGGTTCGTCCTGCCGAACCTCCTGGAGGGGAGGTCGCCGCTGCTGGTCGCCATCGTGGCCGCCTCGGGGGTGATGATCGTGACGCTGTACCTGGGTCACGGCATCCGCGCGGTGACCTCGGTCGCCCTCATCGGCACCCTGATCTCGCTCGTCCTCGCCGGCGTGCTCGGGGCGTACTTCTCCGCGGCCGCCCAGTTCACCGGCTTCAGCAACGAGTCGGTGAGCTTCCTGAGCGCCCTGCGCGGCGACCTCGACTACGAGGGACTGATCCTCGCCGGGCTGATCATCGGCGCGCTCGGCGTGCTCGACGACATCACGGTCACCCAGGCCGCCGCCGTCTGGGAGCTGCGCGGCGCCGACCCGTCCATGTCGCGGCGCCGGGTGTTCAACGCCGCGATGCGCATCGGGCGTTCCCACGTGACGGCCGCGGTCAACACGCTGTGCCTGGCGTACGCCTCCTCGATGCTGCCGCTGCTGCTCCTGCTCAGCCTGACGTCCTCGGACTTCACGAGCGCGCTGCTCTCCGACGGGATCGGCCAGGAGGTGCTGCGCGGGCTGGTCGGCAGCCTCGGGATCGTCGCGGCCGTCCCGATCACCACCGCGATCGGTGTGCTCGTGGTCGGCGGTCCGAGCGAGCGGGACGACGAGCCGGTCGAGCCCACCGCGGGCGACGCCGGCGACCCCGAGGCCACGCCCGCCTAGACTCACCCGTGATGACCGCCTCCGTCGCACCCGCGCTGTGGCCCGCGCCGTACGCCGAGACGCCCGTGCGCGCCGACGTCCGGCTCCCCGGCTCGAAGTCGCTGACCAACCGCGCGTTGCTCCTGGCGGCGCTGGCCGACGGCCCCTCGGTGGTCCGACGGGCGCTGCGCTCGCGCGACAGTGACCTCATGGCGGACGCCCTGCGCGCCCTGGGGTGCGAGATCGACGCCTCCGGACCCGACTGGGCGGTCACGCCGGGCCGACGCACCGGCCCCGCGACGGTGGACTGCGGCCTCGCCGGCACCGTGATGCGCTTCGTGCCCCCGGTCGCGGCGCTGGCCCAGGGGCCGATCGCCTTCGACGGCGACCCGCATGCGCGGACCC